>Ga0099364_10005159_pt1 | contig 19507 bp, 11 predicted proteins | sample TergutTh196P3_FD_73070 | JGI IMG/M metagenome (GOLD analysis project Ga0099364, IMG submission 73070) | Microcerotermes parvus P3 segment gut microbial communities from Pointe-Noire, Republic of the Congo - Th196 P3 | ecosystem: Host-associated > Arthropoda: Insects > Digestive system > Gut ... | reverse complement strand
AGCGGCTAACTCCTAACTCCTAACTCCTAACCCTTAACTTCCATGGAAAACACACCCAACAACGATAACGTCGGTAAAAGTACCACCAGCGCAACAACAAAGGGCGGCAAGACACGCACCCCCATGCCGGAACAGGAACCGAAAGTCCGCGCGAAAAACTTCGACGAAGTACCGCTCGGATATACACCCGAAATGGCTGTCGCCGAAGCAGTGCGCTGCCTGCAATGCAAAAAACCGTTCTGCATGGAGGGTTGCCCGGTCAATGTCGATATCCCGGGCTTTCTCCGCTTGATCGCCGAAGGCCAATTCGCCGAAGCGGCGAGGAAAATCAAGGAAACGAACGCTCTGCCCGCCGTGTGTGGACGGGTTTGTCCGCAGGAATCGCAGTGCGAGGAAAAGTGCATCCTTGGCCGCAAGTTCGAGCCGGTTGCCATCGGGCGTTGCGAACGGTTCGCCGCCGATTTCGAACGCATGAACAACCTGATCACCATCCCGGACAAGGTTGCTTCGAACGGCAAACGGATCGCGGTCGTCGGGGCGGGACCGGCAGGACTGACCGTCGCCGGCGACCTGATCCTGCTCGGCTATGAAGTCGTCATTTTCGAGGCGTTTCACCGTCCCGGCGGAGTGCTGATGTACGGCATTCCCGAATTTCGTCTGCCGAAGGAAATTGTCGAAAAGGAAATCGAGTACCTCAGCCAACTGGGGGCCGAACTGCAATTGAACCATGTTGTCGGCAAAACAATGACCGTCGATGAACTGCTGACCGATGACCGGTTCGATGCCGTGTTTATCGGCGTCGGGGCGGGGTTGCCGTCGTTTTTGAATATCCCCGGCGAAGACCTCGGCGGCATTTACTCGGCCAACGAATACCTGACACGCAGCAATCTGATGCGAGCTTACGAATTTCCGAAATACGACACGCCGGTCGTGCGCGGCAAGACCGTTTCGGTTGTCGGCGGCGGGAATGTCGCGATGGACGCGGCACGAACGGCACTGCGGCTCGGTGCGGATACGGTGCGCATCGTGTACCGGCGGTCGCGGACCGAATTGCCCGCCCGAATTGAGGAAATCCACCACGCCGAGGAAGAAGGCATCGAATTTCTTTTCCTGACCAACCCGGTTGCGTGCCTCGGCGACAAACGCGGCATGATCCGGCAGTTGCAGTGCGTCCAAATGGAACTCGGCGAGCCGGACGCTTCCGGGCGCCGGCGTCCGGTCACGATTCCCGGTTCCGACTTTCTGCTCGACACCGACCTGATGATCGTGGCCGCCGGCGGAAAAGCGAACCCGGTTTTGACCCAAAACACCGCCGGACTGGAGCTGAACAAGTGGGGTAACGTCGTGTGCAATGACGACGGCCGCACCTCCAAGCGAGCCGTCTGGGCGGGCGGCGACATCGTCACCGGCTCCGCAACGGTCATCCAGGCCATGGGTGCCGGAAAACTCGCCGCCGCCGATATGCACAAGTATCTGTCGGGGGACAAGGGAGAGTGGTTGTGAGTTGAGTACCAAAGCGTGGCAAGGTGAAGCGTACAGCACCCTTCGCAACTTGATTTCCTCCAGACGTTTCGCTATCATGGAAAAGTTGGGGTTTTCCCGATTGATCCCTTTCGTTTCACCTCACAAAACACAGGAAACCATCAAATGATTACACGACGACGTTTTTTGGAAGTTGGCACGGCAACGGCAGGACTCGTTTCCGCCCTGGGAACCCCGGCCGTTCGCGCACAGGGCAAGGCGAAAAAGTACCGGACGGCACTGGTTGGTTCGGGTTGGTGGGGGATGAACATCCTCTCTGCGGCGATCAAGTCAGGGACAGTCGAAGTCGTTGCCCTGGTTGATGTTGATAAAAACCTTTTGAATCCGGCATTGGCGAAAGTCAGGGAAATGACCAACGCCGAACCGAAATCGTATGGCGATTACCGCGACATGCTGGAGGAACAAAAGCCGGATATCGTCATCAACGCCACGCCCGACCATTGGCACCCGCTGATTACCATTGCCGCGAACAAAGCCGGGGCGCATGTTTACGTTGAAAAGCCGGTTTCGCACACAATTCTCGAAGGAGCGGCGATGGTCAAAACCGCCCGGGCTACGGATCGCAAAGTTCAGGTCGGCACCCACCGCCGCATTTCGCCCGCAAACATGGCCGCGATGGAATTTCTGCATTCCGGCAATGCCGGGAAAATCGGCATGATTCGGGCCTTCGTGCATTACCAGGGCGGCCCCGGCTCCAAGACGCCGGATTCTGAAGTTCCCGATGGACTCGACTGGGACATGTGGTGCGGCCCCGCCCCGCTCGTGCCGTACAACAAGCGGATGCACCCGCGCGGGTTCCGCAGTTTTATGGAGTTCGCAAACGGACAGCTCGGCGACTGGGGTGTGCATTGGATGGACCAGGTCAACTGGTGGAATAAAGACAGTGAAATGCCGCGAATGGTTTCCTCAACCGGCGGTCGTTTTATCAATCAGGACAACACCAGCGCACCGGACACGCAGAATGTCGTTTTCCAGTTCAACGACTTCGTCCTCGAATGGGAGCATCGCCAGTACGCGGGCAACGGGCCGGAACACCACAATGTCGGCTGCTATTTTTACGGGACGAAAGGCGTGTTGCACCTCGGCTGGATCGAAGGCGCGACGTTTTATCCCGGCAAGGACATCGACGCCGAACCGTCCTGGCATGTCCCGGCAGAATTGCATGAACCGGACCAGCAGAACATCCCCGAACTTTGGACCAATTTCATTGACGCCATTGAAAACAACCGTTTGCCCTTGTGCGACATTGAAAGAGGGTTCCGCTCGACGGTCTTCAGTCTGCTCGGCATGTTGTCACTGAAGATCGGACGAAGCGTGCAATGGGACCACGACAACCTCAAGTGCATCGGCGACGAAGAGGCCACAAAACTGCTCAAACGCGAGTACCGCGCCCCGTTCGTTTATCCGGAAGTGTGAAAACAGAGTCGGTAGCAAACAGACAAGCCAGTGCCGTTACGTCCTTTCAGGACGAACCCCCAACAAGAATACCGGTGTCATGGAATCGATTTTTTGATTGCGGCAATTCACACTTGTCAAAATCATGGTTCAGAGCGGTCACAAAGTTCGATGAATTTGGCCAGGCACTGGTGCAGTTTGTTCAGCATGTCCCCGTCTTTTTCGGTAGTGGCGATCATCAGTTTTTTCGACGTTTCGTCGGTGAAAAAGGCAAAGCAATCACCCGTGTCACTGTTGTTTGTCCGGTTATACAGACTGCGCAGGAAATGGCAAAGCGGTTCCGCCGAAGCATTGTTCAGCGAGTAACTTTTGGCACTTGCTCCCGGATTCTGGGCGAGAAACTCGTTCAGGCTTATCCAGGCATAGCGGATTTCCGGTTCGGCGTCATAAAACTCCGCCATTTTCGACATCTCATCGGCACTCAGGAACGAGGTATCGAGGTTTGTCAAGACGACCGTTTGCGATTGAGGGTCAAACAACACGACAGACGCGAGATACTTTTGCGTTTCCGCACCAGCCTGACAGAGGTTCCTCAACAATCCGGCGAACCCGGCGGCGTCGCGGTTTTGGAACCGAAACACCATGATGTTCGTTTGGCCTGCCGTTTTTGAAACATCCTCGCCCGTGTCCGGTGCGGCGTCCTGCGGCACGTCGTATTTTGCGAGGAAGGTTTTGATGTGGTCACTTGACCGATTTGACGCCAATACTTGTGGATATGCATAAATCAGCGTCTTGCCTGATTCATCAACTGATGTGTGAACCGGCGCCACGACTGCCTCCTGCACCACCAGAGATACTGCCGCTCGCAAACTCTGGTGAAAACGACAGATTTCTTGTGCGGAACGGTACTGAATGGGGAAAGTTTCCACTGTGACTGATTCCGTTGCCCTCATAAACGTGTCCAAGTCCGCAAACAAATCGTTGAACGGTTTCTGACCATCGAATAATTCAGCAGCGATCCGTGTTATGGAAATCACTTCCGTCCTGTCCGCGCCAACCAACATCATGAACGTGTTTGTGTTTTCATCCGCGAAAATTTGGTATTGTTCCCAGTCTTCTTCACACTTCAACAGTTCCACAAAATCCTTCGCCTTGCGATTCGCGAACGGCACGGCAATGACGGTCTGCTCAATGGGCTTGGCCGGTTGCAGATAATATGGTTGCGGCTGTGTGTAGGGATGTGCCTGCGAAATTGGCCCCGACTGGACTTGGGCCGGGCCGTAATACCGGTATCCGCTTGAGGGACGATAATCTCCATCACCGGAAGGCGTTGCAACCGGATCAGGTTGGGCAGGAGTGACCCGATAAGCAGTCATTTCCATCAGGTGTGATATTTCTGCGGAATACGATGCGTTGTCCGTCTTTGCCGCAGCGATTTTCTCACCGGCTGCTTCGAGTTTCTTGAGAAACGCGGCGATTTGCTCCTGCTGCCGCGACGTCGCCATGACGATCAGCAGATTGCTGTTGATCTGACAACTTTCAGTCAAAAACATTTGTTCGTCGACCGGCATCAAGGAAACACTCTTCCCTGTTTCCTGCATGTGTGATGCAATGAGATAAACACAGAGAAATTTGTGGAGTTCACCCGCATCAATCAAATCCGGTGCCTCCAGAATTTTATCCAGCGTGTAAACCTCAAGGAGAAGTTCCGGAGTCTTATTCCCTGTGTCAGAAGCCTGAAGCCCGGAGCCTGAAAAAGCGGCCAGGAGCAAAAGCACAATCGCCGCAACTTGTGCGGAAGCAATACGTTTCATGGCGTGTCCTTTCGTTTGACGTCAGCAACCGTCAAAAAACAAATGACCCATCATGGATTTCCCGCAGAGGGCGCAAAGATCGCAGAGAAATCCCTCTGCGCTCTCCGCGATCTTTGCGAGAGACTAAAAATTGTTGAGTCTTTTAATTTTTGACAATGACTTATCGTTCCAAATCAGTCCAAAAACGACGGCAAAGAATTTTATCGGAAACGCCGGGTCAAGTCAAGTGCGAAAAATGGCTTGTTTCAGAACCGCAATTCTTCAGAGCCACAATCATTCAGAGCCGTGAGAGTTATCGAGCGGAATGACCGCTCCGTTACCGTCGCGGCTCGGATTCAACTGCCATTACTCCTCAACCACCACACGGAAGCCGACGACATAGACCTTTTGGTGCGGCTCGTAATAGTAACGGGTGGAGGAGCCGGTCACTTTCGGGCGGTCGATCCAACTGCCGCCGCGCGCGATCTTTTTGACGTCCAGCGAACCGTTGTTGCGGCCGTCATCGTCGCGGTACGGGTATGCCTTGGCATCCGAACGGGTCCACTCGGCGTTGTTGCCGATCATGTCGTACAGTCCCCAGGCATTGGGCAGGCACTGCGCCACGTAATCGACGACGAAATGGTTATCGACAAAACGGTCGTCCCGCAACGGGAACACACTGTTTTCCGGGTAGGGATTCCGCACATGGATGGTTGCGCCCGCTTCCCATGTTGCATAAAGAAAACGCCGCGACGCATCGGCGAGATTCGCATACTTCGAGAAATCGGCGTCCCAGCCGCCGTAATAAAACTGGTCGGCACTTCCGCTCCGGGCGGCCCATTCCCATTGGGCTTCGGTCGGCAGCTTGACGTTGAGTTTCGCTTTCTCCGAGAGCCAGTCGCAGAACTTGTTCGCTTCGATCCAGGAAACACGGCTGACCGGCTGTTTCGGATGATTGGCAATGTATCCCGGCGTGGTGTGATCCTTGCCGTGTTCGCTGTGATAGCGCGAATCATGCACCGGGTCAAAGGCTTCGTATTGCGCATTGGTCACTTCGGTTTCACCGATCCAGAACGGCTTTGCAATTCGCACAACGGCACGCGGTGCTTCGTCCGGGAAGCCGTCGTTGTTACCCATGATAAACTCGCCCGCCGGGATGCGCCGCAGTTTCATCGTGACGCCGTTGCCGAGATCAAGCTCGCGTTCGGTCGCACCCAACTGCCGCTGCATGTTCGACGCATGAACCGGTGAGAACGGCCAGTTTTGCAACGTCAACGTATCCGCCGGCTTGATCCAGGGTTCCGGTTGGACAAACTCCGGCGCGTTGCGCTGCGCTAACGCGAGTGCGTTGTCATACTCATTTTCCGGGTTGTCTTCGATGTTTGCGTACAGTTTCAGCAGTTCGAGACGCCGTTTTTCCTGCGTTTCGTTTTGCCATTTGCCTCGCCAGGGGGCGTTCATGTCGATCCAGCAACTGAGGCGATCCCAGGCTTCGTCGTCGAGCGTCACGTTGTAATGCCCGCATTCGAGCATCTGCACCAGTTCGCTGCTCGACGCATGATACTCGTAAGGCGGCAGCACTTCCATATCGGTTTCCGGGCCGGGACGGTTGACGAACGGGTGAATGTTGTCGTAAGCCTTTTTCGCGTCGGCAAACGACGGCGCAGCGCGATTGGCGTCACTGCCGTCATGGCAACCGATGCAGAATTTTTTGACGACCGGCTCGTAAACTTCCGAAGGAAACGCCACCGGACGCGGTCCACCGTACCACGGCGTCACCGGCTTGGGCGTCCGAACGGCAGCCTGCGAGTAAGCAGCGGGTGTCACGTTCGCCTGGTTTTCGTGACAGCCGACGCAGGCCGCGTTTTCACCCGGCATTCCAACGAACCACGAGCGGAACAGTTGCACCGCACGATTGTCCTTGTCCAGCGGCTGCACCGAAACCGGTGTGTTGGCCGGGATCGTAAAAAACGCACTGCCGTCTTCTTCCACGTCAACGGTGCCCAAAATGCGTTTGATGTCCCAACTGCTTTCAACGCCGACCGATTCGTGACCGCCGCTGCCCAAATAGCCGAAGTGATAGGAGAAGACCCGTAGCTTCTTGATCGTTCCGCGTGGCACGTCTTTCAGTCCGATGCCCTGGTAAATGTCGGTCATAAAGACAGTGGCCTGATCCGACGCGAGATCAACGCGGTCGGCCAGCACCGGCGGCTTGACCGGCTTCATGATCGGGATGGGTTCAAAAAAGCTCTTGCCGCGTTCCTCATAAATGAGCGTCATGTTGTCGAAGCGGTCAACTAGGTAAATGCCGAAATTGCCGCCTTCGCCCGTCTTGTTGAGACTGCAAAGGTAATAATTGCGGTTCAGCGGGAAGGGGTAAATGAAATTGTACTTGAGGTGTTCCCCCTGCTCGTCAAGAACATTGCCGACAACATCGCGGCCATAACCCGGAATTTCCTGCACAAAACCGGTCACTTCGGCGGGATAAACTTCGGTCGGAATGTCGATTTTCGAGTTTTCCGGCCCCCAGAGTTTCGATTCGGGGCGATAGCGGAAGGGGTATTTGTTGCCCAGCGAGGGGTCGATGATGCAAAGCCGCCCTGTTTCGCCACGACCGTGATGTCCGCCGACCACGCCGATGATTTCATGCGGGTGGTCGGGCATCGGACGGGCGTGTTTGAACGCCGTCGGAAAATAGGAGCCGCTGCCGTGCAAGGCCATCTGGTTCGTGCCGTCCGGGTTCATGGAAAACAAATAACGCGCATAATAGTGCATGATATCCGAATATTCCCAGCGCAGATACATCACGCGACCATTCGGCAACATGGTCGGATGCCAGTCGCTGTCCTGCTCGAAGGTCAACTGCCGGACGTGCTTTGTTTCCGGATTGACGCGATACAGCACGGCCATCGGGCGACTGCCGTTTTCGCAAGGCAAGCCCTGCATACAGGCAGTTGATGCTGTGATAACGTCCGGTCCGTCGGCCAGATAACAGGCGTCAAAAAAGTCAACGTCAGGCTGATCGTCCGGCGTCAACTGGCGAATCCCCGTCCCGTCGAGATGGATCTCGAACACGCCCCAACGCTCATTGGCGTCTTCCGCGTCGTTGATCGTCGAAAACAGGACACGGTCGGCATCCCAGTGCAATTCAAGATCACGCACCGGGCGGTCTTTTTCGGGTTTATAAATGACCTGCAATTGCGGCCTGCCCCGCAGGTTGCTTAAAATGGCCAATTGGTGATCCCAACCCTTGCGGTTCATCTCCGTGTTGGTATAGGCGTTTAGCGGCGGTGCGGCCAGACGGCTTGCCCGAACCAGCACCAGCTTGTCAAAATTGTCCAACAAGGGGTTGGCCAGCAGAGCTTTTTTACGAAAAGCGGCAAATTCGGCCTGCAACGCAGTGTCATTGGAGTTTTCCGCGAGACGTTTTTCAAATTCGGCCAGTGTTTTGAGGTTGGCCGGGCCGTCCGGGTATGCGTCGCCGAAGGTTTCGATCATATCGACCAAGGCACGACGCACCGATTCGACCGTATTAACGGGAAAATCGTTGAAATTATAAATGGGCCCGATTCGTGTAATCGGGTGTTCCGGGTCCGTCGCGACGGTTGCCCCTTTTTTCGGGGGATCGTCTTGCGACACAGCCATTTGTACACTGTCCCATCCCAAAAGAGCAAGAGACAGACAAACCAACACAGTTTTTTGTTTGATTAAAAAAATCATTATTTCCCTCATGTTGAAAGCACGAATCATCAGGTATTCCTTAGCCTCACTCGAACCACATCCATCTGGACCAGAGACATTATAATCCATAGCAATCAAAAAATCCAGAGACAACAGACCTCCCGCCGCACTCAAGGGTGTAGTAAAAAATTTCCAAATGTTCAGGAACAGGCAACCGATGAGGTCATCCATCCTCTTCGCATTTCTTGCCGAACTCCGCAGTCCCACAACTTCCAAACCGCCAGACAATGTTCGCCACGCCACAAGTGGCCGAGAATTTCACGCTCCCGCTTTTTGCGTTCCTCTTTCCCAAGTCCCAGGCCGCTGAGTCCCTCATAACCCGTTTGCACAAGTGATACCAGTACAAAATCGCAACAACATCAACGCCGACAATGCCCGATGCCCACGTGGCAATACGGCACTTGCTGCGATTCCTTGCACGCGGCGTCAATCAGATCGGCGGTCAGAAGGTATCTTTCACCATGACTTTTCACAAGAAACAGCAACCGGGAACGCAGAGAGGTCACGGAGTGACCTGAGAGGGCGGTTTCCACCCGAAAACCGGTCACTCCGCTCCGCTCCCGGCTGCCATTCGCAAAATTCGCTTTAATCAGGTACTACTCTGCCGCGATGCCGAGTTCGCCGAGTGTTTTGCGAATCCAGGCCAGCGAACGTTCGATGAGCGGACCGCCCTGGCCTTCGCACTCCATACTGATCGGACCATCGAAACCCGCCTTGTGCAGAATGGCAAGCGTTTCGCGGATGTTGTCCGCATTGACGCCGTCGCCGATGGCCGAATGACTCATGGCAATGCCGGTGTCGTTGCCGCGCGACGCCTCGGCAAGCTCCTTCGAGACATCTTTCACGTGAACATGCGACACTTTTTTGGCGAATCGGTTGGCGAAATCTATCGGGTTGCCGCCCGCGATGAACGAATTACCCGTGTCGAGATTCAGTCTCAGACGCGGACTGTCCACAAAATTCAGCATCTGGTCCAGGCGTTCGATGTTGTTTGTGAAATAACCGTGAATCTCAATTGTGATATCGATTTCGTATTGTTCCGCAACGCCGATAATCTGCTTGTAGCTCTCTTTCATGAGGGCCATTGCCTCATCGTCTTCGAGACCTTCCGGCTTGAAAAGGCCGTCCGTCGTACAAACCCGCGGACAACCAGCCAGCTTGGCATAGCGGATCGCATTGAGGACATACTGTACGCCGTAAATCTGGCCGCGACGGTCGGAAAGCGGAAACGCCGCGTCAATCTGCGACAGGTGGCAATCATACTTGTCCATCTGGCAGCGAAGGAGCAAAGGATCGTCCACGGTCGAAAGGTGCGGCAGATACCCAAGCCCGTGCATCCAACTGACACCGTCGATCAGGCCGCATTCGATGAAATGGACGTGATTCTTTTGCGCCCATTCCAGGCATTTTTCAAATGTCCAAAACGCGGAACAAAACGCGTCGGTGTGAAAACTGATTTGCATGATTTTTCTCCTCTGAAATAATGGGGCAGCACCGGAAAGTTTCAAGAGACGGCATTATACCACATTCGCCGTCAAAATAACAGCCGGAATGGAGACGGCACTCCGGGGCAGGAGATCATTGTCTCAATTGCCTCAATTTGCATTTGATTTTTCGCTCCTCCGTATTATAATTCTCATTATGAGAGTTTTCATTTTTTCAATTTTTGTCTTGATGATTGCTGTGCTTTGGCCGCACAATGTGGTTGCGCAGGATGTTCTGGAACTGACGAATCATGTTTCTCTTGAGGGTAAAGTTCTCAATCCCTCCGAGTCGCCTAGGAAATTATGGAAGATTCAAATGGCGGAAGGCATTATCGTTGAACTGCCGCACAGGACAACTGTTGACCGCCAGGTGATGCAATCCCAGGTGCTGGAACAATACTATGCCAAAGTCCCGTTTCTTCCCGAATCGGTGGAAACGCATCTCAAATTGGCGGAAGTCTGCATGGCACAACGCCTTGAGAATTTGGGAGAATTGCACTACCAAAGAGTTTTGGAGATTGCCCCGGAAAACAAAACGGCCCGCAGTGCCTTGGGGCATCGTCAAGTCAACGACGAATGGATATCGCGCGATGATGAAATGCTCCAGCAGGGTTACGTCAAAACGAAATCCGGGACTTGGGTGACGCCGCAAAAGCTGTTGATTGACGAACGACAAGTACAAATTGGCAAGGAACTCCAGGAGTCTGGTCAGGCGGTAAAAAATCTCATCGCCCGGCTGAAGGCAAACCCGTCACAGGAATCTGAAAACGCGTTGTTCGCTCTGACAGACCCGGGGGCTGTTCCTGCTTTGGCGGATGCGTTGAAAAACGAGCAAAATCCTGTTTTTCGTGGCATTTATGTCCGTTCGCTGGCGAAAATCGGAACCGGGCCTGCCTGCTATGAAATCGCGCAATGTGCGATGCGTGAAAAGGACGAAACCGTTGGTAGGGCTTGCGTTGACGCCATGCGAAATTCGTCCGGAATCTCGAAATTTTTTCTGCCGTATCTCACCAACAAGGATAACACTATTGTCAATCGTGCCGCCCGTATCATTGGTCAACTGAACGAATGGGCGGTCATTCCTGATTTGATTAATGCACTGATTACGCAACACGAGATCGTCGTCCGGCAAACTGACCCAAATCTTGCCCAATACACAGGTTCCGCCAATAATTCGTTTTCAGGCCAACAGGCACTCAAACAGAAAACCGAAACGGTATTTGTCAGTAACCCGGAGGTGCTTGGTGCGTTACGTCGATTGAGTGGTATGGATTTCGGATATGAAGTCCCTGACTGGTGGGACTGGTGGGCAGGTCAAAACCAGATTGCCGATTTCGACGCCAGACGCGGGAGTCGCGATTAATCGGCAAAGGTTCATCATCGGTTTCAGGTTGATGCTCTCCCCTTATCTCTTCTTTTTCTGATTCCACCGTTTTAAGTGGCGGGTGATTATGTTAAGTTGGGCAAAAATTTATTAACAAAATTTCAAAATAGGGGTTTTAATGGGTACGATTTCCGAAAAGAATCGTTCATCAGGCCCGATAAAACACAACATGCTTCATTGTACCAAGCACATTTATCTTCTCTCTCTTTCATGGAGGCAAGCAATTGCAGGTCAAAAAACCTATTAAATCACCTGTTTTGACATATCGCTCGTTTTTATTTGCCTAGTTTTACAAATTTACCTGCCACTTAAATCCGGTGGAATCAGGAATTTTCCAGGAGTACAACATCCGATGGACAACTCTACTTGATGATATAGTGTAAACTGGATTTTTGTTGCACAGTATTCATAAAAATTTTCAAGAAAATTTCGGATTCCCCGTTGCAATCTGTGTTTTCTTTGGTAACATGGTTTTCAATCGTTAGAGTAATTCGTTAGAAATTTTGGAGACGTAGCTCAATTGGTTAGAGTACTGGACTGTCGATCCAGTGGTTGCGGGTTCGAGTCCCGTCGTCTTCGTTTCACACGAGACCATTATCGAGTCTCGTATTGACATTGGTTACAGGTTGGCCACCGTGTGACTCGGGGAAGGGGGAAGGTTGTTAAGTGCGTCTTGAAGCAAATCTTTCACAATAGCGATAATACTTCACCTTGACCCAAACTGGTCATTTTTGATGATATATATCAACAGCAGAACCAGTCAAATCACAACGGTGATTGTCACGGATCCGAATTGATGCTCCCCACCCCGGCTTGCGTCGATATACCATTGCATTGCGTCAACCGCCGGTTCGCGCATCTCTTTTCGGCAATCGGGGAAAAACGCTTTGTTCCAAATGCGGGACGAGATACCGCTCAAAACACCGCTCGATTTGTTCCCAGCGGTAAATCTGCATTGAAAAACATGTTGTCATTGCAAACATTATTTTGAACAGATTATTGATTTACGGCTCTCTACACTGGCGTATCAACGCCTTTGCATAAAAGAAACTCTATGCAATCGTGCGGAACGAATGGTCGAACGAATCGTCCAGCGGCCGGTAATCGTGGGGGGAAAAACGCAGCGTTTCCGGTTCCAGCGAATCCAAATCGGAAAATCCCCCGTGAGGAGTGCCGTTGCCTAGCAGGCGGCTGTTCTGACTGACGATTTCCTGTTCCCAGCGATTTTTGTAATCCAGTGCCAAAAAGCCGACACTCAGTGCCGCCAGCACGGCCATCACCGTCACAATCAACATCACGGCATTCCGCGTTTGGTCGTCCGCAAGCGATGACTTGGTTCCGTCTTTTGCCAACTCGTCGGTGGAATCATCGTTTCGCAAAACCACTTCGCCCAGCCAAGTGCCGTTATCATCCACTTGAAAATACCTGCCGTCGCTGGACTTGGCTAATGGAAGCGGTCTGGAACTGCCTTCGATTCGGGCATACCAATCGTTTGTTTCAGTGTCCTGGAAGATTCGCGTGGCGGGGGTCGGACCGGAGTTTGTTCCCGGTGTTGGCAGGGTGTTATTGTCATTTCCTGCCAGAGGAACATTGTCTTGCGTGGTGCCGCCGGGTAGCGTGTCATTGCCGGTTTTCGCGGTTACAATATCCCTTTTGAGATTGTTAAGGAACTTATTTGCATCCGGGTCGGTGATCGGGCCTCCGAGCGGTGGCAACGGCAACATCTCATCTCTGCTGGAACCATAATCCCTGTCGCTACTGAATGATGATGCCGAAGTCTCCTGCGACTCTGGCACAGGGTAATTGGCGGCATATCGTTGTGAGCTAACGTTTTGCCGGCGTACCGGTTCGAAGTTCAACGTGCGGCTTTGAAAAACGGCCGGTGTCTGTGCGCGGGAGGTCAGCGGCTGATAGGTCAATGATCGGCCGCGTTGCGGGAGTTCGGCCAACACAATGCCGGTGGTCGCAACAAGAAACAGCAACACGATCGGCAGACTGTGCTGTCGGAAATATTGAACTGGTTGGCCGAATATCGATGAAATCATTATGTGGCTTGAAATACGGGGATTGATAACGAATACGCAAACGTAAATCCCGTCATTCCGCTACGCTCCATTCCGGCTTTTGTTTCCCAAAAACTCCTAACTCCCCACTCCAAACTCCTCACTCAGGTCACAACCGGTTTGCGGAACGCGGCTGCGAGGGCGTGGGGTACCTGAGCTTCCGCCGCGATGACAATGGCACGGTTGTCGGCAACTTTCGCCTTCATTTCCTGCGCGACCGCCTGGGCCAATGCGCGTCGCACTTCCGCTTTGGCGTTGGCGACACGCATGTCGGCTTCGGCCTGGTCAACCTGCAACCTGGCTCCGATATTCTGTCCGACTTCAATGGTCGCAATGTCAATCGAAACGATCTGGAACGCCGTTTGCGAGTCCAGGCCGCGTTTGAGTACGGCACGCGAAATGTTGTCCGGGTTTTCCATCACTTGGGAGTGCGTGTCCGACGACCCAATGGCGTTGATGATTCCTTCGCCGACCCGGGCGATGATCGTGTCTTCGGTCGCCCCGCCGATGAGACGCTCGAGGTTCGTCCGCACCGTCACTTTGGCCGAAATCAGCAATTCGACGCCGTTTTTCGCAATCGCGCTGAGTCTCGTGCGGCCGCCTTTTTTCGGATCGGGGCAGACGATCACTTTGGGATTGACGCTTGTTCGCACTGCGTCAAGCACATCACGCCCGGCCAAATCAATGGCCGCCGCTTGGTCAAAATTGAGATTCAAATCCGCCCGTTGCGCGACGATGAGCGAGTTGATCACCCGCGGAACACTGCCGCCTGCCAAATAGTGGGCTTCGAGACGGCGATTCGTGATGCCAAGCGACCCCGAGATCGGCAAGCCCGCCTGTTTGGCCATGATCTTCGCCTGCATGATAACCCGTGTGTTGACCTTGCGAAGACTCATGCCGACCAGGCTCAGCAGGGGAACCTGCGCCCCGGACATGAAACCTTGAAACCAAAGTGCCCCCCAGTTGAACAGCATGATCAAAAGGATCAGCCCCATCAAACAGGCAAAACCGATACAAACCAGCGTGATGATCGTGGCGGGGCTGGCGTCGGCAAATAACATTGCTACATAAACGGAGTCAAACATGGGAACCTCGAAAATCGTGCTAAAAACTATGTTGCTTGTAACCTAGCTATGATAACGGATTTTCCGCAAAAATGGTAGCCGAAATACCGTTTTTGAGCAAATTTTCTGATTTTTTTCTCTGGAAATCTCTCACGAACAGGTGACTATGACGATCCTGGCTTGTATATATCCGTTTGGTGCCAGGTGAAGAATTTTTGTATCACTTCAACAACCGCACCTACACGAAAGAGGTTGATTTGATTTAAGTTAATTCGTCTTTTTTCAATGCCGATACTAACCCGAATTGTCTGGTTTGCGTAATTTCAAGGCAAGTCCCAATAAAAGAACCCGAAACGAAGGCGGTATTCCCATCGTTTGGAGTTAAGTCTCTTTAGTTACCCAAATTAACATTTACGGTAATTTGGAGAGATAAAAAAAAGACAACATTTGGAGTGATTCTTCGCCCCTGGGCAGTACAGGGAACCATTCCGGATAGCGAATCGTTTTGTTTTTGGCAATCAGGGCGATTGTTCGGGTTGATCCCCATACGGATTCAAGTCTCAAGCCTCCGAGGCGAGCTTCCCGCCGTCGAAGTGGACGGCGATAGGTTTGATTTTGCCCGATCCGGGCTGTGATTTTCTCTGACCGGGCTGTCTTGTCGGCGGATTTCATGGTACACTGTGTTTGGCCGTAGGTTTGAAATGTGTGTTGCAATTCCGTTGCAACTTGTTTGACAACCATATTTTACCACAACGACCTCTTGCAAGAAATTCAAGCCAGTGATATTTCTCAGGTGAGCGTTCACGAGTTTTTTTGCCGCGATGAGGTGAAGAACCACGAAGAATTTTGTTTTTCAAATCAGAAACTTGAAGCATCACTATACACAACTATGGTCAAAATCCAGCTTTACGACACAACTTTGCGGGACGGCTCCCAAGCCGAAGGGATCAACTTTTCGTTGCAGGACAAGATCATTCTTGCGCAACGGCTTGACGGCATCGGCTTTGATTTTATTGAAGGAGGATATCCTGCGTCGAATGAAAAAGATGCACATTTTTTTCAAAGTGTCGCAGAAAAAACGATGATTTTTGCGAAAGTTTCCGCGTTCGGAATGACGCGTCGCAAGGGCGTCGCAGCCAAAGACGATGTCGGGCTTCGTTCGCTGCTTGAGGCCAAAACGCCTTACGTGACGATTGTCGGAAAATCGTCCTCATTTCAAGCGGTTGAGATTATTCGTTCGACGCGGGAAGAAAATCTCGAAATGATTACTGACACGGTCCGATTTTTCATCGAAAACGAACGCAAGGTGATTTATGACGCGGAACATTTTTTTGATGGTTGGAAAGGCGATCCGGAATATTCGCTTTTGACGCTAAAAACTGCGGTCATGGCTGGTGCGGAAACGGTTGTGCTCTGCGACACGAACGGCGGCTCGATGCCTTGTGAGATTTCCGCAGGTACTCGCGCGGCGGTTGAGGCGGTCAAAGATTCCGACGCAACGGTCGGCATTCACACGCACAACGATTGCGGATTGGCGGTGGCCAACAGCATTGTTGCGGTTGAAGCAGGTGCCACACAAGTCCAAGGAACGATCAACGGTTTCGGCGAACGTTGCGGCAACGCCGACCTGATCCAAATCGCCGCCATCCTCGCGCTGAAAAAACAAGGTTACGAAGTCCTTCACCCCGATTCGATTCTGCAACTGACCGAGTTGTCGCGGTTCGTTTATGAATTGGTCAACATGCCGTTGTCAAAGCACCAGCCTTTCGTTGGGAAGAGTGCTTTTGCGCACAAAGGGGGGATGCACGTCAGCGGGATTCACCGCGCGTCGAACGCTTACGAACACATCGACCCGGCACGGATCGGCAACGAACGCCGCGTGCTGGTCAGCGAACTGTCAGGCCGATCAAACATTGTGGCCATGGCTCAAAAGCACAACATTGAACCGGACGGTGAACTAATCAAGAAAATTCTGGCCGAAGTCGTCGCGCGGGAAAGTCACGGTTATCAATACGAACTGGCGGAAGGCTCCTTCCATCTTCTCGTGCAGCAATTGTCGGGACAATTCACGCCGCATTTCGAGGGCGTGCAATATCGCGTGATTGTCGAATCGGACAAAAATGGCGTCCTCAGCGAAGCAACGGTAAAAATGCGAGTTGCAAGCAACGAGCGTTATGAGGTATCCGAAGGCGACGGCCCTGTCGATGCGCTCAACCGTGCCATGCACAAGGCACTCGACCCGTTTTACCCTTCGCTGGCCGAAGTCAAACTCGTGGATTACAAGGTGCGTGTCATTGATTCCGAGTCGGGCACTGACGCCCATGTCCGGGTGGTCATCGAATCGACCGATGGCCATGACGTCTGGGGGACGGTCGGCGTCAGCGACAACATCGTCGAAGCCAGTTGGGAAGCCATCGCCGACAGTTTCGAGTACAAGCTGGGGAAATGACGCAGACACATCTCCGGTTTCAGGTTGACGCTCTCCTCTTGCTCATGTTTTGACTTTTGATGTGAAATATCGCGAAAACGGTGTGTTTGTGGTTTTTAGCGATGATTGGTTTGGTTTGCGTCAAAAAAGGGGAAGAGCAATATGATTTTCATAAAACACCGTCAAAACCCGGAAATCAATGACGTCATTTCCATGTTCCACGGCCTATCACCGTTCACGAGATCATTCCCCACGAAGACATGAAGTACCACGAAGGATTCTGTTTCCCGCAAAGAAATCATGATTAAAAATCTCTGCGTCCCCGGCGAGCTCTGTGAGAAATTTCCTAATCGTTTCGTCTTTTCGTTGATTTGTATTCTGAAAACTATTTCAACAGCGCATCGAAATCAATGCCTTCCAGGTCAATCACGCTGACCGTGTGCGGGGCGTCGGGCGTTTCAAGATCGATGTTGGCCGCATAAAGTTTTGTTCCGCGCAGGCAGACTTCCGAGCAGCGGTCCAGTGCACCGGCGGTTTTTTGCGTCGCATCGGGATTCAGTGCATTTTTGGCCAGCAGAATCGTCTTGCCGTTTTTCGGGTTCATCACACAAACGGAGTTGCCGGCGTAATCGGCGAAGAAAATGTAACCTTTCGGACAAACCTTGAGTCCGTCCACGCTTTCGTGAGGGCCTTTGCCGTCATTGCAATCGCGGTTGGAAACCACCCGCTTGCCCGATGCGTCCAGCTTGACTTCAATGACCTTTTTGTCCCCGAAGTTGGCCACATACAATGTGCCGTCTTTCGCCAGTCCGATGCCGTTGGCTCCGACCTGCCATTCGCCATCGCGTTCCTCATCCGTTGTCTGGAAACGGAAAATAAAGTGCGGGTCACGACCGTAAGGCATGACGCGCAGCGGTCTCGGTCCGGTCAGTTCGGCAATCTCAAAGCAGAACACGCCGCTGGTCATGGGCATTTCGACGATGGCGGGGTCGATTTGGGTTTCCGCCACGTAGATTTTACCGTTGTGAATTTCGAGGCCGTTCGCCTGAACGATGCCGGTGACGACGACTTCGCAACGCACCGGACGCCCGTTTTCATGGACAACGCGAAGGATGCGCGATTTATGGTTCGGGTTGCCGCCGAGACACTGACTGTCGGCGATGTAAAGGTTTCCATCCGGACCGAACGAAATGCCGAGCGGCGTAACGCGTCCGGTTTCAGGATGCACAGGCAACTCGAAATACTTGCTGACCTTGTCATCGGCGTCGATGCGCAGGAGCCATGCGGCACCTTTGTCACCAATGGTCGGAACGGCCAGAATAATGTCACCCGTCGCGGGATGAACCGTCATGCCGTCCGGATGCGACATGCCCTCCGGCAGGATGACGGCTTTCGACGGTGAGGTGACCGGCTCTGCAGCAAGTAACATGACCGGCAGACACAATGCAACGACAAACAGGGGAAGGTGTTTTTTCATGGGATAAACCTTTCAAAAGTGAGATGTTGAGTGAAACAATGTGAAAATGGGCGGAACGGTCACGGCGCGACCATCGCCGCGTTTGTGAGAAACCGCATTCGTTCCGCGTAATCTGCTGTGCCAAAAACGGATGTTCCGGCGACAAACAGGTTTGCCCCCGCCCGGGCACAGTCGGCGATCGTGTTTTCATTGACGCCGCCATCGACCGAAATGAGCGTATTTGGTGCGCTATGTTCGCGTATGTACGCAATTTTTTCCAGTACCGCCGGATCGAACACCTGTCCACCAAATCCCGGCATGACGCTCATGGTCAGCACGAGGTCGGCGTCGCGCAGAAACGGTGCCGATTTTTCCATCGGCGTTGGAGGATTGTGCGCGAGTCCCGCCGCCGCGCCGAGTTGCCGGATTTCGTCGAGCAACGGACGCGGATCGTCGAGCACCTCGATATGCACTGTAATAACATCCGCACCAGCCTTGCGAAACGGCTTGACGTACTTCTGGGGCTCGGACAGCATCAAATGCACGTCGAGCGGCAATTCGGTGATCCGGCGTACCGCCTCAACGACAGGTATGCCAACGCTCAGGTTCGGCACGAAATGGCCGTCCATGATGTCGAGGTGCAAAATTTGCGCACCCGCCTGCTCAATGCGGCGTATTTCGCGTTCCAGGTTCCCGAAATCCGCCGCCAGAAGCGACGGGTTAATCAACGGACACTTGGCCACCAGGCTGGCAATCCAACGAATTTCTGACATGGCTGAAATCAATGTTGCAAAGGAAGACGGTCACGCCATGACCGCCGAACAAACCTTATTTTTACATCATTTCCACCAGAAAACAACCCCGGCAGAGTGCAGAGCGCAGAGAGCAGAGTGCAGAGATATTTTGTTTGCTCTCCTCACTCTGCGTTCTGCGTTCTGCTCTCTGCACTTACTCCACTTCCTCTCTTTCCACAACCTTCACGCCGCCGCGTGGTGTTGCTTTCTGCGTGTTATCGATGACGACTCTTTCGCCTTTGACAACGCGGTCGCTTTCGTTTCGGACGATGATCTCACCGTCTTTGGTTCCGCGAAGCAGTGCGCGCATGTCGCGTTCCACTTCGGGAATCGTCGGCTCTTCGGTCGTTCTGCGGGGGCGTC
>Ga0099364_10005158_pt1 | contig 19508 bp, 13 predicted proteins | sample TergutTh196P3_FD_73070 | JGI IMG/M metagenome (GOLD analysis project Ga0099364, IMG submission 73070) | Microcerotermes parvus P3 segment gut microbial communities from Pointe-Noire, Republic of the Congo - Th196 P3 | ecosystem: Host-associated > Arthropoda: Insects > Digestive system > Gut ... | reverse complement strand
GGTATGGAAAAAAACATTTTTACCGGCGCGGAAATCTCCCCAAAAAACTCTTTTGCCAGAGGGTAAGGGGTTTGATAATCGTTTACGCCCATAATGTAAAACACCGGGATTTGATACTCAGCGCCAAAATTACGGATATCGTATTCGTCATATAAATAACGAAGCAGCGGTTCCTGATAATGTCCAAGGCCCGCGGTAAAAGACCTGAGATCCCTTAATCCGTAGTAAGGCGAATAGAGCATTACTATCACGGGTTTAAGACCGATACCCAGATTATATTTGTTTTTATATCGGGCGATCCTTTTATCCAATGCGGAATCTAAATCGTCGAAATTTTCTGGCGGCCAGTAAGGGGCGAAAGATTCCAGCGCTTCTATATCTCCTCGGTTTCCCGCTCCGCGGGCCGCTTCAAGAACAGCCTCATAACCGACGCGCTCGTTATCCGTCATATTGATAATTTGCCCGACGCCTATGTATGCGGCGTAATCATCAGGGTATGTTTGCGCAAGAGCCGTGCCTATAACTGAACCCCAACTGTGACCCAGGACAATGATTTTTTCCTTGCCAAGTTTGTTTTTAACGTACCTTGTAACTTCATGAGCGTCTTCAACCGCGCGGTCAAAATTCATTGTTTCCAATACATAATCCGGATCATTCAGGTAAAATGTTTTTCCCGAATTGCGTTGATCCCAATGCGCAATCGTATAATCCATTTCCAGGCCATATTGAAAGCCATGCAAAAACGGTATAAAAGGAGTGCCGGGACCGCCGTGAATAAATAATATAACAGGATTCTCGACGCTTCTGCCCCTGAAATATAATAATTGTTCGATTCCGCCAATCTCAACAACTTCCATTAAATCTATTCCGGGAACGCCGATTTTATTAACCGCGCGCAAAATCGGAGCATAAACAAGCCGCAATGCCCCCAAGGTTAAAAAACAAAGCAGGATAAGAGATAAAATTGAAAAACCTGCGATTTTAAGTATTCGAAATCGCTTATGCTTCAAAACGCCGGTTTTTTTCGCCGCATTCATAAGGCCATCATATCAAATTTTAGTTTAATCAACAACTCCGCCGCGGGGCGGCGTAAGTATAATACGCAATCTTTTTTAGTGGTTTTTATCTTTTTTGAACAAGACGGCATTACTATAATACTTAAAATGTCTTTAAATACGATATATCATTAGTAATAAAGATATTTTCTTGAAGGAGGTTTTTACGATGAAAATAAGCAGACATTCTTTGATATCCGGGCTTTCTTACGCTTTGGATATTGGGGGCAGAAAAAATTTTTCGCACTCGAAAAACACGGCGTACATATCCGCGCTTATCAGTAAGGAAATGGGACTGGACGAGGAAACGACGCTCGACATATACTATGCCGCTTTACTGCACGATATAGGCGTAAGCGGCGAGTATATCCCGTACGAACACAGCGAAATCGGCGCGGCAATACTTCAAAAATTGCCGTTATCGGAGGAAATACCAAAATATGTCCTTTATCATCACGAATTTTATAGCGGCGGCGGCTCGCGTAAATTATCCGACTCATATATTCCCGCAGGCGCGCGAATAATTTGTTTGGCAAGTGAATTTGACGACGCGTTCGGCAAGTCGGGCGGCTATGACATAGATTTGCATTTGAGAATAAAGCGCTGGCTCGACGAAAATCAAATGAAATTTGCGGAAGAAGTTGTGAGCGCATTCAAAAAATTACTTGACAGGGAATATTTTCTGCTTGATTACTTTAATCAGGAAACAAAGCACATGTTGTCGGAAAAAAGCCCGGTCAAAGATGAAAAATATTTTGGGTTCGCGGAAATTAAAAGATTCGCCCTCTGTTTTGCGGAAATCGTGAACCACAGAAGCCCGTTTACGTTAGACCATTCCAAGGGAGTGGCGAAACTCGCAAAAAAAGCGGCCGCGTTTTTAGGATATGATACCGAAATTCAAAACAAGATGTATATTGCCGGATTGCTGCACGATATCGGACAATTGTACGTACACGCCGATATATTGTACAAGAAAGGCGAGCTGACGCCGGAGGAGCGGTTTGAGGTCAAAAAACACCCTTATTACACAAGGAAGATTCTGGAACAAATTCAAGGTTTCGAGGATATAGCCGAATTTGCCTCCAACCATCACGAAAGACTGGACGGCGGAGGATATCCATACCATATGGGAGCGGGGCAGTTAGGCGAACTTGACATGATAATGGCGATTTGCGACGTATATCAGGCGTTGACGGAAGAACGGCCGTACAGAGCTTCGCTGTCCTCCGAAAAAGCCTGGGATTTAATTGGTGAAATGGCTGAGGAGAAACGTTTTGACAGAGCATTGGTTAAAAAACTGAAATATATACTCGAAGACCCGGCGAAAACCAGCGGTTTCGAAGTTGATTGGGAAGTAGGTGACAAGCGCGAAAAATTCAAGCACGTGGCGTAATTAGCGCGGCATGACATTTATCAAATTGCCAAAATCAAAAAAATACATTACCGTAAACCTGGAAGCAAAAATAGCTTGCTTATCTGAAACGACAGGGCGGGAAACGCCCTGTTTTTTTAGTTTTTTGCGTGTGTTAATTACATAATAATTTCTTTCACAACCCTGTCTATATCGCGCCCCCCGTAAACAACACTGTCGATAAAGACCTTATTGATTTCCGGCGTCGTATGATAGAAAACAATAAAATTGCCAACAGAAAAAAAACGTAGTCCCTTAGAATGCCACGGTTCTTTTTCATAAAGGCGGTGTCGCTCGGGCATTTCATCCAAACTGAGGATTGCTTTCTTAATACGCGCAACCAACCTCCCAGCAGTCACAGGCTCTAAAAGCACAGTGGCGATGTATGAGTAAATCCCGTCCAAATCATCTTCCGCACCCGGCAGAATAGTAACTTTCCATTTTTTCACGAAGAGTATTTCCTCTCCATTTCCGCAAAGAATTCCTCCGCCGGTCGCCCTTTGCCTGCTGCCCCATCACTAAAGGCTTTGTCCATCTTCAAATTGAATTCATCCTCGCTCATTTCCCCAAAGCTGCGCGGCTTATTAGGAAGCCTGAGATCGAAGGGAATTCCGCCGCATCGCACAGCCGAACGCAAAAACAGATTCATCGCGGTGGAAAGATTCATGCCAAGTTCATTGAATATACTCTCGGCCTGGCGTTTTAAGTCTTCATTTACACGAACATTCAAGTTTGTAGTGTTTTTCATTAATTATCATCTCCTTTGTTTTACAATATATCATGATTTTAACAATTCATCGAAAAATATACGCCATATTGTTTTACAGAGTCATTAAAAAATGGACAATATTTTGACAACACGGCCACAACAAAAAACATTTCCGTAAATCCAAAACGACAGGGCAGGGCGAATGCCCTGTTATTTTTTTTCATGTCAATTACGTCGCTTTTCGTGTCGATTACGACAATCCTCTTTATTTCGGACTTTATTTTAAGCTAAACTAATAGTGGTATGCCGCAATACCAGTGAGAGAATATGAGAGGGGTGCTACACAATGAAAATTAAAAAACTGTTTTATGTCATACCAGCGTTAATCGTGACCCTGATTCTTACCCTGGCCGGAGGAGCTTTTGCCGATGACGGCGAATCACTGAACGCTGAGTCATTGAGTTTCGCCGTCAATACGGCGAGCGTCGAACTCTCCGGGCCATTGGGCAGCGAAACCGCGGCGTACACTGTAACTGCCGGTTTGACGCCGATTATGGACAATGAAGGGATCATGCGGGCTCAGATTTTCTCAACGACATACGCCATCGAGCCTGACGATGGCGAAATGCGTCCGGTGGCTTTCATTTTCAACGGCGGCCCCGGCTCGTCGTCGATTTATCTCCACATGGGCGGCCTTGCGCCCAAAACTGTGCCTCCGATCCCGAATGCCGGTCTTGACGAGCCTGCTCACCCATACCGCGTGATGGACAATCCCTACAGCCCGCTGTCCGTATCCGACCTCGTGTTTGTCGATCCGGTTGGGACCGGCTTCAGCCGCAGCGTGGGCGATAATGAAAACGGCGACGAAAACTCGCCGTCCTCGCCTCACGACCCGGAAACCAACGCCCCCTTCTGGGGCGCGGGCCGCGATCTGGCGTCTCTCGCCGAGTTTATACGGGTCTGGCTCACCGAAAATGGCCGCTGGAGCTCGCAGGTTTTCATCATCGGCGAGAGCTACGGCGGACTCCGCGCCGCCAGGCTGCCCTTCAGCCTGAGCGAACTTGGAATCGCGACGTCAGGGACTGCCATGGTTTCACCGGTCATCGACTATAAATACGTCTTACGGAATCACGATATCGAAGGCGACGTCAACATCCTGCCGACCGCCGCCGCAATCGCCCATTATCACGGCCTGCTGGCGGATGATCTTCAAAACATGTCCGAGCATGAGCTTACCGACATGGTATGGAAATGGGCGCGGACGGAATACCGCCAGGCGCGCGGCGAGGGCAACCGCTTGAGTGAGGAGAGTTTCCGGGCTGTGGCAAAAGAACTTTCGCGCCTGACCTCTCTGCCCGTAGTGGAGTTCATCGCGCAGGGGCTCAGATTCCCAGCCGATTATGAGAATCTAATCCTGCGGGATAACCGCCTCATTGTCAGTGTCTACGACGGGCGCATGACAGCCCCCTCGGCATACGATACACATGCCGGCGAGGATCCGAATAATCGCGTGGCTAATGAATATTACTACACAGCTTTGATGGACTTCCTGCAAGGGACCGTGGGGATTAAAACGCTGCGTACTTACCAGGGGCTCAACAAATCGGTAATCTACTACTGGGATTTTTTAGATGAAACATGGATGGGGACGCTGGAGTCTGCGGGGAGGCTGGCGGCGCAGATGCGGCGCTTCCCGTCCTTGAAGGTGTTTCTTGCTATGGGCCGCTACGATTTAGCATGTCCCCCGGAGAGCGCGCTTGCCGCGCTGAACGATATGGACGTTCCGAAAGAACGGCTCGCCAACATCGAAACCCATATGTACGACGGCGGTCACATGATGTACACCAACCCTGAGGCGGCGCGGAAGTTATGCGAGGATTTGAGCGCCTGGATAACGGCGGCGACGCGTTAAGACGCAGATAAGGTTTGCTTATCCGAAACGACAGGGCGAACGCCCTGTTTTTTTGTGCGTGTCGATTACGCGCATGCCTCAAATCCATCATCGGTTTGTATCGGCACTCCATCAAAAGTGTTCTATAGGAGAGCTGCCCCAAACGACGATTATATGGTTTGCGTCTTTAAATCCCTAAATATTATTAAAATCAGGGATTGACTTCCAATTATTTTATAATATTATGGATTCATAAAAAAATTCGAATGGAGTCGTTTCGTATGATTACCCGCGCGGTTGAGCCTGCTATCCGTTCCGCTTTATCCTCCGGCAAAGCTGTCATTCTGCTTGGCGCGCGGCAAGTTGGAAAAACAACGCTTGCCGGCTCGCTCTTTGGCTCGTGTCCCGGCACGCTTTGGCTCAACGGCGACGAACCTGACGTGAGAGCAATGTTCGAAAACATCAACTCGGCCCGGTTAAGAGCCGTCATCGGCGACGCAACGGTTTTCGTCCTTGACGAGGCGCAGCGTATTCCGGACATCGGCATGAAACTCAAGCTCATCACCGACCAAATTAAAAACGTTCAATTGCTTGCCACCGGCAGTTCTTCTTTTGACCTTACCGGCTTGGTCAGCGAGCCGCTTACCGGACGCAAGCGCGAGTTCGTGCTCTACCCGCTGTCTTTTGGCGAGATGGTCGCGCATCACGGCTTACTCGCTGAAACCCGGCTTCTGGAGCATAGGCTGGTCTTCGGCTACTATCCCGAGGTTGTCGGCTCGCCGGGGGCGGAACGCAAAGCCCTAAGTGAAATCTCCGACAGTTACCTCTACAAGGACATTCTTGCCACAGGTCGCATAAAAAAATCGGACAAGATGACGCGACTCCTGCGCGCTCTGGCATTTCAGATCGGCTCACAGGTTTCTTTTACCGAGATCGGCCAGTTATGCGGCCTTGATAACAAAACGGTAGAACGGTATATTACCGTGTTGGAGCAGGCATTCGTCATTTTCCGATTGGGGTCTTATTCCCGTAACCTCCGTAATGAACTGAAAGCCGGCCGCAAAATCTATTTTGCGGACAACGGCATTCGTAACTCCATCATCGCGGATTACCGGCCCGTGGAACTGCGCGATGACATCGGAAAACTCTGGGAAAACTTTCTTGTCAGCGAGCGTATCAAACGCAACCGTTATTTGGAGGTTTACGCTAACAGTTGGTTTTGGCGCACACATCAGCAACAGGAAATCGACTACATAGAGGAGCTTGACGGAGAGCTGCGCGCCTATGAGTTCAAATGGAACCCGAGAGCCAAACTGAAACGCGCAAAGGCGTTTTCCGCAGCGTACCCAAGCAGCAGCTTTCAGGTCGTACACAGGGATAATTTTTACGAGTTTTTACTGTAATCAACTCCTTAGATCATCGTTTGGCTGATGGCAAGCCAAGACGTTTTACGTTCTCGTCTCTAAGCTTAAATTGTGAAATAAGCTTTTGCAGCATTACGGATTGCTCTCTCATTTCATCGGCTGCCGCGGCGCTTTTTTCAGCTGCCGCGGCGCTTTCGTGAGCCGCCGCCGCGCTTTCTTCAGCTAACGCGTTGTTATGGTGAGTGATCTCAGCCACCTGGTCGATACTGATATTGATATTCGAAATACTTGTCGACTGACCTTCCGATGCTTTGGCAATTTCCGTGATTAGCCGGTTGCTTTCATTTATACCGGCTACGATGTCGGCAAGGCTTGCTGACATTTCGCCGGCAACGCTGGCGCTTAACTCGGCTTTTTCAATTGAGGTCTGGATAATAGAACTGGTTTCTTTGACAGCTTCAGCGCTTTGGGCGGCAAGTTGACGCACCTCCTCGGCTACAACCGCAAAGCCTCTGCCGTGTTCTCCGGCACGAGCCGCCTCTATGGCGGCGTTAAGCGCGAGCAGGTTTGTCTGATCTGCTATACCGTTTATCGTTTCCATTATTATGCTGACGGATTTACTGGCATTGGTAACGTCATCGACGACTGTTATCATTTCCTTCATATGGTTGCTGCCTTTTTCCGCCTTGTTGATAATTGTATCCGTAAGCTTGGCGGCTTGATCGGTCAGATCTGCGTTTACTTTGGTATTTTCGGTTATCTGGGTGATCGAGCTTGACACTTTTCTTATGGATTCGGTTTGCTCTGTTGAGCCTTGCGCGAGAGATTGAGCGCCATTTGATATCTCAGTCGCGCTGCTCGCAATACTTGCCGAGGTGTCCGCCAATTGGTTTGCGGATGTTGACATTTGCACGGAGGAAGTCTGGATTTCTCCAAACATCCTGTTAAGACTCTCAAACAGATGATGCAGCGCAAGCCTCATCGTATCCTTATCGGAAATCAGTTCAACGTCATGAGTCAGGTCGCCTTCCGCTATGGCGCGGAGCGACCCGCTTGTCTCAATGATGTGGCCGACGAAAGCCCGGCAGTTCTTCATCAACTGCCCAATCTCATCTTTGATCGGTATATACCTGTTAAAAATTTTATCTTCCTCCGGAGTGACGGCAATATCTCCGGTCGTGCCCGCCTTATTCATAAAGGAAGACAACGCGATAATCGGCTTGCTGATCATGCCGGTGATATAAAAAGCGATAAGCAATGCAAATATTAAAATCACAAAAGACGCCGCGAAAAGTATGATCAACAAATAGCGTCTTATCGCTTCCGCGCTTGCGAGACTTTCATCTTTGACGACGTCCGCGTTTTCAATCATCTCCGATACCCCGCCGGCAACAGATAAAATCAGCCCGCCATGTATCTGGTTGGAAGCGTTGAGTCCTTCAAAGTCTCTTTCCTTAGCTCTATCCACATTCGGATCGAACAGCAATGTTTTGTATTGAGCCAGAAGGTTTTTCAGCTCGCCCGTGTGGGAATTAATACTCCTCTTCTCATCTTCCGACAGCTGCGGATCAGCGTTTACAAAGGCTAAAAAAGTATCCAGCCGAGTGTTCGCGGTCTCAAAGTAGCTGTTAAAATCGTTTTGGAAGCTGTTTATCCGGTCTATATCCCCTGCAAACGCATGAACCATGGGGGTCATTCTACGCATGTTCAGAATGTCCGCGCTCATTCTGAGCAGTGTTTGCTGCTGATTGGACGTGTAATTTATCAGATTGGAAAATCTGGTGTTGATTGCCGACAATAAATAAAAGAATACAGCAAACAACACTACCATTAGAAGAATTATTCCGGAAAAACCTCCAATTATTTTGTTTCTTACCTTCCAATTTTTCATGTTTATGCCCCTTCCTCGGGTTGAATTACGTGTGTTGATCACCTCGATAACGTTTACGAACACTCCTCACAGTGTCAACTTTCTGATCTTATTTTATCTCAAAAACCCAAGAACAGATTTTTTTTGACAGCCGCATTAAATCTATAAAAATGAAACTTGCTTATCCGAACTCCTCACAAACGCCAAATGTGGATATAATTAAGATAATAAGAGGAGGCTACGGAATGAAAGATAAAAGACGGCTTCACTTTGGCGTCATATTTTCCACCTTAGATAATACGAACCAATACGAAATTTGGAGCGGCATTGTAGAGTACGCGCGGAAAAATGATATTCATCTGACAGCGTATTCCGGTACTTACCAAACGACCAGCTACGATAAGGCTTCGCATTTTGAAACTTGTTATGAAATCATAAAAAACAGTAATTCATTAGACGGAATCATTATATTTTCCGGGTTTATAGTCAGCATAATGGGAAATGATTTTTTAGAAAAATATGCCGCCAGAATCGCGGAGCATCTCCCTGTTATTTCTGTTTCGTATATCATACCCGGCATTCCCTCCGTTTTAATAGATAACATCGCCGGGACATACAGTTTGGTCGAACATTTGATACAGGTTCACGGGAAAAAGCGGATTGCTTTTGTAAAGGGGCCGGACGGACATCCCGAGGCGGAAGATCGCCTTGAGGGATACAGAAGGGCGCTCTCGGCAAATGGAATCGCGTACGACGCCCGATACGTTTTTCCCGGAGATTTCAGTCAGGAGTGCGGCGGGCCTGCGGCGGAAATGATGCTGAAAACACCTGATCTTATCGTTGACGCGGTTGCCGCCTGCAATGACATAACCGCAATCAGCGTTATAAAAGAGTTTAACAGACACGGTTTGTTGGCGCCTGCCGATATCGCTGTGGCGGGATTTGACGATGACAGGGGTTCCGCGACGTTTATTCCGTCATTAAGCACGGTGCGGCAGGATTTTTTTTCGATTGGTTTGTTCAGTACGGAAGCGCTTTTAAACCAGATTCACGGTAAACCGGTAAAGGAAATTACAAATGTGTCTCCAGTTTTGATAACGCGCCAGTCCTGCGGATGTATAGAAAATAATTTGTCGGGCAGGCCGCTGGAAAATGAAGACGACGGAACTGAAAATGAATCTTTTATTTCATATGTATCGCACAAATTCATGTCACTTTTCCAACAAGACGTCCCGGAGCCGCAAATTATGGAATGGGCCGCCAATTTGACTGAAAAAATAAAAGAGGAACCGTTTGACAAAGAAAAATTCCTGCATTTATGGAACGATTATTTAGTTGGTTACCACAAATATTCCAAAAATATTTTATTATGGAGCGAAGCGCTCAATTTTTTGGCGATGGGAACTGAACTTTACAGCGACGAGGTAAAGTGCGCGAATAAGGTTCTGCCGGCGTTTATTCTTGCCACATCTCTTGTGCACGACACCCTGTTCAAAGAAAGTATAATAAAGGAATTGGCTATATACGATGATCGGAAGACCCTCAGAAGAATCGCGGGCAATTTGGTTTTAATATTTGATATTGATTCCCTGGCGGAAGAATTATACAGGTCGCTTCCCGAATTATCGATAAATACCGCCATCATCGGTTTGTATCGGCACTCCATCAAAAGCGGTGATCCCAATGCCGACAGAACAATCGAAACCCTTATCGGATTCGATGGGGACGACAAATTTGACGTCCGCCATAACAGCGGCAATCCCATTCTGTTTTCCGATTATTCAACCATCGGTACATTTGATTTCGAAAGCGAACGGCGTGATTTATTCTTTATTCCGTTATTTTTTAAAGATGAAGAATTTGGAATCATGCTCATGCCTTATAACCCGAATACTTCGGTGGATACATACGAAACGCTGCGCGTCAATATTTCCACTGCTATAAAGGGTTCGGAATTGATTAACGAAATTGAGGATTTGGCGCGAAACCTTCAATCCTCTCTTGAACAGGTGACGGAAGCCAGTAAGGCAAAAAGCGATTTCCTCTCAAACATGAGCCACGAAATGCGCACGCCGATGAACGCCATCATCGGTATGACGGCCATAGGTAAAAAAGCAAAAGATTTAGACGAAAAAAACACTTCCCTGGATAAGATAGGGGAAGCGTCCTCCCATTTGCTGGGCGTTATAAACGATATTCTGGATATGTCAAAAATCGAGGCGAATAAACTCGAACTCACTCTTATCGAATTTAATTTTGAGCGGATGCTGCAAAAAGTAATGACAGTCATAAATTTCCGTTTGAACGAAAAAAAACAAAAATTTTTAATAAATATAGATAAAAATATACCGCGTTTTATCATAGGGGACGACCAGCGCCTGGCGCAAGTTATTACAAATCTCATGGCAAACGCGGTGAAATTCACTCCCGTAGACGGAAATATCAGTTTTCACGCGTCTTTAGTCGAAATAGTCGAAGGGAATTGCGAACTGCGTATAGAGGTGTCTGACAGCGGAATCGGCATCGCGCTTGATAAACAGGAAAAAATATTTGAAGCTTTCGAGCAGGCGGAAAGCGGAACAAACCGTTTATTCGGCGGAACAGGCCTGGGGCTAGTCATTTCGAAACGTATTGTCGAGCTCATGGGTGGGACAATCCGGATTGAGTCGGCGCTTGGCAAAGGTTCGAACTTTATTTTTACCGTAAAAATGCAAATCGGTGAAAAAGATTCCCGCTCGCTGCTTGCCCCTGGCGTCGATTGGGCGTATGTGCGTATTTTGGCTGCAGACGACAATTTAGAAACACGGGATTATTTTCAAGATATATTCAGCGAGCTGGACATTCAATGCGACGTGGCGTCCGACAGCCATGACGCCCGCCGCATCATTGACGAGCATGGCGATTTTGACATATATTTCATCGGGATAGATGGAATCGAATTGACCCGTCATATAAAAACCCGCGGGAACGGTAAGGCGTCCGTAGTGATAATGAGTACAGCGGAGGAATGGGAGCAAATCAAGAATGAGGCTGCCGATGCGGGTGTGGATAAATACCTGTTCAAACCGTACTTATCTTCTTCAATCATTGATTGCGTGAACTATTGCCTCGAAACAGCCGATGGAGGGGAGGAAAATGTAAAAAGCACGGATGACCGGTTTGCCGGTAAAAAAATGTTGCTTGCCGAGGATATAGCGATAAACAGTGAAATATTAATCACGCTGTTGGAAGATACGGGTATTAAAATTGACTGCGTCGAAAACGGCCTGGAAGCGCTGGAAAAAATAGCGGCAAATCCCGGAAAGTACGACATTGTGTTTATGGATGTGCAGATGCCTATAATGGATGGTTATGAAGCGACCCGCAGGATTCGCGCACTGCCGGTTATTCAAGGTCAAAACGCCGAATTACCGATTATCGCCATGACCGCGAATGTTTTTAAAAGCGATATTGAGAATTGCCTTGCGGCAGGAATGAACGACCATCTCGGCAAACCCCTTGATATTGGCAGAGTGTTGGAAGTGCTTCAGAAATATTTGTAAAATTAATCGAGAGACCTCCAAAATATATGAAAGATAACCTCGGATTTGAAGATATATTTTTCGCCGCCCCGACCGTTATTTTTATCAGCGGCGAAAAAGGCTGGAAGTGGAGCAAACTCGACGCGGGAATCGCCGTGCAGACCATCGCCCTCGCCGCCCACTCCCTCGGTCTTGGCAGCGTCATCCTCGGCCTGCCGAAGTTTGCGTTTGCGGGGAGCAAAAGCCGAATATTTTAATAAACTGCTCAAATTTCCGGAAAATTTTGAGTTTGCGATAGCGTTTGCAATCGGGGTGGCGAATACCACGAAGCAGGCGCATCCGAATTCGGCGGGGAAGGTTAAGTTTGTGGGGTGAGTGTTGTACGGAAGACGCACGAAACTTCATGAGGAATCGTTGCACTGAGTGAGCGAAATATTCAACCATGGGTTGCGCCAGTCAGAAGTTGACGGATTAATGGTGGCGGTACATTGAACTATTGACGACATCAGGACGTTTAGTAATAATGACCGTGTCATGCCATGTTACGTCGCGCCCTTGATCGGGTACGTGGATTGAAATATATTTGGAAGAAGGCAGTATAATTTATTGGGCTAAAATTAGCCCAATAAAAATGTCATATTAGTAAGAGGCAATTTAATTATTATAATTGACTCAATAACAAATTTATAGTAAGGTTATTTTTAGAAAAATTAAGAGGGGAGGGTAAGACATGAAAAACTACGATGTGTCAATGGAGATCTCAGGAGAATACGCGATATTCACACGTCCTGATACTGGTGATTGTCCTACCAGTTATCCCGCGCCTACATTTTCTGCCGTTCGCGGAATATTCGAGTCAGTGTTATGGGGTCCAGCAATTGAAATTATCCCAACCGCAGTCGAAATATGTTCCCCCATCAAATATCACAATTACCAAACAAATTACGGCGGCCCGTTAAGGAAATCCGGTCAAATCAGCGGCAGTAACAGTTATCAATTGTTGGCCACGGTGCTTGTTAAAGTGTGCTACAGATTATATGCACAAGTACACCCTACCAGAAAAAAAATCGAATCGCACTTACCTGAAAAAGCAATTGAGTGGGATAACGCCACTACTTCGCCAGGGCACGCATATAAGGCGATTTTTGAGCGGAGGCTAAAAAGGGGGCAGTGTTTTTCTATTCCTTTTTTAGGCTGGAAGGAATTCGTTCCCAATTATGTTGGAGTTTTTCGTGATGATACAAATGTGTGCACGGAAATCAATTTATCTATACCGAGCATGACCAAAAGCGTTTTCTCAAGTCAATATTCGCCTGCCGTGTCATTTAGCTTTTTTCAGGATGTGAAAATCGAAAAAGGGTTATTAATTTATCCGCGCGAGGATGTGATTTAGTTTGCTTAACGAACTTTATATGTTTCGAAAAACCTTTGGAGAGATGGGCATAATATCCCATGACTGGCACCCTAAGTACAAAGATTTGCCTAAATATGCGTCGTTCATAGTTTTAATCGGGACTGGAAATTCATTCATCCATTCGATTGAACCTTTGGGGGAAGATAAGAATTTAATTTTAAGAAAATGGGAACCGAATTACGGATATTCTTTCCCATGTTTCAATTTTCAACCCGTAACGTTAGATAGCAAAGATGAATTTCTGAAAGAGCTTGGAAATAAAAACCTTTCGGCGGAATACGTTATGGAGTACAGGAATAATTTTGATAAGAAAGATTTAGAGAAAAAGCGTAAAGAGATTAAGGACTTTGAGATTAAACTAAATGGGATACTAGAACTTCCGCAAAGATTGTCTGCGATCTTAGGGGAACCTCCGCCCGAATTCTCTTCTTTCGGATCGTTGGTGGAACGATTGGAGGGTGTTGATGCTGAAAATTTTTTGAATGAAATCGTCCGCTACATCTGCGAAAACAGGGATAAACTGGATGAACTCTCACAAATTATGTTTACGGGCAAAAACGTTCAATTAATACTTGATATCTATGACTACGACTTCGAAAACGGTTATCCCGTATCTCATGAAAAGACCATTAAGTGGATTAACGAGAGATTGAACGAACATTCAGCTCCAAAGGAAGCAACGCAAGGCAAAGACGCTTTTGGAGACGTTTCTGCCGGAAGTGAAAGCAAACTGCCTGTTGTGAAATTACATAATCTTGGCAATGTAGTTCTCAGATCTATGGTGAAAGATGCTCCGTGTCAGTATAGGTATGGAAGAGCAGATTACGACTCATTTTGTATAGGGGGAGAGAATCATAAAAAATTAAAATCCGCTCTTGAATGGTTGTCTCAGCTAGGTTTTAAGAAGAAAACCTGGGATAGCGTAGCTGAAAAAGAGATATTATTCGGCTATCCGTCTATGCTCCCTAAAGACGATAATCTTCCGCCCTTGATAAGTTTTTTAAAGAGCAGCGACGAAGATGAAATCAATGAAGAAATGTTTGTGGATATGACGGAGAAGGTTATTCAGTCACTGCAAGGAATAAGCAATCGCCTCAGCGAAATAGAGATCAATCTTTTCGCTCTTAAAAAAATGGACACGGCAAGAACTAAAGTGGTATACAATGTTTCATTCGTCGCGCAAAATCTAAAATATTTGGCTGACGAATGGCAAAACGCTTGCGGTAATTTACCTGAATTGAGCATTAAGGAATGGGGAAAAGAAAAAGGGGAAATAAAACTTCTTAAAAATTATGTTCCAAAACCGTTGGATATTTCGGCGGCTCTTAACAGGTGTTGGACGCATTTTGGCGCTCAAAATTCCGCAATTGAAGAATTCGATATTACTATAGGCATTGACTTGTTGCTCGACAGGCTCGACGAGTGCTCTATGTCGAATATTCTACGGGCTGCAATCAAAAACGGCAGCTCTTTAATTATCGCGATTGCGCAATCGGCTCATAAAAATGAGGTTTTTGGGAAATTAAAATCTCTTGCTAAGCAAAAAATCCTTTTGCCAATAATTCTTGGTTTATTGCTTTATAAACTTGATAAAAATAAATATAAAAAGGAGAATTACATGAAAACTAAAGCTTATTTGCTGGGAAATCTTTTTGCTCTCTCTGACGAGCTTCATCTTCTTTATTGCAAATATGCGAGAACGTCGGAAGAAAACAGAAAAAAGGGTGATTTTTTGATCCCTCCGCAACTGCTCGGAAATGCCCTTATGAATACAGCGCTCGAATCGCCGGGAAGGGCGCTTAGTGTTTATTGTCAGCGTATATTGCCATATCAGGCTTGGGCACGAACTAACAAAACTGAAGTCGTAAAATTAACGAATTGGATGAATAAAAAACTTGGTGAAATAGCTTTTGAACTGGCTTCCACCTTAAAAGATGAAGGATTTGGATCGAGACCGAACGATAGCGAAAAAGCGATGTTGCTACTCGGTTATTTGGCGGGAGCCAGGAAAGAAGAAGAAGCGGATGAAAAAACAGAAGGAGGAAAATCAAATGTCTGAAAAAATTCTTCGCGCTACAGGATTGCTCGTGATTGAGGTTATTAATTCAAACCCGAACGGGGATCCCGATAGGGACAGTGACCCCAGACACAGGGATATCGACGGCAGAGGAGAAATCTCTCCTGTATCCTTCAAGAGAAAGATACGTGATATTGTGGAGGACAAAGAATCTCCCGTGTGGCTTGAAATTTCGTCAAGACTTGGACTCGAAAAAGAAAAATATTATGTTCTTGAATCACGAGGAAGAGACAGGGCGGAAATAAAAAAAGAATTAGAAGGCGGCGGGAAAAAATTCATAGAAAAATACTGGGATGGACGTATTTTTGGAAATACATTTCTCGAAGATGCGATGGATAAAGGGACGATAAAAACCGGAGTAGTCCAGTTTGGAATGGGAGTTTCAATTTGCCCGGTTAATGTAGAGCGTCAGACTAATACCAATAAATCCGGGGTTCAGGAGGGAAAAACTCAAGGCATGGCGCCCCTTGGCTATCGAATAGTCACGCATGGAGTATATTGTATGCCGTTTTTTGTAAATCCGAATGTAGCGCATAAATCCGGTTGTTCATATCAAGATATAGAGCTGATGAAAGCTTTGATCCCATTCGCTTATCCTCATAATCGCTCGGCTATCCGTCCATTTGTGGAAATTCGCCGCGCTTGGTATTGCGAGCATAAAAATCAGCTCGGTTCATGTTCGGATTTCGACATAATCAAATCTTTGACTCCGGTTAAAAAAGAGGCAAAAGAGGAGCCCTCAAAATCGTGGGATGAATATGACGTACCGAACGAATTACCTCAGGAGCTTTTATCAAAGCTCCACTCTTGTGTTGACCTTATGGCCGATGTTTTTCGCTCGTAGTCCTCGTTCTGTGCAGGGAAAACCAACCCCTGCACAGACTTATGATAATCATATAAATGGAGTTCTCGAGAGATGTTGTCATTATTCGAACGAAATAGCTCCGTTTTGCCCGTTTTATGAACTATTAAAGGCAATTTGTTCGCAAGCTGCATTGTTTCATGACCTTGGAAAATTAGATCCGAAAAATCAAGAAATTTTATCAGGCGCTAAAAAAGCAAAGACTTTGCCTATTCATCATTGGGATGCCGGAGTTGCGCACCTTGGTTTTTCGAATGAAGTAAATATCTGGGCTTCAATTCTTATTTATGGGCATCATATAGGACTTAAAAATCCTGTTAAACAACATACATACGGAGAATTCATGTTTCGAGATGAAATGGCCAAAGAACACACTGATAAAAAATTGAGCGCGTATATTGAAAATCATAAAAGGGCTGTTGGAAATCTGGAATTGAATTTTTCGTCATTGCCAAATTCTAAAATAAAAGCTGATGAATTCGGAACGTTTGCCCGGATTGCAATGTCTTGCCTTGTTGATGCCGACCACACTGATTCTGCAGTTCACTGTGGCAATTTCAAGGAAAAAGCGGTATTGCCACTTAGAGCTGAAGAGCGACTAAAGGCTCTCAATCTTTATATAGAAGAAATTGAAGGTAAATGCAGGCCCAAATCGGAGAATGAGCTCGAAAGAAACAGAGTAAGGCATGAAATGTATGTTAAATGCTCGGAAGCAGAAGTTTTACGTTCTATTTATTCGTGTGACAGCTCTGTGGGCACTGGAAAAACAACTGCGATAATGGCCAATTTGCTAAAGGCTGCAATTGAGAAAAAATTACGGAGAATTTTCGTCATCCTGCCTTACACGAATATAATAAACCAATCTGTCGAGGTTTATCGCAATGCGCTTACGTTACCCGGCGAAAACCCTGAAGAAATAGTGTCAGCTTTGCATCATCGGACTGAGTATAATGACGAAGATGCAAGGCAATTTTCAGTTTTATGGAATGCTCCGATTATAGTGACGACAGCGGTTCAATTCTTTGAAACTCTCGCCGCTGCGACCCCTTCAGCATTGCGAAAATTACATAATCTCCCCGGCAGCGCTGTCTTTATTGATGAATCCCACGCTTCGTTGCCGGCAAAACTTTGGGTCCAAGCGTGGGAATGGATAAAAATATATTCGAAATACTGGGGATGTCATTTTGTCCTGGCTTCCGGTTCTTTAATCAGATTTTGGAAAATAGAGGAATTTGACAAAGAAAAGACAGAAATCCCGGAGATTCTTCCAGAAGATTTCAGACAGGAAATTTCAAGGCGAGAGATTCAACGCGTAGCCTTTAAGTTCAAAAAGGAAAAAATGAATGAATATGAGTTGTGTGACTGGCTTATTACACTTCCGGGGCCAAGACTTTTGATAGTCAATACAGTTCAATCGGCTGCTGTGATAGCAAAAAAATTAAAATCCATTTACGGACAAAAAGCCGTGGAGCATATATCAACCGCGCTAGCTCCAAAGGATCGAGAAAAAATATTGGAAAAAATAAAGTCGCGTTTGAAATTAAAAGATGACTCAGATTGGACTCTAGTTGCGACATCATGCGTTGAGGCCGGAGTGGACTTTTCTTTTCGGTCGGGAATACGTGAGGCCGCTTCTCTCGTTAGTTTGCTTCAAACGGCTGGGCGTGTGCGAAGGAATAATGAAAGTGATTATTTCGATGCGGCTGTTTGGACCATAGAACTCAAATATGACGGATTATTAAAACCGCACCCGATATTTATAGATTCAGCTAAAGTTCTTCTTAAATTGGCTGAGACCGAAGAAATATCTCCGTTGCTTTGCACAAAAGCGTTTCTAATGGAACTAAAAGAAAGCTTGTCATTTAGGGAAAATATCTCAAAGGCTGAACGAAAACTCGATTTTGAAACGGTGGAAGAGGAGTTCAAAGTAATAAATTCGGAAACAGTGTCGGTTCTGATAGATGAAGAACTTGTTGAAAAAATTAAAAGTTATGAGAATGTCAGTTGGAAAGACATCCAAAATGCAAGCGTTCAGATTTGGAGCAATAAAATAAATAAGCTTGCATTGGAAGAAATCAGGGCGAGGCTTTATTATTGGAGTTATAATTACGATGGCGAATTGATCGGTTACATGGACGGACTTCTTGATATTGAAGAATTTTTGGAAAAAGGATTCGTGATATTATGAGGGGCGACGAACTCCTAAACTATGTCTCGGGATGTTATTTATCCAAGGATGCCGTCCCAAATGGGCTCGTTAACCTGCCTCCCGTGATAATCAACGGTTTTTGATCAATGTTCTCCGACGAGGACCTGCTTCCCATCTCAGGACTTAATCACTTAATATATTGTGAACGCAGATGGGCACTAATCCATATGGAAATGGAATGGAAAGAAAACGTTTTTACTGTCGAAGGCAAACAACTCCACGAGTTCGTACACGAACAGGGTTTGAGTGTCCGTTCGGGTGTTCGAATGGTACGAGGGCTTCGTCTTCGCTCTTTGGCGATTGGTTTATATGGTGTGGCGGATCTCGTGGAATTCCATCCCGATGATAGCGGTGCATTGCTCCCGGACATTTCGGGTCGCTGGATTCCATATCCCGTGGAGTACAAGCGCGGACGCAAGCGCTACGATATAGCGGATGAAACACAACTTTGCGCCCAAGCGCTTTGTCTGGAGGAGATGCTGGGTGTCGCCGTGCCCAAAGGGGCTGTTTATTACGGGCAACCGAGGAGGCGGACGGAAATCGACATTTCCCGTGATTTGAGAGAGGAAGTCGCGCGGCTGTGTTCTCGCGCCAGGGAACTTTATATATCAGGACAAGCTCCTCATCCCAGGTTTGGTAAGCACTGCTCGAATTGCTCTCTCGAAAATGTTTGTATGCCGGGTATCATTAACAGTGATAAATCGTCAAAATATGTTAAAAACCTCTTGAAGGAAATCTCGTCATGACGAGGTTACTGAATTGAGACGCCTGCTTAATACTCTGTTTGTCTCAACTCAAGGCGCCTGGCTTTCGCTGGATGGCGAAAACATAGTGGTGCATCTGGACAAGGAGACAAAGAAGCAGTTTCCGGTACATTATTTCGAGTCGGTCGTTTGTTTTGGCAGAGTCAGCACTACCGCGCCTTTGATGGGTTTTTGCGCAGGGAAAGGCGTCCCTATTTCTTTCATGTCTGAGTACGGGCGTTTTCTCGCACGTGTCGATGGGCCGGTGCGCGGGAATGTACTGCTTCGCCGTATGCAGTATCGCTTGGCCGACGACGAAAAATCCACCTCGGAAATAGCGCGTCACATCCTCATTGGTAAACTGGCCAACAGCCGGACGGTT
>Ga0099364_10005157_pt1 | contig 19514 bp, 14 predicted proteins | sample TergutTh196P3_FD_73070 | JGI IMG/M metagenome (GOLD analysis project Ga0099364, IMG submission 73070) | Microcerotermes parvus P3 segment gut microbial communities from Pointe-Noire, Republic of the Congo - Th196 P3 | ecosystem: Host-associated > Arthropoda: Insects > Digestive system > Gut ... | reverse complement strand
CGACTTGCTTATCACTCTTTTGGCAATTGATGGTGTCACACCTCCCGCTTTAGGAGCAACGCCTGTTTCCTCCATTCTCGAAACGGCACAATACACCGGCACAGTCACATGGATTCCTGCTGACAATTCTTTCGGTTACGGCACGACATACACCGCAACGATTACGTTGACGCCAAAACCGGGCTACACTTTGACAGGCGTTGCCGCAAACAGTTTCACAGTTGGCGGAGCGACTTCTGTCACGAACAGTGCCGGCAGCAATGAGATTACTGCCGTCTTCCCTGAGACCGACTCGCTTATCACTCTTTTGGCAATTGGTGGTGTCACACCTCCCGCTTTAGGAGCAACGCCTGTTTCCTCCATTATTGAAACAGAACAGTACAGCGGCACCGTAACGTGGAATCCAAATGACAATCCATTTGGTTACGGCACGATCTACATCGCAACAATCACATTGACGCCCAAAACAGGCTATACTCTGACAGGCATTGCCGCAAACAGTTTCACTGTGGTGGGAGCAACGACTGTCACAAACAGTGCAGGCGGCAACGTGATTACCGCCGCGTTCCCCAAAACCGACACGCTTGTCAGCCTTTTGGCAATCAGCGTCACGCAGCCGGCCGCAAGAGAAGCACCGACGTCATCAATTACCGAAACGGCACAGTATACCGGAACGGTAACGTGGAATCCAAACGATGATCCATTCGATTACACTACGGTATACACGGCAACAATTACACTTACGCCAAAAGCAGGCTATACCTTGACAGGCATTGCCGCGGACAGTTTCACCGTTTTGAGGGCAGACACAGTCACCCACAGTGCGGAAAGCGGTGTGATCACGGCAGTATTCCCCGCAACAGGGTCTGCAAGCGGCGGCAGCGGTGGATTTGCCGGCGTCCTTTCCTTCCTTGATACCCCTCCGGAAGCCGATGATTTATCTGACGAAGAGGACAATATCAGCGAAATATCATCCAACGGCAATGGCTCACCCGCTGCGGCTATAATAGCAGGCACAAATGATTCGCAAACTGCCGGCGATGGCAGCAGCAGCATTTTCAATTTCATTTACAGCACAGCAGCATCAGGCTGGGGTAAATTCAAAACAGCTCTATGGAAATGGCTCCCATTTTTGGAGCCATAACATTTTTTCCAATTTTAATGTAAGATTTTTCAAAACTTCGGCAAATTCTTTAAATCATAGCAATAATTAAATATTTCAGACAACTAAACTAATCTATTAAATGTTAAATGATTGATTTATCCAAAATTTATCATTATCATATTTTCATTTCCAATTGCCGCGATTCACACGTCGGGGCAGCAGTCATTAGACTGAAATCAATTCAGAGGTTTACACATGAAATCCATCGTAGAAGAAGCATTAGCTCGAAGCGCCCGAGAAGACCGCGACTCTTCTCGCTATTCTGCAAACACAAATCTTCAAGGCGAAGCTGTTGATGAAGAATTACGCGCCTTTTTGGAAGGTTTAAAGACGAATATTAAAGTTATCGGCTGCGGCGGCGGCGGTTCTAACAGCATTCAAAGAATGCTTGAGGAAGGGATTACCGGCGCAGAATTATATGCCGTCAACACTGACGCACAGCATTTACTCAAAATCGGCACAAACAAGAAAATTTTGATCGGGAAAAAGAAAACACGCGGCCTTGGTGCCGGCAGTCTGCCGCAGGTCGGCGAGGATGCAGCCATTGAAAATGTTGACGAAATTCGCCACGCTGTTGAAGGCGGCGACATGGTTTTTATTACAACCGGTCTTGGCGGCGGTACAGGTACAGGCTCCGCACCGGTTATTGCAGAAGCAGCCCGCGCAGCAGGCGCTTTAACAATTGCTGTTGTGACATTGCCGTTTAGTGTGGAAGGAATTGTCAGACGCACAAATGCTGAAGCCGGTCTTGAAAGACTGCGCGATGTCGCAGACACCGTCATTGTTATTCCAAACGACAAACTGATTGAAATGGTTCCAAAACTTCCGCTCCAAGCTGCTTTTAAAGTTTGTGATGAAGTTCTTATGCGCGCCGTCAAAGGAATTACGGAATCCATCACGGAAGATGGTCTTGTCAATGTTGACTTTGCGGATATCCGCACCATTATGCAAAACGGCGGCGTTGCGATGATTGGCCTTGGCGAAGCATCCGGCGAAAACAAAGCCGTCGACTCGATTCAAAAAGCTCTCAGAAGCCCGCTTCTTGATGTTGACATTTCCGATGCCACATCTGCTCTTGTTAATGTTATCGGCGGCCCGGACATGACCATTGAAGAAGCACAAGCAGTGGTTCAAGAAGTTCACAACCGCATTGATCCGGGAGCCCGCCTTATTTGGGGTGCCCGCATTGACCAAAAACTTGAAAACAAGATTCGTACCATGATTATTGTGACAGGCGTCAAATCCTCACAAATTTATGGTCATGGCAGCGGTACATCCATTACCGCAAAATACGGAATCGATTTTGTTGAATGATTTCAACAAATCTTTTCTTTTTTTATTTTCTTTTTGTTTTTTGTTTCATGTTTTTGTCTTTCTTGTTTTTTGTTTCATGTTTTTGTTTTTGTCTTTCTCTTTTATTCCGCATCTATAACGAAATCATGCGGCAGTTCTCTTTTTATATTAAAAGGACAAAGTATATTTACTATGAACGTATTAGACACGATATCTTTTTTGAATTTATAACTCGGGTATCTGTGAGATTCGAAAAATATTCAAATTTAAAATTTTATTAATTCAGACAACAATCACTTCGGATGTGAAAAATTGGCAGAAGGCAATACAGCAGAAAAAATCAAGAACGGTATTTCCAATATCGGTCCGACAATTCGTTCTTATTTCAGAATTTTGAAATTGGCTCGCAAACCCTCTCGCAAGGAGTTTTTGACAATTGCAAAGGTCGCAGCTGTCGGCATTCTTGCAATCGGTGTTATCGGGTTCATATTCTTTATCGCTATGGATTATCTCCCACAGTACTTTATCCCGATCAGGTCATAAAAATGATTGAAAATAATAATAACAGTGATAATAACAGTGGCTCAGACGGCGGCTCAGACAGCGATTCAAAAATTTTCGTTGTGAAGACAACAGTAAATCAAGAAAAGTCTGTTGCCAAGTCGATGGGGCTTGTTGCTAAAAAAGAGCGTTTGGATGTTCGATCCATTTTGGCTCCGGAAGAGCTTAGGGGATATGTATTCGTTGAAGCGCCAAGCACCGGCATTATTGCCACTCTGATTCAGGCAATTCCGCACGCTAAAATATTGCTGAAGAGTCCGGCGGAATTTGGCGAAATCGAACACTTCTTAAAACCAAAACCAATTGCTGCCGGAATTACGGAAGGGTCGATTATTGAAATTACTTCCGGTCCGTTCAAAGGCGAAAAAGCCAAAGTCAAACGCGTTGGTACTACGCAGCATGACGAAATCACAGTCGAGTTGTTTGATGCGGTCGTGCCGATTCCGATTACAATTCGCGGCGATACGGTTCGTGTCTTGAAAAAAGAAGAAGAGTAAAAACGCAAGTAAAAGATCAAAAATCAAATTTGGTCTTTTTTGATTTTATTCATGTTCTCTAAAAATGAATGTTTTATTCATGTTCTCTAAAAATGAATGATTTTACACGAAATGATGAAAATGATGAGAAAGATTTAAATCAAAGAATTCGATTTATTACATCCTTTCAAGATGACGTGTAATTGAATTATTCTGTTGAACTTGATCCTATCTTTGGAATCTGTCGGTTCATTGAATACCTTTTCAAATACTTATTTATCTCAAATTTATAATTCCACAAACGGTGATTTAATGGTTAGTAAAGTCGAAGCTTTAGTCCCCGGAGGCAAGGCAACACCCGGTCCGCCGCTCGGTCCGGCACTTGGTCCTCTTGGCATCAACATCAAATTAGTTATTGATCAAATTAATGAAAAAACAAAAGATTTCAACGGTATGCAAGTTCCGATTACGGTGATTGTCGCTGATGACAAGAGCGTTGAAATCGAAGTCGGTACACCGCCAACGTCCTCTCTCCTTCTTCAGGAAGCAGGCATTACTAAAGGCTCCGGCAAACCAAACTCCGAAAAAGTCGGCAACATTACTGTTCAGCAAGCTGCAAAAATCGCTCGTATGAAAAAAGATGATATTCTCTCTTACGACTTAAAAGCGGCTATTAAAGAAGTCACCGGAACCGGCGTTACCGTCGGCGTTACAGTTGAAGGCTTGAGCATCAAAGAGTTTCAAAAAGCCATCGATGCCGGCCAATACGATGACATTCTCTCAAAAGAAGAATGGTAAAAAAACGGAAAAAAACGCCGCTTGCGGCATCACCGTTTTTATTTTGCCTTTGCATGTTATTTCATGAATTTTTGGTTTCAGTCAATTTATCAGTTAATTAATCAATCAACAAACCTGTAAATCAATCAAATTGACAAACCAATAAATTTAAAAGCAAATAATATGTTTTATTCACTCTTATAAAAGCCGTTTCAATTCGGATCGGTTTTTATGACCCTTTATATCCAATTTCCGTAGAAAGCCGCAGAGGCTGACGTTAATTCGAATCATCCTGTTTTCTTTTTGATGATTTAATTTTCGGGACTACGGGGAGGCCTTAAAATGGCAGATGTTTCAGTAGAACAAATTATAAATCAATTATTAGAGGAGTCGCCCGCGCGTAACTTTATGGAAAGCGTCGACATTGCGATTAACCTTAAAAACATCGATTTAAATCAACCCAAAAACAGGGTTGATGAAGAAATCATCCTTCCGGGAGGTCTTGGCAAGGAGTTGAACATCGGTGTTTTTGCAAAAGGCGATATTGCGATGCAGGCAAAGCAATCCGGGGCGAAACATGTTTTTGATGACGCAGATCTTCAAACAATGAAAGAAGACAAAGCTTTTGCGAAAAAAATTGCAGATGAGTGTGACTTCTTCATTGCGGAAACACAGTTTATGCCGATTATCGGTAAAACTATCGGTACCGTTCTTGGTCCGCGCGGCAAAATGCCGGTTCCGCTTTTGCCCGGCAAAACCGTCGGCGAAATGATCCAAGCCAAACAAAGTGCTGTTCGTATCAGATCCAAGGACAAAATGACATTTCACGTGTCCATCGGCCGCCGCAATATGCCGCCTGAAAAGTTGGCTCAAAATATCGAAACAGTCATTTCCAGACTCGAACGCGCTCTCGTCAAAGGCAAGCACAACATCAAATCCGTTTATGTGACAACAACAATGGGCAAATCTGTGAGGGTGATGTAATATGGCAGAATCACGCGGTGCAGAAAAAACCCCGCAATGGAAGATAGACGAAGTTGCCAATGTTAAAGATTTGATCAAATCCTATGGTATCTTTGGCGTTGTCAGTTTTGCAGACATTTCCGCCAGTCAGCTTCAGACAATGAGACGCAATTTAAAAGACACATCCGTTTTGAAGGTTCTTCGAAATACTTTGAATGAAAGAGCTCTCAATGAATGTGACGGCAATGTCTCTGACATGGTTCAGTACATTGAAGCGCAAACCGCTTTAATTTTCACAAACGACGATCCTTTCAAATTATACAAAAAACTCGAGCAAACCAAAACACCGGCCCCTATAAAGGCAGGCGCTATTGCTCCGGTTGATATCAGGGTCTCCAAAGGTCCGACCGGATTTCCGCCGGGTCCGCTTTTGAGTGAATTCCAAGGCGCCGGTATTCCAACAGCTGTTGAAGCCGGAAAAATCGCAATTAAGGAAGACAAAGTTGTCTGCAAAGCCGGTGAAAAGGTTTCTGCAAAATTGGCAGTTGCTTTAAACAAATTGGAAATCTATCCGCTCGAAGTCGGATTGATTTTAAGGGCTGTTTACGAGTCGGGTACAATTTACCTTCCGGACGTTTTGCATGTTGATGAAGCTCAAGTGTTTAACAACTTTATCAAAGCCGCCCAAGAAGCAGTCAACTTATCGGTCAACACAGCTTATCCGACCAAGGATACAATTGAAATTCTCATTCAGATGGCACACACACAAGCTGTCAATTTGGGCGTCGATGCTGAAATTGAAGATCCCGAAATTTTGGACAAGCTCATTGCCAAAGCCAATGTTCAAATGTTATCCGTTGCCAGACAAGCCGCTTCAAAGAACGGTGAATCCGTCGATGAAGACTTAAAGAATATGATTTAAACAAAATTTACAAATAATTAATTAAAATAAACAACAGGTGAAATACTATGGAATATATCTATGCAGCACTTTTAATTTACAAAAGCGGTAAAGAAATCACAGAAGAAACAGTTACAGCCGTCCTCAATGCAGCCGGTGCCGACGTCAACGAATCACGCGTCAAAGCCTTGATCTCTGCCCTTGAAGGCGTCAACATCGAAGAAGCCATCGCCAAAGCAGCATTTGCAGCCCCCGCAGCCGCAGCAGCCCCCGCCGCAGCAGCAGCCCCTGCCGCAGCAGCCGCAGCAGCAGCCCCTGCCGCTGAACCGGAAGAAGACCACTCCGAAGAAGAAGGCATGGCCGGTCTTGGTGCACTCTTCGGCTGATTTCAGCTGAAATTTTTGAGACTTAGGGTTCATGGGAAATTTCCTCATGAACTTTTTTTTTGGCTTTTCGTTTGAATTTTTGTTTTTTTGAATTTTTGTTTTTCATTTTTTGTTTTTCCATAGTTTTTTTGGTTTCATCTATTATCCAATCCATTTAGATATAATTTAATTCTAAATAAATAAACGCTGCGTTATAGTAATTTTTTTATATTTCCCAAAACCTATTGCATATTATTGTTATTAGCTTTTATTTTTTAAACGAAAATTCGAGAAACGAACAAAAAAAGGAATCAATCAAATGACCCGCTCCACCCGCAAAACAACTTCTTCAAAAATGAAATCGGCGCTTCTTTTATCGCTTGCAGTTGCATTGACTATTTTAATGATTGCCCTTCCGATACAGGCAGCTCCGGCCGGTGATTTTGACATCAATGGCGGAACGTCAGGCGTTGATTGGAGTTATGAATCCGGCACGCTGACAATTTTACAAGACGGCTACTATGTTATTACAATGGCGACAGACGGCTCGACCACCACCACCGACCGAATCAAAGTTAATTCCGGTTTGACGGATGTCACTATCACACTTAGTAATGTAAGTATTGATTTGAGTTTGATATCTGGAGCTTGTGCTTTTGACATGACAGGCGCAAAGGTGAATTTGAGGCCGATTCGGAATAATGTATTGAAAAGCGGAGAGAGTCGTGCGGGGTTGGAGGTTCCTGCCGGCTCGGATTTGACGATTGAGGGTACGGGCAGTTTGACAGCTTATGGCGGCTCCAACAGCAATTATGGTGCCGGTGGCAGTGGCATTGGCGGCGGCATCAGTGGTAGTGGCGGCAACATCACAATTACAAACAGCACTATTAATGCCATTGGCGGTAGCAGCAGCAATTATGGTGCAGGCGGCAGTGGGATTTGCGGGGGGGGGGGGGGTGGGGGCGGGGTCACCCGGGGTCGGAGCGGGGGTGTCGGGGGTCTCGACAGGTGGAGTGTCCGGTTGGGCAGGTTCGGTTGGGTCCCCGCATGATGCAACGATTCCAAGAAGCATTACAAGCGCGAGAAGCAGGTACAATAGTCTGTTTTTTTTCATTTTTTTATCCTCCTGTACTTTTTATTTACGAATGACTCAGACAAGGGTATAATTCCCTGTGGCTGTATTTCATTCACATTGTACAAATGCTAACATAATACAGGCTGTTTGTCAATAAAAGTTGAGTAGGTTCACGAATTTTTGAGATTGGTTATGTTACTGTTTGTTACTGTTTAGTGTCATTTTAGAAAAATATCTTGAAAACGTTTGGATATTGTGTTAACATGTTATTTCAAGTTGGAATGTGCTTTGATCCGGGGGTGAGTGGATCAGTGGAGTATAGCGATAGCAAAGGTGTTTCCAAAGAAGTTTTTCCTGTAACCGACGGTGGCGATGATGCAACCGTTGATTATTGCGATTTGTCACTCGAAAACTTCGAGGAATTAGCCGAGGGGCTCCCGCTTCTGGACGATGATTGCTTTGTTCTGGAAGATGACGATGAGCTTTCCGACTCGGAGTTCGGGCTTCGGGATGATGATGGCAACATTGTCGAAGATGGCTATAATCTCTCCTGTGAGGAAAATGAACTCGGGGGCATTGATTGCTTTGTTCCCGAAGAGGGATATGAGCTTGTTTGCGAGGAAAATGAGCTTGGGGGCGTTAATTGTTATATCCCCGAAGAGGGATATGATGTCTCAGGCGAGGAATTGTTTAAGCGTTTTCTCGAGGGCGATAGGTATGCTTTCGAGGCGTTGGTCGCGCTATATGAAGATGAGCTCAGCCGATTCATTTACAGCATCATAAAGGATTATTATGAAACAAAAAACCTGACGATTGAGTCCTTTGGTCAGCTTGCAGTTAACGGCAGCAGGTTCGCCGGGAAATCATCGCTTAAGACCTATCTTTTCACAATAGGGAAAAACCTCGCTTTTCGCCACTTGAAAATTCGTAGGAAGCACAAGCATGTTTCGTTCGATGATGCCGCAGAGGTACTCAATTCATGGAATGAGACACCATACGGCCATATAGAGCGCGAGGAGAACAAAAAGCAGCTTCACTTAGCTATGAGTGAGTTGAAGGAAGAGCATCGCAAGGTCTTGACCCTGCTTTACTTAGAGGATTTGAGTTACCGTGAGATTTCCGATACGATGAATAGAAGCGAAAAGCAAATCAAGCACCTGGCTCACAGGGCAAGAGCCGCGCTGAAAAAGAAGCTGGAGAAAATGGAGATTAAGATAAGCGACAACGTTTAGGTAACTTAGCGGTTTTTTGTGCTGTTGAAGACGGGGTGTTTGCGGTCGCTAAGTTACAATTAGGAGTTAGGAATGAGAAATGAGGAATTAAGACGAGGAAAGAGTTACAATTAGGAGCTAGGAATGAGAAATGAGGAATTAAGACGAGGAAAGAGTTGGGGTTGTGGATAAAGCACACTTTACCTCACTACTCTGCAACATCTTCTAAAGAAAAGGTTCTTTTGAAATGTAAGCGTCCTCTAATTCCTAACTCTTCATTCCTAATTCCTCATTTGCGCTCCGCAGAGCGCATCAGATGGAATTGACCCTTTTGGCGGTGTTTTGGGGGGTTGTTCTTTTTTTTTGTCAAAAATCGCTAAAGGTTTTTGTTAGAAACACGAAAATGTAAGTAGGGAAGGAAAAAAAAGATGTCATTGACCCTTGCAGGGGTGCGCGCCCCCGATTGGGTTTATGAAATAAAAAACAAACCGAGGAGTATGGACGCTCCCGGGTAAAATGAAAGGATTTGAATATTATGCGTATCAACAACAACATCACGGCTCTTAACAGCCACAGACAGTATGGCATCAACAACGGCAACCTCGGCAAGAACATGGAGAAACTCAGCTCCGGTTTCAGGGTAAACCGTGCAGCAGACGACGCAGCAGGACTCGCAATCTCCGAGAAAATGCGTGCCCAGATCCGCGGACTCAACATGGCCAGCAAGAACAGCCAAGACGCTGTATCCCTAGTGCAGACAGCGGAAGGCGGAATGCAGACCATCCAGGATATTCTGCAGCGTATGCGCGAGCTAGCGGTACAGGCCCGTTCCGACACGAACCATATCGAAGTTTATAGGGATGCCCTCCAGCTTGAGATTGAGCAACTAATTGAAGAAATCGATGAAATCTCTGACTCGACAGAGTTTAACAAAATGAAGCTCCTCAACGCTGATCCGGCAGGATACCAAACTACAGGAACAGGTCCCAGTGGTGCTCCCGTAACCTATGGCAATTGGATAATCCAAGCCGGCGCGAACCCAGGGCAGACCATGACCATCACGATAAGAGACTTAACGGCTCAAGGACTGGATGTGCACAATGTGCGGGTTGACGGCAATACTTCCATACTAGCGGGGACTAATGCAAATGACGCCCTTGGAAGAATAGACTCCGCGCTCAACTCAGTCTCGATGCAACGTGCACAGCTCGGTGCCTATCAGAACCGCTTAGAGTACAAGATTTTGAACCTAAATAACCAAGCTGAGAATGTTTCTGCAGTCGAAAGCCGCATCCGCGACGCAGACATGGCAAAGATGATGACTGAGTTTACGAAGAACAACATTCTATTCCAGGCATCTACGGCGATGCTGGCGCAGGCAAACGCCTTGCCGCAGAGTGTGTTGCAATTGTTGGGCTAGTCAGGCTAGTTAAAAGTCACGCGAAGGTAAACCTCTATGACCCGCCGCAATCGCGGCAAAGTCGAAAGATTTACATAGCGCGCGCACGTTACAGCCCGGATCGCAAGATCCGGGCTGTGGTGCGCCTGTAGGGGCAAACTGTGTTCGCCCCAGCTTCATGCTGCTAGCATCGCAAATTGAAAATTGAGAGTTGAGAAATGAGCGTTAGGTCGGGTGGATGATGATTAACATCCTATTTATTGACATTTCCGACACACCCATGTAGAATCAAAATAACCCGACCCCCCGTCCTAATTATCAATTTTCAATTCGTAGTAAATGGAGGCTCATGATGGTAAATATTGAACTTGGTAAAGAGGTTAGTAGCGCGTCGTTGCTGGAGCAGCAGCGGAAGAACGAGTACGAGATCATGAAGTACAAGCTGGCTAACGATGCTATGAATATCGCTATGTGGGATATGGATGTCGTTTGCGGGGACCCGCTTGATCCGAAGAATAAAATAACATGGTCGCAGGAGTTTCGCATCATGCTGGGGTTTTCCGATGAGAGCGATTTCCCGAACGTGCTTGATAGTTGGATTTGCCGTATTCATCCCGATGACAAGGGGAAAACGCTGGATGCCTACATGGCGCATGTCAATGATCGCAGCGGGCAAACGCTATATGACGTGGAATACCGCCTTATGACGAAGGACGGCGAATATCGGTATTTTCATGCTCTTGGTGCGACACTCAGGGACGGTGATGGCATCCCGCTCAGGTCTGCAGGCACATTGAGGGATATAACCGAGAAAATACAAACGCAAAAGGCGCTCGAACATCGCGAGAAAATGCTCAGTGGGCTTAATAAAATGGCTATTGTGCTCCTGTCACAGAATATGCGTTCGCTTGAAGAGGCCATATCGTCTGGCATATGGCAGATTGCCGACTTGTTCGATATTGATAGGTTTTCCCTTTTTCGCAACCACGTTATGCCGGACGGGTTACGCGCATCGCAGATTTTCATGTGGGACAGAATCAAGGGCGGTACTACAATACCAAACGATTTCTTCTGCGATGTCAGATATGCTGAGTTCGCGCCGAGTTGGGAGTCGATTTTGGGTTCGGGCGATGTTGTCAACGGTCCTGCAAGACTCATGCCCGATAAAGAAGCTGCCTCGCTGAAAGCGGCGGGTACTGTGTCGGCTTTTGCCGTGCCTGTGATCGCGGACGATGCTTTTTGGGGGTTCGCGCTTTTTGAGGACTGCAATTCTGAGCGGTATTATGACGATGACTGCGCCGAAATCATGCGTTCGGCTGCTTTTTTATGCGCTCATACCATCATTCATTTCGAGTTGGAGCGTGAAATAGCCGAGGCAAACGAGCGGGTACGGCTGATGCTTGATTCAACCCCGCTTTGCTGTCACTTGTTTGACAGCGCATATAATAAGTTGGACTGCAATCAAGAGGCCATCAGGCTTTTTGGCTTTAAGGATAAGCAGGATTACATAATGAGGTACCATGAGATGTATCCCGAATACCAGCCCGATGGTCAGCGTTCGGAAGAGAAGATTGCTTTTGAGCTGCAAAAAGCGGCTGATGAGGGCAGGAGTGTTTTCAACTGGGAGTACAAGATGCCGGATGGCACACCCATGCCTGCGGAGGTCACTATAGTCCGCGTTGAGCATGGCGGGGATTATTTCCTTGCTAAGTACACGCGGGATTTGCGCGAGTACAATAAGATGATGGATGAGATTCACCGAACATCCGCGCAACTGAAGGATACGACGGAAAAGGCGCTGGAGTCGGAAGAGCGGGTGCAGACGATACTCGATTCCATGCCCCTTGCGTTCCATCTGGTCGACAGCAATCATGAGATTTTTGACTGCAATCAGGAGGCTGTCAACTTTGTCGGTGCCGCCAGCAAAGAGGAGTTGATAAGACGGTTTGACGATATCTTTCCTGAGTTCCAGCCGTCCGGACAGCGGTCTTTGGAGCTTAGAGCCGAGATATTGAGTAAGGCTTTTGAGGATGGCTGGGTACGCATTGAATGTATGCATCAGAGCCTTGATGACAGGCATGAGCAATTGCCCAGCGAACTTACGCTCGTTCGTGTTAAGCTAAAGGGCAAGGTTATCGTCGCGGCATGTTCGAGGGATTTGCGTGAGCAGAAAGCCGTTATTGAGGAAATGCGCAGGGCGGATATCGCTGAGGAGAGCAATGCAGCAAAAAGCAGGTTCCTGGCGGTCATGAGCCATGAAATCAGGACGCCGATGAACAGCATAATGGGTTACGCGGAGCTGGCGATGGATTTGTATGGGATTGATATGATTCGTCCGCTTCGGGAGTATTTGGGCAAAATCAAGGACAGCACAAAATGGCTTTTGAATATTGTGAACGATATATTGGATATATCCAAAATCGAGTCAGGCAAGATGGAGTTGGAAAACACGCCCTTCGATTTGCACGGGACCCTCTCGCGCTGCCAATCGATCATTCTTCCGGATGTGAAAGACAAGGGGCTTTTGCTTAAGGTTCACACAGATCCGATTCCGGGCAAGAAGCTGCTTGGCGACCCGCTCAGGCTCTACCAAGCGTTACTGAACCTTCTTTCCAATGCCGTAAAGTTCACCAGTAAGGGGACAATCGGATTCACGGCTCTGGTGAAAAGCATCGGGGAGAACAGCGCGAGGCTGTACTTTGAGGTTAAGGACAGCGGTATCGGCATGACCACTGAGCAGATTGGCAGGATATTCGAGCCATTTATGCAGGCGGATTCCAGCACGATGCGCAATTACGGCGGCACGGGGCTTGGGCTTCCCATTACAAGGAACATTGTGGAGCTTATGGGTGGAACTTTGTCCGTGGAGAGTCAGCCGGGTATTGGTAGCACGTTCAGTTTTGAACTTGAGTTTTGCACGATTGACTCATCCGGTAGCGACGACCCCGACCAAACAAAACTCGATATACTCGAGAAGCCGCGCTTTGAGGGTTTGATTCTTGTCTGCGACGATAACTATGCCAACCAGCATGTAATTAGCGCACATCTGGCAAATTTGGGAATATCGACGGTTGTTGTGGAAAACGGGAAGCAGGGGGTTGACAAAGTTGTGGAGCGTATGCTAAACAACGAGAAGCCTTTTGATTTGATTTTCATGGATATATTCATGCCGGTCATGGATGGGATAGAGGCTGCGGCGAAGATTGCGGAGTTGAAAACGGGAACTCCCGTCGTTGCTTTGACCGCAAATATCATGGTCAATGAGTTAGAGAAGTATAAAAAGAATGGTATGCGGGATTGTTTGGGCAAGCCGTTTACAACGCAGGAGTTATGGCATTTGTTGATGAAATATCTCAAGCCTGTGGCTGTTTCCACAATTGATGCGGGCAAACAGGCGGCGGATGAAGAGAGGATATTGAAGCATCTGAGGCTGAATTTCGTAAAGAGCAATCAGGAGACATACGACAACATCGTTGAGGCCGCCGATGCCGGCGATATCGCGCTGGCTGAGAGGATTGCCCATACGTTAAAGGGCAATGCGGGGCAGATAGGCGAGCAGCAATTGCGGGAAGCCGCTGCAGAGGTTGAGGCTTTTCTGGGGACTCAGAGGCCTGGGTTCAGTTTTCAGGGGGCGGGTCGCGTGGTTTTCCCCGGTTCGCTGATGGTTGTTTTGAGAAATGAGCTGGGGTTGGTTCTTGATAAGCTTGCGCCCATGCTTTCAGAGGAGGAGTCGCAGCCTCGTGTGGTTATCGACGATGCGGATAAGATTAGGGAGATTTATCAAAAACTTTGGTCGATGCTTGAGAGTCATAACCCGGAGTGCATGAACATGCTGGACGATATCCGCGCAATAGAGGGCACGGAGGAGCTTGCGCAACTAATAGATGATTTCGAGTTCGAGCAGGCATCGTTGGTTTTGGGGAAGCTGATTAGGGGTTTGTTGTAGGGGCGATTACTAATCGCCCGAAACGGAAACGATAAATTAACACCATAAATTGTTGACATTGATTATGAATGAGGAGTGATTACTATGGATGAAATGGTTCGGAATAGTGTGCTGGTGGTGGATGATGATAAGGCTAATATTATTTCGCTGACGCATATATTGGGTTCGGAATATACGATATATGCGGCAAAGAGTGGGCGGGATGGTATTAAACTTGCGGAGAAGTTCCGACCTGATTTGATACTCTTGGATATCAAGATGCCGGGAATGGATGGGTATGAAACCTTTTCTGCATTGGGTAGTTCCGATTTGACACGCAATATCCCCGTTATTTTCATTACGAGCCTCGATAAAGATGGTGATGAGGAAAAGGGGCTGTCCTTGGGGGCGGCGGATTATATCACTAAACCATTTTCATCGGAAAATGTCAAACTGAGGGTTCGAAACAAGATTGGGGTGAAGCGAGAAGGGTCCGGAGATGGCGATGGTGATGGTGTTTCGTCTGGTTCTGAGTCGGCATTGCTAGAGCAATCTGACGGAGCGATGCAAGCCGATGGGGAAGACCGGAACCTCCTCAAAAACCCGCATGTCATTGCGGCCTCCGAGCCGCAATCCCCCAAAACACCGCATGGGAGGGCGGGTCAAGCCCGCCATGACACGGAGTCAGGGCAGGGGATGGCGGGTCAAGCACACCATGACATGGAGGCGGGGGTTGTGATGAGTCGCGATAATCCCGTTAGCAATGAGGCAATGGAGTCAGATGATGACAGAAGCAGAGTGTTGATTGTAGATGACGAAAAAGCCAATATTATTACCTTGACAGAAATACTTAGCTCCGAATACACTCTCTACGCTGCAAAAAATGGGCTTGATGCGATAAGAATGGCGGAGCATCATCTCCCCGATTTGATACTATTGGATATCAATATGCCCGGAATTGATGGTTTTGAGGTATTTTCACTGCTAAAGAACTCCGATACGGCAAGCGATATCCCCGTGATTTTCGTAACGGGGCGCAGTGACGCGGAAAGCGAGAACAGAGCCTTAGAGTCAGGGGCATCGGACTATATAACTAAGCCGTTTTCCCCAGCAGCGATTACGCTCAGGCTTCGCAATCAGCTCGGTCTAAAGCGCGTAGGCACAGCAAGGAGGATAGAGCGAAGGAAATGTTTCCGTCTGCTGTGCGCTCAGCCTGTAGTTATCACGCAAACGTACGCTGATGGCGGTGAAGGCCCGCCGGTTGAGGGGCTGATATTAAATGTCAGCGATGGCGGCATGTTGTTTTCCTGCAACACGGACTTTGCAAGAAGCGAAAAAATCAAGCTCACTTTCGACATAGGCGGCGATACAACCGTAACCGGTCTTGTCCTCCGAACGGAACGCAATGCAGGCGGTCAGGGGCATCGGCGAAAAATAGCCGCTGCGTTCAATATAGAAGATGACCAGCAGAAAAACCAGATATACAGATACCTACTAAAGCAACAAATGGAAAAACGAAGAATTTAGGTAACTTAGCGACGGTTTGTGCTAGTGTATGTTTAGGGCTTTGTAGTCGCTAAGTTACAATTAGGAATTAGGAGTGAGGAATTAGGAATTAAAGCAGGGAACGAGTTGGGGTTGTGGACAAAGCTGGCTTTACCCAACCACTCCGCAACATCTCCCTAAGAACAGGTTATTACGAGTTGTATGCGTCCTCTAATTCCTCATTCCTAACCCCTCATTCCTAATTATTCTTTTGCAGTCCGCAGACTGCTTGGGGTGTGTTTTGCGGGATATTAATTTTCATTTGCTGTATTATGCTAGTCTGGCTCTTGTTGTATTATTTTGTTAAATGATGAAAAAAGAGGAGATTAGTATTATGAACACGAGTCGTCATTCTTTGATTTTTGGATTGTCCTACGCATTGGACATCGCAGGTAAGGACAACTTGTCGCACTCAAAAAGCACGGCTTACTTGTCTGCCATGATTGGCCGTGAAATCGGGTTAGCGCACGAGACGATATCTGACCTTTACTATGCCGCGCTGCTCCATGATATCGGATTGAGCAATACATATGATGTCATGCAACACTGCATTGATGGCGCAAACATGCTCAAAGAACTGCCGCTGCCTGAGACAATTGCGTGGGATGTGTATTATCATCACGAATACTTCAATGGCACAGGTCCATTCGGGTTACAGGCCGATACCATCCCTATCGGAGCGCAGATTATTTCATTTGCAAGCACTTTTGACGATTTGTTTGGAAGACTTTATGATGGATTTGACAGGAATTTGTGCGTACTTGTTAGCGGTTGGCTCGATACGAACAAGGATTTGTTTTCGACAATAATCACCGGTGCGTTTACCGATTTGATGAGCCGCGAACACTTTCTGCTTGATTATTTCAGCCTTGACACAATGTACTCACAGGCGGACGATGATGTCATCGATGATGATGTGCGTTACGACAATGACGATGTGCTGAAATACGCCAAATGCTTCGCCAATATCATCGACTGCCGCAGTCCGTTTACTTACAGCCACTCCAGCGGGATTGCAGAACTTGCCCGGAAGGCTGCCGTGCATTTGGGATATAGCGACGAAGAAAAGCAGAAGATGTTCATTTCAGGTCTGCTGCATGATCTCGGGAAGCTTTATATTCCGGTGTCGATACTGCATAAGAAGGATAAGCTCACGCCCGAGGAACGTTTTGAAATCAACAAGCACACCTACTATACCCGAAAGATTCTAAATCAAATCGATGGGTTTGAGGATATTGTCCATTGCGCTGCCAATCACCACGAAAAGCTCGATGGCACGGGGTATCCGTACCGCATTCCCGGCGCGAGTCTTTGTGAGCCCGATAAAATAATGGCTATCTGCGATGTGTATCAGGCGTTGTCGGAAGAGCGCCCATACCGCGACAAAATGCCCCCCGACAAGGTCTGGCGCATAATCGACGATATGGCTGATAAAGACCATCTTGACACAAAGCTGGTATCTAGGATGAAGCAAGTTTTCGCTTAAGAGGAGAGTTGAGAGAGGAGAGTTAGGGGACGTGGGTAACGTAGAGCGTTGTGGGCTAGGTTGTAGGGGCGACCATTGGTCGTCCGGGTCATGCGGGTTGCATCGCGAATTGTAGGGGCGACCATTGGTCGTCCGGGTCTTGCGGGTTGCATCGCGAATTGTAGGGGCGAACTGTGTTCGCCCGCGTCTTGCGGGTTGCATCGCGAATTGAGAGAGGAGAGTTTAGAGTGGAGACAATGCCGTTTGTCAATCGGGAGTTGTCTTGGTTGAAGTTTAATGAGCGGGTGCTTGATGAGGCGGTGAAGCCCTCTACGCTTGCGCTTGATCGATTGAAGTTCTTGGCCATTACAGCTTCAAACCTCGATGAGTTCTACATGGTGCGGGTCGCCTACCTCAATGACAGAAAGAGCGACCCGACTCCTGACGATGCGGGGCTCACACCGGCGCAGCAACTGGAGAAAACGTTGGTCGCGGTTAGGGCTTTCCAATTGGCGCAACTGGAGAGCCTGTCTGCGATAACCGAAGAGCTGCAAGGTCATGGCATAGAATTTGTCACAGTGGCAGAGCTAATCGAGACACAGCTCGATTTTATTAAGAGCTACTTCGAAGAGGAAATACTCCCGGTCCTCACGCCGCTCGCCATAGACCCCGCCAGGCCGTTCCCGTTTTTGGCGAATCAAACTTTGAATATATGCGTCCGAATGAGAGGCGCCGAGCGTAAAAATGTTTACGCTGTTATACAGGTACCGTCCATACTGCCCCGTTTCATAAACATTCCTTGTGAAAGTAGCCGCTGCTTTATGCCGCTTGAGGAGCTAATCGCCCATTTCATCCCTGAAATCTGCAATCTCAATGAGGTCAGGGCGTATGGATTTTTCCGCATTACGCGAAGCGCGGATTTTGATGCCGATGATGATGCGGACGATTTGTTGGAAGAGATGAAACGCACCATCTATAAGCGCAAACGCGGCAAGCCCATCCGCTTGGAACTCAGCCCGGGGTTTGACGACAAGATGAAAGAATTTCTCCACGACAGGCTATCTGTCAGCAGGCGTTTTATCATCGAACTCCCCGGATTGTTGGATATTAGTGCGCTGATGAAGATTGCCACGCTAAAGGGCTTTAACCATTTGCGCAGAAATCCGATCACACCTACGACCATCGCGGATTTTGATGAATGCGGGGATATATTCGCGCTGATTCGCCGGCGCGACCATGTTTTGCATCATCCTTATGAGAGTTTTGACCATGTTGTGGAGTTTATCAAAGCAGCAGCGTCAGACCCCGATGTGCTGGCAATTAAGCAGACCTTGTACAGAGTGAGCGGGCGCAGCTTGGTGGTCGCCGCGCTGGAGCAGGCAGCCGAGAATGGCAAGCAGGTGACTGTTCTGGTCGAGCTAAAAGCCAGATTCGATGAGGAGAACAATATCCAGTGGGCGAAACGGCTGGAGAGGGCGGGATGCCATGTCATCTACGGTTTGACCGGGCTAAAGACGCACTGCAAGGTAACATTGGTGGTGCGCAGGGAGAAAGATGGTATAAGGCGCTACCTGCATCTGTCCACAGGGAACTACAACGACGTGACCGCTCGTTTATATACAGATATAAGCATGTTCACTTGTCGCACATCCTTCGGCATAGATGCGTCGGCGCTTTTTAACCATTTGACGGGTTTTTCCACACCGCCGCAATATAATAAGCTGGTGGTAGCCCCTGAGCATCTGAAGCGGTTTTTGCTGGACAAGATAGACAGCGAAATACAAAATGCCGTCGGCGGGCTTCCGAGCGGCATTGAGATTCAGGCCAACTCCCTCCTAGACAGCGATGTGATCCGTAAGATGTATGAGGCTTCTCAGGCGGGAGTCAAAATCAAGCTGCTTATCCGAGGCATTTGCGGGCTTCTGCCGGGAGTCGAGGGCATCAGCGACAATATCCGTGTTCGCAGTATTGTGGGGCGTTTTCTGGAGCATTCAAGGATTTTCATCTTTAGAAACGCGGGCGATCATCTTGTGTACATGGGTAGTTCCGATTTGATGCCGCGCAATCTCGTGCGGCGCGTCGAGTTGCTGTTCCCGGTTGAGGATAAGGCATTGATTTCCCGCATTTGCGAGAAGTTCGCCCTGATGTGGAGCGACAATGTCTGCGCATGGGAACTAAGCCCCGACGGAGAGTATCGGCGCGTTGAGACTGACGGAGATGCCGTAAATGCACAAGAGGCTTTCTGTGGGAATTGAGAGTTGAGAGTTAAGACGGAGAACGGGTTTTAAAAGACGATACAGTTCACGAGATGCCCGCCAAAAGCAACGATTCATCCGTAGCGGCCGCATTCTGCCGCCAAATAATTCCGGCTTACGGGGATACATCGTGGAATC
>Ga0099364_10005156_pt1 | contig 19514 bp, 11 predicted proteins | sample TergutTh196P3_FD_73070 | JGI IMG/M metagenome (GOLD analysis project Ga0099364, IMG submission 73070) | Microcerotermes parvus P3 segment gut microbial communities from Pointe-Noire, Republic of the Congo - Th196 P3 | ecosystem: Host-associated > Arthropoda: Insects > Digestive system > Gut ... | reverse complement strand
GACCTCTTTCCTCAGTTTTTATTCCGATTATTATTTTACATCACTCCATTAATAATTTCAATCTTTGTGTCTTAATTCATAAGACCATTATACTTTGGAAACTAAAACCTGCGCGTGAAACAGAAGATGAAAGTAAAATAATAATGCGCGACGATATGCCACGACATATGTATACCGAATGGAAGGACACTCCCGAAGATATTAAATTTATTTTTGCAATATTTGAAAATGATGATGTTTTATCGAATCAAGTGGCTTCTTTATGCGGTTGTGAAATGTCACTTGTAAAATCTGTTCAGATAACTCGTGGCTATGATGAAGAATATACGGTTGACTTTCCCGATTATAAAATCCCTACAACAATCCAAATAGAAACCGTTAAAAATATTGTTTCTTCCACCATAAATGAGATAAGCAACCTTAACGAAATTGTTGAAACAGAAGCCGAGGAAGCTGACGAAAACGATGATATTGGTGAAACGACAGTTGAAACAGAAGCAGGGATTAAAGATACGCTTGTTAAGTCGTTAAATGAAATTCTATCATCATTCAAGAATAAAAAGACACTTACCAAAGAGGATTATACAGCGATAAAATTACTGTACCCAACCGCTTTGGTACAACTACCCGATTCTAAAATATACCCTCAATTTCTATCTGTTCAAGATGAAGTAGAAAAAGCGTTTTCAAAATTAGATATAAAAAATCCGAGTGATATTAAAGAAATTCACGATTTGATTGTTTCTGAAATTCCGTCTTTTGTATATTATTCTGATTATGGTAATTTAGATGCGGAAATATATTTGCCTCAAGCTGTAAAGCTGTTGGAGAGTAAATCTATGGGCTTTGATAATGCTGCAAAAGTTCGTACTTTGCGTATGCTATTTGAATTTGTCAATCTTAATCCCCAAGAAGTATTAGAATTAGGGAAAGACCCACTTACTCAAGAAAAAGTTATAACGATAACAAAAACTATAGACAATCGTTACCCACAACAAAATACAACAGAAGAAAGCGAAAAAGTTGTTGCTGTAAACCCCAATGAAACCGAAATAAAGGAAGCGGAAAAAAATAAGGCAGAACGGAAAATTCAATTAAATTCTGCGGCTTCAAATTTCACTAAAAAATTTAGGAATTGGTGGAAACAGGGCGATTATACGTTTGAATTTGATGCGGATGGAGATTATTTCAAAATATGGGTATTTGATAAAGACCGTCCTGATAAAATTGAACTGCGTAAACGTAGCACAGGATTGCAATGGTTTTTCAGCTTTTTTCTTGTATTCTTGGTAGAGAGCAAAGAGGCACATAAAGGCACTATCCTTTTGCTTGATGAAGCCGGGCTAACACTCCACCCATTAGCACAAAAAGACCTTGTTGCATTTTTTGAAAATTTAGCAATAAAAAATCAAATTGTCCATACAACACACTCACCATTTTTAATTGACACAAATAATATCGACCGTGTAAAAGTTGTTTGCATAGATAAAGATGGTTATACTGTATCTTCAAATAATTTGCGTGAGGGAATTACTCCGGCAAATAAAAACTCTATATATGCCGCTCACGCCGCATTAGGACTTTCTGTTTCTGATGTAATACTTCAAGGTTGTCAGCCTGTAATCGTTGAGGGAACGTCAGACCAGTATTTATTAAACGCAATCAAACTTTGTCTGATTCAAAACAAAAAAATCGCTCCCGATAAAGAATTAGTATTTTTACCAGCGGGAGGAACAAGCACAAAAGGTGTTCAGGGAATTGTAGGTATTCTTGGTGCGAAAAACGAGGAGTTACCGCCTATTTTGCTCGATTCTGATGGCAACGGAGAGGCTCTCAAGAAAAATCTTTTATCAGGTCTATATGTCGGTGAAATGCAAAACAGAATTATTTCCGCAAAAGATATTACAGGAATGGATAATTCCGAAATAGAGGACATTATTCCATTTGATTTAATGAAGAAAGAAATAGAACGACTTCTGCGGAATGATGAAGACATAGAATTTGAAGATACATATTTAGTTGATACGCCGATTTTATCACAAATCCAAAATTTCGCAAGTGAAAATTCTATTGAATTGCCGAACGGATGGAAAGTAGAGTTAGCAAGGAAAGTCAAGTTGCAACTTGCAAAGCCCAAAGTCAAGGTTGACGATAAATATTTGGAAATGTGGACAAATCTGTTTGATTCTTTCTTAGGTTGAATTTTATTTGAAAGTAGGATAGGGAAAATTTATGGTTGATTACAAATTTAAAATCACCGAAAGCGGTCAATCAATATATGGCGAAATAATGTCAAGTTCTGATTCTCTATACATTCCATGTGATATTTTGTCACAGATGCTCGCTGATGGCTTGATAGGAATGGATTTACATGGTTTTGCTTTGCGTACCCGCTCGAAAATAGTCAAAACTAAAATATGTGAAATTCTTGGTTATTCCGTGCCTAAATCATTCAAAAAGACACAACCACGTTTCTTATCGCAAAACTTTGATATATACATTCAGAAAAGAATGAATGTCCAAATATGGAACGAGGAAATCGACCCCAATAGGCGTTATGTTTTTATCCAAGTGAATACGGATGATATAATCTCCGGCATAAGAATTATAAATGGAGACCAACTCGCCGAACTTGATAAAACAGGAACGCTCACTACAAAATATCAAGCGACCATGCCTAATTTGGGTAAAAGTTCGCTACTTTCCAATGATGATACAAAACGAGTTGCGGGGTGGTGTGATAAACTCATAGATTTTAATAATATTCGCCCTAATTCAGCCCCTATCAAAGGGAAACTATTTTCAATCAGCGATTTGTTTTCACGAATCAGTTGTTTAGAGGGAGAAGTTCTCCCGCATTTAGGTTATCTCCAAGAACGTAATCGTGCGGCAAAATTGCATCGTATAATCTGTGAAATATTGGGTTATCGCTCCTTTGAAGATGATGGAACATACCCCGACATCTTAAACCAGTTAATCGAAATAAAACTACAGACATCGCCGACGATTGACCTCGGACTTCATTCTCCTGATGATAATACTGCTTTGTTTTCAATAAATGGACAGGAGTTTCGGAGTAGGGATATTCGTTATATTATAGTAGATGGATTTGTCGAGTCCAGCAATGTGATAATAAAATATATCCATATCGTAAATGGGCGCGACTTTCCAAAGCATTTCCCATTGTTCGGTGGGAACGTGCAAAATTCTAAATTGCAAATACCACTCCCATCTGATTTTTTTAGCTAACTAATAACTTTTCTACCAAGCAATCAAGTTCTTCAAGTATATTCTTTTTCTGCTGTTTCGATATTGAATTATTTATTACTTCCTTTACGGCGCATATTGCATTTTGTGCATCGCTTGATGTGCAGTCAGGCAATGGGAACTGTTCTACATACTGGGTCATATATCTCCGTTTTCCCGAATAGAGTTTGTTGTTGAAACATACATCATAATATTGCTCAATAAACTTACTATTGGCTACAGCTAAAGCGAGCATTATTTCATCTTCGGAAATATGGTCGAAAATATCAAACCAATAACAATCCCCGTTTACAACAGCACCGGTTTCATCTAACCAAAATTGTGGTGCATCAGCAATATCACGGAATACAATTTTACGATTATTCCAAGCTGAAGGATTTTGTGGAACCCATATTTCATACCAGTTTCGATTTGCTTTTTTAACATAAGTTCGCCCTTCGAGTTGTTCGCGATGTGTTGATAAGTAGCGAAAAGTGTTGGGATAATCTTCAATATCATAAGCGGTTTTTTTGCCGTTAATAATCGTATGCGTGTAAAGCACTTGCCAAAGCGAATTATTGTCAGATGATATTTGTCCGGCATTTCTGTGGGTAATTAGTGGTTTAAGCAATTCGGGGATATGTTCTTCTTGCTCCCATGATTTGCGAATAAATACATTGTCGGCAGTAGTCTTTATTCCTACCTTTATTTTCCCTAAATCACAGAAGCGTTTAACAGTATTACTTTCTACTTTTTCAAGCCATGAATTTCGGCTTGCTGTATTTATTCGCCAAGGTGAGCCGTCGCGGTCTGCCTTTAGTGTTCCGTTGATAACATTGAATTTTCTGCCATCATGGAGACCGATAGTTTTTGAACCATCAAGCCCATCGAAAATAGTATCAAGCAAATGCTCCGGTTGACATTCCTTTGATTCGTATATAGATGTATGAACGGTTTCTACAGGATTTCGTCTTTTGCGAAAAATAATAACGCATGGCAACACAGAAGCGGAGAACAGTTTTGTATCACCGAAATCCGTTAATTTAAGAATATCTGTATTGCAAATCATGTGTTTTCGTACTGATTGCCCCGCTTTAATTGTCATAAATTTATTTGATGTAATGAACCCGGCAATGCCATCATCGCTTAACATCTGTTCTGCGAAAACAAGAAAAGCGTAATAAATATCTACCCGACCATCCAACCCTACAAGCGATGCTATTTCTTGGGCTTTTGCGGCTCCGAGAATTTGAGTGCGGATATATGGTGGATTCGCAATGATAAAGTCATATTTTTGGTTGTTTCTTTCGCTCAATAAATCTAAAAAATCTTTATTTTCAATAAAAACCCGTGCATTTGAATAATAATCCAAAACCCTTTGTTTAGTTCGGTTGATAACATTAAAATCTGTTTCGTAGCCAACTACAATTACTTCAGGATTATTATATCGACTTTTTAGAATACTAAGCAAAGCAATAATTAGTTCGCCGTCTCCGATTGCGGGGTCAAGGATATAATATCTGTCCTTTTCTTGAACGTGATTTTCAATCATTTGGTTAGCTACATAAGAAGCTAAATCTGATGGAGTATAAACAATTCCATTGGATTTTTCTACAGACTCGTCACTATATCGTGTATGCTTGTTCTCATTATTATTTATCGAAATTGTTAAATCGCCAAATAAACTTAACTGTTCCGGAAGTGATGAAACGGTGTTTTTGTTTCGTTTAGGGATGGGGTACAATTCCTCGCTATCTACTACCCAGTTACGTCCAATTTTATACGCTGTTTTCAATACACCTTTTTCAGCCATTCGCCGCAACGTGTCACCGCTTTTTGCGTGGAGTTCCCCATATTCTTTAAGTGAAATAAGCATAAACAATCCTCCTTATCGACACTAATTATACACGATAACGTGCGTAAGGTCAAGACTGTTTTATAATATTTTTCAGTCTAATTTAATATGGAGTATAACGGCGGGCAATTTAAGTCCACCCGCCGTTGTTCATTTAGAGGTCTATTCCCTTTGTCCTTTGCGGTACATCCCGCACATCTTCCCTCATAAGATTGTCCACACTGCGCCGTAAGGCTTCAACATTTTTCACATCGTCTTTTAGTTTGTAATAATCTTCACACAGCGCGAATTTTTCAGCGGTCAGTCTTTCCCGTTCCTCCTTCCATTTCTTAATCGGCAATTTTTCTCTGCCGTTCATAATCTTCTCAAAATACTGCTCAGCGGATTTATAAGCCGTAATCTCATCGTGGCATTTCACGTAAAATGCGTTTCGCTTATTCGGTGTGACCTTTTGATATTTCTCGTAAACAGCTTTGTTTTGCTTAATAATTTCAAATTGTGCTAAATGAGTATCAAGCGTAACCAATCGCCGTTCGGCAGCTTTTATCTTTTTAGAAACTTCATACTCCTGTTCGTACATCTGCTGTACCTTATTCGCAAGCTGTTCCATGTCCCTTATATCGTTGTTTTGTATGAACACAAGAACACGCGCTCGGATTTGTAAATCTCTAATCCTCTGCCAACGGTAGTTCAGATTTTTCCCTTTTGCAACATTGTTTATCGTGTCAACCATAGTCGGCGGATTTTCAAGTGGCTGTGAGTAAATCCAAGTCTTGATTTTTCTAATCCGTGCTTTTGTTTGGCGGATTTCCTTATTGATGTCGGCAATTTCCCGATTGATGTTTCCACGGTCAATAATAATCCCCTTACGCTCCATCTGTGAAACGGCAGCGCTTAAATGAATGGATGGGACTTTATCAACTCCCTGACGTTCATAACTCCGATGGTCGATACGGGCATCGAATCCCTCGCGTTCCAAAGCGGCGTTCGCCGCATCCTCCCACCCCTTACGCCATTCTTCCGCTTTATTATGTTCGTTCCAGTCGGTAGAAGGTATGGATTTGCATTTATATGTCCGCTTTACCGGGTTATAAATTTTATCGCCGTTCACATCAAGGATATATTCTTTTCTCTGCCTAACTCCCCATGTACCGTCCTCATTTATCGGACGCATGGTGAGCATGATGTGAGCGTGAGGATTTCCGTCGCCTTTATCGTGAACGCAAATATCAGCGCACATACCCGCTGATACAAAAGTGTGATTAACATAATCGCGCACAAGAGAAATATTTTGTTTTTTCGATAATTCTCTCGGCAAGGCAAATTCAATCTCTCTCGCAAGCTGAGAATTTTTTGCCTTTTCGATTTTTTCAACAGCGTTCCAAAGTATATCACGGTTTACATATTTCGGTGGCGCGTGTTCCGGCAACATGATTTCTTTATGGACAATACCGCCTTTGCGAGTATAGTCATGTATCAACCCATCACGCTCATTTGTAATTTTTTCGCCCGCACGGTAAGCCGCCGCCATGACTGCGGACTTGCCATCATCACCTCTGCTGATTATCTGAATTGTAAGATGATAAATCGCCATAGACTATTCCTTTCTGTGCGGTGGCGCAGGGGTTTGGGGAGCGGCGAAAGCTCCCCAATATTGTGCCGACAGGCACAATACGCCGTCTGCAAGACCGCACATACCACATTTATGTGGTATATAAGTGCGCTATTGTCGATAAATATCCAATAGTTTTAACCAATTACCCCTGCGTTATTGCCCCCATTGTCAACTGCGATTGCACCACCGTTCTGTGCGGTTTGTGTGTTTTCGGATACAGCATCGTCAGCCTTAACATTGGCAGTATTGCCCTCTGTTTCGTCGGGCTTCTTGACTTCCGGCGGCAACATCTCTTTAAGTATCCTGCGCCCGAAATCATTTGCGGTTGTCCTTTTAAGAAATACGCCAAATTCCTCGTCTGTTAGCTTTTTGGTGTCGGGTAGCATACTTTCTAAAAGCCCAGCGCGTGTGCATAAGCGGTTGGTGCGCTCGTTGCGTTCCTTCTTCCGTTGTTTAGAAATCAGTTTGTTAATTCGCTCCCTCTTTTTGTCGATGTCTGCCTGTGCATCTTTGATTTGTTCCTCCAGTGGTTTTCTGTTTGACATAGTGATTTTTCTTCCTTTCTGTTTTGGTTTTTTATATTACAAAATCGCCCGGAAGCTGCTTAGGCTTCCGAACGGTGATGTGCGTGAGACAGAGGTAAATCGGGGGTTGTATTCTTTGGCATAGTATGATATTATTGTATTTATTATGGGACGGAAGGTTGGTCGAAATGAAATCGAAATTTGAAAAAATTCTTTTGAGTGAAGAAGACTTTGAAAATTTATATAATCAGAACGTAAAAAATGCTATTGTTAGATACATAGCCTCACTATTAATTGGTGTTGTTGCTACATTCTGGGTGTCGTTCTTTTTAACGGATATGGACACATCTAAAAATTATATACTCATTATTGTTGCGATAATGGGAACACTTACTGTTTTTGCTGTGGGATTCCTTATTTATGCTATATTGACATTTGGCAAAAAATCCCTTCTCAACAAAATGTTAAAAGAATCACAAATAAATTCCGCTTGGAACATCATCTATATCATTTCTACAACTTGGCATTCAAGAAATCATGGAAGATTTAAAAAATATCTTGTTGAATTTAATTCAGATTGGCAATGTGATTTTTTCCCTTTTATGCCACTGGATAAAAGCAAAACATTTGATGAACAAATGGATAGCTCAAAAAGCTATATTGCAGATTTGTTGAATGCACCTACAGATTACATAAAATTGAACTTTTTTTGCGATAAAACAAACGTAAAATTTCATCAGCAAGAAAGCAAGGAAAAAGTTATTAAGTATTCTTTTGTAAATGTAATAGTAACTCATCAGTCCTCATATACATTAAAGCAGATGCAAAAAAAATTCGCCTCTAAGAAACAGCGCCGTTATTGGAAAAGCATGGATGAAGTAAATGAAGATATTAATACGGTTAAAAATAACTTTGATGTGTTAAAATATATAGATGAATTAAGGGGACAAATTCGTGATTTTTCATCAGAAGAAAAATTTGAGGAGCATAACTTGAGAATAATATGGAACATTACTAATAATTGTGGCTATTCATGCAATATTTGTGCGACTCACGATGTTAGTCGTAATGAATTGACTTGTGCTGAAAAGAAAGCCGTATTACTTGACATTTTATCCAAACGCTCAAAAATAATTGAAATTGATTTTTCTGGGGGAGACCCATTGTTGGATGCGGAAAACAGAAGCATAATTGACTCGGCTTTAGATTTTTTGGGCGAAGAGCGTGTTACTATAACAACAACTGCAAAAGGAATACATGCTTTAAACGATGAGGAAAAAGAAAAATATTTAGTAAATTGTGAACTTACAATTGATATTCCACCTCCTTCTTCCGATGGGGCAAATTCGAGAGGCGATGTAAAGTATTACGAATCAAATAAGTCTCTTATCGAATTGGATAGAAGTAAGATCAGAGATTTACAAATAAATATTCCAATTTTAAGAACTGACATTTCAGATCATGAAATAAAGACTTTTATTGAAGAAATTAGAAAAATGAATCCCAGTCGAATAACTCTTATTCGTTTGATGCCTGTTGGGAAAAGATCCATAAGTGAGTATCCAAAGCCATATAATCCTACAACAATAATTAATCTTTTCAAAGAAAATCTTGATGAAGTTAATTTAAATTGTGCCCTACGTGTAAAATATGAAAAAAACGAAATGTGTACTATGCTTACAGATAAAATAGGCATCGACTGTGCTGGGAATGTTTTTGCGTGTGGATGGGCAGGATATATTTGTGAAGAAAAAGATGTAAAAAACAATCCTTTTTACTTGGGAAATCTCTTAAAACAATCATTTTCCATGATATTAGAATCCCAAAATGCAAAAAAAATAAATGCACGATGTAATAGCACAAAGGGGAATTGTCCTATCTTTTCATATCTTCATTCTGATGGAGATATGTTTAGCAATACAGACTCATTAACTACAGGGTAATAAATTAAATTTTAATCTATAATACTTTCAACATAAAAGTGGACGATTTTCTACATCGTCCACTTTATCAAATCACCGATTGTTGACCATATACAAATTTCTTGATTTTACGCTGTTTTCCCCATGCTTCGTTATCGACCGAGGGGTTGTCGTTATATTGCGGATGATGTAAAAGGAGTAATTGCATTAGCCCCGAGAACTGCTCCCTCCGCTAAAAGAGCGGCTTTGTTGGTTTCTATCCTCGCCTTGCGTTTGGGTTCATAACGCTTCTCATATTCTCGTTGTTTTCCGTTGGCTTTGCGTTTTAGATAGTTTTGATGCAAGCGTTCTTTCTTCTCTGCGATTTTTTGCTGTTCGGCTTCCTGTTCGGGAGTAAGTACAATTTCGGCTTCGTCAGTTTCCGGGATAAATTCGCCGATAAAATTAAGATGAATTTCAACCTTTTGTGAAGAGTCTGCGCTGTACTTTTTATCCCTCTCATGGATTATTATTTTCTCGATAAATTCATTGAGCATCGAAACCGTAACTTCATCAAAATCCCTGTAGCGTTTTACAAGTTCTATAAACCGCTTTGACTTCTCGCCCCCGTCCTCATAAGAGGTAATGGACGCCTGTAATTGAGGAATTTCCTTTTCAAACTGTTCTTGTTCGCTTTCATATTCGGCAGCAAGAGAAGCGTATCGCTTATCGGGCAATTTTCCGAGGGCATTATCCTCATAGATTTTTCTAAAAAGCGTTTCGATTTCGGCGGTGCGAGCTTTCAATTTAGCAAGCTGTTTCTTTTGCGCCTTAACTTCATCAGCCTGTTTGGTAGACAGTGTTTCGCTCACCCTTTGAACAAACGCCGCTTCGTCCTCGTTGGCGAATTTAGAAATATCTTTGAGTGTTTTACAAATAAGTCCTATGATGTTCGCCGCGTTAATGCGATGCGCGGATTCGCATACAATCCCGGAACTGATTACCGCCGAGCCTTTGACATAATTCCCACATACATACTGCGGTCTGTCTTTACCGTTGACAATTCGATGGACGTACATTTTGCCCCCACAATCAGCGCAAAATACCAACCCCGATAGCGGATGAACGTAACCCCATCCGTCAGGACGGCGTTTTATCCCGCCACGAATCCGCTGAACATTATCAAAAGTTTCTTGGTCTATGATGGGTTCGTGAGTATTCTCAAAAATTACCCACTCGCTCTCTGGCACATAATGATTTTTCTTGTCCTTGTAGGAATTTTTCTTAGACTTGAAATTCACCGTATGCCCCAGATAATCTTTCCTTTTTAGAATACTGGCAACCGTATTGCTTGTCCAGTTATACGGATCGGAGAACACATGACTTTGATGTAATCCCATCCCTTTTTGAGCAAGATAGTATCCCGGCATTTCTACCTTGTCATTTTTGAGAATACAACAAATTTGATAAGGCCCTTTACCGTCCATCGTTAGTTGAAAGATGCGGCGGACTACTTCGGCGGCTTCCGGGTCTACGATCCATTGGTTTTTATCTTCCGGGGATTTTACATATCCATACGGACAAAAGCTCGATGTATGTTTTCCCGCCATGCCCCTCGCACGGAACGCCGCTTTTATCTTTTTGCTATATTCTCGGACATAAAATTCATTTATGACCTCGCGAAACGGCGTAAAATCGTCCTCGCCCAAAGCCGTGTCGATACCTTCTCCGACAGCGATAAACCTCACTCCCAATTTACGAAACATTTCACGGTACAAACCCGATTCGAGATATAAACGTCCGAAACGGTCAAGATTTTTAACTAATACCGCACCGATATTGCCCTTTTCAATTTCGGCAAGCATTTCCTGAAACGCGGGGCGTTCAAAATCCTTTCCGCTGAAACCGTCATCGCTCCAATGGCGATACGGAATCAACCCGTTCTGCTCGGCAAATTGTTCTAAAATGCGTTTTTGTGTTGCTATGGAATTTGATTCTTGATTATCGCCGTCTTCACGGGACAACCTTTCGTATAAAGCTGTAATTTTGCTATTCATTTCTACCTCTTTCCGGCAGTTTTGAACCTCTGCGGCACTATTTGACATTTCGCACCTCGTTTTTTATAAGGCGCAGGATTTTGTCGTTCAGCGTTTCCTTGCTCGTTTTGCTGAAATGGACGGCTACCCTGTAAGTGGTGGAGCCGATCCGTTTGGTGAAAGTTGGAGGAACAACATCCTCATGGGTTGGGGTTGGGTTAATTGGCTGTTGCATAAATTCGGCTCCTTATTATTTGATTTTGATTGGGAATATTGCGGATATAGATAAAACCATCACTCCTTCCAATTTTATGTGTCCGTCCAAATGTGCCGCAAATGGCGTGACTGCGCGTTTTATTTGACATCAGATTAGAATGTCCTTTAGAGCATATCACACCCGCCGCTAATTTATATTTTTGATACTGCCGCACAGCAAAGTGATTCGGTTGCTCTTTCCCCAAATCCAAAAAGATATAGTCCACCGAATTGCAAAAAGTTTCGTCATCCTCCCTAACTTCCATCGAGTTTATCATTCCGACAAGGGTATTCATGTTCTTTTCGTGGGGTTCGCCCTCAAAATGGATATACCCAATCAAGGCACAGTAGAGCAGGATTTCAGCCTTTTCCCAGAACGGGTCGCCGCCTTTTTGCTCGCCGCGTGTGTTCTCGATTAGTGCCGTCACCAACTTCAAAATGTCCTTTTCTGTGCGAATATATGCGAACGGATTGTACCGCATACTTTTTGAAAAGTCGATGGTGTTCAAAACCTTGATTTCGTAAGGTTCATACACGATTTTTCTACTTTTGTCCCGGACAGTTTCGGTTACGATATTGCCGTGCTTGTCTTTGAGCGGTTTACCGTCTTTATCTAACTTAGTTTTGGTCTTGGGAGTGCCTCGCCGGAGCAACCTGCCTACTTCGGTGAGGATGCTTCCTTTTGGACGCGTTTGTCAAGGACAAATTTTCAAACCAACAAAAAAGAGCTGTGATACCTTAAATATCACTGCTCTTTTTGTACCATTATAAGATCACAGAAACTTATTTTCCCCTACATCTTAACCTTCAACTCCCGCCAATCAGTAGCCACTCTCAACTCCACATTTTCATCCAACGCTTCAAAATGCCGCTTGCCGCAATGGATTTTCAACTGTTCTCTTGCGCGTAAATCAAGAAAACTCATGCTCCCTTTTGTTTCAAGCACGAAATATAATTTTTCCGTTCCATCCCTTTCTAAATACACCGCCCAATCGGGATTATATGTTCCGATTGGCGTTTCAATCTTAAAACGGCTCGGCAATTTGAAAAACATCTTAACTTCCGGGTCGTTATCAAGAGCGATTGCAAACGGCTTTTCTACCGTATCACTGTCATAAACAATATAATCATAAACACTGTTTTTGACCTGCACGGCGTTTTTATCGAGATTTGCCAGCAGCTCCTTGCTGTCGAAAATTTTCATTGCAAAATATTTCTGACCGTCCAGCTTGACATATTGAATACCTTCAATCGCAAGGGTAAATCGGTTTTCATTTATAATGTCAATAAAATGCTCGGTGAACATTTGCGGGTTATTGACAAACTCAGAAACTCTGCCGCTTTCGTTTATTATACGGACAGTCGTGGCTTTTGTAATGCGTGTTTGCTCACGAACCGCCGCCAAGAGATGAGGTAACACGGAATAATGACTTTGCACATCCTGTGTTTTTAATTCGCGTTCTGTATGAGTTATTCCCATGTTTTGAATATCAATATCAGCCGTTTGCGAAACAATACGCGCTTTGGGTAGGGGCGGCATTTCTTTTAACGCTTTAACCGAACGGCGTACTAATTCCTCGCTGTCTATTTGAACACGATATGTTGTTTTTTGCGAAATTCGTTCCCATATCGCCTTAAAAATGGGGTCATCCGGCACGATTTGTTTTTTCAGACGGACGATAACATCTTTTGAAGCGTCACGGATGGGGGGCTTTTTGTTTGCCCGGTCTGCTATTTCATAAAAACGCTGCCGGATTGCTTCGTACCTTGCCGGAAGGTCAAGCGTTCCTTTTTTCATATCGTCTTTCATAGATTTTGTCATGTTACCGCTTTTGGTGACATATTTTTTATCCTCCAAATGCACCATTAAATCGGCGGCTTGTTCGTAAGTCAAGGTTTTTTCTTCTGTAATTGTAGTCTTATAGGTTGCTTCTGATATAGCTTCAACTTTAACAGATTCCGCTTTTTCGACTACCGCTGCAACAACTTCTTTTACTTCCTCTAATTCAGGCGGAAATTCGATTTCGGTAGGCTTTGCATCAGGTTTTATGATTCCATCTGCATTGATAATGCCGCTTATTTTAAGAGTTTCAATAACTTTTTCAGCCTGTTCTACTGTAACTGTTTTTTCTACTGTTTTTTGCTCGGTATAGGTCATGCCCGAAAACATATTGATTTGCAACACACCAAACTTCATGCCTGTTTCTTGTTCGATTTCTTTTTGGAGTGTTTCCGCAAATTCGGCAAAACTCTCATTCGCCATAACGTGCAGAATATTGATGTTTTTATCTTCAATACGTTCGCCGTCTTGGTTTACGCAGAGCCGTAATCCGCGCCCGATTTTTTGACGGCAAGTGAATGTAGATTTCTGCTCAATCAAGGTGCAAACTTGGAAAACATTGGGATTGTCCCAACCCTCGCGCAAAGCAGAGTGCGACCAGATAAACCGCAGTGGACAGTTAAAGGAAAGCAGCCATTCCTTGTCTTTCATAATCGTGCTGTAGGTGCTATGGTCGTCCAGCGTATCGCCCTTTGTATTTTTATAATTCCCCTTTTTGTCCTGTGAAAAATATCCGTCATGAGATTTGTCAACGGCTGTATTAAATTTTGATTTTAACGGCTCGTATTTTTTGCGTTCAATGAGTTCAGCATAACATTCCTCAAACATTTTAGCGTAAATGCCTTTATCGCCATTTTCTGTGCGGTACTTTTTTACCTCATCAATAAAAAATAAAGACAACACTTTTATTCCTTTGTCAATATACCGCAACTCTTTATCAAGATGAGTTTCGATTGTGCGGCGTATTTGCGCCCTTTTAATAATGTCTTCGTCAATGCTGCCGATTGCTTTTCCGAGTGGCACAACTTCCTGATTGGTAAACTCCAAACACTCTTTACCCGGTGTACAGTCGATATTGTCAACGATATAATTCTCGTAAAATTCACGCTCGCCGGATAACTGAAATAAGTCTGAATTGTTCTTAACCGTGAATTTTTGCCGGGTCACTTTATTTTCGCTATCTATGACATCAATCTCTATTCTCGCTGAAAATCCGCCATCCATTTTTACCGATAATAGACGGATATACGGTTTGTTATAGTCATGCTCTACCATATTTGAAGATACGCAAATCTGCTTGACAAGCCCCATTTGGTAGGCATCGACAGGGGTAAGGCGATAGATTGTATTGATTTTTTCTTTATGGGTTGCGGAATAACGAAATACGCACAAAGGGTTAAGACTGGCAATCGCTTCCTTTGCTTTGGGCGTATTATCAACGCTTTGAGGCTCGTCAATAATCACAATGGGGTTTGTGTCTTGAATGTATCGCATCGCCGTTTCGCCGTTCAGTTTGTCCTGCTCTTGATTGATTACGTTTTCGGATTTGCGGAAAGCATCAATGTTGATAATCATAATCTCGATGTTGGAGCTTGTGGCAAACTGCCGCACATCGGATAATTTCGCAGAGTTGTAGATGAAAAAGCGGTTAGGAACACCGTCATAAGCAAGCGAAAAATGTTCCCTTGTGATTTCAAAAGACTTGTGAACACCCTCCCTGATAGCAACAGACGGAACGACAATGATAAACTTCGTAAATCCATAACGCCTATTTAGTTCAAAGATGGATTTTGTATAGACGTAGGTTTTGCCCGTACCTGTTTCCATTTCAACACAAAAGTTACGCCCCTCTAAATCGTCGGTCAAGGGAAGATTATTCTGTTTTTGCACCTCGTGCATATTGGCAAGAACTGCGTCATCATCAAGCAAAATCGAGTTTCCAACACCAAAATTATTGAACAGGGTCGGTTGCTGTTCGTTAGCAATAGCAAACGTGGTTTGATTCCTCTCCTGCCCGGAAAAGAGGTTGCAAACAGCGTTTACCGCATCGGTTTGAAAGTCTTGGTTTTTGAACTTCAACTTCATTCGGTCGTTCCTCCCTCATTCGTTTCGTTCAATGAGGAGTTAGGAATGAGTAATGAGGAATTATTTTTTGTTGACTTGGTTATTGATGACAGTAACTTCCTCAATTCTTCACAATCTGCATTTATTGAAGCATATTCTTTGCTGCCTATATAATCACTTGAAACAAGTAGCTCAAGCCAATACTTTGTCTCGGCACACTCCTTGAAAGCGATATACATTTTAGCCAAGAAATCCTTTCGGCTAATCCCGCACTCTGCCTCAACTATATTAGCTCCAATGCTTGTGCCGCTTCTGAGTATCTGCTTAGATAAAACATATTCCTTTTTATCTTCACAAAGATATTTATATAGTTTTATGATTCTTTTGGCAAATTCAATACTCTTCGTTTTAACAATGTTTTCCCCCATAATTCCTAACTCCTCTTTCCTAATTCCTAATTTATACAAGTTTCAACTCAATTTCTTTGTCCTGACAAATATAATGTGCATTAGCCATTGCCGTATCGTCTGCGAAACACTCCTCGCCGAACACCAATTTTGACGGAGCGTAATCGCACAATTCCTCCACCATTTCGGGCGTAATACCTTCTGCAAGACATATTAATAACAGGAAGTCATCCACCGCATAAGCCTTTTTGCCCAGCACGTCTATTTCCGATATTTTGTAAGTAAGAGGGAAACCCATTTTCAGCATGATTTCATAAATCATGTCAAGGTCGGAGCGGTCGGGTTTTACAGCGTGGAGCATATCGTTCAAGCGGTCGAGGACGGTTTGTTCCCAATTTTCACCGAGTGTAGAGAGTGTTCCATCCCATGTCTTGAGGTTGGATGTGTCTAACTCGCATACCTTAAATCCCACGTCAAGCGGCGGTTTTTCATCGTCGCCGAGAGAGATTTGTGCGTTGTCCTGTTCGGAAAGGATTTTCGCTCCCGCTCGTCTAATTCGCTCCATACCTATGTCGCATATTGTTTTGTATCCCGCCTTTGCCGCTTCCGATTTTTCATCGCATTGTTCAGGGAGTTGAACCATGATGAATTGGCGGTTGCCGCCGTCCTCGGCGTTGAGTTGCATGACGGCGTGTGCGGTTGTTGCAGAACCGGAGAAGAAGTCAAGGATTATGTCGTTGTCCTGTGCATCTGCCATTTTTATAAAATGCTTGATAAGTTCGGTTGATTTTGCGTAATCAAAAGGAGCAGTGCCAAACAATGCCTTGATTTCCGGCGTTCCATTGGTTATATTCTCAATCCATGTTGTATATTTTTTCGTGGCTTCCTCGCCCTCAAGCGGGGCATACATTTTTTCGTAAGGTATCCAAGAACCATCACCTTGTTTAACAAATTCGATTTTATTATCGTCGATATTTTTCTGCATGGTGCTGGCGCCATGGCGCCAGCACCCTTCCAATTTTTGTAAATTGGAAGGGCGCTCTCCGGCTTCGCCGGGGAGCATAGGATAAACTTCGCTACCATCAGGAGCAGTTATCGGATAAAACAAATTAGGTCTATCTTCTCGGCGGCTATTAGACCCCCATTTTCTCAACAACTGCGTTTTATAAAAGCGTTGTTTTTTCTCGTCAAATTTGGGGTAAACATCACCGCTTTTTATTTCTTCTCCTGCAACAAAATTGTCGATACTTTTCGCATAGCAAAAGATATATTCGTGGATATTCGCATAATATTTGCTGTCCTGCCGACCGCCTCGACCTTTCCAGTTTATTTGCGCTATAAAATTCTCCTCCCCGAAAACCTCATCACAAAGTTTCCGCAGATTATGAACCTCATTATCATCAATACTAATAAAACAAACCCCATCATCACGCAACAAAGTTGCCGCCAGGCGCAAGCGCGGATACATCATATTCAGCCACGCTGTATGAAACCGCCCCATTGTTTCGGGGTTGCTCCGGGTAGCCTGACTGGTTACTTCCTTATAATGCTCAATCGGGTCTTTGAAATCGTCCTCGTACACAAAATCGTTGCCCGTATTGTACGGTGGGTCGATGTAAATCATCTTGACTTGACGATAATACGCACTTTGCAAAATCTTCAAGACTTCCAAATTATCGCCCTTGATATAGACGTTGCCCGTGTCCTCAAAATTCACGCTTTCTTCCGGCTTGGGGCGGAGCGTTCCCAGCGAACGCCGCTGTGCCAACTGTAGGCACTCGGATTTTCCCTTCCACTTGAACTCATAGCGTTCAAAATCATCGGTGATGTATTCACCGCACATGGTCAGCAGTTTGTCAATGTCAAGCCTATCCTCGACAAAGCACTGCGGAAAAACCGCCCGAAGCCTGTCGCGGTCGGCTTTCTCTATGTCCATCGACATCCCATCTAAAATATTATCCATCAGATTTACCCCCATTTAATTATGAATTATGCCCTATGAATTATGAATTGTCAAAACGAATTGCCGTGTTGTTTTTGCCGTTAATTTCTCGCTCTGTAAAAATTCCTCTATCTGCTTTTCAGCCTGTGCATCGAGCCGGATACCGCATAGGAATAGGTTTTCTTCTTTTGCTCGGAACTCCTTTTGCAACACTCTCAACTGCTTTTCGAGCTTCATTTTTTCAATGCGGATGTCGGAGTTTTCCGCCTGTGACTGTAACTCATCCACTTGTTTTTTTATAGCGTTAAACTCACGCTCGAACTTGCTCTTGCCGTTTTTCGCCCGGAGTTTTATGCGTTCCACCTCATCGGCCTGTGCCGGGGTTATGTCGGCGGTACATTTTTGAATCAAGTCCTGCTCAAAGTCGGAAGTCGGAGTTCGGAAGTCAGAAGAAGTTTTCAGCCACTCCGGGTTTTTACGGCCAGCCTCGGTAAAAGAAACAACCGGAAACTCCATAACTTTCTCACATTCATCATGCGAAAGAACACGCCCGCTTTCTGTTTCTCCGGCTAAAACGAAAAAATTCCTAACCGTAACTTCTCTTCCGCCGCCCGACTTCCGAACTCCGCACTTGTACAACCCAATCGTGCAGGGTTCTATGTCGGCGTCTACCGTCAAGGTGCCGCTGTCGGCACATTCGAGGTTGCTTATCACGCCCCTGCCAATCACGCTTGAGAGGGTGATTTTGCCGTGGTGCGGCTTGAAATTTTTGCCCATGCCGTATGATTTTAGGCTTTTGTAGGGCTTATTGCGGCTTCTGGTGTTGTAGTAAAATAGGTGCGGCGGCTCGTTACCGCTGGCGAGATTGATTGTCCGCTCCTGCTCGTCTATATCGAATATATCGCCGTTTTCTGCGTTATATTGCTCGAAAAACCATCTCACCATGCTCCACAAATCGGCGTTAAGCTGTTCGCTTTCGGTTTCGATGTACTGCGGCGCAACGCTTACTTTGTCGGCGATTTCCTTTGTAAATGTGGTGAAAAGGGAGTCAAGACTCCCGCCGACAATCTCGCGGTTGTCCTGCTCATGCTCGGATAGGTTGCGGGCGAAAGCGGCGGCGATTTCGTCCTTGTGCCGCATGGCGCTTAGAATCTCGCCGGGATCTGCGTCAAAATTCCCCAAAATCGTGTCGGACATTCCGAATATCCCGCCGAACTGCAAAACCCGCTTGTTGATGAGTTCCAAATACCGCACATCGGCGTAATTGTCCTTGCTGACGAGATTGACCACCAAAACGTCCGACTGCTGCCCTTGCCTGTGACTGCGGCTGATGCGCTGTTCCATTTCGGTCGCGTTCGAGAGTATATCATAGTTGATGACGATGGGGCAAAACTCAATATCCAGCCCTTTTGTGACGTCGCCTTTGGCAATCAAAATCTGTATATTTTCGCTGCGAAACCGCTTCATCACGGAGTAATCCCGGCTGTTCGCGCCGCTGTATGTGAGGACGCTGTAACCCTGTTCGGTTAGCAGAGTTTTCAGCACGTCCATTGTTTCCAAGAAGTTCACGAAAATAATCGCCTTTTGCGGTGATTTAACTTGTTTTAATCGGGTAAACGCTTTTTTGAGGATGGTTGACAGCGTTTTCATTTTACCGTTTGTTTTGACGCTTTCCGCCAATGCACGGATTTCCGAAAAGGCTTGTAATTCCGCATTATACAGGTCTTTTTTGTCGTCCGGTACGGTCATTTTCTTCGCCCTGTCGGTTACGCCTTTGATTGTTTCAAGGTAGGCTTGCGGCGAGGATGAGAGGATGTGATTGTGCTGCA
>Ga0099364_10005155_pt1 | contig 19515 bp, 16 predicted proteins | sample TergutTh196P3_FD_73070 | JGI IMG/M metagenome (GOLD analysis project Ga0099364, IMG submission 73070) | Microcerotermes parvus P3 segment gut microbial communities from Pointe-Noire, Republic of the Congo - Th196 P3 | ecosystem: Host-associated > Arthropoda: Insects > Digestive system > Gut ... | reverse complement strand
AGATCCCCATCGAGGAGATCGGCGAGTTGTCCCTCGACGTACCGGAGGATCCGGAGCCGGTAGGTACGACCTGCTATTGTTATGCCAGAACAGAAACCATGGGCCTGTTTGGCCGGCCGGAATATCGATCGGCGCCGCTCACGGAAAATCAGATTTACGCCGCCCATATGTTTGCAATCGCGACCAGAGCCGCCAGTACCATCGGGAAGCTGGCGCCCCTGGATGTCGGCGGGCTCTCCGTTTACAAGGAGTTGTGCTTCACCGGCGGCTTGGCAAAGAATAAAGGCGTGACGAAGCGGATCGAGCGATATTTTAACACGACTGCCCTGACAAGCACTTACGACCCGCAGATCGCGGGCGCGATCGGAGCGGCTCTCCTAGCTTGATGCGTCCAAGCAGACAGTAGGCGTTCTTTCCACTAAAGGTATGAACGCAACTATCACGCAAGGTACAATACTGATATGACGTGGAGTTTCGTTTCATCCCACAACTGAAGGCACTGGTATAGAACGAGTTGGGACTGTGAAAAACACAGGGAGGCGAGCAAATTGGAAAATTTCAAAGAAATGATTGCAAACCGGCACAAGTATGCGGAAGACTGGAAGAAACGGACAGGCGGAATGGTCCTGGTCTATAATCAACCCTACATGCCCGAAGAGATCGCCTATGCGGGCGGCATGCTGCCTCTGCGGATGCTGCCGGAACAGAAACCGGACGTTATATCCGCGAAATGGCTATATGGCTGTTGTTATCCTGTAAAGAACATGATCAATCAGGTATTAAGCGGAGACTACGACTATATGGACGTCTATGTCTATGTTGAGGATTGTCAGTGGGTGTGGAATTTTCATGAATTGATCACCGATCTCAAACCGGGGCTGTTGAACCATTTTATGTTCTTTTGCGACCATCCTACCGCCCCTACTTCAAAATATGTAATGCGGTCGGAAATGCAGGTTTTCAAAAATAAAGTGGAGGAGTGGACCGGCAAAGAGATCACAAATGAGGCGCTGGATCACGCGATAGAGCTGTATAATACGAACCGGCGCCTGCTGCGGCGGATTTACGAGCTGCGAAAAGTTTACGATATGGTAATTCTGGGCTCGGAAATGATGCATATTATGATCGCTAATCAAGTGATGGACAAGGCGGAGATGAACGGCATACTGGAGAAGCTCATCGCCGAACTGGAAGAGCGCGAACCCTTTGAGGACAGGATCAGGCTGATGCTGGTGGGGAGCGAACTGTTTAATGCCGAACTGGAAGAAATCGTCGAATCCTTAGGCGCGCACGTGGTGGCGGATGAGACAGATTATGGGAGTTCCTACTTCTGGAATGATCTGGTACCGCAGAAGGACAGGCTCCTGGCTATCGCTTTGCGCTATCTGGAGAAGCCCCGCAGCGCGATGAAGGACAGCAACTGGCGTCACCGGCTGCAGCACATCTTCGAGATGACGGAGGATTTCATGGTGGATGGCGTGCTGATCGGGAAACAACTGGTCTGCCAGCCCCACGGTTCGGACAACTATGCGATATGGAAACTTCTGCGGGAGCGGGCTATCCCATTCCATTTCTTTGAAAGGGATACGACGCTGCCAATAGACGAGACGAGTGTACGTATTGAAGCGTTTTTGGATATGATCAGGCCGGGTATAACCAGAGTAAGGGGCTGGAATCAGCCTTTAGTCATATGAAGAGGGGGGAACAGGAATGGCGAGAGTAAATGGACAAATATGGGAAACCAGGCCTCTTGAGTTTTGGGACAGAGCAAAGGAACTCAGAGCGGGCTGGGAGCAATCCGCAGAGAGTAAGGAGAAAATAGTCGGGCAGGGCCACGGCGCATGGGCCGGCGCGTTTCCGGCCATTACCATTATTGAGGATAATCCAAGAGGCTCGACCATCGCGGCGAAAGATATGCCTTTCGCCAGGACAGCCCGGCTAGCCTCAGAAGTTCGCGGATGGGGCAGGGAGCTATGCGGCTATCACGGCGTCCTGTGGGGCTGTCAGTTTCTGGGGCAGAATCCGGACGGGACCCCCTTCAACAACCGCAAGCTTGTGGTACCCATGCCTGCTACCTGCGATCAGCACACGAAGCGCGGGATCCAGTGCCGGGACTTTGAGCCCGTTCCCCAGTGGCAGGGTGACGCGACGGTGTACGTCGGCGAAAACGATTTTGACCGGGAAGTGGAAATGGTCAACCACAGGGTCTACAACGAGCTCAAGATGATCAATGACATCGAGCGCATCTTCGGGCAGAAATTCGACGAAGACGCCATGCGGGAAATTGTCGGCCTTTATAGTAAGGTTGCGGAATATAGAGCGGAAATCTTTATGATGCAAATGAACACCCCCGCTCCATTGAGCGCCAAAGATCTCTATTCCTTCTACACGCTGGGGGGCAGGTTGACGATCGATCCGGTGGAACTGGAGAAATTCTGGAAACTGGTTCGAGATGAGATCCGCTGGCGGGTGGATAACAAAATTGCGGCAGTGGGAACAGAAAGGTTCCGCTTTCTGGAAGCGCATCCTCCGCAGTATTCTTTCCTCAAGTATTATCGCTATCTGGAGCAGTATGGTGCGGTATGCGTAGGTTCTCAGTATACAAACTTTACGGCGGCTGTATACGAGCGGAAGCCGAACGGAGAGGTCGCGCAGAGAGAGACGAACCCGCCCAGGCGCCAGATAGGGATAGAGGAGTTCAAGACCAGGGAAGATCTCTTCCGGCGTACGCCGGAGTTGAATATCAGGGGGCCAGGAGGCTTCAAATCCGATGAAAACCACAGGCCTTATGCGCTGAATGAGTTTGCGGATATGTATCATTGCGACGGGGCGTTTTTCTGGGTCTGGCGCTGCGGCGTAGGCTGTACCATGACCAGGAAGGAGCAGGCGATACGCTTGCGACGGGCCGGTTATAGCGTATTGACCTATGAGGGGAGCGCGCCCGGCGACCCGACCGATCTGGATGAGAAGCGTTTTCTCGAGCAGCTTGACGCCTGGATGGAGACCAATAACCTGGTGAAGTATGAGAACTGAGATAAGCTGCGCCATAACCAAAACACGACGAAGGAAGAGGTGAGAGCGTTGATTATTGCCGGAATCGATATGGGAATGGAAAACGTCAAAGTGGTGATCATGGAAAACGGACAGATACGGGGACGGGGAAAGAATCTGTCAGGCGGCGCAAAGCGCGCTTCCGCAGCGGAAAAAGCCCTGGAAGAAGCGTTGAAGGAAGCCGGTATGGGAAAGGACAAGCTGGAAAAGATCATCGCAACGGGCAAAGGAAAATTTGACCTTCCCTTTGCCGACCGTTGTGTGAGCGAAGCGGTTACCACGGCCCATGCGGCGAAACTTCTCTGCCCGGAGGCGACCACGGCAGTTGACGCAGGCGCGGATGAAACTGTGGTCGTCACATTGGGGACGAATAAGCTTGTGGATGAAATGGCAATCAATGAAAAATGCGCCGCCGGCCCCGGTATTTTTCTGCGGACCATAGCCAGGCGGCTGGAACTCACGATGGAAGAGATGAACGAGCTTCCGCCGGTTAAGCCGGAGGGCCCGCGTGTGAATGACGGATGCGTCGTTTTTGCGGAAACAGACGCGTTGAGCCTGCTCAATTGGGGCGCGTCGCCGAAAGACATCGCTGCTGCGGCGACCGACGCCGCGGCGGTCCGGGTATGCACCGCCATCAACGACATTACCGGTACAAAACTGAACTGTGCCGTGCTCTTTGGCGGCCTGGCCAAGAATGCTGCCTTTGTGAACGCCCTTCAGCACTACGCAAAGCTTAACTTCGTTATACCGGATGAAGCCGAGTACGCCGGCGCCATCGGCGCGGCTTGCGCAGGGGTGAACGCATAGAAAATCATGAACGATCGGAGATGATATAGATGGAACACCATTATATCCTTCAGGCGGCCATTCGGCTGAGGGGAAATGAATTCTTGTGTCCTTTGGGGTTTATCTGTTCGGAAGAGGAACTCAACGCGAACCTGAAGCATGCCAATGCCGTCCGGTACAGAATGAAACAAGTCGACGATGAATCCATCGCCGACTGGGACAAAGCCGAATGGACGCCGGTAGCGTGAAGATGCGTTGCGTCAGTGACTGACATCCTATAAGCAAACTTGTTATTCTGTCTGTGTTGCCGGGCTGTCAGCCGCTAAGGCCGCGTCAAATACGCGCCGGATAATATCCGGGCTGGCCGCCCCTTCATGGAGCTTTTCATTCCCGACGTAGTAGGTCGGTACGTAGTAGTAGTCGTACTTATTTGCGATGATCGGGTGACGCATTTCGTCGATGATCTCAATCTCGAGGGCTTGGTACGCGGGGTTTTCCTCATAGAGCGCGTCCATCCAGCCCAGCGCCTCTGCACAAAAGGGGCAGAACCGTTGTACAAATATAGTAATTTTCTTCATAGCTGTATACCTCATAAGCGCAGCAGGGATGCCGGGGTCAACCGGAGACATGCTGCGTTTTCCTTATATATGTTGATGTCTTGATGGATGCAGTTTTTTTTATCATATCAGAAAACGAAGAGCAAACATAGACGTGTTTTTAAGATTTGCTACGCTCATAATCCAAGAGCTGCGCCGGGCTCATGGTCCTAAATCTGCATCTCTGTCAAATGGAAAGGATGCTTCGGACGAGATGCGCGACTTACGCACTTCTGTATCGGCGCAATGCGCAGCATCCGGTCTACGGGAACGCGGCATTTATCAATTGTCTGTGCCGACAGGCGGCGGCAAGACCTTATCGAGTCTGCGCTTTGCTTTAACCCATGCAAAGAAACACAGGATGGACAGGATTATCTATGTGATCCATGATCAACGTATTGCCGTAAACTATGCAGGGCAACTCGAGGTGATCGGCCCAGCATCAGTAGCATACGTAGACCAGCCTACGATGGGTGCAGCACGGTCTCCACATGGCAGGCCGTCTTGTAGCAGGCGATACCGACTTTGTAGATGGGCAGGGCCGTGGGGCTTTGGGCTAGGGCGTTGTCAGTGCCGCGGGTGAGAGCGGCGAAGTACTGCCGCTCGTCGATCTGCGCCAGGGCATCCTTCGCCTCCTTTGCAAGACCGCGCTTTGTCTTGGCGGCCTTGAACTCCAGAATGGCGGCGAAGCCCTCCCCTTCGACCAGCAGATCATAGCGCCCATAACCGGATTCCTTGTTTGAGCTGCATTTGAAGCCTGCACCAAGCATGAAGCCCAAGGTCAGGACATGGTAGACCCATTCCAAGTCGGCTTTTAAGTCAAAATACGATAGGCGGAAGCTGATGTAGTCCTCAAATCGTCGACTGAACTCTTCCGTTTGCGCGATTGCGCTGAACACAGTTTGTATCTCATTACCATAGTCTCGGAGTGTATGGGTTAGGATGTGTCCACCCCACACGCTGCGAAGCTCTTCATTGTGCAGATAAACCTGGTATAGCTGTGTGGCGCCGCCTTCCTGCGGGAGGGCATCATGGGACAGATAACCTGCCTGTACAGCCAAGGAGTAGTACATCGCGTCTGTAGCCCCAGAGGACAGGAGCTGGTACGAAAGCCTTCGTTCCACGGGCGTCGTCAGCTTGTTCTCTGATGAAAACAATTCCACGAGGTTTTGCATCCGTTGCCTATCAAGAAAATCCACCAGCAGGTTCATCGTGCCGCTTTGCCCCCAGTAGTTTTCAAGCCGCCCAGACTTCAGATAAGACATCACGGAATACATGGTATACAGCTTCTCGTCCCCTACGCGGTAGTTATTGTACCACTTGCGGGCTACGGCGAGCTGCCCCTCGTCCAACAGTTCCACGGCTTCTTCCTCCGTGAGGGAAAAGTCCCCGTCAAAGACGCTTTGCCGAAACACATCATATACTTCGATGTTATTCAAACCGCTGAACAGGCTCTCCTGCGACACCCGGGTGACGCCGGTGACCACAGCTTTGCCGAGGGCGTGGTTGTCTTTGAACGCAGACTCGAAGACCTTGGTCAGCCATTCCCTGATCTCTTCGTATTCTGGCCTGCCCACGTTGTCTGTCAATATCTTGTCGTACTCGTCAACCAAGACATAGGGCTTTCTACCGTAGGCAGCATGGATGTCCTCTATCAGACGTCGGAGCGCAGTGGCGTTGCTATAATCCCTATCGTCAAAATATCTCCGCAACGGGCGGCCCATCTGCTGTTCGGAAAGACTCGCATAGGCTACGGTTTCGATGGAATCGAAAAGCCTACTCTTGTAAGTGTCACGATCTAGTTCTTTGAGACTAAGATGGGCGACCGGGTGTTTGTTCAGATTCGCAAATACCCCGCTGCCCTTGATGTAAAGGCCTTCAAAGAGCTTGCGTGTATCCAGTTTGCAGTCGAGGAAGGTCCGCAGCATGTCCAGATTGAGGCTCTTCCCCGTCCGCCTCGGGCGGGTGAACAGCAGCACATCCGATGCGTCGTCCAAGACGTGTTCGATGAACCGGGTCTTGTCCACATAGAGGTAGCCAGATTCGATGAATTTGCGGAACTCGCTTGACCCTAGGTTGATCTTTTTTCTGTCGCCAAAGATGCGCTGCATGGTCAATCACCTCCCAGCATCATTGTACACGATTGCCCAAACGCCCGCAAGTTGGTGTATCGGCTCATCAAAACCTCATAAGCTGTCCGCGCGGTTGTATTCGGAGAAATCAGCTTTGCCAAGCCGCAATATCCAATTATTGAAAGCCCGCGTTCCTGTTCGGGAGGAAAGAAATTGTTCGGAAGCGGCAATAGCTCTTCACACAATAGCTCTTCCCGGCTTGCTATACGGGCAATTTTTTGATAGAATTTGAGTACAGTAAAGGCGCTCCACTCGCAGGAACGGGGAGTGCAAAAGAATGATGGATTCAGTTTACGCAATGGTATGACCGCTGCGAGCTAGAGCGCGCGCAGAATGAAAATACATTCTATACAGATAGAGACTGGATATAAGCTAATGTTGAGCTTAAGAATCCACTACTTAGATTATGTAGGAAACAGGAATCGTGCATACCGCTGTAACAACTGAAGTGCTTCACCATAAGGGAAAGACAGCGTGGAGGAGGCTTGCGAAACGTGGTGAAAATGTTACATGACCGCGGATACAGATCGCAATACGTAAGGGTAATCGTGTCGGTTCTGCCGGAAATAGTTGAATCCTTCAGGATTAGGTGCAACGAAAACGGCGTGTCCATGGCGAATGAAATTGTTCATTTCATGAGCAGGGAATGCGAAAAAGAGCAAAGCTCCCTTTCTCCTGCCATTACTCACACAAAAAAGCGGCGCCGCCAGAAAGCATTACAAAAAGTCATCCGTCAAATTGAGGAAATTAAGACAGCCGAAGAGGAATATCGAGACCACATTCCGGAGGATTTACGCTATCCGGTTCGCTATCAGGCGTCTGCTCATTCGATCCATGCGATGAAAGAAGCAATAGATATTCTTATCACGGTCTATTGATCAGAAGGCTAGCTTATATTGTTTGACGAGGCTTTCCTATGCCGAAATCTGCAGGACAAAAACTGAAGATCCTCAGCTTGATGAAGATTCTGCTGACGCAGACGGATGAAACCCATCCGCTGACGGTGAATGAGCTGATTGAGAAGCTTGCCGCACAAGGGATCCGTGCGGAACGCAAGACCATATACGATGATATCGAAGCACTGCGGCATTTCGGCGTGGATATTGTGATGGAAAAATCAAAAGTCTATGGGTATTATGTTACAGGGCGCGACTTTCAATTGCCAGAGCTCAAACTCCTGGCGGATGCGGTGCAGTCCTCCAAGTTCATAACCGAAAAAAAGTCTCTGGAATTGATTCACAAACTCCAGGGACTTGCCAGCGTATATGAAGCGGGAAAGCTCAGACGGCAGGTTTTTATTCAGAATCGTGTGAAAAACATGAATGAAAGCATCTATTACAGCGTGGATTCCCTCCATGAGGCGATTACAGAGGGCAAAAAAATCATCTTCCGCTATTTTGATTACAATGTAAATAAGGAACGGGTTTTCCGAAGGGGAGGAGCTTTGTATAGCGCCAGTCCGATCGTGCTGACCTGGAGCGACGAGCAGTACTACTTAATTGCCCATACGGACGACCATCCCGGTTTTACCCATTACAGGGTGGACAGGATGAACGGCGTGAAAATGCTAAACGAAAACTGCGACGCCGCAGTGAAGAACTTCGACCTGACGGAGTATGTAAAGAAAGTTTTCGGGATGTTCGGCGGGGAAGAGGTAGACATCAAGCTGCAGGTTCATCAATCGCTGGCCGGGGTCTTTCTTGACCGCTTCGGTAAGGATCTCCCCATGACAGAAGAACAAAACGGTTACTTTAGCGTGCGGCTGCGCGTCGCGCTGTCGCCTATATTCTTTGGTTGGTTGTTTCAACTCGGTGATTTATGCAGCGTAGTTTCACCGCAAAGTGTAAAGGATGAGCTGATTGCGTATACGGAAAAGTTTTTATCACAAATGAAGAATGGGTATCAGACCGGATAGAATGAGACTTGATAAAAGGGGGGATCGAACTGCGATCCCCCCTTTACCCGATCAGTAAAGCCTGCGCAAGGAATTTGCCATGGCTTTCATTTCGTTCAATTCGCTTTCGGTATTTGCCGTTATCCCGATATACAGCTTTTTGCCGCCGCTGTTCGGCAGCTCAAGAACGGCTTCCAGCCATAGGATATCCTCATATTGGTAGGTTACCCAAGCCACTTCCTGTCCGAGCAGATTGCCGGACAGTTTTTCCCATTCCATAGCCGGAATGGATATACCGCCCAATTGGGTGCTGATGATGATTTGCATGGAAGGGTTTTTATCCGGCGCATAGATGCCGGTGATTTTTCGGGCAATGCATAAATAGGATTCCCCGATTTGCCCGGAAGATAGCACATAATCCTTTGGTACAGACATTTCAAACTGCGAAACAGTACTCGTTCGCGGAGAGATGTCGAAGGTTTTTCTCCCCAATTGGATGGACCGCAGCATCATATCCGCCAAGTCCATGCAGTAGTCACAATTGAGAACCATTTCTATATTGGCGTAAGCGGTCACAAGGATCAAGGTGTTGTCGGGCATTCTGACAAGGGCTGTTTTCAGCAATATGGACGGCGCGTAGAAATCCCATTTGTCCGGTGTTGCGATGATCATTTCCGCGGAATTTATACGGATCACGTCCGAGAAAGTGAAAGCAATCCCGTTCGTTTCTTTTACTTTGTCTGTTATGTAGAGGATGTCGTTGCGGAGACTGCCGCTTGCGTAACGGAAAAGCTCCGTCGCTTCGACGACAATGTATTCTTCGTCTTCGGCGTAAAGCAGCGTTGTTTTCTCCAGATTGTCCTTCATTTGCAGATCCAAGAGGCCATCCAGCATTTCTGTGAATGCTTGTAAATAATTGATTGTGCCTTCCGGCATGGTGATATGTAGCCTGTCGTCAAGCAGAGAAAAGACCTGGGTGAGAGATTCTTCCACAACAGGCGCCGGCGGGATGATTTCCGCTGCCGTAGCCTGTGCAACGATGAATACTGTTCTAGTGGTTTCGTCCCAAGTGACGTCCGCCTTGAGTCCTTCGGCAACCGCTCTGACCGGAACCAGCGTCCGGTTATCCACAAGCTGAGGGGGGACGTCCAGCGTGATTTCCGTTCCGTCCACCAGGATCAGGGTATCGTCAATCTGCAGGATCATCACGCTGTCTTCTTTAGTGGCTGTGATGGTTCTGGTTTCCGCATTCCAATCAACAGTCGCGCCCAGCGCTTCAAAAATCCTTCGCATAGGCACCATGGTCCGGTTGCCGATCAACTGCGGCGGAACGTCGAAATCCAGTATAGCGCCATTCAGCGATACCTGGATCGTGTCGCCGGCAGGAGCCGGCGCTTCTTCTTCCGCCATAACCGGCGGCGGAATCAGCAAGAGAAAAAGAGCAAGAATCAGGCCGAGACGAGCTACGCCCATAGCCCGGGTGATACAGCTCCGGGTGAATCGTGCTTGTTTGAAGATGGTGTGTTTTGTAAGCAATGCATCTTGTTTCAAAAGGAACCCTCAAATCTATAAGTATTTGCCTGCCTGACAAATCGCAGATACGCGGCAAGCGAAGCGCATCCCGGCAGCCACTAAGCCTTAAGCGGGTTGCCGGTTTTGTTTTTGCTTAGATGTGTTTAATACCCCAGATTATATAAGGATTTCAGGCCTTTATACTGAGCTGACTCGTCGAGATCTTCTTCGATGCGCAGCAATTGATTGTACTTGGCAACCCGGTCGGTTCGGGAAGGCGCTCCTGTTTTAATCTGTCCCGCGTTCGTCGCTACGGCAATATCCGCGATGGTCGTGTCTTCGGTTTCACCGGAGCGATGGGAGATAACGGCGGTATAGCCGGATTCTTTCGCCATCTCGATGGCGTCCAGCGTCTCCGTCAGGGTGCCGATTTGGTTGACTTTTACCAGAATGCTATTGGCGACGCCCTGCTCGATACCGGATGCCAGGCGTTCGGTATTCGTCACAAACAGGTCGTCTCCTACCAGTTGGATTTTGGCGCCCAGTCTCTTGGTCAGAAGCGCCCAGCCTGCCCAGTCGTCCTCCGCCAGCCCGTCTTCGATGGAAAGGATAGGATAACGTGCAACCCAATCTTCATAGAGATCGATGAGTTCGGCGGCGGTAAATATCTTACCTTCGCCTGTTAAATTATATTTGCCGTCTTGAAAAAATTCAGTAGCCGCAATGTCCATAGCGATGTGGCATTCTTTGCCGGGCGTGTAGCCTGCTCGCTTGATCGCTTCCGTGATCGTTTGCAGCGCTTCTTCATTCGAGCCCAGATTGGGCGCGTAGCCGCCTTCGTCGCCCACCGACGTGCTGCATCCTTTCTCCTTCAGGACATTTTTCAGATTGTGAAACACTTCGGCGCCGATCCGGAGGGCTTCGGCGAAGCTGGTTGCACCGGTAGGCATGACCATGAATTCCTGGATATCCACATTATTGTCCGCGTGGGCGCCGCCGTTGAGTATGTTCATCATAGGTACAGGCAGACGTTTACCATTTGTGCCGCCCAGGTAGCGGTATAAGGGCAATTCGAAGAATTCCGCGGCGGCTTTCGCCGCTGCCAGGGAGACGGCTAGCATGGCGTTGGCGCCCAGTTTGGATTTATTGGGCGTTCCGTCCAGATCCAGTAGCAGCCTGTCGATGGCTGCCTGCTCGGAGGCGTCCATGCCGATAAGGGCCGGGGCGATGATGGTGTTTACATTGGTTACCGCGTCAAGGACGCCCTTGCCCAGATAGCGATTTTTGTCTCCGTCCCTCAATTCAACCGCTTCGTGCGCGCCTGTGGAGGCGCCGGAAGGCACGGCGGCCCTTCCCAGTGTGCCGTCCTCCAGGACGACGTCCGCTTCAACAGTAGGATTCCCTCGGGAATCCAGGATTTCTCTTGCGTATACATCTGCTATAATTGTCATTTTATTCTTCCTTTCTCTACAGGTATCCTTATATTCAATTCACATTTTGGTAATTATACATGCTCGATCAGGCTGGTTCCGCTCATTTCCCCGGGTTGGGGAAGGCCCATGAGCTCCAATATGGTCGGCGCCAGATCCGCCAGCCGGCCGCCTGCCCGAAGCGCCGCGTTTTCCAAACCTTTGCCGATGAGAAAACAGGGAACGGGATTACAGGTGTGCGCAGTAAAGGCTTCGTTAGCCTGCACATCCCACATGCACTCGGCGTTGCCGTGATCGGCGGTAAGGATTACGGCGCCGCCGGCCTCCAGAACAGCCTCGATATTTCTGCCTACACGGGCGTCCACGGTTGCACAAGCTTTGACAGCCGCTTCCATGACGCCGGTATGGCCTACCATGTCCGGGTTGGCGTAATTGAGAATGATCAGGTCATACAGGCTTTGACGGATATTATCGATCACTTTTTCGCTTACTTCCAGCGCACTCATTTCCGGCTGCAGGTCATAGGTATCTACTTTAGGCGAAGCGACAAGAATTCGGTCTTCGCCGGATTCGGCTGCTTCCTTGCCGCCGTTAAAGAAAAAGGTTACATGCGCATATTTTTCTGTTTCCGCGATCCGGAGTTGCCGGAGACCTTGCGTCGCGATCACATAACCAAGGGTTTGGCTCAGATCCTCGGGAGGATAAGCCACACGAACCGGCAAACCGGCTTCATACTGGGTCATGGATACAATCCAGGGCCTGCAGTTCTCCGCTCGTTGAAAATGCGGAAAGTCCGCGTCTGTGAAAACGTGGCAAAGTTCCCGCAGCCGGTCGGTGCGGAAGTTAAACATGATGAAAGGGTCGCCGTCCCGAATCACAGCCAGCGGGGCCCCGTTGCCGTCGCATATGCTGGTGGGAACGACAAATTCATCGGTTTCCCCGCGCGCATAAGCCTGCTCTACGGCTTCCGCCGCGGAGAGGGCTTTTTCGGCGCCGAGGGAAACCAGGGCGATATAGCCCTTTTCCACTCGCTCCCAGCGCTTATCTCTGTCCATGGTATAGTATCGGCCGGCTACGGTAGCAATCTGCCCTGCGCCGATTTCTTTCATCTTTTCCTCGAGTTCGCGTATATAGCCAAGGCCGCTTTTGGGCGGCGTATCCCTGCCATCCAGCAAAGCATGTACAAAAACCCGTTGTAGGCCGTAGCTTTTGGCCATTTGCAATATTGCGTATATATGGGGCATATCGCTGTGGACGCCGCCGTCAGATACAAGCCCGATCAGATGAAGCGGCTTGCTTTCATCTTTTGCTTTTTGGCAGGCTTCCTTGAACGCGGGGTTTTCATAAAAACTACCGTCCCGTATCGCCCGGTTGATCCTGGTCAACTCCTGATACAAAACGCGGCCGGCGCCAATGTTCATGTGGCCGACCTCGGAGTTTCCCATTTGACCATCCGGCAAGCCTACATCCTCGCCGCTGGCGAATAGGGTTGTATTGGGATACTGTGTCTTCAATCTGTCAATCGTTGGTGTGGGGGCTATGGCGGTAGCGTCATACTGTTTGTGTTCATCCGGACTGACCCCCCAGCCGTCCATGATAATCAGCATGACTGGTCTATACTGCATAAATTAGATCCTTTCGTTGAATTCGTTGAAGTAAAGTGTAAATAAAGGTAGTACTAAAGTGTAAACAAAGGTAGTAATAGATTGTCTACTATTGTGTAAATAAAGTGGAACTAAGGTAGTATAATTGTAGAACTCCTCTACATTCTACATCGTTATGCAGGGATAAGCAATCCTGGCTTTCACAACTTTTCCCTGCGGCGAAGCAGCTAGGTTACAGTTCAATGCCTGCGATGGTGGCGCCGGCATATTTGCCCGGCTACACGTCACATTCGTGTTCAACATCAGGCTTTCCAATTATACAGCCTAACGGCTCAACGTCCATCCAATGTATAACCCACCAGCCTCCTTCAAGGACCTTCGCCTGGACCCCCTCCCGGGTGGTCCTACGGCTGATTCGCTGCCAATCCTGTGTTTCACGACTTCATGTTCCTACCGTAGCCTGGGCAAACATGCCGCTCACCACCTACTGCGCCGGCACTGAGCTGTATCAAGCAGCCGAAGTATGATATTATTAACATGATTTGCAACTTGTTTTAATGCCTTTTTAATTTCCGATCAATTGAGACTAAACTTTCATCCGGTATGATTAAGCTACAGAAAAAAATCTTGCGTGAATAACCGGACTGAAAGGGGAATAGGACATGATTACTTTGGAACAGGTAGAGAAACTGAAAGAAAGAGCGAACGTCAGCTACGAAGATGCGAAGGCGGCTCTGGAGATCAGCGACGGGGATTTGCTGGAGGCCGTGATTTATCTGGAGAAACAGGGAAAAATCCGCGGCCCGCAGATGCAAGCCTACAACACCCAAACCGGCGGCGTCCACGGGGGACACGGGCATCACGGGCGTGAGGCTATAGGAGAAGATCCGTACCGCTACGATTATCAGGATGCAAATGCGTACGGGAGCAAGCAGCGAAAAGGCCCTGCGTTCCGTCAGCAAATGGGACGCGTATGGCGCAAGTTTTGCGCGCTGATCCGGAAAACCAACGCCAACCAGTTAGTAGTAACACGGGAAGGCAATATCCTCATTAACATGCCTGTGACATTGCTCATCATCGCGGTGGTATTCTTCTTCTGGGTAACGATCCCGCTCTTGATCATCGGGCTGTTCTGCGATTGCCGGTATCGCTTCCGGGGACCTGATTTTGGCAAAGAGTCCATCAATAGCTTCATGGATCAAGCAGCCGGCACAGCGGAGGCGATTAAGCGCTCGGTCATGACGCAGGACGAAGCGGAAACGGAGAGTGTTGCGCAAGACGGGGCTGTTGAAGGCGACGTCATCTTTGAAAAGAAGGACGACGGAGAGAACGGGATCAATTTGCAGCTCTAGGGGTATGGTAGGAACGAAAGGCGGCTGACGCAATTGGCGGAACGGATACTCCTTGTGGAAGATGAAGAGAAAATGGCCCGTATGGTCGAGCTGGAGCTTATCCATGAAGGGTATGAGGTCACCAAGGCATATGACGGGGTCGCCGGATTAGCGCATGCGGAATCCGGCGGCTTCGACCTGATTCTATTGGACATTATGCTGCCCGGTTTGAATGGTATGGAAGTATTAAGGCGCTTACGGAGGATCACGGATGTGCCGGTGATTCTCCTGACTGCCAGGGACGCGACGGTGGACAAGGTGTCCGGGCTGGACACCGGCGCGGACGACTATATCACCAAACCTTTTGTGATTGAAGAACTGCTGGCTAGAATCCGGGCGGGCCTTCGCAAGGGCAGTGCAGCAGATCAACGCCGGGATGGGAAAAAGGAAAACCTGGTCTTGACAGCCGCCGGCGGCAATCTGGTTTTGGATGTGGACAGGCACGAAGTAAAGGTGAAGAACGAACCGGTAGAATTGACTTTACGCGAGTTTTCGCTGCTCCAATACCTATTGGAAAACAAAGGCAGGGTACTGAGCAGAGACGCCTTGCTGGAGCATGTCTGGGGCTATGATTATGTGGGCGAGACCAACGCGGTGGACGTCTATGTCCGTTTTTTACGAAGTAAAGTCGATGAACGCTTTGACATGAAACTGATCCATACGGTAAGAGGGATCGGATATCAAATACGGGAAGAATAGCGAAACGATGACAGCCAAGCGATCACCCACTTCTCTGGCGTTTCGGCTAAACGCCACTCTCTTCTTTCGCCAGCTCCGGACTTTGCTGTGGCTGGATATCATGATTTGCGCGCTTTATGCCGCAGGTCTTTTTTATTATACGGAAGCAGCGGCTTTCACTTATCTGGCGGCGTATAAAACGCCTTCTCCGGCGTCTTCTGAAGCCCGCGGTGCAGGGAGAAATACAAGCGACAGCCCTGTCGGCGCCAACAGAGATAGGGAAGAGGACAGCGGGACCGGCGGGACAGAGGAAACAGCGGTCGGGAGCCGTTTTTCCGAAGGACAAATCCTGCGCGAGGAGTATGACCGGGTGATTTACTGGACGGAAGTGCAACCGCAGGTCTTGTATCTGGCTGAAGAATTCGGCGCCTATATACCCCGTAAGCTCCTGGAAACGCTGCCTGATTCGATTGATGCGATGCAAGCCGGGCGCTGGCTGTACCATGGGGATTGGCGACTATACCGGCAGGATCAGACGGAGAGTCTGCTCTACTTGATCGCGATCGACAGCAGCGGCGGTTGGCTGGTGGCGGAGACGCATCTTGGTTTAGCGGTAACAATTTTTGTCCGCTGTCTGATGGTGATTTTGATCTTGGAAGCCATATCCTTACTGAATACAGCAAGACGGAATAGTCGCAGCATCAAGAGGACGCTGAAGCCTTTGCAGGAGCTGACGGCTTCCACCCAGGCTCTCACCGCGATGGGGGGGCGCCTTTCACCGGAGGCGCTCAAAAGGTTAACCGGCGCGCTGGATTCGATCAATGTCAGCCATTTGGACGCCAGGCTGCCTTTATCGGGGATCAGCGACGAGTTGAAGCCGCTGGCGGGGGCGATCAACGAGATGCTTTCCCGTATCGATGAAGCATACCGCGCGCAGATCCGCTTTGTATCCGATGCTTCCCATGAGCTGCGGACCCCGATTGCCGTCATTCAGGGCTATGCGGATATACTGTCCCGCTGGGGTACCGAGGATCCGGAGACGATGAAGGAATCCATCGCGGCGATACGGCAGGAAGCGGAAGATATGAAGGAAATGATCGAACAGCTCTTGTTTCTGGCCCGGGGGGAAAGCGGTTTCGAAGGCAGCGAATGGAAAGCGGTCGATCTTTCCGCCCTGGGCGCGGAAGTACTCAGGGAACTCGATATGATCGATGAACGCCATCAATTAACCGCAGAAATCACACCCTCCGTCACGACGGAGGGCGACGGCGGGATGCTGAAGCAGTTGATGAGAATTTTAATGGATAATAGCATCAAATATACCCCCGCTGGGGGGGTGATTCTCTTGCGTATTGAATCGAAGGGAGGAAAAGCGTTGGTGGTCGTACAGGATGAGGGAGCGGGCATACCGGAAGCAGCCCTGCCCCATATCTTCGACCGATTCTACCGGGCAGATGAATCCCGAACCCGGGAAACCGGCGGCGCTGGCTTAGGCCTGTCCATCGCCCGGTGGATTGCACAGCGCCATCACGGCGCCATCGAGGTTATGAGCCGCGAGAATATCGGCACTAGGATGACCGTAACCCTTCCGCTTCGCGAGCCGCATCCGGATACGTCTATATGAATCCGCTTAGTTTTCGATTTGTTGCTTGACGATGCTGTCAGCGCCATACCGGACGCGCAGCGCCGGTTTCTCAATTTTGCCCGTGGCGTTACGGGGTACCTGATCAAAGATAAACCGGCGGGGGCGTTTATAACGAGGAAGCTGTTCGCAATACTGCCTGAGCTCTTCCTCGTTTAAGTTTGTATCCGGTTTGGCTTCGATAATTGCGACGGCGATCTCTCCCAGGCGCGTATCCGCCAGGCCGATAACGGCGGCGTCTTTGATTTTATCGTTGCCGTGCAGGAAGTCTTCAATCTGAACGGGATAAATATTCTCGCCGCCGGTGATGATCACGTCTTTTTTTCTATCCACAAGAAAGAGGAAACCTTCTTCATCTTCGCGGGCCATATCGCCGGTGTAGAGCCAGCCGTTTCTTAGCGTGGCTGCTGTTGCTTCCGGATCTTTGTAATAACCATTCATCACACAGTCGCCGGAGACGACCAACTCGCCGACTTCCCCCCGCTGTACGTCCATGCCAAGGTCGTCGACAATTCTTGTTTTCCAGCGATAGCCGGCTATGCCGATTGCACCGACTTTATGGATGTTTTCTACACCGAGATGAACGGCGCCCGGGCCGCAGGATTCGGACAGCCCGTAATTGGTGTCATACTGGTGGTGTGGGAAATACTTCAACCATCGGCGTATCATACTCGGCGGAACCGGTTGGGCGCCGATATGCATAAGCCGCCAGGCGGATAAATCGTACTCGTCAAGACGGATCTCTCCGCTTTCGATGGCGTCAAGGATATCCTGCGCCCAAGGTACCAGCAGCCATACGATGGTGACTCTCTCCGCGGCGGCGGCTTCGATGATCCACTTCGGCTTTGTGCCTCTAAGCAGTACGGCGCTGCCGCCGGTAAGCAGACTGCCGAACCAATGCATTTTCGCGCCGGTGTGGTAGAGTGGCGGAATGCACAGAAAGATATCATCAGGCGTTTGGCTGTGATGGTTTTGCTCAACCCTGCAGGAGGTGCTGAGGCTCCGGTGGGAATGCAGGATGGCTTTGGGAAACCCGGTAGTACCGGAAGAAAAATAGATAGCGGCGTCTTCCTCATCTGATAAAGGAATACCGGGGTCGCTTATTGGCTGGGTTTCCGCGAGCGCTGCATAGCTCTCGGCAAATGCGGGGCAGTTGTCTCCTACGAAATACAGCGTATGGACTTTGGGGATATCCCCCAGGATTGTTTGTATACGTTCGACAAATTCAGGGCCAATAATCAATGTACAGACGTCGGCAAGATCCAGCGTATAACGGATCTCATCGGAAGAATAACGGAAATTCAAAGGAACCACTGTTGCGCCTGTTTTCAGTACGCCAAAATATATAGGCAGCCATTCGATGCAGTTCATGAGCAGGATGCCGACTTTATCCCCTTTTTTAATCCCGCGCCCCATCAGCAAATGGGCAAATTGATTGGCCTTTTCATCGAAGGCGCGCCAGGTCAGTTCTTTGCGGTAGGGGTTGCCCCGGGCGGTTTCCACAAGGGCCAGCTCTTTCCAAGCCGGCTCCCGTTTTTCCTCTTCTTCCGGATTGATTTCTGTCAGGCAGAGCTTATTCCCGTATTCTTTCGCATTGTTCGCCAATAAATCTGTAATAGGCATGATCATTACTCCTGCATCGCATTCGCGGGCCATTCGCAAAAAAACACTCACGCGGCTATTATATACTGAACCATTGCCGCACACAAGTGAAAATAACATCCTTGCGATTTTGTAGTTTTTCATATTTTATTCACAAATTAGACACAGAAATTTCATTTACGATTGACAAATTCCTTGCGCGATGGTAACCTTATAATTAGTAGAAATATAGTTTAATATTCAACAGAATAGTACACGCATTGCATACGTAAAGAGTAAAACACAATTGCTTTTTCATCATTCTGTAGTTGCTCGGAATTCTTCTGTTTCCAGATACCTTGATTTCAATAAATGCAGCCGGATCATTCATGTATTGCGCGTATTTTTATGTGCCATTTTAAAGATAAAACCTGCAATAAATTGCCCTAAAACGGATACCTATCCCATTTTTTCTGCAATTCTTCCTATGCGAAATAGTAATTGGTTTATTTGTTGTGGAGGAATTGCTTAAAAAATAAGTAAACAGGAATTCACAGTAGTATATAGGAGGGGGTGATAAAAAAACTGGGGATCATCCGGTCAGTGACAGACCGCAGGTTCAGCGCGTTCCTGTCAAAAACGAGGCTGAAAAACGCCAAAACGCTGTAAATCCATACACAATCGGTTGTCGCAAGCAACTAATTCTAAGCGAAACGATGGTTCTTGCCTATACTGCGTATGGCGGCGGAGAAGCCCGACTCCAGAAGAAAAGAGGCAAAATTTGATTTGGAGGGTTTATTACATGAAGAAGAGTTTTGCTCTACTACTCACCCTTATGATGGTATTCGCTGTTGTCGCGCCTGCTTTCGCGGCAATAAACAGCTACCAGGTTACCTTTTTTGCATTGGACGGCACAACCATCGTCCATCAGCAATATGTCCAAGAGGGCGGCTTGATTGATGGCGCCAATTGGGAACTTTATAATTCCTGGAGCAATGAAGGCGGCATGATGGCATTCAACTATAAGATACCCGCCGGTTGGGAAGCCGTCCCCTATATGCTGGAGGATTTGGACACCGGCGAATGGTTTAACTGGAAAACGAAGCCCATCACGAAACCTACCAATGTGACGATTGCGGTAAATAAAAACTTCACCGTCAGCTTCTACGCCTTGGATGGCACGACCTTTGTCTGCTCGCAAGTCGTGCAAGGCGGAAG
>Ga0099364_10005154_pt1 | contig 19517 bp, 16 predicted proteins | sample TergutTh196P3_FD_73070 | JGI IMG/M metagenome (GOLD analysis project Ga0099364, IMG submission 73070) | Microcerotermes parvus P3 segment gut microbial communities from Pointe-Noire, Republic of the Congo - Th196 P3 | ecosystem: Host-associated > Arthropoda: Insects > Digestive system > Gut ... | reverse complement strand
ATTATCGAAAATCAATAATCGTGACGTTTTCACATATATATCTGCCGAAGGTTCTATCAACTTCACACAATCCATCGCCGAACTTGCTTTTGGGTCGAATTGCCCCGGCAATTCTTCTACGACAAGATATTTTTTTTCGTTCAAATCACACGAATCTTCGACGATGTCGGTGACGATATTTCCAAACACATTGTAACGGCTCTTTTCTAACAATTCGGGCGTAAATCCGAACAGATCGTAAACATTCAAAAGACGCAGATTTTTCAGTCCGAGTCCGAGGTTTTCATTAAATTCATTTTGTAGGCTTTGGGATTCCACCCTGAATTTCGGGTGTTTTTCGACATAGATGCGATAATTTTTCATAAGTTGAAATTTTAACGCTTGCAAAGGTACAAAAAAAGACACAATTTTTTACACCTCAAATGTTAAAAAAATATTATTTTTATTCACAAATTGTTAATAAAATTTATTTGTCATTTTTTTATCAAACTCTTCAATCTCCATACCAACAAACGTGATATGCCCCATTTTTCGCTTAGGTTTACTCACGGTTTTGCCGTAAATATGAACGTAAGTACTCGGGATATTTTCTGTTGCAATCTGTTCGGCTGATGTCAAATCTTGTCCGAGGATATTTTTCATTATCGTTGGAGCGAGCAATTTCGGTTCTTGAAGTGGCATGTCCAACAAAAAACGACATAGTTCCATAAACTGATTCGTGTTGCAACCTTCTATCGTGTAATGCCCGCTATTGTGCGGACGTGGAGCCATTTCGTTGAAATAAATTTCATCGCCTTTGACAAAAAATTCAATCGTCAAAATGCCTTTGTAACCGCAACGACGCATAAACTCTTTACTGATGGTTTCGATTTTGGTTTTCAGCGATTCGTTGATTGGTGCGGGAACAATACATAAATCCAAAATGCCACCGGTATGAATGTTTTTGCCTATCGGAAAATTGATGATGGTTTCGCCATCGCTGACCATCACAATACTTACCTCAAAATCGAACGGAATAAACTCCTCTAAAATCGCCGGAACAGGCAGATATGTCGCGACTTTTTCCAAATCGCCATCGCTTTTCAAAACAACTTGTCCATGACCATCGTAACCCAGTGTGCGTGTCTTGAAAATACACGGATAACCGATTTTTTTTATGCCTTCTATAAGCGAATCTGCATCATTCACTTCGACGAAATTCGCAGGTGTCAAGCCATGTTCACGAGCATTGTTTTTTTCACGAATTCGGTCTTGCGAATCCAACAATGGACGAACGCCTTGTTTGATATGCTTTTCCAACGAAACAAGAATTTTTCCCGGAACATTTTCAAATTCGTAAGTAACCACATCGCTACGGCGACAAAGGTTTTCGAGTGCTTTTTCATCATCGAAACTTGCAATAATACGTTCGTCGCTAATGTTGAATGCCGGCGAATCCGGCGTTGGGTCTAAACAAATTGTTTTTGCACCTAAAATGCGTGCCTGTTCTGCAATCATCAATCCCAATTGACCGCCACCGATTATTCCTATTGTGGGCATATCGTTTTCCGTTTTCATCTAATTTCTAAACTCTATAACGCAGTGTTCACAACGGTTTCCGTCTGTGTGCGTCTGAAATTTTCAAGAGCAATCGCCAATTTTTCATTTTGCAAAGCCAAAATACTCACAGCAATCAACGCCGCATTTTTTGCACCATCAATAGCAACGGTAGCAACAGGCACTCCGGCAGGCATTTGTACGATGGAAAGTAACGAGTCTAAACCATTCAAAGCCCTTGATTTTACAGGCACTCCAATAACCGGCAATGTTGTCATGGAAGCAACCATTCCCGGAAGGTGAGCAGCACCACCGGCTCCGGCGATGATGACTTCGATACCTCTGCTTTTGGCTGTTTTGGCGTATTCTACCAACAAATCGGGTGTTCGATGTGCACTCACAATCCGTTTTTCATACAAAATTCCGAATTGTTCTAAAGTTTCTACCGCTTGCGACATAACATCGTAATCGCTTGCAGACCCCATAATTACTGCGACTTTCATTTTACTAACTGTTTTGAAATGGACTACAAAGATACGAAAAAAAATTGACATATCGTTTTTTTTTGTATCTTTGCAATGGAAAAACCCGCAACGGAACTAAAATTATGCACTTATTTATTGCCGATATTGAATATCCTTTTGCCACACTCAACGAATCCGAAAGCCAGCATTGCACAAAGGTTTTGCGACTTTCTGTTGGAGATAAAATTTTAATTTCAGACGGTTGTGGAAAGCTTTGCGAAGCGGAATTAACGGTTGTTAATCACAAACGTTGTGAGGCGGAAATTCTTAGAGAAATCGGTGTTTTCAAACGACCGTATCATTTGCATATCGCTTGTGCTCCGACGAAAAACATCGACCGTTTTGAGTGGTTTTTGGAAAAAGCAACAGAGATTGGCATTGATGAAATTACACCGATTATTACTGAACATTCCGAACGAACGGTGGTCAAACAAGATCGTTCAGAACGTGTGATTATGGCGGCAATGAAGCAATGTCAAGTGCCGAATTTACCAACGATTCATAACATAAAAAGATATTCCGATTTTCTAAAAAATTGCCATGCTGATCAAAAATTTATTTGCTATTGCGGAAATGAATTTGAAAAACAATCGCTGAAAAATGCCCTATCTAAAAGCATTTCCAAAGATTCATCTATCTTAATTTTGATTGGTCCCGAAGGTGATTTTTCGCCAAAAGAAATCGCATTTGCCGTTGAAAATGGTTTTATCCCGATTGCGTTAGGCGAAATACGTCTTCGCACGGAAACCGCAGCAATCGTGGCTGTTCACACAGTTAGTTTGACATTGCAGCCTTAACAAAAGCGACAAACAAAGGGTGCGGATTTTCAACCGTACTCTTATATTCGGGGTGAAATTGTGTACCGATAAAAAACTTGTGTTTGGTTATTTCAACGATTTCCACCAAACCTTCCGGATTTATTCCCGACGGCGTCATTCCTGCCTTTTCAAAGGATTTCAGATACGCATTATTGAACTCGTAACGATGACGATGACGCTCGGAAATTTTGGATTTTTTATAGATTTTTTTCGCCAAAGAACCTTCTTTCAAATGACAATCGTAACTGCCTAAACGCATCGTTCCGCCAAATTGATCGAGGTTTTTTTGGTTCGCCATTACACTGATGACAGGGTGTTTCGTTTTTTCGTCCATTTCAACAGAGTGTGCGTTTGGCAAGTTCAACGCATGTCGTGCAAACTCAACCACTGCACATTGCATACCCAAACAAATGCCCAAAAACGGGATATTTTTTTCTCGAACATACTTGATGGCAGCGATTTTTCCATCGACGCCACGCTTGCCAAAACCCGGAGCAACAAGCACTCCCGACAATCCTTGCAAAAGCGATTTCACATTTTTAGCATTCACCGTTTCGCTATGAATCCACTTGAGATTTACCTTGCAATTCAGCGAAGTTCCCGCATGAATAAAGGCTTCGGTGATGGATTTATAGGCGTCTTTCAACTCAACATATTTGCCCACCAAGCCAATTGTTACCTCATGTTTAGGGTTGAAAAGTTTTTTCAAAAAAGTTGTCCAATCTCTCAAATCCGCATCATCTTTGGTACTTAGACCGAATTTTTTCAACACTTGAACATCTAATCCTTCGGCTTTCATCAGCATCGGCACTTCATAAATAGATTTGGCATCTATACTTTCGATGACACAAGACTTTTCAACATTGCAGAACAGTGCTAATTTACTGCGATTGCCTTCGGTAAGTTTATGTTCTGTTCGACACACAATGATTTCGGGCTGAACACCTTGTTCCAACAGCAGTTTCACAGAATGTTGAGCCGGTTTGGTTTTCAATTCGCCTGCAGCCGCGAGATAGGGGATATACGCCAAATGTATGCACACCGCATTTTTGCCCAATTCCAAACGCAATTGACGAATGGCTTCGATGAAAGGCAAACCCTCTATATCGCCCACTGTTCCGCCGATTTCAGTGATTACAAAATCGTATTTTTTGGTTTGCCCAAGCACCAAAATTCGTTTTTTAATTTCGTCGGTAATATGTGGAATCACTTGCACGGTTTCGCCCAGATAGTCGCCTCTGCGTTCTTTTTCTATGACCGACAAATAGATGCCACCGGTGGTAACGCTGTTTGCCTGTGAAGTCGGCTCGTTGGTGAAACGCTCGTAGTGTCCGAGATCCAAATCCGTTTCCGCACCATCTTCTGTAACGTAGCATTCGCCGTGTTCGTAGGGATTTAGTGTGCCCGGATCGGGGTTGATGTAAGGTTCGAGTTTTTGAATGGTAACGGAATATCCGCGAGATAATAGCAATCTTGCCAAAGATGCGGAAATAGTGCCTTTTCCTAACGAAGAAGCCACACCGCCGGTTACAAAAATATATTTTGTTTTCATTTTAGTTTGTTGATAGAAGTTGCAAAGGTACAAAAAAAAAATGAGAATTCCAAAGAAATTGCGAATGTCATTTCGAGAGTCGTGAGGAATCCGTTTGCTGACAGATTTTTCACTTCATTCAAAATGACACAACTAAAACTCGTTTGGTTTGTGCTGAAATTTTATATCTGTTGTCAATTCTAAAACCTATAACCCAAACAATATCCTCGCCGGAACAAAGTAACAAAATGCGTTCTTTTTCGAAACGAGAAAGTTTTTGATTGATAAAAAAATCGCTCAATTTTTGTTTACCACGTTGTCCGAAAGGAACAAAAAAATCGCCTTTTTCCCAAGATCGCAGGGTTAGAGGAAATTTGAGTTTGTCGAAATCTAATTGAGCAACATTTGGATTAGTATTTAATTTGAAATTTTCAATATCCACCATATCAATTTTACAATTCACGGATTCATTATTGATCGTTTCTATCAGTAATTGTCCGTTATGCGTAACAGCACGATGTGTTTTCGACATAAATTGTTTGCCGGATGATCCGTTGATGGTTTTTTGAATGTTGCGAATTTGTGTTGCTGAAAATCCGCAATTCTGTAAAGTTTCGAGATTTTGTAAGGATTGTGTTTCTAAGTTTTGCAAATTTTCCATCGTTTGCAAAACGCTTGATTTTGCCGATTTATCAAGAGTTTCCAAACAAGGAATTAAATGATGACGAATTTTATTTCTCAAATAATAATCGTCGGAATTGCTTGTGTCTTCACGATATTTGAGATTATTTTTGATAGCATAATCTTCCAAATCTTGTCTTGAAAATTTTAATAATGGTCGAATAATGTGTTCGCGTTTAGGCAACATACCTCGCAAACCCTTGACACCACCGCTACGCAGAAGGTTGATAAAAAACGTTTCAATCTGATCATCGGCATGATGTGCAACAGCGATATAATCAAATTTTTCTTTTTTCAATACCTCTGAAAAGTAAGTATACCGCAGATTTCGTGCAATCATTTGAATCGAATCCTTTGACTTTTTTTGTTCGGATTTCGTATCAAAACGGTTACAAAAAATTGGCAAATCATAAAATTTCGCTAAGTTTTTCACAAATTTTTCATCTTCATCGGACTCTTTGCCACGCAATTGAAAATTACAATGTACAATTGCCAAATCGTTCATACCATGTTTTTGCAGCAAATCCAACAGTACAATCGAATCCAAACCTCCGCTAACCGCCACTAAAATGCGGTCTTTGGGAGCGACAAGTCTTGAAAACTGTGATGAGAATAATTTTGAGATTACCATGATTTTGCAAAGATACGAAAAAAAAACAAAATGCAGAGCATTTTGTTTTTTTTTATTTACGATTTACGAATTTACGATTTACTATTCTGATTCGGGAAAATTTAACAGAAAAAAAACGGAACTTTAATTTTCATTTTCTCTAAAAAGTCGTAACTTTGTACTCGAATTTGAATCACCCAATTCTGCACTTAAAAAGTGAAGTTGGGTGTTTTTTTTTAATTACTTTTGCAATGAAATTAAAACCTCATATTCAAAAACCTTGGAAAGTCCCGAGAAATCTGGAAAGACTTTATAGCCCAAGAAACGTTGAGGCGGCTATAAATTTTTTTAATCGGGTTTGCGAAAGTAATTTTTACATTTTGGATTTTCGAAATCAAAAACTAATTAGCGGAAACTTGTCTTCCGTACTATTATGTGGGTATCCGATAGATCTAGTCGAAAAAGAAGGTGCTGATTTCTTTAAACGAATTTTAAGTGAAAACGAGTTTGAATGGTTCTCGCAACTCAACAAAGAATGGTATAATATATTCTACAGTTATCCGGAATTGCAACGGCAAAACCTTGAATTTACTTACGATTTACTTGCCACAACCTCAAGTCAACAAGAAATTATTCTTCGTCATAAACTTGTTCCCTATAAGCTGGACAAAAACGGAAACATGTGGCTGGGACTGTATCATATCACCAGCTCAGAACATTTGTCGATACTTTCAAAAGCGAAAATTGTCAACATCCAAACCGGTGAAAGTTATGATTATATTCAAGGTAAATTTTTGCTATCTGACGTCAAAACCTTATCCTGCGAGGAAATCATGATTTTACGATATTCGGCAAAAGAAATACCACTCAAACAAATTGCCGATATGCTCAAAGTTTCTGTCAGCAGTTTGAAACGCAAAAGGCAACAGATATTTGATAAACTTGAAAGCAAAACGATTGCTTCGGCGATATACAAAGCCACGATGATGAAAATTATTTGAGCGAAAAAAAATGACAAGAAAAATCTTTTGGGCTCATTTTTGAAATTTTCGAGTATTGATTTTCAACAACATACAAATTAAAATGACAAGAAAATATCTTTGGGCTCAAAATTTTGTGCTGTCATTTTTTTTTCAGAAATTTGCAGTGTGAAATTGAAAAAAAAGCGTAAAACAATCCGAAAAATTTTTCAAAAACCAACTAAAAAAATCAACATGAAAAACATGAAAGCGAAAAAAAATAATTTGATGAAATTAACCTTATGTTTGTTGATGATGCAAGGTATGGTCCATGTGCAAGCCCAAATACGCGTGGGCGGGACTACAACTCCCAATCAGAATGCCATTTTGGATTTGAATGCCAACGACACAATCATCGGTACGAAAGGATTATTATTGCCGCGTGTGATGTTGGAATCTACTACAATTTCAAGCCCACTCGCAACGCATATTCAAGGAATGCTCGTGTATAATACCGTAACGATTAACGATGTGTTTCCGGGTATCTACTATAATAACGGAACAAGCTGGGAGCGAACAAGCGAAGGTGCGGATCATGTTGCTAAAAATCTGATCAGTCGTTTTGAAATCATCATCGACGAACCGATTAGTACGCAAAGCGTTGCAATATCAGGCGAATCAGACACCATATTCAATAACCCGAACGTGCTTAACATTGAACCGATATTTTCAGACGACGAAATGGCACAAACATATTTTTTCGGAGTTTATACTGCCGGACCGATTGATGACGGAACGAGAATAAAATGGCGATTGAAAATCTCAAATGCAAACTTTGATGCATCGAAAATAAATAAATTGGAAAAACTTATTATTAGTTATGAATGCGATAGTGAAGACCATGATCACGAAGTCATCTTGAACAGCTCTAAACGCGTGCAATTGCTTGTAGGACAGTAAACCCTTTTATATTAACAAATTTAACAAATCACAAACCAAAAAAAACAAAACTATGAAAACAAAAATGATCACAAAAAAAATGCTTGTAGTAGCATTCCTGTTGGCGCTGACAACAAACGTTATTAACGCTCAAGACAGAATTTATTTAGGTATTCGAGTACCACAAATGAGCACCGACGAACGCACAAACATTGGTGTAGAAAGTAATCAGCTTACTGCTCGCGGACAGTTGATTTTTAACAACGATTCCCTTACTTTGCAGTATTGGAACGGAGACAAATGGGCTGAAGTGACCGACAAGCAAGCGATTTTAGAACATCTTGTCAATAATTTCTCAATCGAACTTGGCGATACGATTTTGAATTATCTCATCCATAATTTTTCGACCGAACTTGGAGATACGATTGTGAATTATATCACCAACAATTTTTCGACCGAATTGGGCGATACAATTTTGAATTATATCATCCATAATTTCTCGACCGAACTTGGAGATACGATTTTGAATTATATCATCCATAATTTTTCGATCGAACTCGGTGATACAATTATGACTCATATCGCCAATAATTTTTCGACTGCTCTTGGTGATACGATTTTGAATTATATCTCCAACAACGTAACAAATGGATTGCTCGACAGCATTATGTCAAACGTAAATGTCAGTGGACAAAATGGTATTGAAATTTTAGGTAACGGTACAAAACACATTACGGTGCAATTACCCGAAGGACAACATAATGATCAAATTTTGATTTGGGATCACTCTGCAAAAATTTGGGAACCCGGCAATCAAGCTCCGGGTGTAAGACAAGTTACAATTTTGGTTGATAACGGAACGTTTCATACCGAAAATTTGATTTTTTACGGAATAACTACCGTTGCCAACAGTGCTTTGGAAGTGGTGTCTATTGAGCCGATCTTTTCAAACCGTGCGATGCGTAGAAACTTCTTAAAAGTAGAGGCTTCCGTTCAAGTTGTAGGCAATGCTGCCGATTGGATTATTAGTATCGAAAATCGTAATTTTAATCCGTCAAACAGTTTCATATTGGAAAGTGTTATCATCTCCTACATTTGTAGCGATACCGATGATTTAATGAACTATTCACAAGGTCTTACTGAAATTTTCGGATACTAAAAATTACAAACATTAAGGGCGAGGCATATCTCGCCCTTAAAAAACCCACCACCTATGAAAACAACCCACATGATTAAACTGTTGCTAATTTTCATTCTCCTTGGAAGTGGAAATATTTTTGCACAGAACGAGCAGCTTATCCACGGACATAGACTTCCTCGTCTAACAACTGAACAACGCAACCAAATTTCGGTTAGCAATAATGGGCACGCCAGTGGGTTGCTAATCTACAATACCGATATTGATTGTGTGGAGTATTGGAGCGACGACGAATGGCTCAGTCTTTGTCAAAGTTCATTGAATCCGCAAGTCGAAATTTTGGAAGCTAATTGCTCGAAAGTCCGTATCTATGGCGATTATTACATGGGTTCTCCGCTGAACAGCTCGCATTATATCAGAATGTTGATTACGGTTATCGAAAAAGGTAATTACAATATCGTTGCCACAAGCAACAACGGCTACTATTTTCAAGTCAGTGGTATTTTTGAACAAACAGGCACATTCGAACTCATTCTTGCAGGAATGGGTACGCCGGCAAAAAATCAAATTGACAATATCACATTTAGTTGCAATGGTGATTTAATCGAAACCGTTTGTCATAGTGAAATTGACGTAAAGTCGCTTACGATGGGCTACGTAACCAACTGCGAGAATATCGAAGTTGCAGGTCAATACCAAACCAGAAAATTTATGGACAACGATAACTATGTGAAAATCCCTATCGACGTACTTCAAACCGGCATAACGAACATCCAAACCGATATGCAAAACGGTCTGGTATTTTCTGCTACTCAAATGTTAACTAAATTTGGTCCTGACACACTTATTTTGTACGCAAAAGGAATGCCTAAGCAGGAAGCCCCATTCAGGTTTACGTTTACAACCGATGGAAGTATTAAAACCACATGTAGTTTTATTGTAAATTTCTTTTCTACCTTAGGCAGTTTTGAAGAACCGGCTTGCAATTGTTTGGCGGTTTACGACGAAAGACCTTTCGTTGAAAATGGCGAATATTGGTTGCAAGATTGCAAAGACACGGGTTTACCTAAAACCAGAACGTATTGTGATATTATCGGTGGTGGCTGGACATTGGTGTGGTCGTATTCCGAAAAAACCGCCCGCGATGTATATGTTCAAAGCACATCATCCGGAGGTACGGGTAACAGCAACTCTATGGCGATAGGTGGGGCTTATTGGAATCTGGCTCAAGACCGTCCAACCAACAGAATTACGACTTCGTCAGGCAACGATGAACCAACGAACTATCAAATTGACTACAGCAATTTTCGTTTGAACAGAGACGAATGGCTCAATTTGCCGGCAAGCAACACTTCGCAAATGAAAGTTCGCATAGCCGAAAGCCCCACCGATATGAATTGTGATTGGGCTCTCAATAATTATGCTATAATTAGTCCGAGAAATGAAGCCGACAACCCTATATTCAGCCAATATGTCAACAGAAGTGTTCCTACCGTAGGCAAGATTTACGGAAAGCGTTGGGAAATGAGAACTTCCGGTCCGGGTTCAGGTGGTTGGAGTGAAGTCATCGGCAACCATACCGTAGGTATGACCGTATATTCCAATTCCAGCTGGTGTACACATTGGGATTTTTACACGCACGGCGGTGTCGGTAGTTCTTCGCAATTTGAAGTGATACCCGATAGAGGTGGAGCCGACAATATCATCGCATGGGGGCATATCGACAATTCGTTCGGAGATTTTAGCCAAACGATGCCTAATCATCATTTCGGCAAATGCAGTAGCGGTTCAGGTGCCAATGACGACTATAGTTTTGAAACCAAAACCTGTTCTCCGTCGAATTTAGTGCCTCACAGTTTTAATAGCGGTGAAGGGCGTTACGTGCAATGGTATGTGAGATAAAAGTGGGGCAATGCGTACATCGCTCATTAAAAAAATGAAACAAAGTGGATATATAAAAAGCATACGTTTTTTCGTTGGAATAATCTTACTGATAAATTTTAATCAGGTGGTTTCCGCACAAAATCTGCTGTGGTATCTTACCGGAAAAGAAACCATTGGAGAAAATCCTACTTTCCGCCACGGAGATATGGCTATCGGGAATTTCGGTGAATTATTTCTCGGTTCAAATCAACCTCGCTTACAACAAAAAAATACGTTGTTTCACATTGGAAATTATCAAGGAGAATTCGGTGCAAAAATCTATCTTTCGATTCTCGATAACAGCAATAATTACGGAACACGTGGATTTCTCGATGTCGTGGGAACGGCGGTCGGCAGCACGGAGATTATATTGGATATGTTTGACGGATGGGACGGTTCACCTATTGATGTTGCAAGGGCTCACAACACCAACAGCGATACGTTTGCATTTACCTTGCAAGAAAATATTTACAACGAACGAACTGCACAACTGAAATCTCGTGTGGAAGGTAACGACCGCATTTGGTTTATTGCCGAACCCATCGTCGAAACCGATTTCTGCCTGCCGATAATCTTGCAAAAGAAAAACAATACTTTGGTAATTGATAACAATGAAATGCATAACGGTGGTTACAATTTCAGTTATTACAAATGGTATCGAAACGATGAATTAATTCACGAAGGAGCACATGGTATTGGCTTGGGCGGAATCTACAACACCGGCAGAAGGAGTTTGAGTCCTTACGATGTTTATCACGCTATTGTCATCGACCAATACGGCAACGAACATATATCTTGTCCTTACAATCCAACAATTTTTCTTTACGAAACAAGAATCATAGCCTACCCAAACCCAACAACCATAAGTCAATCGCTCGTCGTAGTTGATGTGGAAACCGGCGATGAAGATGTGCTTATCCATGGCTCAATAACGGTGTTTAATGTATTGGGACAACGCCTTGGACAAGTACGTACCAACGGACATCGCATTACACCCATACAACTGCCGGCAGAAGCGGGAATGTATTTTTTACACTTCGTATCCAATGAAATTCAAGAAACCATAAAAATTATTGTGCAATGATGAGGTTGTTTCTGATATCATCGATTTTTTGGTCGTGCGGAGTTTCAATGGCTGCCACCATCGTACAAGCACCGGATACGGTCGTTTCGACTTCGTTCAACGACCAATTTTTTACTGATATAAATGATATGGAAGAATGTCAAAAACATGAATTTTCAATCTGGACTTCCGGTGGGATTTCCGCTTTGAATTACAAACCAACTTTCGGAAATCGAGATTGGGGATTGGGCGGAACATTCGGTATGGGCTACACGTTTTATTTTCACAAAAATTGGGGCATTCACACCGGTTTGGAAATCGCATTATACAACACAACATACCATCTAAAAAAACTCAAAGATATGTACACGCGTTTTGGTTTTGATGATTTAACTCCCGGCTGGACGGGCGAAAACGAAATAATCGACTATCATACGGAATTGTCAAATTATACCGAACGACAACAACTCTACAACCTGAGTATCCCATTAATGTTACAATTTCAAGTTCCTTTTTACAATGAAAAACATCTATTTTATGCTTTGGCTGGCACGAAGATCAGCACACCGATTCAAAACACGTATCAAAGCAATGCCACGCTTTACACTTGGTACTATGACTATAAAACGAACCAGGAATTTCGTCCCGATCCGACGAATTATGGATTACCTTATTTGGAAGATTTGGGTTGCTTTTACAACTTTCCGTACTCCACCGGACAACAAAAAAATACGTTCAAAATAGCCGGTTTGGCAACAGCCGAAATGGGTGTAAAATGGGAGTTAAATTCCAAGCTGTCTCTCTATACGGGTGTGTACGTAGACTACGGATTTACTAACATGAGTAAGCATTCCGGAAACCGTTTTTTTGAATTTGATGCCGAAAATGCGGAAATGATTTCAAACAGTATCTTGACTTCGCAGTATGCCCACAACGGCAATCCTGTAGCAAATTTTACCGACAAAATTTCACCGTTGGCATTCGGTATAAAAATTCGTGTGGGAATAAATCGATGTACGGTTGAAAGAAAGATCCCCCAAACAAGCGAAAAAATACACAAAATTTTTTATCCATGCTATAATCCGTGTTGTTGTCCAAGTAAACCGGAACCTCAAAACGCGATAGATTCTTTGCCGAAAAATAAAACATTTTATGTGCAAACCAAACCTTCCCATAATTTTTCCGATCCTTTGTTGACAGCAGAAATAAAGAGAGCAACCGCCGAATACGGCGAATTGAAAGACGCACTGATGTTGCAATCCGATGGCTACAAAGTCGACCAAACCTATCTATCGCCAATTATGAAAACCATGATCGACGATAAATTAAAACTATTGGAACCCTACAACAACGGCAAATACATCATCATCATCGAGGGACATACGTGCGATTTAGGACAGGCAAACTATAATTTGTCGTTAGGGTATTCTCGTGCTCTTGTTGTGCAGGAATACTTGATATCAAAGGGTTTTAGGCATAGCAACATTATCACAACTTCAAAAGGTAAAACCTCGCCGGTCGTTCAAAATATCGATGAAAGAAATCGCAAAATCAATCGCAGAGTGATGCTTTTTATTAAAGAAAAAGAAAATTAACGAGGTTGTTTATGGTTTTTTTTGTAAAAAATAATCTTGAATAATTTTCGCTTTGCTCTGTCCTACTACACTTTCGAGCTCTTTGAGTGAAGCCTGTTTGATGTTTTTTACGGAATGGAAATGATGTAAAAGTTTTACCGTAAGAGTTTCGCCAATGCCTTTGATATCGGTAAGTTCCGTTTTGATTAAGCCTTTTTCGTGTTTTTTGCGATAGTGTGTAATGCCGAAACGATGGGCTTCATCACGTAATTGTTGAATCATTTTCAAGGTCTCGGATTTTTTATCCAAATGCAACGGGTGCGGATCTCCGGGACGATAAATTTCCTCCAAACGCTCAGCAATACCAATTAAATTGACCTTTTCAGAGAGTCCAAGTTTTTTCAAACTTTTCATCGCAGCAGAAAGTTGTCCCTTTCCGCCGTCCACAATAATGAGTTGTGGCAATTCGCTGTTTTCCGCCAATAGTCGACTGTAACGCCGATAAATAATTTCTTCCATCGATGCAAAATCATTCGCACCTTCAACGGTTTTGATGTTGAAATGACGATAATCTTTTTTCGAAAGTTTCGTATTTTTCATCACCGTCATCGCCGCAACTGCATAGTCTCCTTGAAAATTTGAATTGTCGAAACACTCAATGTATACAGGCAAAACAGACAACGCCAAATCGGTTTTCATTTGATTCAAAATGCGTTTGCTGTAACGTTCGGGATCGACTAATGTTTGATGTTTTTGTTTCTCTAACAAATAAAATTTTAGATTGCGTTCAGCCAATTCCAACAGATGTTTTTTCTCACCGATTTTCGGAATGGTTAGTGTGGTTTTCGGAATTTTTAGCAACAATTCAAATGGCACAACAATCTCAGAAGCCTTGCTATTAAAGCGTTGTCGAATATCAACAATCGCAAGCGACAGCATATCCTCCGGAGTTTCGTCCAAACGAGATTTGAGTTCCAAGGTATGAATTTGAACCACCGCACCATTCACAACTTTGAAAAAATTGACATAAAAAATATCTTCATTCTGCAAAATTGCAAACACATCAACATCGTAAAGCGTATTGCTAAACACCGTGGATTTACTTTGATATTTCTCCAATATGTCTAATTTTTCTTTGATGATTTGTGCCTCCTCAAATTGCATTTTTTCAGCATAATTCATCATTCGATTTCGCAATTCTTTCAACACTTGTGAGATATTGCCTTTGATGATTTGCTTGATTTCAGAGATATTTTGCAGATATTCCTCTTCGGAAATCTTTCCAACACAAGGTCCTTTACAATTTTTGATATGATATTCCAAACAAACTTTATATTTGTTTTTGGCGATATTTTCCGGAGAAAAATTGGTTGTGCAAACACGAATCGGATAAATTTTTCGTATCAATTCCAACAATGTATGCATCATTTTCAACGATGGATACGGACCAAAGTATTGCGAACCGTCTTTTTGCATTCGACGTGTAGGGAAAATCCTCGGAAAAGGTTGATTATTGATGCAAATCCACGGATAGGTTTTATCATCTTTCAACAAAACATTGTAACGCGGACGATATTTTTTGATGAAATTATTTTCAAGCAAAAGTGCATCAAATTCCGTGTCAACAACGATGTGTTTAATGTCGACAATTTTGCTGACTAAAACCTTGGTTTTACCCTCTTGTTCTTTCGTAAAATATGAACTGACTCGTTTTTTCAAGTTCCTTGCTTTCCCTACATAAATAAGGGTTTTATCAGCATCAAAATACTGATAAATACCCGGATTTTCGGGAAGTGATTGAACTAGTATTTTCAAAGAATCGTCAACAATCATAGTGCAAAGATACAAAAAAGTTATTTATTCCACGAACAACACATCTGACATTCATCGCAACCCTTTGCCCAGCCGTGTAAATCAACAGGTGCGACATTTTTTTTCTGCATATTATTGTAATACGAAATACATTTTCGAGCATTCAGTTGATACGGGTTTTCCAAAGCACCGGTCGGACAATGTTTCAAACACACGGAACACTCGCCACAGGCAAGGTTTAGAGGTTCGTCATAAGTTAATTCCCGGTCAATTAAAATCACACCAATGTTGCAATACGATCCGATTTTTGGATTAATCAGTAACGTGTTTTTTCCTTGAAACCCCAAACCTGCTTTAATCGCCCACGCTTTCTCCAAAACCGGCGATGCATCTACGAAAGAACGCATTTTAGATGCCGGAAAAAATTGGCGAATTTCATTTTCCAGTTGCAAAAGTTTAGTTTTTACAACCACGTGATAATCCTCTCCACCGGCATATTTAGCAATCTTTCCTTCGGGGGTTTGTTGGATTTCATTGCCGGAATAATCCCACAAAACAACAAGCACTGACTTCGTGTTTTCGAGAACCAATGCGGGATTCAAACGTTTTTCAGGATTTCGTAAAAGAAAAATCATCTCGCCAAAATCACCACGTTGCACATAATTCTCGTAGTGAATTTTTGTATCTTCCAAAAACTCCGCTTTCGCTATTCCACAAGCAGAAAAACCGAGATTCAAAGCATGGTTTTTAATTAGCAAGGAGATGTCTTGACTATCCTTTGTTTCGCTTGACATGACGGTAACATTTTCAATTCTCAATTAAAACAACGAATCCTGTTTGGTAACTTGTTTGATTTTTCCCAAGTGTTCAAAGGCTTTTTGTGTAACTTCACGACCACGTGGCGTTCGCATAAGATAACCTTCTTGAATCAAAAACGGTTCATACACTTCTTCAATCGTTCCGGATTCTTCGCTAACGGCTGTGGATATGGTGTTCAGCCCAACCGGACCGCCTTTGAATTTATCAATTATCGTCGTCAAAATACGATTGTCCATTTCATCTAAACCATTTTTATCTACATTCAATGCCGTTAAAGCGATTTGTGAAATTTCCACATCGACCTTTCCGTTGCCACGAATTTGTGCAAAATCTCGAACGCGACGCAAGAGCAAATTCGCGATTCTCGGCGTTCCTCGACTTCTTCGAGCGATTTCGTGTGCTGCAAAATCATCAATCGAAACATTCAATAATTTTGCCGAACGTTTGATGATTTGCATCAACGTTTGTGCATCGTAATACTCCAATCTTGAATTGATTCCAAACCTTGAACGTAGCGGTGCCGTAAGTAATCCGGAACGTGTCGTGGCACCAATCAACGTAAACGGATTGAGCGAAATTTGCACACTTCTCGCATTGGGACCGGATTCGATCAAAATATCGATTTTGTAATCTTCCATTGCCGAATACAGATACTCCTCCACCACCGGACTTAATCGGTGAATTTCATCAATAAACAGCACGTCGTTTGGTTCCAAACTTGTGAGTAATCCCGCCAATTCGCCGGGTTTATCCAAAACAGGTCCGGATGTAGTTTTAATTCCTACACCGAGCTCGTTGGAAATAATGTACGACAGCGTTGTTTTCCCTAATCCCGGAGGACCGTGCAGCAAAACATGGTCTAATGCTTCGCCCCGCTGTTTGGCTGCCTGCACAAACACTTGCAGATTATCCAAAACCTGCGGCTGACCTCTGAAATCAGAGAAACTCAGCGGTCGTAAAGCACGCTCCACTTCCTTTTCCGCATTGGAAAAGCGAATATTGGTCGGGTCTAAGTTTTCGTTCATAAAAAATTTTGCACAAAAATACGAAAAAAAGTTGATATTTCCAAAAAAAAGTCGTATCTTTGTGAAAAATTTGCTCGTCATGACAAAAATTTTAGTTCCCATCGATTTCTCACCCAACTCTCTAAAATCATTGGATTTTGTGATTGAGGCAACAAAAAACATCTCTACTGAGATCATTTTATTGTGGGTCAATGGCATTCGCAGTAAAGACATTTTGATTTCCGAAAACGAGGAAATGTCGACCGAAAAAGCGGCTACTTTGAAAATGGAAAAAATTATTGAAGAGTATACGCCTAAATTGAAAAACGGAAGTAAAATTCGTTATCACATTCGTGAAGGGAAAGTGCATATAGAAGTTGCCAATCAAGCAAAGGACGAGGATGTGGATTTGGTCGTTTGTTGTACTCACGGAGCTTCGGGTTTTGAAGAGGCTTACATCGGAAGCAATGCTTATCGTATGGTCATGTATTGCGAACGCCCGATTCTTACCGTGCGTCCGAATTATCGTTTTCAAGCATCGAGCAACATTTACGTTCTACCAATCGATGCCTCTCGCGATACACGTCAAAAAGTTTCGTTCACTTGTCAGTTGGCAAAAATAACCAAGTCTGAAATTCATGTTTTGGGTTTGCATACATCAAAAAAAGCATCATCGCTGAAAAAACAAGTGGATACTTATGCCAATCAAGTTGAAAAATTTATTGCCGACGAAGGCATTAAGTCGAAAGTCGAATTCAAAGAGGCTACCAACATTACCAAAGCCATTATAGCGTACGCCGAATCTGTAAATGCCGATTTGATTTCAATTATGACCGAGCAAGAAAGTTCGAAATGGAGTCTTCTTTTAGGAACTTTTGCCCAACAAATGCTCAGTGCGTCTGCGATACCTGTGCTCTCAATCAAACCGAAAAATCTAATCAAAACATCACTTTCATGATATCGTTTTTTTGCTTTTTATTACTCCTCAGTTCGCCGAATAGTGGAAAATCCGTAACGTTCTCACAAGATTCTCGTGTCAACACGTTGGTCAGGAAACATATCGAATCGAATCAAGTAACGCCTGTCAACGGATATCGAATCAACATTTTTTTTCAATCGGGAAATCATTCGCGAACCTCAGCGATGAATGCTCAAAATGCGTTTTCGGATCGATTTCCGAACATGAAAAGTTATGTGAGTTTCGAAGAGCCGTATTTCAGAGTGAATGTCGGAAATTTTCGTACCCGTCTTGAGGCTGCCGCTGCTTTGCAAAACTTGAAACTCATTTATCCGCAAGCCTACGTCATTCGCGATGTTTTGAATGTAAGAGATTTGCTGGAAATTACCACCGTCGGCACGGATTACGATGATGATTTTTAATTGAAAATTTAGGTGATTTTTGATAGACTTTGCGAAGGGAATTTTCCAAAAAGTTTTTTTTTAGACCCATGAGACGGGGCACGCCCCGTCTCTACTATTCACTATTCACTATTCTCTACCCTCTACGGCACATCACGAACACAACGCAAAGAAATTAGGATTTCAGTCCTTCTTCAATTTCCTCAATCGTTGGCAATGCGGATTTGTAGTCTTCCGGCAACAAGTTAGATAGTTCGTATTCGGAAACACCGATGGGTTGATTTATGTTTTCCAATGCGTACTCAACAACTGTACTGTCTTTCGTTTTACAGATAACCAAACCTATTGTAGGATTGTCGGTTTCTTTTTTTCGTTGATGATTGATGGCAGCTATATATCCTCCTATTTTGCCGGAATGCTCAAATTGAAACTCTCCGGATTTTAATTCAATAACAACATAACAACGAAGCTCAGTATGATAAAAAAGCAAGTCAATAAAAAAGTCTTTTTTGCCGATTGTTACTTGTACTTGCCGACCGACATAAGCAAACCCTTGTCCTAATTCCGTTAGAAATTTCGTGATGTTGGCAGTGAGTGCATCCTCCAATTCCCGCTCCTTGTAATCCTCTGTGAGTGTAAGAAAATCGAAATTATACGGGTCTTTCAAAACTTGATTTGCCAAATCGCTTTGCACTTCCGGCAGATGTCGAGAGAAATTTGTTAATGCCTTGCCTTGCTTCGTATATAAGTCGGCTTCCATAAAATGCACCAAAACGGCTCTACTCCATCCGTTTTCTATGGTCTTCTGAACATAGAAAAGAGCTTCGGGAATGGATTCGCATTTGGTAAAAATTTCATTGTGATGTCGCCATGGGATTTGGAAGATTGGATGAGTTTCAAATTCTGCACCAACTTGGTGCGGAATTATATCTTTTTGTAATTCTGCCACAAGTTGTGGCGAACTTACACTTTCCAATTCTGCCCCAGCTTGGGGCAGAATTTTAACCTCTTGACTATAAAACAGATAGAACTGCTTCATGCGATATAAATTTCGCTCGGAAAATCCTTGCATATAAGGAAATTCACTTCTTAAATCTTTACTGAGGCGTTCAAAGAATTTACTCCCCCAAGCCGCTTCCATTTGACGAGCAACAATATCCTGCCCCATACCCCAATAAAGACGGAGCAACTCCTCGTTCACTCGAACGGCAGCTTTAGATCGGAAGA
>Ga0099364_10005153_pt1 | contig 19517 bp, 19 predicted proteins | sample TergutTh196P3_FD_73070 | JGI IMG/M metagenome (GOLD analysis project Ga0099364, IMG submission 73070) | Microcerotermes parvus P3 segment gut microbial communities from Pointe-Noire, Republic of the Congo - Th196 P3 | ecosystem: Host-associated > Arthropoda: Insects > Digestive system > Gut ... | reverse complement strand
CCCCTCGGCAGTAAACAGAAATATCACCTTGTATGCCTTGTGGCATTTTGATACCAGCACGGATGGTACTCTTACCATTACCTTTGATGCAACCACCGGCAGTCCTGATCCTGATAACCAAACTCCATATCGTGGCCAAAGCATAACAATGCCGCCTGGACCAGCAACGCCTCCAAGTTCGGGTGTTGGTTTTATCCATTGGAACATCAACCCAAGCGGTGGAGATACTGCATATAACGCCGGCGCACGAGTGCGGGTATTGGAGAACATGGAATTATTTGCTATATGGGGTGTACCAGTTACTGTAACCTTTCACCCTGGCAGCGGAGCTTCTATGACAGACCCGATTTTTAATGATGGTTTAACAATAAGTGTAGGCCAGGGGGGGAGTTTACCAGAGCCAGATCAGCCTGAATATGCTAATCATAGATTCATGGGATGGTATACAGAAGCGGGGTTTAATAACCGCTATACTTTTGGTTCGCCTATAAACGAAAACATCAATCTGTACGCCAGGTGGGAACAAGAATTCACTATAACCTTTCACCCGAACGGCGGAACCATAACAAGCCCTAATCCAGTAAAATTAATTTCGAATGAGAATTTAGATGCACCGTCAATTGAAGATAAGACTCATCATACATTCGACGAATGGTTTGAGGATCCAAGTCTCCTCAGTGTATTCAATAATTTTGGCAACCCTGTATTTGGAGACCTAAACCTGTATGCAAAGTGGAATCCTGTGCCTCTTACCATTATATTTAACGAAAACGGGGGTACACTTGCAGTTACGCTTAATTTAACAGGTGATCCCGATGATACCATTAATTTCCCAGATGCTTCCGATCTTACCCCACCCGGTGGTAAATCGTTTGGAGGCTGGAACCTCAACGATGATAGTACCGGGACACCATTCAACCCTGGAACGGGTGATAATATTAAATTTGGGGATATAGTTCCGCCTACTGCCACTGATGTTATTGTATACGCCCACTGGAATGATTAATAACAGCTTAGCCGCCAAAACTCTTGGCGGCTTTTTTTTTCTTCTTAATCTTCCCTCTGTGCCTTTGTGAGCTCAGTGAGAAATAAATCCAGTAAATTCCCCCGCGCCTTTGCCGTTTATTTTAACCGCAGAGAGCACAAAGTACTATTATGAACACGAAGCTTTAAAAGTCAAATCCGGAGTTTGTGTTTTTTCCGAGTCTACTATACCCGCTTCTTTCATACGCTGGGCGCGTTCTTCCCATGACATACCACCAACAGGATGCCAGTTTATAAACTCTTCCGGTGTTAAATTTACACAAGCAGGATCGATGGCAGCGTGTCTTTTTTGCGCTGCTTTAATCCGTTCTATTTCTTCAGGGGATAAACCAGAACCCTTTCTTGTTTTTACCATAGTAAGTTCGCCTCTCCTCTGGCGTTGCTTTTCTAGCCGTAATTATACGGACTTTTTCTCTTCTTTCCGTATAAACCGCAAATAAAACCCGATTAGCCATTCCAAGAATTTGCCACCTGTCCTCCAGGCCGCTGTATTTATAATCATACTGCATAATCCGAAAAGGATCATCAAATATTTCTTTTATTGTTTCAATATCAAGGCCATGTTTTTCGGCTATCAGTCGTTCCTTTTCTGAATTCCACTCAAATTCTAACATACTTTGTAATCCTTTTAAAGATAAATATCTTTTCTGCCCAATTACATAGTTAAGGGCAAAAAAGGTGAATTTGCTTGCATTTAAATTAAGAAAATTTAAAAAAGGTATATTGAAGTTATAATTGCAAACGTGAATTTAACGCCTTTGCTGTTTATTTTAACCGCAAAGGACACAAATGTCTTTCTTACTTCTTCTTTAATTTACTGGAGTTTTTCTTTGGAAAAACTCCTAAGCAATCCAGTCTTGCTGGATTGCGCCTCTGTGAGAGGTCTTCTTTGTACTTTTCTTACAAACTCCTGTGAGCTCAGTGAGAAATAAATCCAGTAAATTCCCCCGCGCCTCCGCGCGAGACTAATACAGTAATTTTTTGAACAGGATCACATAAATTTTTGTATGCTCTCCAGTGCCTTGGAAGCAGCAGGAAAATACTCAAATCCAATGTATTTTGTATAGCCGGCTTTGTCTATTTTGTCAAAAACAAAGCGGTAATCAAGTTCGCTCTCGTCCAGGGGACCACGGCCGGGCAGTCCTGCAGCATGGAAATGACCTATAAGATCGATATTGGCTGTTATAGTATTGACTATATTTCCTTCCATGATTTGCTGGTGATAAATATCATACAAGAGCCGTATATTGGGACTGTTAATCTTCCGGACTATCTCAAAGCCCTCTGACGATTGCCATAGATAATATCCCTTATGGTCTATAAGTGTATTAAGCGGCTCAATAACCAGGGTAAGGCCGGCCTGTTCCAGATCTGGCAGGCACTCTTGTAAGCCCTCAACAATGCTTGTATGCTGCACATTTCCCGCTTCCCCGGTATCATCGCCAAGCTGGGAAATTAAGGTCTTGCAGCCCAGTTTTTGCGCTGCGGCGATAGAATCCTTTAGTCCTTCGATATATTCCCCGCGTTTGGCAGGGTTTGTTAAGCTGATAAAATGCGTACACATTGCTGCAAGCTTTAGTCCTGTTTGATCCATCGCTTTTTTTATGGCATCAATATCCTTGTCCCACCAGGACCAGAATTCAAATGCAGAAATCCCTATGTTCTTTAATGAATGGATTTTTTGCACATGATCATCTCCGGGCAAAACAGCGTCAATACATACAGAAATAGTCATTATTCAGCTCCTGGTTTCTATGGATTATCATACAGCAATTGTTGCTTTATGCCGAGTGGGCTTTATACGGAAAAAATACCGGAAAATACCTGTAATATATGCAAAAATTTCAATTTTTCTTGACTTGCCCGCTTGATTTCTTTTATAATTATAACAAAGGAGTTGACAATGACCGCCCATGGTTCTGTTCCGGTACAGACACGGGGAATACGTGTCCCTGTACCGAGATACGCAGCTTTTATACTTGTAGTAGTTTGTTTATTTGTTGGCCTGCCGCTTATTGCACAGGAACGTATGGCCCTGCATCCTTTTAGGGCTGCTTCCGGTTCAGAAGAAATAGCAAATATTTTTTTCGATGTTCAAATGCGGCAGCTTACCAATGCATCAGAAGGCAGATTTACTCCCTTTTCCATAGATCTAAACCGGCTTCCTGCGGACATACCTGCCGGCGGCTTTCCGCCCTGGGTCTGCCCCAGTCCGGTCATTAGCGGAGGGGCAGCTTATGCCATAACAGGCGAAGTTGGCCCCGATCCGGATACTCCTGGATCGTCTCGCCTGCGCCTGTACCTATGGCAGATGGATGGCAGCCGTCTTTTAGGCAGCGATGAAATGGTTGCACTTGACCGTCAGGAAGCCGAACAGGGCATGCCTTTTTTTCTTGAATGGGTAATTTCCTGGATAGTTGACGATACTGCAGAACCAGCCGTTGTATATGTCGATAGAGAAGTAATTACACAGGCAGATCCGGTAGTCATTTATGCCGATGGAGAAAGCTACCAGCCTGCATGGATGTATCTTGGCTTCCGTATTGGTGGCGGTAATTCCGAATGGAACCACGATCTTCCCAATACAGGAGCGCCCGATCCTTTCCGGAATACCCATGTATTAACCAGTGTGAATATTTCTGCTCAGGCTGCTTTTCCGCTTGCCCGTTATTTTGAACTGCAGCCGGAATTAAGCTTTATTCTGGATTTTGAAAGTTTTTCGGATTTAGTCAGCGGAAGTTTTAATGATGCAATCTTTTCCATGGAACTAAGACCGGCAGTTTTGGCAAAATTTGTTCTGCAAAACAATACCCTTAAGGCAGGATTATTCGGTGGGTTATATTATTATCTGCCCCTAAAAAAACCGGACTATGCGGGAATTAGCAGTTCGGAATATAAACCGGACTTTCCCGGCATTATTTTGGGAGTAAATGTAGGGCATATAGTAGGGCCCGGAAGGCTTTTTCTGGATGCACGGCTGGAATTTGACGGACGCTGGTTTAATAGAGAATTTGATGAAATATTTTACAGAACCGCCGTACGGGTAAATATTGGCTATGAATTTGGCTTTTATAGAAATAGAAACGGCCGGCAAAGTAATAATGGAGTTCCTGCAGCAATGGAAGCAGCAGTAGAAGCAGCCATAGAAGAAGCAGTTGACTAAAACTGCCTACTAAGCGGTATACCTCTTCCTTTTTCTCTGTTTTTTTGTTACTTTTACATTTAATTGCATAACGCATACAAGCAAAATACAACATTATTGCCATACAGTAATGGAAGGGGAGGGAAAGGATGGCAAAGATGAGCGACTCAGAAAAAAGTAAATCCGGTTCTGGAGGAAACACAAGTTCAGGCCCCTTGGGCTCTATGGAAGAAAAGAAAAAAGCCCTGGAAGCGGCAAAGCTCCAGATCGAAAAACAGTATGGGGCCGGTTCTTTAATGCAACTGGGAACCCATGCAAAATCGGCCGGAATAGAAATAATCCCTTCCGGAAGTATTCTGCTTGACGATGCCCTTGGAATAGGGGGGTATCCGCGGGGAAGGATCATAGAAATTTATGGCCCGGAAGCAGGCGGAAAAACAACAATGGCCCTTCATGCCATTGCAGAGGCCCAAAAACTCGGCGGTATTGCTGCTTTTATTGATGCAGAACATGCCCTTGACCCGGTATATGCCAAAAATCTGGGAGTTAACATCGATGATCTGTGGATATCCCAGCCCGATACCGGGGAACAGGCTTTGGAAATTACCGAAAACCTTGTTCGATCCGGCGCTGTAGATGTTATTGTAGTTGATTCGGTTGCAGCCCTTACTCCCCAGGCAGAAATTGACGGCGATATGGGAGATGCCCAAATGGGCTTGCAGGCCCGCTTAATGAGCCAGGCCATGCGCAAGCTTACCGCCATTATTGGCAAATCAAAAACCCTTTTGATCTTTATTAACCAGGTACGAATGAAAATCGGGATCATGTTCGGTAATCCCGAAACAACTACCGGAGGAAATGCCCTTAAGTTTTATTCTTCGGTCCGGCTGGAAGTACGCAAGGCAGAAACCATTGAAGCAGGAAAAGATTCCGATGCTGTAGGAAACAGAATACGGGTTAAGGTTGTAAAGAACAAACTTGCCCCGCCGTTTAGAAAAGTCGAACTGGAAATCATTTTTGGCAAAGGGGTTTCTGCAATAGGCAGCCTTTTGGATGCAGCGGTTAAATACGATATTATCGATAAAAAAGGTGCATGGTATGCGTATGGAGAAGAAAAAATTGGCCAGGGAAGGGACAATGCCAAAAAATTCCTGGAGGATACTCCTTCTTTTGCCGCAGAAATTGATACAAAACTCCGCAGCATTATGTTTTCCGGCCGAAATATGAACACTGCGCAGGCTGGAACAAAACAGGAGATAAAAGCCTTAAAACAGGATAATCCCGCTGCGGGAAAAGATTCCAGCATTGCAGAACAGGCGCTTGATCCGGGAGATAACCTGTATTAAGGCTTTGTTGTAGGATTTTCATTTGCTTCTTTGTGTTTTGGGACTTGGTTCCAATAAACCGTATAGTGATCTTTCGAGCAAAGAATTAATTGTCCGGGCAGCCGAAGAATTGCACATAACTCTGACAGGCATACGTCTTTCTCCTGTATATAAAACAGCCCCGCTGCATATTACAGACCAGGCGGCCTTTTATAATGCCGCAGTATCCGGGTTTTTTGACGAAGAAAAACAGGAAAAAACCAATAGTGAAAACGCCCGAAAACTGCTTGGTATTATTCAGGAAATCGAAGCCCGCTATGGCAGGGATCGCCGTATTGAACGCCGCTGGGGAGAACGCTCATTGGATATTGACATATTGCTTTACGGCGATCATGTTATTTCCGAAACCGATCTGCTTATACCCCATCCCCGCCTAAATGAACGGGCCTTTGCCCTAAGGCCACTATTGGATTTACTGCCCAATGCAACAGAACCGGGGACAGGAATACTGTATAGGGATATTCTTGCGGGGCTTGGTGATCAGGAGATTACAAGCCTTTCCTAAACCTTGCAACATACAAAGGCCCCGCTCCTTCTGACGTATCTGGCAGTATAATCCTGCCGTATTCTGTTGCTTCTCCCTCAGTAAAATCTGGTTTATCTAAAATACAAAGGCCAGAACCGGCGGCAATTTTTCCTGTTTCTCCATATTTTTTTATCAATTTTTCTGCCACACGATCATTTTCTTCGGGGTTTAGGGAACAGGTGGCATAAACCAGGGAGCCGCCGGGGGCCAGTAATAAAAATGCTGCCGATAATAGCGCCCATTGACGGCGGGCCAGAAAGCGGGGGCGGGCAGGGGTCCACTTTTCCAGGGCATTTTTATTTTGTACTACATGGCGTTCGCTGGAACAGGGGGCATCCAGTAATAGAGCAGCAAAGCGGCCTCTTTCGCTTTTTCGCCCTGCTGCGGCAGCGGCATCAAAACCTGTTATTTGAACACGGCTGCGTTTATCCGGAAATAAATGTTTGTCTACTACTGCTTTTAAACGCTGCTGTCTGCCGACAGAAATTTCATTGGCAAGGAGCCTGGTATTTTTATTCATGCGGGATGCAATTACCAGGGTTTTTCCCCCTGGTGCAGCGCAGGCATCAAGAAGTAAAGGTGAATCATTATGCGGATCATCATTCTTATCATTGTTTAGTTCCGGCAGGCGCAGTAAAAGTGCAGCAAGGATAGAAGCGCCGTCCATATAGTACGGAGCGGCAAGGCCTTCACTGTACGGAATAGTTACTGCCGCATTAAGCAGACTTTCCTTTAAGGATAACCAGCGGCTGCCGAAAATTTTTTTATAGTAATCATCAAAATTTTTAGAACCGGTCATTGTTCTGCAGGATCGGCCTCTACCAGTGTTTCGAGTTTTTGCACCATATCAAAACCTTCCCGTATTCCCATATCTGCATGAAACCTAAGCCGCGGTGTACTGCGTATATGCATGGTTTTTGCAAGCTGGGCCTGGATAAAGCCGGCGGCTCTTTGAAGCCCTTCTACGCCTTTAACAAGTCCTGTATCGCTTTTATAACTGGATACAAAAACATCGGCATAGGATAGATCGCGGGAAACTTCTACCCGTGTAATGGAAAGAAAGGTATCTATGCGGGGATCTTTTAATTTTTCCCCAACAATAAGTTCGCCAATTTTTTCCTGTATTAAAGATCCCAGACGGCCGGTTCGTAAGCTGCTCATGAGCTGCTTTCTAGTTTTCTGGCTACTTCTACAATTTCAAAAATTTCCAGTTGATCCCCGGTCTGAATGTTATCAAAATTTTCTACTCCCAGCCCGCATTCAAAACCTTCATTTACTTCGCGTACATCATCCTTAAAGCGCTTAAGGCTGGAAATTTTTCCGGAATGCAGTACAATGCCGTCCCTAATAACCGTAACAGAAGCGCTGCGTTTTACTGTTCCGCTGTGGACATAACAGCCGGCAATAAGACCCGCTTTGGGAACCTTAAAGGTCTCGCGGACTTCGAGGGTTGCAATTACCTCTTCTTTTTTATCCGGAGTAAGCATGCCTTCCAGCGCCTGCTGTATTTCTTCTACTGCCTTGTAGATAACATTGTACTTGCGTATATCAACCCGTTCCTGGTCTGCAAGGGCTTTGGCTTTGGGGATGGGCCGTACATTAAAGCCAATAATAATGGCATTGGAAGCAACGGCCAAATCCACATCTCCTTCGTTTATTGCTCCGGGAAGGGCCTGTATAACATACACACGTACTTCTTTATTGGAAAGTTTTTCCAAGCTGGAACGGAGCGCTTCTGCAGAACCCTGGACATCTGCCTTGATGATAACCTTAAGTTCCTGAATTGCCCCTTCGCTTATTGTCTGGTGAAGATTATCCAAAGTAATTTTTTTAATATTTTTTGCATCTTCGAAGCGCTTTAGTTCCTGCCGTTTTGCAGAAACACCGCGTGCATTTCGTTCATCGTCTACTACCTGTATGGGGTCTCCTGCATTGGGAATTCCTTCAAACCCTAAAACCTCAACAGGCATGGAAGGTGTTGCTTCTTCGGTTTTTTCTCCGCGGTCGTTAAAAAGGGCTCGCACTTTTCCCGGCCATATACCGGCAACAAAGGAATCTCCTATTTTAAGGGTTCCTTTTTCTATCATTACCGTTGCAACCACGCCTCTGCCGTGATCTACCCTCGATTCCAGCACCTTTCCTTCGGCAGTCCGCTTATATGCAGCCTTTAAGTCCAAAAGTTCTGCTTCCAGCAGAATTGAATCAATGAGTTTATCGATACCTTCTTTTTTAAGAGCAGATATTTCTACAAACATTGTCTGGCCGCCCCAGTCTTCGGGCATAAGTCCCAGGTCGGAAAGCTGGCTTTTTACCTTGTCGGGATTTGCCTCTGGTTTGTCGATCTTGTTTACGGCAACAATTATTGGGACATCTGCTTCCCGTGCATGGTTAATGGCTTCTATAGTCTGGGGCATAACGCCGTCATCGGCAGCAACAACAAGGATGACAATATCGGTAATTTGGGCACCGCGGGCCCTCATGCGGGTAAAGGCTTCATGTCCCGGCGTATCCAGAAAGGCAATTTTTCCGCGGGGTGTTTCCACCATATAGGCGCCGATATGCTGGGTAATTCCTCCGAATTCGCCCGATGCTACATCGGCTTGCCGTATGGCATCCAATAGTTTGGTTTTTCCATGATCCACATGGCCCATAACGGTTACTACCGGCGGACGGCTTTCCAGGGTAGATTCATCGTCAACTCCCGTGTCAATTACTGTTTCATCGTAGAGGCTTACTATTTTAACATCTGCACCGAATTCCGAAGCAAGCAAAGTGGCAGTTTCGGCATCAATCTGCTGATTAATGGTTACCATCATACCCATATTCATTAATTTCTGGATTAAATCGGAAGCTTTAAGATTCATTTTCCGGGCAAGTTCCGAAACAGAAATAATTTCCATAATGTCTATGGATTTGGGAACGGGGTTGGCTATATGGGTAATTTTTTTCTTGGTCTGGAGGAGTTTTTCCTCCATTTCCTGTTCTTTTCGCTGGTAAACAGTCTTTTTTGCTTTAAAGGATTTTTTTGCCTTGCCGTCCGGTATAGGCGGCGCTTCTCCGCCGAATCCCGGTTTACCGGTACTTGGTCTTCCCCCCCTATTGGGAAATCCAGCGCCCTGACCGGGACTTCCCGGTTTTCCTGCTCTGTTAAAAGGAACTTTTCCGGTATTACGATCCGCTCCACCCTGACGGCCTGCAGTATCCTGGGCAGCACCGCTGTTTGAACGGCCAACCATGCGGCCGCCAACCCTTCCTGCTGCTCCGCTTGGACGCTGGGAATAAGGATATTCTTGCCGGTTTCCCGAAGCCGAATCCCGCCTTCCCGGTGATGCACCTTGAGAACTGCCCTGGGAAGCTCCATGACCCGAACCAACAGGACGGCCTCCTACTCTTCCGGCAGCTCCTACAGGGCGTTGACGCGGTATAAATTCCTGTTTCAGTTTTTTTTCTTCTTTTTGTTCGGCAGTTTTTTCATTTCCCGGTTTAGAACGGGGTTCCTGGGAATGTACAGACACAACTTTAGGCTGTGAAGATTTTTTGGCGCTGACAGGGGCTGGATTTTTCTTTTTTACAACAACAACTTTACGGCGTTCTCCTTCGCTGCTTTTTTGAGCTTCTCCTCCGTCTGTTGCAATGGACGAAGCAGATTTGGCAGGGGCGGGAGCTTTAATTAATTCAACCTTTGGTTTTTGCATATTATCCAGTTCTTCAGCCATACTTCACCTTATTCTTCTTCATACTCGAAACTTAAACCAATACCGCAGCTTGGGCAATTGATCATATCCAGCATAATCTTTGCACCGCATTCGGGACATTCATATTCTTCGGCTTCTTCTTCTCCAGCCGCTTCATGTTCCTCTTCATGCTCCTGCTCTTCTGTTATACCGGAATCCGCTTCTTCATCTTCCACAATTTCGACAAATTCTTCTATAAGCTTGCGCAGTTCTTCGATCTGGGAAGCATTAATGTCTTTAAGAGCGGCAATTTCTTCTTCGCCAAGAGCAAGGAAATCTTCAATAAACTCGATGTTGTTTTCCAAAAGCCCTTCGGCAATTTCTTTGCTGATTCCCGGAAGTTCGGAAATTCTTGATATTTCATCCGAATCGCCGAATAATTCGGAAACAGCCCGCCGGGATTCTGTAGCAATGTCCATTTCTTCAAACTGGGAATCTGTTTTTACATCGATATTCCAGTCTACAAGACGGTTTGCCAGTCTGACATTAAGACCCTGTTTTCCTATGGCAAGGGAAAGCTGTGTTTCTGTTACAACTGCCAAAGCCTGATGCTTTCCTTCGTCAAGAATTATAACATCCCGGACTTCTGCAGGAGAAAGGGCATTTTTAATAAAACGCCTTGGATCGGGATCATATTTTAATATATCAACTTTTTCGCCTTCCAGTTCACGTATTACCGCCTGTATACGTACTCCCTTTAGTCCTACACAGGCCCCTACCGGATCAACATCTTCACGATTGGAATATACTGCCAGTTTGGTACGGTATCCGGCTTCGCGGACTATCTTGTGAACTTCTACGGTTTTATCATAAATTTCCGGCACTTCCAGTTCAAAGATTGCCCGGACAAAATCTGTATGAGTACGGGAAAGTACAACCTGAAGCCCTGCAGGAGTTTTATTAACTTCGGTAATAAGGGCTTTTATCCGGTCATTTACATGGTACAATTCCCTGGGTGACTGGTACTTTTTGGGAAGTATCCCTTCTACTTTGCCAAGATCAACATAAATGGTCCCGTTTCGTTCCCGTTGATAATAACCAATAATAATTTCTCCAACCTTATCCTTAAATTCCGAATAAAGGCTGTCCTTTTGTATTTCACGTATTGTCTGATGCGCTGTTTGTTTGGCGCTTTGAATGGCGATACGGTCAAAATCTTTTGGGTCTACTTCAATTAATAGATCGTCGCCAAGTTCCGCTTCCGGATTTAGATCCCTGGCTTCTTCCAGGTCTATTTCTGCTACCGGATCGTATACGCCGTCTACTATTTTTTTCTGGGCATAGATAGAAACCACACGGTTTTCTTCATCAAATCGTACAATGGCATTGTCAGCATTTCCAAAGCGGCGTTTATAAGCTGCAAGCAGGGTATTTTCAATGGTTTTGAGGATCAGTTCTTCAGAGATTCCTTTATCTTGAATGAGCTGACGGATTGCATCCGACATATCCGTTGCCACCTTGCCATCCTCCTTTAGCCGTCCAGCTTTGCCTTGGCTATAGTTTCATATTTCATTTCTATTATTCCTTCTGCTGTTTCCAGCATGATTTTTTCTGTATCAGAACTACGCAGTATACCCCGTTCCCATTCACTTGCCCCGCTTAGCCAGCATCGTACCGCCTTTCCTGTATAGTGGCGGAATTCTTCCCCGTTTTTAATAAGCCTGTCTGTACCGGGCGAAGAAACTTCCACATAGATGTCCCTTCCTTCAAGGGATAACTCCAGTCTTGGCAGCAGCGCCCGGTGCAAGCGGGATAGCTCGGCAGTGCCGATGCCAGAACCAGTGCCGGCATTTACCGCTTTTTTTGCCGGCAAAGAAGTAACAACAACCCTTATTCTGGCATTATTGTTTGCCGAACGGTAAAGTGACAATTCTACCAGGGCAAAACCCATGCCGGTACAAACCGGTTCCAATTCCCCGATAAGAACAGCCGTATCCCGGTCGGGCTCTCTGGTTTTATACTGCATAATAACCCCGGACAGCATAAAAAAAGAGGCCGTCTGAACGTCCCCTTTATTTCTGCGATATCAGACTGTTAAGAAATACTAGCATGAATAAGAAAAAGAGTCAACTATCCCTGTTATTTTCGAAAATATCATTAAAATCGTCGGTAATTTTATAGAAAATATCGATTAATGAAGGATCAAACTGGGTATTTTTGGATTCCATTATCTTTTCTACGGTTTTTTTGTGGGGGATTGCCGGTTTATATGAGCGCTGCATTCTTAAGGCATCGTAAACATCGGCAATGGAGACAATGCGTGCAGCCAGCGGTATTGTATCTCCATCCAGCATGAACGGGTAGCCAGAACCATTCCATCGTTCATGGTGGGAGAGGGCTATTTCTTTGGCCATGGGGTGGGGGTAGGTAGAAAGGATAAAAGCGCCGTTTTTGGTATGTTCCTGCATACTTATCCATTCCGACTCGGAAAGGGGGCCTTCCTTGTTTAAAATATCATCGGGTGTGCCTATTTTTCCTACATCATGCATGGATGCAAGATACCCTATATTATCGATAAAATCCGCATCGATTCGTTCGTAGCCTTTTTTATCAAAAAGTTCTTCTGCAAGACGTTTGGAGTAGCTGTTAACACGGGAAATATGCTTGCCAGTGTCATTGTCTTTTAGGCGGGATGCCTCCAGAAGGCTCATAAATACCCTGCGCAAGAGTCCCATATTTTCTTTTGTTACATCATCAAGCAATACAACAAATTCGGAGGGATTTTCCGATACTATACTTAAGGGAAACAGGAATATTTTTGTCTGGGTGCTGGCCTGTTCATGGGATTTTATATGTATAAGACCTTTCCAGCAATAACCGTTAGTTCCCTGGAGTACTGTTTCCCGGATTATTCGTATATCCTGTAAATCAAGAAATTTTCCAAATAAGTCTGTTAGGTACTGTCCCTCAAGGTTTTTATGAATTTGGAGCATTTGTTCACCGGCAGGATTGGAAAAAAGAATTTTTAATTTCTTATTTATAAATAAAACCGGAAAGATACTATGAGTATAGGGATTTGTTGAAGAATAATACTGGGCAATTTCATCATAGGATAACTCTTCATCGTCAGATTCATCATTTAGCTCATCAAGTTCATCCAGTTCTTCCAGTTCCTCAAGATCGTCTAATGTTTCGGAATTTTCTGAATCTGCCATAGTTTTATCTTTGCCTTCCGCTTGCCTGATGTTCATTCAGGAGTTCAGCATCGCTTTTTCTAAGGTACATGGGACCGCAATTCACCTCTGTTGTAAGTATAGTAGTTTTTTCTGCAAGTTTCAACAATTCTGCAGCATACCCCTGTTTACAGTTGCTTGTCACTATAGTATCAGGAAAATAAGTGTAAAGGACAGGAAAAACCATAGAAGCTGCCGGGCCTGTAATTAAAAGGGGAAATTGGCTATTTATATCTTTTATCAAAGAAATTAGTTTTTCTATGGAAGTATCAAGATAATCACAAATTCGTTTTCCCTGCCGGTAAAGAGAATAGAAAAAAGCATTTTTTTTTGCATCAATAACAGGAATAACTGTTCCCGGCCAATATGAAAAAGAAAATGCCATGCAGTCCAGGGTTGGTACAGGAATAATTGGTAAAGTCAGGGCAAAGGCAAGGCCTTTGGCGGCGGCAAAACCAATACGCAGCCCGGTAAACGATCCTGGTCCTTCCATGCAGGCAATGCCATGCAGATCTGTTTTTTTTATTCCTGCCTTCCCCAGTACAAATTCCATGCTTTCCATGATCAATTCTGAATGTTTTTGGCCATTATTTAGTTCCAGATAATATGTTTGTTTATTTGCCGCCAAACCAATGGAAAACGTATCCAATGCAGTATCAAAAGCTATAAGGTTCACTATCGTTTCTCCCAGTGTATACTGCGTTTTCCGTCTTCCAGGATAACAATATATATATACAAGACGCCGGACGGCAGGGTAAGACGTTCGGCCCATTCAATTACACAGATACCGCCGCCGTAAAGCAGTTCTTCTCCCCCTGTGAGCCGGAAATCCTCATCTCCCAAAAGCCTGTAAACATCTAAATGATAAAAGGGAATAGTTCCTTCATATTCGCTTATAATTGTATAGGTAGGACTGATAATGTGATCCTTTACCCCCGCACCGGCAGCAATACCGCGGGTTAATACGGTTTTTCCCGACCCTAAAGCGCCATTAAGGGAAACTATTGCCCCAGGCTCTAAAACAGCACCGATTTTTTCCCCTATTTTCATGGTTTCTTCAGGGGAAGATGAAATAACTTGATTTTTATGCCGGAAGTCCACCCGATGCATCCAAATTCGAAATAAATATTTTAATTTCTTTGGTTAGAGGAAGCAAAGGATAGTCAATACTGTCCATATGGTTAATAATTACTTCGTTAATGCCGGTTGGCTTGGTTTCAATAGTAAAATCAATATTACATTCAGAGATGCCACCAAGCAGGTCTATCTCCAGAGTGCCGGTAAAAAGCCTTCTATAATAAATGGGGACATCTTTTCTAATTAGGTTCTTTATTGTTGTAATTTTCATTAGATTATTCTACAATTCAAAACAGCTCTGGTCAATCTCCATATTCAAAAACCATTGAATTAATAAGATTCATGGCCTTTCTGGGGACTTTTAAGAACTTTACATGAATAATAATACTGGTAAAACCGCTGCGATTTGTCCGCAGTACCTGGCCAAGTACGGCCACAGGCAAAGAACCGCGTTCTTGCCCAAATTCAATTTTAAGCCTGGATCCGGCAGAAATGGACAGCGGGGATTTAATTGCACAGCCGCCAATGGAAATATCCGTTATACTGCCCGATAAACGTCTGGGATCTACGGACATTTTGGGGGGCTTTTTACCCCTCATTTCTTCGATATTGACCATGAAAAAGTCACATTCAAAAGATGATTGCCGCCTTCTAAAACGCCGCTGTACCATGGGTTTGGCATGCCTGTTGTGGACAAGCTGAAGAGCATGACCATGGGAAGTATCTCCCATGCCGGTAACCTGGCTTTCAAAGGAAAATCCCTTATTACTTTTGGAAAAAAACGATAAATTAACCTTGGTCCCCGAAGGAATTTTTAACAGGCTTCCTGTTGTGGTACGGGGACATTCTACCAGTACTTTTTGATTTTTTGCAGAAATTATCTTAACCGGGTAGGTATTTTGATTCATTGTTAAGGAAGCTGCCATCCCGGGAGACAAATTAATGGCAGAAGCGGAAGCAGGGCGTGTATTATTATACACATCAATAATATTTCTAACCGAAAAAAGCAGGGCAAGTTTTTGCTGGGCTTCTTCTTCCGAACCGGCAGAATTTTCAATTTGCCTGAATGCCCGTTTAAATGTCTTATCCAGTAAAGAAATATTGAATACAGCGCTTTCTGGATCATTTATACCGCCGCTTTTTAATACAAATTCAAGAATTTTTGACTGTTCGCGGTTTAATCCAAAGGTTTTAGACAGCCGGTACATGGCAAATACGGGAAAACGGCCCGGAGTACTGCCGCCGCTCCTTGATTTCCCTCCGCTTGAACCCCTAACCAGGTTTGCAATTATAACTGCTATTATTATAAATCCCACGGCGCCCAGAATAATATATATTTCCATGGGATTGTCTTCTTTCCATGCACTGGCCATTTGGAGTAAAAATAAGTTCATTCTGCCTTTTCTCCGTATTTTATATTACATAACGCCGATGTTAAGCTTCGCAGCCTTGGTGCAAGCTCGTATTCGGCTAAATCTCCAACCAGGACTGTATCCTTGTTTTCGTAGGCAGTAATTAATTCTTTTAAAGCAGCTTTAAACTCTTCTATAGAGCCGCTTAAACTTTGCTGCTCCGATCCATTTATCGAATCCAACTGGATACTTTTTATATCGGTTCCAAAATGGGAAAAGAGAAAGATTAAACGGAATATTTTTTCTGTAAGTCCGGAAAACAGGGTAATGGTTTCTGCAGCCTTTAGGTCCTTGCCTGTCTGCATATCCAAAGGCATATCTTCCAATCGTTTGGCTATTTCTTCGGTTATTGGTTTTAAAGCAGATATTTCCTGGGATGGATTTTCTATTTCACGAATTCGTTCGGATAAAATGCCGTTTAGGTCAGTTTTGGAAATGGCCAATTCCCTTTCTTCCAATGCTGCAAGTATCATTTGGAATAAGTTTGGTTCCTGTCTTTGTAAAAAAACAGCTCTGGCAGATTGTTCCCAGCGCTGCCGGTTTTGCTGTCTGTCTTCTTTATTTTGTGTATCCCAGTAATCAAGGTCATTCCTTAATTCAAAAAGAGCCATGAGCATAAGTTCTGCCCAAGTGGAAGTTTTAATATTTATCGAAGAAATGCTGTCCAAAGGATATTCAAACGCCATGTCAAGCGTACTGTGTTCATTTTCTTTTCCGTCTATTTCCAGGCCGCTGATATAAATGCCGGCAGTTGTACTTGTATTGTCAAGCCATTGCTGTACTCCGGCCATTATTTCGCCGATTGTCTTTTCCGATTCAAGGGTAATGTCGGCAGCTATACCATTTATTTTTATTTCCATATTTAACGGCGGTTATTGTTCAGCATTTGCTGGTTAAAATTATCCAGACTGTTGCCCATTTGTTCCATTCTGTTATAGGCATTTTCCATATTTCCGTATTGCCGTTGAAGCGTTGCCTCCCGTGCAGCCAATTGTCTGTCCAGGGTTTCTATACGCCGTTCTTCCTGATTTATCCTTGTATCAATAGTGCCTGTTCTTAGTGCGATTACTCCGCCTGTTTCCACAAAAGGCCTGGCAATGTTGTCCAAAACAACGGCTACTCCGGAATCGGCTATAAGATCTCCTGTTGTATCATTTCCAAAAAGCTGCTGTATGGGACGTAAATCCCTAAGCAATGCTGCATCAAGCATTCTTTCGTCAATTTCCAAATATCCGCGTAAACGGGAAGGATCATAACCTGCAATTGCTCCTGCACGGCGAAGATCGGTGCCTACTCCAATATGGGCAAGCATGGAAAGCTCATTTTCTGCATCGGTAAGATATGCAGTTGTTACTGCCTGCTGCATTCTGCTTCTAAGCTGGTTTAACATGGAGTCGCCGGAAAAAATTCCAAGACGCTGGCGCATTTCTGCACGTTCTTCGGTGCTTAAATAGGTAAGTTCCTGTAAAATCCGTTCATCGTTTCTGGTAATGACATTAAGTTCACCCATAAGGCGGTTATAGTTTCCAACCAAATTAATAATTGCATCTTTAATGGCTTCCCTGTCCGGTTCTACATTTAAGTTTATTACTGTATCCGAAGCCTGCCTTGGAATTAGGGTAACGCCGGGAATTAAGTCGTCTATTTCGTTTGAAGGCCGTTTTATTTCAATTCCATCCATAACTATAATTGCATCCTGGGCAGTAGAAAGGGCATTGGCCGCCCTAAATTCCGGCTGCGGAGCAGGATTAACCAGTGTTATATTTCGTATGGAAAGATCACGGTTGGTATTGTTATTTACAATTTCTATTGATCCTATAGTTCTGTTTCCGGCAATATCGTCGAGGTTTATTCTTGCAGGAATAAATCCTGCCGAATCCTGCACAAGCGGCAGGGCAGCAGAACTGCCGTCGCTGAACCTAAGAGAAAGAAAAGCCATATCGTCTACTCGTACAGGAGGAGGAGGGGCAGAAACTGCCAGGTCCGGAAGAGGTATGGCAGAGCTCTGGTTTTGTATGGTTATACCGCCATAACTTACCGATCCGGAACTTGGAATATCCGGCCCGGAAGGTGCTGTTAGTACTGGCTGCGGAGCTGTTTGAGTAACGGCGGTTGAAGTTTCAAAACTTAAAATAATGCCCCTTTGGGCGCTTAATTCCTGTGCATCTTGGGAAAATGGTATACTGCTGGTATTACCCGAAAGAACAGTCAAAGCATCTTCTGTTACAGCTATACGGTCGGGAAGGGCAGGATTTGATTCTGGTGCTGTTGTTCCCTGTCCAAGACCTATTCTGCGTGCTAAATCCTCGGCAGCGCCGGAAAAGCTAAGACGGTTTTCCGAACCGGTAATAAGCGATTCTACTAAAAGGGAAGGACGGCCTCTTTCTATGTTAATAATACTGGCTTGAATCTTACCGCGGCCCCGCCTGTTAAGTACTTCCACAAAGTCCTGGATCGACCCGCCTCTATAATTAAGGTTTATCTCATCATTTCCAATTTTAAAGGTATAATTTCCTGCTTCCACCCTAAAGGAAGGGTCTAATGTATCGGAAAGAAATCGGTCTGCTCGTGCTACCTGTCTGACAACAAAGCTGCGTTCCTGCTCAACTGCCTGCCTTGTCGCTGTGGCAGTTAATAGTGATGGGTCCGAAGAAATGGCGGTGCGTTCTGAAAAGGGGTTTTGAAAAGAAAAGAGGTTCCGGGCGCTTTCACGCAGCGAAGTGATTCGTGTGCCAATCTCCTGCCAGTAGCCTTTTTCTTCCTGCAGGATCTCAACCTGTCTTTCGGCCCTGTCTCTGGGGATTCTTTCGACAGCCATCAATCCTTCGATGATTCTGTCGCTGTCAAACCTGCTTCTAACGCCTGGAATATAAATATCGGACATACCCCCCCCTCGAAGGTCGATCTTTTGCCTTATAATAAATAAGGCAGATCCTCTAAAACACTATATCCGCTCGTCAAACAAAACGCCAATGGTCTCCTTAAGATGTGAATGAAGCCGCTGCAATTCTTCGGGCGGAAGTTCCTTAATCACCTTATCGGTTTCCGGGTCGATAACCTTTACAGTAATCATGTTGGATTGGTGGTTCATTTCAAACTTAAGCTTCTTGTTAAAAGCGACGGTAATTCTTTCCAGCTCGGCAATGATATCGGGAGACGGTTCATTTCTGACTATTGCCGCAGATTCTGCCCCTTTTTCTGCGATTTTGACCTCGGCAGATTTTACTTGCGGGGAAAATCTTTCCTGTGTTAGTTCCGCTTGAGAAAATCCGTTTCCCGCTGCGGTAACCTGCATGTTCATAGTTCACCTCCGTGTGCATTTCCGTATAACGGAAATAGTAAACAGGAAGAAGGGGGGAAGGGCGCGAACTTCCCCCTTCCTTCATTGAAAACGGTATTAAGAATCCAGGATTGGTATCCTGGGATTATTAATCCGTTTCAGTCAAAAGACGACGTCCAGAAGTCTCTTGAACTTTACTTTCAGCCGAGCAGTTGCAGAACTGACTGTGACCTGGTATTGGCCTGGGCCAGCATTGCTACACCTGCCTGGGTTAGGATGGAATTCCTTGTATAGTCAACCATCTCTGAAGCCATATTAAGGTCCCGAATCTGAGATTCAGCAGCCTGGAGATTCTCCGAGGCAATGGCTACGCCCCTAGCGGCTACTTCAAAGCGATTCTGGTATGCACCAAGATCCGCCCTCTGTCTGGAAACTGCTCTAAGAGCAGCATCCACCATTCCGATAGCCTGATTTGCTTCCTGCGGGCTTGCAATGGAAACAACTCCTTCATCGCCCTGGGCATTTGCTAAACCAAGCGCCGATGCGGTCATTGTGCCGATATAAATCTGCGCATTCTGATCCATATTGGCCCCAACCTGGAACTGCATCACCCGGTCAACAGCGGACTGTGCTGCAAAGGCGCCGGTAAGCATGTTCATCCCGTTAAATTGAGCATGGCTCGCAATACGGTTGATTTCATCTACCAATTGGGATACTTCCACCTGAATCTGCATACGGTCTTCA
>Ga0099364_10005152_pt1 | contig 19517 bp, 18 predicted proteins | sample TergutTh196P3_FD_73070 | JGI IMG/M metagenome (GOLD analysis project Ga0099364, IMG submission 73070) | Microcerotermes parvus P3 segment gut microbial communities from Pointe-Noire, Republic of the Congo - Th196 P3 | ecosystem: Host-associated > Arthropoda: Insects > Digestive system > Gut ... | reverse complement strand
TTGCTGAAGACTTGACGTTTATTACTATGGACGCAAATATACAAAAATATGACGTAAAATGGGAGTGGTGACATGAAATTAGTAGTAATAATAGGCGCGGGGGCTGTCGGTAAAATGACGGTTGGTCAGGAACTGGCGAAAATAACGGATTTACGGCTCTATCACGGTCACATGGATATTGAAATGGTTATAGAAATATTCGGCAGATTTAACGGCGAAGTCAGTAAACACATACGCGAGGTTATTTTTAGTGAGTTTGTCAAAACTGATTTATACGGCATGATTTTTACTTTTATGTGGGCGTTCGACCGGCAATCGAATTGGGATTATATAGAGCGGCTTGTCGATATATTCAGACGTGAAGGATCAGAGATTTACTATGTGGAGTTAGTCGCGCCGCAAGAAATCAGACTCGAGAGGAATAAAACGGAAAATAGGCAGCGAAATAAAGCGTCTAAAAGAAATATTGAGTTTTCGACGTCGCTGATATTAAACGAAGACGCAGGCTATCGTCTTGTCAGTAATGACGGAGAAATTACTTTTGAGAATTATGTAAAAATAGATAACACAAATCTTGCTCCCGACGTTGTCGCGAAAATGATAAGAGAAAGATTTTCGTTATGATGTTTGCAAAGCTCTGATTTTGATTTCGCGAGTTAAAATTAATAATAAATTAAAATAAAAATATAAAGGAGATTTAACAAAAAATGGGTAAAGTAAGCAAAGTTATGGTTGAAACGTCTGCGAGGCACGTGCATTTATGCGAAAAAGACATCGATATTTTGTTCGGCGAGGGGTATAAGCTTAATTATAAGAGAGAATTATCCCAGCCCGGACAGTTCGCGTGCGACGAAAGAGTCGACGTAATCGGTCCGAAAAAAGAAATCAAGAGCGTTATTATTCTCGGTCCTCCAAGACCGTCGACGCAGGTTGAAATATCCCTGACCGACGCGAGAACGCTCGGGGTGAACGCTCCGGTTAGAGAGTCGGGCGACGTCGCGGGAAGCGGCGCGTGCAAACTCAGGGGACCCGCGGGCGAGGTTGATTTAACCGAGGGTGTTATCGCGGCGAAGCGTCATATACATTTGAGAACGGTCGATGCGGAACAGTTCGGAGTAGAAGACAAGCAAATCGTCGAGGTGAAAATTAAAAGCGACGACAGAACGGCCGTGTTCGGCGACGTCGTCGTTCGCGTGAACGACTCGTTTATGCCGTCTATGCATATAGACACGGACGAGGCGAACGCTTGCGGAGCGTCGGGAAACGCCGAAGGAGAGATAATAGTATAAAAATTAAATTATAATAATATATAAAAAGGAGTTGTTTTAAACTAATGAGTGAATTTTCACACGAAGTAGAAAGCATGTGTTCGGTAGGAAGAGGACCGAATCACGGTCCCGCGCCTATTCCCGAGGAGGGAAAATGGGTCAAGGCGTATGAAATCAAAGATTTGGCGGGTTTATCCCACGGGGTGGGCTGGTGCGCTCCGCAGCAAGGCTGCTGCAAGCTTACGCTCAACGTCAAAAACGGCGTTATCGAAGAAGCCCTTGTAGAAACTCTGGGCTGTTCGGGTATGACTCATTCGGCGGCTATGGCCGCTGAAATATTACAGGGTAAGACTTTGCTTGAAGCGTTGAACACAGATTTGGTATGCGACGCAATCAACGTCGCCATGCGGGAAATATTCAAGCAGCTCGCGTACGGGCGTTCGCAGACTGCGTTTTCTGAAGGCGGCTTGCCTATTGGCGCGTCGCTCGAGGATTTGGGTAAGGGTCTGCGTTCGCAGGTCGGTACTATTTTCGCGACGAAAGCGAAAGGCGTGAGATATCTGGACATTGCCGAGGGTTATATATTATCTCTCGCGCTTGACGCTAACGACGAGATTATAGGATATAAGTTTGTGCATTTGGGCAAAATGATGGACGCTGTAAGAGCGGGAATCGACCCGAAAGAAGCGTATGAGAAGAATATAAGCCGGTACGGACGCTACGGCGAAGAAGACGGCGCCGTAAAATATATTGACCCGAGAAAAGAATAGAATAACTTACTTTTCTTTTTACGCCGCTGCGCGGGGCATCCAGAAAGAAAAGTAAGCAAAAGAAAAACGATATAAACAGAGAGATAATTTATGATTGGAGGAATAAATAATTTTATGGCAAATATATCAGAAATAAAATTCGAGGGTTACGAAAGAAGAATAAAAAAAATCGAAGAAAGTCTTAAAGAATACGGGTTCGCTTCGCTTGGAGAAGTGAGGGAGTATACCCTTAATAAAGGCGTCGACGTTGAAAAAATAGTCAAGGGCGTTCAGCCCATAGCGTTTGACAACGCCGTCTGGGCGTATACTCTGGGCTGCGCGATTGCGCTAAAATCGGGTAAAATAAACGCGGCGGACGCGGCGGCGGCAATAGGTCTCGGACTGCAGGCGTTTTGTATTCCGGGTTCGGTCGCCGAGAGCCGTAACGTCGGCGTAGGTCACGGGAATCTCGCGGCTATGCTGTTAAGGGAAGAAACGAAATGCTTTTGCTTTCTTGCGGGTCACGAGTCTTTCGCGGCGGCAGAGGGCGCTATAGGCATTGCGAAAACTGCGAATATAGTCAGACAAGAGCCTTTGCAGGTTATATTAAACGGTCTGGGTAAAGACGCGGCGTATATTATATCGAGGGTAAACGGGTTTACTTTTGTCGATACAGACTATGACTTTTATACTGACGAACTGAAAATAGCCGGTGAAAAAGCGTTTTCTTCGGGAACAAAAGCAAAAGTGAGGGTTTACGGGGCGAACGACGTTCTTGAGGGAGTCGCCGTTATGAAGCATGAAGCCGTGGACGTTTCGATTACGGGGAACTCCACGAATCCGACGAGATTCCAGCATTTAGTTGCGGGGACATATAAAAAATGGGCCGTTGAGAGTAATAAAAAGTATTTTTCCGTCGCTTCGGGAGGAGGAACGGGAAGAACGCTCCACCCGGATAATATGGCGGCGGGTCCGGCTTCTTACGGCTTGACCGATTCTATGGGACGTATGCACGGGGACGCGCAGTTCGCGGGTTCGTCGTCGGTTCCGGCGCACGTTGAAATGATGGGTCTTATCGGCATGGGAAACAATCCGATGGTCGGCGCGACGGTCGCCGTCGCCGTGGCGATTCAGGAGAGCGGCAAAACCGCGTAGAAAATATAAAAATATAATATTATAGTAATACGGCAAAAAAGGCGCGGGAATTTAATCCTGCGCCGGTTTTGAATATTAACATTTATAAAAATACGGGAGAGAGATTATGTCAAAAATTAACTACAGCAGAGAAATACCGATACGCCGCAGCGCGGATATATTTATCGCGGGGGGCGGACCGGCGGGAACGGCCGCCGCGGTCACCGCGGCAAGACTCGGGAATAAAGTTTTTCTCGCGGAATCCGCGGGGTGTCTCGGAGGTATGGGAACGGCGGGCGGAATCCCCGCTTTTATGCAGTTCACGGACGGCGAGAATTTTCTCGCGGGAGGAATCGGCAGGGAAATCCACGATAAAAATCAGGAGCTCGGGAAAATCGGCAATAATATAAAAGCTGAAGTATTAAAAGAAATTTACGAGGACATGATGACGGAATCCGGCGTCGAGTTTACTTATTTTACGCAGTTAATCGACGTAATTACCGACGGGACTTACGCGAAAACGGCCGTACTCGCTTCAAAAAGCGGGATATTCGGGGTAAACGCGAAAATATTTATCGACGGCACGGGCGACGGAGACCTCGCGGTAATGGCGGGAGCGGATTATAAAAAAGGCGATGAAAACGGCAGTATGATGCCGGGCACGCTGTGCAGCGTATGGACGGGAATAGACTGGAGTAAAGTTCGTTACGAGCTTCAGGAAAGAGAACTCGAAAAGGCTTTTGAAGATAATATTTTCACAGATAAAGACAGGCACCTGCCGGGTATGTTTAAAATAGGCGAGCAGACGGGCGGAGGAAATATCGGCCATGCGTTCGGAGTGGACGGATCAGACGAAGCGTCGCTGACAGAAGCGTTTATACGGCAGCGTAAAAAGCTGAAAGAGTATGAAATCTATTATAAAAATTATCTCGAAGGATTTGAAAATATGTCGCTGGTTTCGACTGGAGCGCTGATGGGTATACGCGAAACGCGCAGAATAACCGGAGATTATATATTAAATTTAGAGGATTTTAAATCGAGGGCGGTTTTTGACGACGAAATCGGCAGGTATTCTTATCCCGTCGATATACACGCGTCGAACCCGAACGAAGAAAACTATAGAATATTCGCGGACGAATTTAAGAATTTAAGATACGGGAACGGCGAAAGCTACGGCGTACCCTACAGAATTTTAACGCCGAAAGGCTTGGATAATATATTGGTCGCGGGCAGATGCGTAAGCTGCGACAGATATATACAGGGTTCGATAAGAGTGATGCCGGGATGTTATATCACGGGTCAGGCGGCCGGAGCGGCGGCGGATACCGCAGTTGAAAAAAACACGCATATCAGGGGTTTTGATATAAAAATCCTGCAGAAAAAATTAAAAGATTTGGGAGGTTATCTGCCGAATTTTGAATAGACTTCCTGCGAAATCAAAATATAGCGGGCGGCCAATGGCCGCCCCCCCCTACAATAAAGGTTTATTTCGCTTGCATATTTGTTTTAATACCCGTATTTTTCTTTAAGTCTCGCTATGTTGTTTTCAACTATTTCTTTATTCCTCTCATATAGCAGCGTAAAACTCGGGTTGTTGATTTCGGAATACTGAAACCCCACGAGCTGCGCCCCGAAATTATTCAGACCGTCGCCGACTAAAGTGACGTCGACCTGACCGTAATCGCATATTATCCCGTCTCTTATATAATCCAGCATCTCCAGAGATTCGTCGTCTCTCGCCTGTTTCGTTTTAAGGCTTATGTCATAGTATGTCGGCGTAATCGAACGATAGCCTTCGGCGGCGAACGCCTCGATTATCATACTCGTCCTTTCGGTGTTCGAAGCCGTAACGGGCGCTATTATAGAAGTGGTGTTCTGATTGAGCGGCGCGTAATATTTAGGGGTGTTTTCGTCGTATTTCGGCAGCGGTAAAATTCCGAATTCAAAATCCAGAATACGATATTCTGTAACTATTTCCAGAGAATTATTACTGAACAGCGCGCGTTCGTCCCTGAATAAATCAATAGCGGAGTTAAGCTCGTTTATATGCGCGGCGTCGCCGTTTACCATATCCATAAACTTTTCGTATATTTGCACGGTGCGTTCGTTATACATAGTTAATTCGGGAAAACCGTCGTTATTTATCGATATAACCCTGTCTCCCCCGCAGTAAAATACTTCGACCGGATAGCTCCATCCGTTATAGATACTCAGCCCAAGTCTGTCCGCGTCCGGAGTTATCGCGCCGTCGCCGTTTAAATCCAGCGTACCCTGCCTTACCGTCGACATAAAGCTGTCAAGCGTCCATTTGCCGTTCGAAACGTCGGCGTACGGATAGTCGAGACCGCGCTCCTTGAACATTTCTTTATTGAACAGTATGCAGGCGGTATAATCGAGATACAAATACGTTATATCGCCCGTTCCGCTGTAAAGCTTATTAAAGATAGACAAGTTGTCAATAATATCGTCGGGCCACCACGGCGCGCCGAAATCTATGTACGGCATATTTTCGCGCCAGTCCAGCAGAAGATTATCCGCGGCCATCGTAAATACCGTAGCGGTATGTATCGCGCCCATATCGAACCCGTCGTCTTCCGATTTTATTATTCTCGACAGAGTAGAAACCGACCAGTCGTCATAGGGATAAAAATAAAACTTTAAATTTATATTGAACCTTTCCTCGATATCTTTGTTGCGTTTGTACAGGGCGTCGTCCAACTGGTCTCCCGTTTGACTCTCGATATAGAAATCTTTGTTTGTCTGCGCGGTATCGCGCATATATATCCTGAAATCATATCCCCCGTAATCCGCCTCGGGAAGAGAGTCTTTTATTTCCTCCGCCGGGTTTTCCGGAGAAGCTTCGCCGGATTCCTGAACCGGTCCGTTTGCGTTTGAATCTGCGTCCGCGCCGCCTCCTGAACCGCCGTTGTCCGCGTCGTTTCCGCTTGAACAGGATATCAGTATAAACGCCAGTAAAACTGTGAGAAGAAGCGCCGTTTTTCTTTTGATTTTCATCTTGTTCCTACTCCTTTTTTTATTATATATTTAAAATTAAAAATACAACAATACGGCTTTATTTAAGCCATTTGTCAAAAAATCTAAACGCCGTGTCCTGCATTTCCCTGTCAAATTTATGAGGGCCCGGGAAAAAATGCCCGCTGTAGAGTTCGGGCGAACCCATTTTCTCATATATCCGTTTCAAACGTCCGTCCGCTTCTTCCTGGCCTTTCGCCGTATATAACGGGTCGTCGGTATCGTACAGAACCATAGCGGGCTTTACGCCATGCATAGAATATAAATCCGCGAAATCCATAAGATTCGTAAGCCCGGGTATATAAAGCATCCAGGTATGCGTATAAACTTTATAGAGCGCGAGCTCCGCGGACGTCGACATAAACCCGACGCAGCAGCTGCATTTTATGCGCTCGTCCATTGCCGACAGCAAAACAGTTCGGAGACCTCCCCCCGATAATCCCGCGCAGCCGATATTTTCGGAGTCTACATAGGGCTGCGTAAGCAAAAAATCCATAGCGCGCATATCTTCATATATAACTATACCCGCCCAACTCATGCCGGCTTTTATAAACGTCTTGGCTATGTCAGATTCGGCGTAACTTGCGTATTTATTATAAGCGTCTATATATTCTTCGCTCCCCTCCGGACAGTCGAGTCCGCTCTGCCATTGCTGCAAATACTGCGGCGGAATATCTTCCGGACGTATTTTACGCGAACCCCACAGAAACAAATCGGGTACGAAAACTATATACCCTCTCGCGGCGAGTTCGGAAGCCCACGCTCTCCCTCCGTAATACATATCACGGTATTCCCTCATACATTCGGGGGAGTTTTTCGGCAGGGTGATTTTCTCTTTCCCGTAATATTTATAAGCCCCGTGGTCGTGCAGAGCTATAAAGCCGGGCAGCTTACCCTGAATATTTTCTGGACGCATAAGTATACCTTCAGTCCGCGGACCGTAAGGCTGCGCGTAGCTTATATGCTGATAAACGAGCCCGTCTTTTATGTATTCGTCGTGAATTGCAGTATCCAGCGGCGTTTCGGGCGGATTATAATTCAAAAGCTTGCGTACTTCGGCGCGCGCCTCTTCCTGCCATTGTTTTACGTCCGAATATTTATCCGACAAAAACGACGCCGGATAATTCATCTGCCCGATATGTTCTTTAACCATATCGAAATATTTTCCCGTTATAACCATAAAAAATATAAACCGCCTTTTTTATTTGCTATTATATCACAAAAAAAACATAAATGCAATAGATTTAAAAAAATTCACCGTAAAAGGGAAAATTATTCATGTATTGATTATATATCATTAATAATTGGTTTATATAATTTATTTATAAAATATATTTTTTGCGTTGATTATGATTGATAGGAGTTGCAAATTATTTATGAAAAGAGTAAAATTTATTTTGGCGGCTGTTTTTATTTCCCTCACCGTTATTTTATTTTCATGCGGTGACGAACCGCAAAGCCAGGACGGGTTAAACACACCCGAATCAAACGAAGCGGCGGCGGATTTAACGCCCGAAGCCGGCGAGGAAATCGTTGACGAAACCCCTGAACACGGCTTGCCGGCAGAAGACCTCGAGGGTTATGTTTTTAAAGTTATATCGAGAGGCGACGACTGGCATTCCTATCCCGTACATTCGAGGGATATAATCGCCGAACAGGAAACGGGCGATACGATTAACGACGCGGTCTATAAAAGAAACTCCGAGGTCGAAGACCGGCTGAATATCAAAATAACCCTGATGACCCTGCCTGAACTTACGGGAGAAGGCGAATGGGGACCGATACGCTATGTCGAAAGAGCGCACATGGCGGGCGAAGACAACTACGATTTGCTTGTCGGTCATGAAATCTATCTCGGCACTTCTACGACGGCGGGGTATTACAGCAACTGGTATGATATTCCGTATATCGACCTGACGAACCCGTGGTGGAATCAGGAAGTTACGACGCAGCTTTCAATAGGCAGAAAAGCTTTTCTGGCGATGAGCGATTTAAGCATAAGCTCATATGACAACGCCTACTGTATTCTTTTTAACAAACTGCATCATCAAAATTATCAGGTTGAAGATTTATATGAACTTGTAGAATCGGGCCAATGGACTTTCGATAAAATGTATTCGATATACAAAGGCATGTATATTGACCTCGACAACGACGGTCTGCGGACAATAAACGATTTCTACGGATTTATAGAAGGCGGAGGATATTTGAACTGGTTTTTCGCGGGTGGCAACAGAATAATGAAAAAAGACGAAAACAATGTTCCGTATTACGAGCTTATAACCGAAAGGTCGACCGAAACGTTTTCTAAAGCGTCCGAAATGACGCTCGACCCCGGAACATACAGATTTAACTGGTGGATAAACGAAGATATTATCCCGATGTTTGCAAGCAACAACGGATTATTCCTGGGAACGCAGATAGGAAGTATATCACAGCTTCGCTCAATGGAAGTGGATTTCGGCATTATCCCGTATCCGAAGCTCAACGCGCAGCAGCAGGATTATCATAATTTTATCGACGCCCATTCAAGCCTGATGGCGGTGCCGCAAATGGTCGAGGAAAAAGAAAAAGTCGGACTTATAATAGAGACCCTTTCGTATGAATCGTATAAAACGGTGCGCCCCGCATATTATGACGTCGCGCTCAAGACAAAAATGACGAGAGACGACGAATCGGAGAAAATGCTCGATATAATTTTCAACGGAACTATATATGATTTCGACTATGTTTACGGCGACTGGATAGTAACGTATGTGTTTTTCGATAATTTAAGGGATGGAAGAACGAATTTTGTTTCCGGAGTCGAAAGAAACATGACGAGGGCGGAAAGAAGAATAGAACAGGTATTGGAGGCGTTCGAGGGGATTGACGGATAAATAATTTAAAATTATTATGGGGAAATGCAAAATGAAAAAAATGAATCAAAGCGAAAGATTCCAGGCGATTTTCCGCAGGGAAAAACCCGACAGGATACCGGTGTTCTATTTCGGTTACTGGACAGAAACCGCGGAGCGCTGGAAAAGCGAAGGGTTAGAAAACATAAACGATATTCCCGGCATGGACCCCGACTGGGAAGCGGGATTATGGAATTGCCACGGACTGGTAAATATAAATCCGTTAGGCAGTTTTCCTCACACAGTTCTGGAAGAAACCGACGATTATGTCGTTGTTCAAAATTCATTGGGGGAAATCTCAAAAAACAGCAAGAGAGGCTCGAGTATCGCGCATACGATAAAGCACTCGCTTGAACCCTCGAAAGAGTCGTGGGAACGCTTCAAAGAGTTTCTCGACGCCTCCGACCCGAGAAGACAGAGCGCGGACTGGGAACGGAAGGCTGAAATTTTAGCCGCGAAAGACAGGGTTTTGCCTTTAATGGGCGGAAGTCTTTACAGTTGGTTAAGGAATTGGCTGGGCGTTGAAAATATTTCGTATCTGATGTACGACGACCCTGAATTGTTTGAAGAAATCGTCGCGTATATGACGGATTATTTTATAGACGTACACAGGCCCGTACTGGAAAAAGTTAAATTTGACTTCGCGTATTTTTTTGAGGATTGCTGCTGTAAAACAGGGCCGTTGTTTTCGCCTGCTATTTACAAGAGCATATTTGACCCGTATTACAGGAAACTGATAGGATTTTATAAACAAAACGGGATTCCGCTGATACTGATGGACAGCGACGGGGACACGGATAAACTTATACGGCCGTGGATAGATTCGGGGTTTGATATTATGTTCCCGGTTGAAGTCGGGACATGGGGAGCGAACCCGGTTGAACTCAGGAAAAAATTCGGTTCGCAGCTTAATATGTTCGGCGGCGTCGACAAGAATATAATACCGCTGGGCGAGGACGCGGTCCGCAGACATCTGCTCGCGCTCAAACCCGCCGTCGACGAAGGGGGTTATCTGCCGATACCCGACCACCGTATACCGCCCGAATGTTCATACGGCGATTTTCTCGCGTATATAAAAGTATTCAACGAGGTTTTTAATTAGATATTCAGATATTTTGCGAAAATATATCATAAACGCAGGGGCGGGGTTTTTACCCCGCCCGCAGTTTTTTTATTATTTTAATTTAACCCGTTACCGTCGGGAGATTGCTTAGGTTATTATTTTCAGTTCCGTCGGGAAGCGATTTCAAATATTCGCCGCCTTTGCGGTTCGAGATTCCCACTCCGGAAATTCCTCCCTGTCTCGCCAAACTAACCGCGTCGGCTTTATTTATTATATTTCCGCCGGACAGTTTATATCCCGTTACCCGTCCGCTTTTTTTAACGAGCGCGGTAATATGCTGCGCGTCGCCGCGGGGAGACGGGATTTCGTTGAGCGCGTTCATGGGAAGCGCGGACGTTTTATCAGTATTGTTCGCTGTGCTGTTCATAAAAAATTCTCCTGTTATTTTAGTTTTAATTTAAATAAATTATAAATCCGTAAATCTGACTTATGAGAATTATTATAAACGATAAAATTAATTTTATGTGTGACAAAATAAAGCAAAGGACAAAAACAAAGGCGGGAGCAATTTCGATCCGCTCCCGCCTTTTATATCTTCCGCCTTATCCGCCACTTGGCGATTTCCCATATCGCCAAGTATAATTATATCACATAAATTTACGTTTGTCAAGAGTATTTTTAAAATTTCTGCAAAAATATTTTTTTATTTTTCTTTGCTGCTGAATATCAGAGCGAACGAACCCGCGAATAATATCACGGCCGAAATACCCGCCGCAGTCGCCGCCAGTCCTCCCGTCAATATCCCGAGCAGGCCTTTCTCCGCGACCGCTCTCTGCACGCCTTTTGCAAGAGCGTAACCGAATCCCGACAACGGCACCGTCGCCCCGCTCTTCGCAAAATCAACGAACGGTTCGTATAATCCGAAAGCTGTCAGGACAACCCCCGAGACGACGAATCCCACAAGTATTCTTGCCGGAGTGAATTTAGTCTTGTCTATTATAATCTGCGCGATTACGCATAAAAGCCCGCCGCATACAAACACTTTTAAAAAATCGATAAATATATTCATTCTCTTTTATTATCTCCCCAAAACTTTAAAACCGATACGCTCTATTTTTCGATTCTGACCAGATGCGCTATTCCAGGAATAGAATTACCCTGCATTACGCTGCCCGGACTCATTAACGCTCCCGTGCAGACCAGCAGTATATTTTTATATTCCCCAAGCATAAATTTACGCATGAAATACCCGCATAATACGCTCGCCGAACAGCCGCAGCCCGAACCTCCCGCGTGCGCGTCCTGTTTCTCGCAGTCGTAAATCATCAGTCCGCAGTCGTTATATTTTTCGCGTATGTCGCAGCCCTCGGACAGCAATAAATTCTCGGTGATTCTTTTGCCTTCGATTCCCAAATCCCCGGTCGCGATAATATCGAAATCGGCGGGATTCGCGTCTGTCTCGCGAAAATATTTTAATATAGTATCAACTGCGGCGGGAGCCATCGCCGCTCCCATATTCTGTATGTCCGTTATGCCTTTGTCAATCATTCTGCCGAACATCACTTCAGTTATTTTCGGCGAATTACCGCTTGAATCCGCGCCGCCTAATATAACCGCGCCCGACCCCGTAACCGTCCATTGAGCGGTCGGCGCCCTTTGTCCTCCGTATTCGAGGGGAAACCTGAACTGACGCTCGGCCGCGCAGAAATGAGACGAAGTCACCGCTCCGACTTTGCGGAAATGCCCTCCGTCGATAAGCAGAGAACCCAGAGCGAGACATTCGGCCATCGTCGAGCACGCGCCGAAAAGCCCGATAAACGGCGCGCCGAACTCGATAAGCCCGTAAGTCGAGCTTACGCACTGGTTTAATAAATCCCCGGCTAATATGGCTTCAAGTTCTTTATGATGGGTTTTCGCTTTTTTCAACGCCGTATTTAACGCCACTCTCTGCATTTCGCTTTCGCCCGCCTCAAAAGTTTTCGTCCCGAATTTTACGTCCCTGTCCGTTATGTCGAAATATTCCCCGAGAGGTCCTTCTTTTTCTTTTCCTCCGCCGACGGCGGCGGAAGAAATTATATAAACGGGTTTATTTAATTTTATCAAATCTGTTTTTCTGTTCGCGTTAATATTAATCACCGCCGGAAATATATTTTTAATATTAATATTGCGCGAATATAAATTTTTATGCGCGAATAAAAAAATACAGGCGAGCTCGCCCGTATTTTTATATAATTTTATTTTTATATTTTTTATATCGGATTCACGACGGAGAGAATAAAATTCTCCCGTCTGAATATTTTTTTAAGCCGGTTCTCAACGTCTTCAAAGCTAATCTCCGCGATTATTTCCGGTATGTCGAGAATATCCGCGCCTAAAAATAAATTGCCGATAAACGCATTGGCGATACTGCTCGTGTTGTCGAACGCCGTTATGCTCCATGCGTAATACTGGCGTTTGCAAAGTTCAAAATCGTCTCTGTTCAAACCGTTCGTTATTTTATCCTCGTATTCTTTTATAATCTCCTCTAAAATTTCAGTCGGATTATCGGCTTCACCGCTATGGTCTATATAGCCGTATTCGGGTTCGGTTATATTTCCCGCGCCGAAATTATTATTTATTTTTCCCGAATTATATAATCTCGTATAGAAATCGCTTCCCCTGCCGAAAAGCATTTCTGTCAGGATGCCGGTTTCTCTTGATTTCTTCACCAAATCCCTGCCGTAAAGTCCGGTCTCGCAGTCTTTAAGCCCGATATTGAACAACGGTCTCGAAACTTTAAGCTTTTTTTCAGTAACGCTTTTTACCACGCCTTCCGGTTCGTTATATTTAAAGCGCTCTATTATAACGGGCTCTGATTTCTTTAATATTTTATCGGCGGTTTCTATAACCTGCTCCGGCGTGATATTACCCGAAATGCACAGCGCCATATTGCTCAAATTATAAAAAGCCGCGTAGCATTTATATAAAATTTCGGCCGTTATTTCAGATATGGATTCGTCGGTTCCGCATATATCGAGTCTTATACTGTGATTTTTGTACATATTCGCGAGCATCTGAAAATATACCTGCCATCCCGGATTGTCTTCATACATCCTTATTTCCTGGGCTATTATTCCCTGTTCTTTTTTAACGCTCTCTTCCGTAAAATACGGATGCGTTACAAAATCAAGAAGTATTCCGAGAGCTTTGTCAAAATTCTCGCCGTTGTCTGATATCGAGAATAAATAACAGGTTTTGTCAAAGCTCGCGTATGCGTTCGCGTTCGCTCCCGTTTCGGCGTACTTCTTGAAAGCGTCCGCGCCGTCTTCGTTATCGAACAATTTATGCTCCAGAAAATGAGATATACCGTCGGGGACTTTCGTAAAGTCTTTATCCCCCGCAAGCTTAAACGTATTGTCGATTGAGCCGTATTTCGTTGCGAAAAGAGCGTAACTGCTAGTGTGATTTTTCGGAACGACATATATATCGAGACCGCTTTCGTGATTTATATAATAATATTTCTCTTCTATTTTTTTATTTTCTATCGTTTTATAGACAGACGGCATATATTTATTCACCCCCGCTTTCCGGATTATTTAAAATAGTTCCCTTTAAGAAATAAACGGTATCGAGCGTGAGTTTATTTGCGGCGTTTATTATTTCTCCGCGCCCGATTTTCTCGATTTCTTCAATTACTTGCTCCGGCGTTTTTATTTCCCCCTGAAGAAGCCGGTTAAAATACCAGTAAGCTATACTGCCGAAATTATCGTATACTTTTTTGTAGCCGTTTATGACGCCGAGCTTCGCGTTCTCTATTTCCTGCGCTGTAAAGTTACCCGACTTAACGTCTTCTAACTGTTTGAAAATCTCGTCGAGAGCCTTTTGCTTGTTTTCGACTTCGACCCCGCACGAAACCGTCATTATGCCTTTTACGCCGTCGATTCCCGAATTGCAGTAATAACACAGCGACAGTTTTTCCCGGACGTTTTCGAACAGTTTTGACGTAATTCCGGAGCCGTAAAGCGAGTTAAATACTACAAGAGACGCAAAATCTTCGTCTTTATTTGTTATGCCCGTTCTGAATCCAATCACTAATTTTCCTTGATTTACTTCCATTTCTTCAGTTATTTCGCCTTTGTTTACGGCTTTTAAAATAACGTCGGTCGAATAGTCTTCAGTTTTTTCGGCGCGTTTTATATTTTTAAATAAATCCCTGAATTTATCCGTTATATAATCTTTTTTGTTACTTAAACGTCCGATACAGAAGATTTCTATTGCGCAGTTTTCAAGTATATATCTATAATATTCATAGAGATTCTTCCCGTTGATTTTCGCGACGTCTTCAACCTCGCCCTTTATATCTATCGCAAAACGTTCGCCCCTGCACATATGCTCTACGCATTTTTTATACGCATACCAGCTCTTGTCGTTAATCTGCGATAAAATCTCGTTTACCGCGTTCGTTTTTTCCGTTTCGACGTAATTTTCGTCGAACGAATCGTCTTTAATCAGCGGATTCATCAAAATATCCGCAAGAACGCCGATTGTCTCGTCGAGTATATTCGTCTCGTCGAGAGCGTATTTGTTATCGAGCATTTGCGCGTTCGCGGCGAGAATCTGCGCCTCGCCGTATTTGAACGACCATAAATTGACGCTCGACGCGTATAAATATCCCAGACGCTTGTTAATCTCCGCCATCGTCGGATAATTTCTGCTGCCGCGTCTTAAAACTTTGTCCAAAACAGAAGTCTTTGCCGCTTTCAGGCCGTCTTCGAGACGGCCGGCAATATTAACGACTATATAATTCTGCTTGAATTTATCGGACTCAACGAAATTTATATATATTTGGCTGCCGATGTTTATTCTTTCTAATCCTGTTTGTTGCATTTTAAATTCTCAATCCTCCCGTTTAAATTTTTAACATATATTTAATATTACACGTTAATTAATAAAAATTCCTAAATTTTTTATTAAATTTGCAAAAATTATAGACATATTTTATAAATTGCGCTATAATCAAAAATATAAATGAATAAAGAATATTAGTAAAATTTTTTAAGAAAGAGGTTTTTAACTATGCAAAAAATATGTTTTAACAAAAATTGGAAGTTCGCGAAAGGCAATATCCCGTTTAATTACTGGGGTAACTGGAGAATCAACGCCGACTCCCAAAGAAACGTTACGCTTCCCCATGATTTTATGGTCGAGGAAAAACGCGACAAAAATTCGCTGACTCAAAGAGACGGCGGATATTTCCCCGGAGGAGTGGGATATTATTCGAAAAGTTTTTTTGTTGAGGAAAATAGCAGAGACAAGAAGTTTTACGTTGAATTTGAAGGGGTTTACATGAATTCGTTCGTCAAGCTTAACGGCAATCTGATTAAACGCCAGAATTACGGCTATACTACTTTTTTCGTCGATTTGAGCGAGTATATAAAACCCGGCGAAGAGAATCTAATCGAAGTAGTCGCGGACAATTCGGCCGTACCCAACAGCCGGTGGTACAGCGGTTCCGGGATTTACAGATACGTCTGGCTTTATGAAACAGAGAAAAATCACATAAATTTCAACGGGGTTTATATCAAAACAAAATCGGTCGGCAACGGTTCGGCCGTTTTAACGATCGATGCCGATATTTGCAGGGAAAATCCCGGCGATATAACCGGGGATTCTGTGGAGCATGTTATAAAAGACGCGAAAACCGGGGAAATTATCGCCGAGGCAAAATATGACTGCGGTAATAATCGTTCTGTCGATATAGAAATAAAAAACCCGAAAATCTGGGATATAGATTCGCCTGATTTATATATAGTAACGACGAATTATTATATGGGCGGCGTTCTTGCCGATACTGCCGAAACGACTTACGGCATACGCTCGTTTTCGATTGATTCGAAAAACGGCTTTATATTAAACGGCAGGCAGCTTAAATTAAAAGGCGGCTGCATACACCACGACAACGGCATACTCGGTTCGGCGTCTTATTTTAGAAGCGAGGAGAGAAAAATCGAGATATTAAAGAAGAGCGGATTCAACGCGGTAAGATGCGCGCATAATCCTCCTGCTCCGGCGTTTTTAGACGCTTGCGACAGGCTCGGTATGCTCGTTATGGACGAGGCGTTCGATATATGGCGGTGTTCAAAAACTCAGTATGACTATCATATGGTTTTCGATACCGACTGGGAGCATGATTTAATAAGCATGATTTTAAGAGACAGAAATCACCCGTCGGTAGTATTATGGAGTACCGGCAACGAAATCGTCGAACAGACCGGAAACAGCGGAGCGGCTAAAACGTCCGCGAAACTCGCCGAAACAATAAGAAAATACGACGACAGACCGGTAGGAATGGCGATTATGGGATATGACAAAACAAATCAGGATAATATAAAAGGCGTGAACTCTGTCGTTGAAACTCTTGATTTTGTGGGTTATAATTATCAGCACGGCGACTACGAATCAGATAAAGCGAAATATCCGGACAGAGTTATAATAGGAACAGAGACAGTTCCGAAAGATATATATCATTCTTGGGAAGCGACGCTTAAAAATCAGAACGTTATAGGAGATTTCGTCTGGACTGCTGTCGATTATCTGGGCGAAGCGGGAATCGGCAGAGTATATTATACTGAAGAACGCCCGGATATAGAGGCGCGTTTATATGATTATCCGTGGAATCAGGCGTACTGCGGAGATATCGACGTTTGTGGATTTAAGAGGGCGCAGTCCTATTACAGGGATATATTATGGGGAGTATCAGACAAGCCCAAAATGTTCGCGAGACGTCCGTCGAAATATTCCCATGAATCAGAAAAAGTCACTTACTGGGGCTGGAACGACTGTATAGAGGGTTGGGATTTTGATATTTCTGAAAATACCCCGGTTATAGTAGATATTTATTCTCCCGCTCAGTCGGTCGAATTATTTTTAAACGGCGAATCGCTCGGCGTAAACGATTTAGCAGAACTTAAAACAAGCTTTAAAGTTGATTATAAAAAAGGCGAACTTAAAGCTGTTGATTCAAATAAAAATACGGTAATTTTATCAAGCTCAAAAACTCCCGTTAAAATAAAGCTTGCGGCTGACAGGGAAAAAATCGATTCAAAGGGCGACTTGTCTTATATAACGGTCGAAATCGCGGATATTGACGGAAAAACCGTTACAAACGCGGAAAACACGGTATATTTTTCGGTCGAAGGTCCGGGAACGCTCGTTGCGGCGGGTTCGTCGAACCCCAAAACCGAAGAAATGTATTCGGGCAATTTCCACAGCGCGTACGACGGCAAACTTATGGCTGTAGTGAGAGCGGACGGCGAGGGAGAAATCAAGCTCACGGCAATCTCCGATAAATTGGAAAAAGCCGAAATTGTAATATTTGCAGGGTAGGGATAAAAATAATATAAACAGGGAAATTTTATATTTATGCGTATTGGAGGGCTTTAAAATTATGACTGAAAAAGTTATGGATATAAATGCCATTTATTCTTATTTAGGGATGACTTTGAATAGCAAAAAGGCAAGGGTTAGAGAAAGTGACCGCATTATAACTATTATACCTATTGATGAGGCGACAACAGAAAAAAATTTCAGCTGCCCTCTGCTCGGCATAGCCGACGGCAGCAACTTGACCGTAGAGAAGTTTTTGGCTATGTCGCGTGAAGATAAGGAGCTCGAAGCATGGTAAAGTATGTACTGGACGCTTGCGCGCTGATTGCTCTCATGAATAAAGAAGAAGGCTGGCGTCATGTCGCCGAACTTTATAAAACGGCGGTTGCGGGAGAAGCCGAACTTATCATGAACAAAATTAATCTGTTTGAAGTTTATTACGGCTATCTCAAAGAGGACGGGGAATTATTTGCAGGGCAAAGACTTGATGAAATTGAGAAAAGTATCGTTAAGATTAATGACGTGATAAGCAGCGATATTTTTTATCACGCGGGTAAAGTAAAAAGTTCGTACAGAAGAATATCTGTTGCGGATTCTTTTGCTGTTGCGCAAGCCGTTGTTTCAAACGCCGTTTTGGTTACTGCTGACCATCACGAGCTTGATGTTGTCGATAAATCAGGGATTGTAAACTTTTTATGGATACGCTGACAAAAATATAAATATACACAACAAATAATAAAGGAGACATAAAATTATATGAATTTAATAAAAAGGACAGGGAATTTTTTACGCAGCAGGCTTTCGGGAGAATTTGCCGAAAAAATTAAAAAATTAAAGGAAATTCTGGAAATTATAGATAATTTACCCCCCCTCGATGACAATTTCTGGATAAATTGGTATAGGGATTGCTTGAAAGTTTATTATAAGTATTTTAAACTAATGCGTTTTCTTCCAAGTAAATTTGCTAGGAAATTCCACTATAATTTCGATGCGTCATATAAAAGTATATCGCAAAATGACAGAATTGTTTTGAAAGATATTTCTCTGCCTATGCCTGTGAAATCACAGCGGGAACCTTTTATTCGCGGCGAGATTATCGACAGTATACTTCACTATTTATTGAGCGATATGGAAACGCAGTTGTTTTACCGATTGATATTTGTTGATAAAATGGAAGGTCCGTATGAATACAAATCGGTTATATTGGAAGAGAACGACATAGTTATAGACGCGGGAGCGAACGCAGGGGCATTTTCGGCATTGGCCGGAGTAAAGGGCTGCAAGGCGTACGCGTTTGAACCGATGCCGGATATTATTGAGACATATCTTAAAAAAACGGCCGAATGGAATCCAAACATAAAAATATGCGAGTATGCTCTTTCGGATAAACGGGAAAATTTGATATTCAACGTGGGCAGAAGTTTGCTTGCTTCGTCGTCTGTAAAAAATAGCAGAACTACTGATATGCAAGTCACAGTACAGGCGATAGACCTCGATAGTTTTGTTGAGGAGAACAATCTGCCGAGGGTGGATTTTATCAAGGCTGATATAGAGGGCGCGGAGCGTTATATGCTCATGGGCGCGAAGCGCGTTCTGAAAGAGTTCGCGCCGAAAATAGCGATATGTAAATATCATCTTCCCGACGACCCAAAGGTTTTGCGCGAGCTTATACTCGATGCGAACCCGAATTATATAATTGAGGAAAGATGGAAGAAGATGTACGCTTACGTCCCGAAAGTATAATTTAAAAATAATTTCAAAACTACACCACCATCGGTATTCTCTGCGCGCGAAATTTTTTGCTATACTGATTTCGCGCGCGTTTTTACGCGCGGATTTAAAGAGTAGATTTCTTGCGAAATTAAAATCCTGATTGTAGGGGCGCGCATTGCGCGTCCGCAAAACCAACGCAGTTTTGACGTTTTTCAGACGGACGGCCAATGGCCGCCCCTACATAGTAACGTGATTTCGCAAAAGGTCTAGTGAAGAAAAAGAGGTATGAACGGAA
>Ga0099364_10005151_pt1 | contig 19517 bp, 15 predicted proteins | sample TergutTh196P3_FD_73070 | JGI IMG/M metagenome (GOLD analysis project Ga0099364, IMG submission 73070) | Microcerotermes parvus P3 segment gut microbial communities from Pointe-Noire, Republic of the Congo - Th196 P3 | ecosystem: Host-associated > Arthropoda: Insects > Digestive system > Gut ... | reverse complement strand
GAAAACCCCCCCGCCGCTGCGGCGGCACCAGGGGAAGCCCCCCCCGCCGCTGCGGCGGCACCCCTCCCCAGAGGGGAATGGGGCTTGCATACTATAATTTCTAATTCCCCTCTGGGGAGGGGTGGCAAACACTCGCAACAAAGTTGCGATAGTGTTTGACGGGGTGGTCTGATACAATTGACAATTGTACATTGTCAACTGTTAATTGTCCGTCGCCCTCTCCGTCATGCTAACGCATGACACCTCTCCCAAAGGGAGAGGCAAGAAAAACCCCCATCACCGCAATATTGGCGGCGGCTTCTATGACCGGGACCGCTCTGACGGCGATACATGGGTCGTGTCGCCCCTGCACGCTTATGACCGTTTCCTTGCCCGAACGCAGACAGACGGTCTTCTGCTCCTTGGCTATAGAGGGCGTAGGCTTGATTGCGGCACGGAAACAGATAGGCATACCTGTCGAGATTCCGCCTAAAATGCCGCCGTTGTTGTTGGTTTTGGTTTTTATAGAGCCCGAATCTATATAAAACTCGTCATTACATTCCGAGCCGAGCATATCGGAACAGGCGAATCCCGCTCCGAACTCGATGCCCTTAACGGCGGGAACGGCGAAAATCATGGCCGCTATCTCGTTCTCTATACCGCCGAAGATGGGCGATCCTATGCCGGGAGCAAGCCCGACGATAGCACATTCTATAACCCCGCCGATCGAATCCTTCTCATTCATGGCGGATTTTACCTTAGCTATGATTTTCTCTGCGATGCTGTCATCATTTACGGGGATAGGCTTGTCACGGAGCCTGAGCAGCATATCTTTATTGACATTAACCCTGTCAAAAGGCCTGTCGGTAATATCGGCAACCGAAGAGATATGCGCCCCTGTAAAAATCCCGTGACTCTCAAGGATTTGACCGCAAATCGCCCCCGCAAATGTCAGAGGAGCGGTCAGTCTGCCTGAAAAATGCCCTCCTCCTCGAGGGTCGGCATAACCGCCATACCGGACGAATCCCGTATAATCGGCGTGTCCCGGACGGTTGGGAATGTCGGCATAATCGGATGAGCGTGTGTCGGTGTTATTTATAACACAGGTCAGGGGAGTTCCGGTGGTAAATCCGTTGTAGATTCCCGACAGTACAGAGGGTATGTCGGCCTCTTTTCGGGGTGTCGATATTTCGCTGTAACCCGGGGCCCGTCTCTGCATAAACCGCATGACCTTATCCATGTCTATAGCCTGTCCCGACGGCAGATTCTCGATAGTAACCCCGATAGCGGGTCCGTGAGATTCACCGAATACCGAGATCCCTATTCCTCTGTTCCACATACTATCCCTCCAAGTTTTTTGTAATCCTCATAAAACACGGGGTATGATTTATTAACCGCTTCCGCCCCGGTCAAAATCACGTCGCCCCTGCATCCTAATGCCGCAATAGCCACCGACATAGCTATGCGATGGTCTCCGCAGCTGTCGCACTCTCCGCCGACAAGACTATTCACGCCGTAGATGACAAGCCCGTCTTCAGTCACGGTAACCCTGCCGCCGAGAGCGCTCAGAGCCGATGCGATAGCGGATAACCGATCGCTTTCTTTGATTCGCAGTCTTGCCGCCCCTGTGATTCTGCTAACGGCGCCCCGTCTGCAATATGTGCCGAGAACCGCTAAAATAGGCACAAGATCGGGAATATCGGATGCGTCAAGCTCAAAGCCTTTACTGTCGTCAAGACCGCCGATTATATCAAAGATCTGTTTGTCACCCTGTTTTGTGTTGCGGTCAAGTCCGCAAATATTTATGTCGGAACCGATTCTGTTGGCAACGGCGAAAAAAGCCGCCTGAGAGTAGTCACCCTCCGCAGGGTAGTCGCAGGGTCTATACCTCTGACCGCCGTTGATATGATATTTGCCGTCATAATAATCCGCCGTAACGCCGAAACGCTCCATAACATCGAGGGTTATATCGACATAGGGTCTCGATTGCAGTATGCCCTTTACGGTAATGGTGCTGTTGCCGGTAACCATCGGTAGCGCCAAAAGCAGACCTGTCACAAACTGTGACGAAACCCCGCCGTCTATTGTAAAATCGCCGCCGATCAGTCTGCCTGAAATCGAAAAAGGCATAGTTCCGCTATAATTTGAATGAACACCGCAAAGTCCGTCAAGCTGCACGGGACGTTCGGGCAGCTTACCCCTGCCGCAAAACTCCGCCCTTACCCCAAGCGCCGCCGCAATTGGAATCAAAAACCGCAGAGTAGAGCCGGATTCGGCGCAATCGAGAATCGATTCGCTTGCGGGATTGCCTGCAATACCATCGATTATCAGGCGTGAACCATCCTTGACAATCGATGCTCCGAGGGCGTTCATACAGCCGATGGTTGCCTCAATATCATCCGAAAGATTGACGTTGGAAACCACCGAACTTCCATATGCAAGCGAGGCGCAGATAATCGCTCTGTGCAGAACGCTCTTAGAGGGCGGAATGGTAACGTCGCCCGACAGTGATGAGGGGGAGAATCTTATTTTCATAACATTATTTACCTATAATCCGTCCCGCTTGCGGTGCGGTAACGGGTGAATTGTTCTCGATATACTCAGACAGAGCCTCATCGGCAGAGCCGAGTTCCCGCTCGACAGGCAGATCGGCAAGCATGGTGTAGTAATCGCCGCCTGTCATAACATAGTTGGTTGCGGCGAGGGTGATTTTGGCAGCGGTGTCGTCCAGAGCAAGCTCCCTGCCGCCGTCAAGCGTGATAGAAAGGACACGCTGTCCGATCGGTGCGGAGGGATCATAGCTGAAACTAAAGCCCGATACCTGCAAAAACCGTCCCTGCGGCGATTCCTCTATGTCGATGCTGCCGGACGAATCCAAAACAATGCCGCTGACCCCGTTTTCGAGAATCTCTTTGAGCAATGCGGGTGTGACCGTCTTGACCATCAGTGTGTTTCCATAGGGCAGAATACTGATTATGTCGCCTTTTGTGACGGTTCCCTGCGGCAGGTCGGCGCGTATGTCGCCGCCGTTGGCTATGGCTATTTCGGTATTTGCGGCCTGTCGGTAGGCATCGGCGACAAGGCTTCCGAGCGGCATCTCCTGTGTGCGGACACCCGGCGCTCTTGCACTCGACATCTCATCGCCCGATTGGCCGACAGACTCGCTCAACAGGCTCTCCATCTCGCCCGATATTGCCGATAATTTGTCGGCAACGGTTGTGTCGGGCGGTGTGTTTTGAGCCGTGTCAAAATCTATAATCACAGCGGTTTTGGCGGTGATTTCGCCGTCTGTGACCGTGACCGTGACCCTGCCCACACTGCCGCCGTGACCGCCTGTTTGTGCGATCAAAACGCCGCTTTCGGTCAGACCTTCCGGCATTTCGGTATGACTGTGGCCATCGATGATAATGTCTATTTCGGGAACCCTATCGGCTAACTGTGTCGAAAGCGTTCCCTTGACACCCTCAATCCCCGAATGGGTGATGGCGATAATTACATGGACAGACTCCTTTTTGAGCCGCTTGACCCGCTCCTGAGCGGTTGCCACGGGATCCTCAAACTCGATACCCTCGACAAAGGCGGGCATGACAGTGTCGCCCGCCGATTCGGTCGTAATGCCGAACAGACCGATTCTCACGCCGTCTACTTCGATCACGGCAGTGTCGTCCAGTATCGGCTCACCGTTTTTGGTTACATTCGATGCAAGAAAGGGAAAGCCCGCAATCTCACGCAACTGCGGCAGACGTTCCCAGCCGTAATTAAACTCGTGATTGCCCATGGCCATAGCGGAATATCCCGCCGCCCTCATCAACTCTGCGACATCGGCGCCACGGTTGAGAGTAGCGATCGGCAGCCCGTGCAGAGTATCGCCCGCATCGATCAGGATGGAGTTGGGGGTAGATTTATGCAGCGCCGCAACCCTGTCGATGCCGATAATGCCCTGCTCCTCATCATTGACGATTCGCCCGTGCATATCATTTGTGTGGAAAATAACGACCTCCGCCGTTGGCTTGCTTACTCCTGCACATCAGCCGAACATGACGGCCAGAATAGCCGCCATCACCGCAAACGCCAAGATTGTGGTTGCTTTGGTTCTTTTCATGTAAGATCATTCCTTTCTATGTGTTGACGGTACGCACGGGGGTGACGGACCCTACAGGAGCCTAAAATTTCAAGCCCCTGCCCTCTTTCGTAAAGAGGGTGCCGCCGCAGCGGCGGGTGTTTTCCCCTACACGCCCTCTCCGTCTAAAAGACCGAGTTCCCGTATTTTAACTATTGCATCGACATTGTTTGATACATTCAGCTTTTTGTATATCAATATCAGGTGCGATTTTATCGATGAGAATTTGAGCCCCATTTGGTCGCCGATTTCCTTGTGGGTCAATCCCTTGTTGAGATAGAACATGACCGTTTTCTGGCGGTCGGTAAAGATAAGGCCATCGGTCTCTCGGCTGCCCGTAAGCCCGCAGGAATATTTAGAACGGGCAACCGCCGTCACATAGAGGTTTTTTACCTCGGCCAAACCAATGTCACCCGTATAGCCTTTTTGCACCACTCTTTTTTGCAGTTTGTGGAGCATATTGCAGAGATCGGCTCCGTCGTTGGTGAATATCTGGGTATATCGGTACTGACGGGCCTTGATAATGGCATCTTCGAGCGGAGCAAAGGCATCGTTGCTGTTGCCCCTCGGTCTGTTCCAATATGCAATGGCGAGAAGTATGTTTACCTCGATTATATCAATGGTTCTGCGATATTGTTCGCAGAGCGCCTGTAGTTTTTTCAGCAGAAGTATCGCCGCATTAAAGTCGCCTGTAACGATATAGGCCCTGGCGGTTGTAAAATGCTGATAGATCTTGTAAAATGAGAGCGAATTGCGTGTTTCATCGGCAAAGTGTCTTATCCAATCGAGAGCGGCATTTGTGTCCCCGTCCGCCATTTTTATACGGCAGACAAATGCACGGAAGTTGTCGTTAAGATAATATGCCTTGTTGCGTTCTATCATCTCAGAGGCTCTGTCGAGAATGTCCTGCGCATCATCGCCGTATTCCTGTGCATCGAGTATTGCGGCAAGCAGCATATAGGAGCAGAACTGCAGCTCAGGAGCATGGCTCTCCTTGAGATTCGCATTGGTATATACCGCCAGCCTGTGGGCGTTGTTGAGTTCGCCCTGTTCATATGCTATTCCGGCCTTTATCAGCGCCGACATAACCTCAAAAGCCTCGCCTATAACAAACCCTATTGTCTTTTTGAGCATACTGAGATTCTCTTCGGTGTTATTCGCATATTCGGAGAAATCACGTCCTGATTTGTGGAAAAAGGGCAGATTCTGAGAAAATGACGGTCCCTTCGCCTTTGAGAACCACTTGAGCGGGATGTTCTTTAGTCTCTTGGTCATATCAATGGTGCTGTTTCTGTAATCCATACAGCTAATCAGCAGTGACGTTTGGGCGGATGCGGGATTCTGGATGATTATCTTGGGGAGCTGTTTGAAATATCTGTCGATATATCCCTCCATATCTGCGCCACGTCCCTCAACAAAGGCCGCCCATGCCTGCACCTCAAGCAGGAACGGATACTCGGTAACTATCGATTCGTTTACCGACATATGTATGATCCACACGGTATCCTCGATGGCCGCATAGGGTGAGTTGTAGTCATACATCAGCTTGAGCGCCTTTGTTATGCCGTTTTTGTTGTTGCAATTCATATAATGACGGACGGCTCCGTAATAATCCTCACGCTCAAAGAACCAGTCCCCTGCCTTTTTATAGAGATCGCTCTTTGTCCTCTCGTCCTCTTTTTCGAGCATATTCCGCAAAAATTCCTGAAACAGATGATGGAAATAATAGACATTATCATTGTCGGTGCTGATAAATGCGTTTTCCCGAACAAGATCATCGAGTATCTCTTCGCTGTCTGTGCGTCCGGTCATATAATCGCAAAACTCCGGCGACAGCTCCTCCTCAACCGATACACAGAGCATAAAGTTCTTTCGGCCTAAATCCCAGTTTTCCCAAATCTGTTCCCTGATAAATGCCTCAAGATAACGTGAATGAAATTTGCGTCCCCTCAGCCGATAACCGGATAGCAGGATGGCATTCAGACCGATAGCCCAGCCCTTGGTTGCAGACATAATATCATCGGTCTGCTTTTCGGTAAGTATCTGGTCGCATGATGCGAAGAATGATTTGATCTCCTCTGCGGAAAAGTTGAGATACTCGGCATCTATGATCGACATCATGTCCTTGACGATAAACTCGGACAGACACTCGGGCGGCTCGGATCGGCTGAGTATAAACAGCTTTACCGATTCGGGCAGACCCCAAAACAATCTGCAGAGCTGTTTTAGTATGCTCGGTTTTGTGATCAAATGCAGATCATCGATAACCAGAGCGTATTTTTTATGGGGGATAGCCTGAGAAAAATCCCGAAAATAGCTGAGAGCCTTCTCGGCAAACTCAAATGGCGCCTTCCCGAAAGATTTGTGTGTGATTATATCCTTGAGGGGTGCATTTTGGGGTTGCAATGTCGAGAGCGCAGCCAAGAACCTCCCGCAGAACTCTGCGGGTTTTCGTCCCGTCAATGCGTTTATAGACTCCCATGCGTTATGTATGCGGCTGTGTTCGAGCCATATGCGTATGGAAAAACTTTTGCCGTATCCTGCGGGTGCGTGAATATAGGTGATGCGTTTTGAGGAAGCATTGTCGAGTATCTTCATTAACTCGTTCCTGGGAGCCGTCGGAATTTTATTATACCGCTCCATTTTATCATAACCCTCTCAGTTCTATAGAATAGTTAATATCTATTCTATAGCATCGGCGAAGAAAAAGCAAGGGGGAATTTTTCAAACCCCAAGCCTTCTATACATCTCAAGCGAATTGAAGTCTTTTTGTATGTGATAGATTGCGTATTTTTCGGTGATTCGGGATAGGGTTTCGGCTCCGCTGCATTTGAAATTAAAGAGCTTGTCCGGCTCGCTGTAAACTATGTGCCTCATGGCGGTCAGGATATGTATGTTTATCTCTATGGCAAGGCAGTCTCCGGATTTGGCACATCCGGTGCAATATATTCCGCCTTTTTCGGGAATGAGCAGAAATGTTTCGTTTTCGTAACAATGACATTCGGCACAGGAGACAAGATTGGGCATAAACCCGGCAGACGAGATTAGACGCAGCTCGAATACCGCCTTTAACAGCGGCATTTCCCGCTTGTCTGTCTCAAGAAGGTAGAGGGTGTTGAGAAAAAGACGGAGTATGTCGGCCGATTGTTTTCCCTGAGGGGACAGCTCGATGGTCAGCTCGCTGAAATATGATGCGAGGGATACCTTTACAACATCCAGCCTTAGATCGTAAAAGCCGTTGATTGCCGCCGCAGAATTTATGTAGTTGGTTTTTTTGCCAAAAAAGACCGAGAACTCGTAATACCCAAAGACCGAAACCGAGGCAAGAGGATTATTCGTAATGCGGTTTTTGCCTCTGATTACCGCCTCAATAATCCCCTGCTCGGTCAGGATTGTAGCAATTCTATCATATTCACATAAATTCCGGGATTTGAGAATCAACCCTTTTACTGTTTTTTCCATCAGCTGTCTTCCCCTGCTTGTATTCCTGCATATAATTTATATAGTCGGCAACCTTGCCGCTTTTGGCAAATTTGTCCCATTCCTGCTTTGCTTTTGTGACATTTGAATCTATTTGGTCTGCGTTTATCAGGCTTGCGTTTCCGATTTTTGCATTCTTATCCATAGTTATATCCCCTTTGCTTATAATTATTGCTTTTTGCAGTCTAATTATAAGTGGGAATTAACTACTGGTACAAATTACAAGTGCATCGATTCTATCCCATCTCGTATGAGGGTCATCAGTCCGGTTAATTGTGTTTCATTTAAGACCCGTCCTTCTATTGTGATGGGTTTTTTTCTTATCTCGGTATTAAGCACGCATAAAAAATCTTCTATTGTGGCGGTCTGTTCCTCCGATTCATTATCCATAAGATAATCTATCGATACATTAAAATGATTGGATAATTTTATGAGCGTTTCTTCCTTGGGCAGCCTTGTTCCCTGCTCATAGTTGCTGACTGCGCTTGTGGTTACGCCTACAAGTTTTGCAAGCTGCTCCTGTGTAAGTCCGTGGCTTTTTCTCAGTGCCGTTAATTTTTTTCTGTTCAAATTATCACGCTCAAATTAAAGATTTTTTATTTTTCTCTTGACATCACACAAAACGTGTGATATTATATAAATGGTAAATAAAGTCATTTATATTTGAAAGGAATGGTTACAGGCATGGAGCTGCACCAACTGTCAAGCCAATATACAGACAGCGCTGAATTGATAAAAGAGAGAATCATAGAGCTGAAGAAAAAAATAAAGACCAACAACTGCGAACCGGGCGATCAGCTGTATACACGGGTAAATCTACTCACAAGCCAATACTATGAGCTTATGAAGACGGCTCATTATCTTGCGGGTTATTATGATATATGTAACAGAAAGACTGTGAGAATATGAAAGAAGTTCCGTTTGAATTAGTAAGCGATTACATAAGCAGTCCGCAAGCGGGTGTGAGCAACAGCACAAAAATAGAACACGCCCGTCAGGTTATCAGGCAGGCAATAAAAGCAGACCTGTCTCCCCGCCAGAAGCAGATAGTATGCCTATACTATTCCGATGGTCTTAACACCGTGCAGATTGCACGGGAACTTGGGCTGAATAAATCCACAGTCTCAAGAACACTCAAGAGAGGAATAAACAATCTGCAAAAGCATCTGAAGTATATCAGACTGCGATAAACTAACCAACACTGACACCCGTGTAGTAATGCCTGAGTATCTGCTCGTATGTCCAGCCTTCCCGCCTTGCATATTCGTTAGCGCCGTTTTGCGGCATTCCCGCTCCGTGTCCCCATCCTCTCGTTGTAAAAACTATATTGTCCCCCTCGATAGTGATGTTAAACCATGCGCTCCGCAGGCTAAAGGGATCCATGATCTGTTCCCGTATCGCCCGCCCCGTTATAGGAGCCGACACACCCGCTCTGTTGGTAAAATGCGTATTCCCGCATATGTTCACCCTGTCTGCATACCCCCCGCTTGTGCGGGATAGTATGGTAAACCAGCTCTCAGTAGGTCCGCTTGTCTGTATCTTAGCATTATTATACAACAGGTCGGTCGTTTCTTTTGTCGAAAAAACTTTTCTCAGATCCCAATTTGCGGCATTGTCGTATTTGCTCTCAACGCTTACTAAATAGGGTATGTGCGATCCCCATACCTCGGCCGCAGAATTTGTCCTGCCCGCCGACGACGCATGATACACGGCGTTTATAAGATTGCCGCCATAGTATATTTTTTTATCTATGACCTCGCTCACGATCGAAACTATATGATTGCTCGGGGTTCGCCATGTCGGCATATCCGGAGCCCTTCCCACAGAATTGTTGTAGGCTACATATGTATGCGATGCCACCGCCTGAGCCTTTATCGCTTCTCTCTCAAAAGAATCGCTTACCTCCGCCGTTGTAAAATAGGACACTACCTCTACGGCGGGAAGTTCTTTCCGCACCCCGCTAACGGTGACCAGCAGCGTTCCCCCTCCCTGCATAGGCGGAGCGGGATTAGATGGCGGCAAACTCGTCTGCGGTGCAGAGGAGACCGATGGTGACGACAGGGCCGAAGATGCCGATGGTGACTGAGATGCCGTAGATTGAGATGCCATAGGTTGGCTCTGGCTCTGCGATCTTCCCGAAAGGACAGAGGATCCTGATGCCGACGATTCGGACGGCTCGGACGGTTCGGACGAATCATCCGGGATCGTCTGGTCAGATTCAGGCTCGGATCCCTTCGGCTCATACCGATCGGGTTCGGGCTCTTCTATTATGTCGTTGCGGGGAATCTTCTCCTCTTCCCTGAAATCTGCATATACCTGCGGCGGCACACCCGACATAACGGTTATGGCATACCCCCCTCCCAACGCAAAGAGAATCGCCAAACCAAAACTGACAAGGCTGAATTTGTTCATGTGTCCCTCCCCTACTTCCGAATTGCGCTGTCTATTTCCGTGAGCTCGCTTTCGGAAAACTCGAGATTGTTTAATGCGCCGAGGTTGCTTTCGAGCTGCTTTACGCTCGACGCTCCTATCAACGCCGATGTAACACGCCCGCCTCGAAGCACCCATGCCAAGGCCATCTGTGCCAGGGTTTGTCCTCTTGACTGGGCAATGTCGTTGAGTTTGCGGGTGACGGAAAGCTGCTCCTCGGAGGTCATGCGGTCTTTGAGGTGACCTGTACGAGCGGCACGGGAATCGTCCGGTATTCCTTTGAGATAGCGGTCGGTCAAGGTTCCTTGGGCAAGCGGGGAAAATGCGATTGTACCCATTCCGTATTCGTCCAGTATGTCCTGCAACCCTCCCTCGATCCAGCGATCGTATATGTTATAGCAGGGTTGATGGATAAGACAGCGTATTCCCATCGATTTAAGCAATTCTATAGCCTCTCTCGCCTGTTGCGGACGATAGTTGGAGATGCCTGCATAGAGCGCCTTGCCTTGATTGACGGCAGTCGCCAACGCTCCCATCGTTTCTTCGAGCGGAGTATCGGGGTCATATCGGTGGGAATAGAATATGTCAACATAGTCAAGCCCCATGCGTCCCAGCGCCTGATCGAGCGAGGCCAAGACGTGTTTGCGGCTGCCACCGTCGCCATATGGACCGGGCCACATTCCGTATCCCGCCTTTGTGGATATTATCAGCTCGTCCCGATAGAGCATGAGATCCTTTTGCAATACCCTGCCGAATGTCTCTTCGGCCGATCCTGCTATAGGGCCGTAGTTGTCAGCAAGATCGAAATGGGTAATGCCGAGATCAAATGCTCTGAGCAGGATCTCGCGGCAGTTTTCAAACACATTCACACTGCCGAAATTCTGCCACAATCCGAGAGATATTGCGGGTAGTTTTAATCCGCTGACCCCCACTCTGTTGTAAACCATCTTTTGATACCTGTCACCCTTTGCGTTAAATGCCATTTTAAATACCAACCTTTCATATATATAATTATAATTTTTCCGCCTGTGCCGCCGTTATGAGCGGATCGATAACCTCGTCTATATCTCCGTTGAGATTCTGCTCAAGATGATAGAGGGTAAGTCCGATTCGATGATCGGTCAATCTGCCCTGCGGATAGTTGTAGGTGCGTATGCGTTCGCTCCTGTCTCCCGTCCCTACCTGCGATTTTCGTTCCGATGCTATCTTTTCGGTCTGTTCCCGTAATTTTGCCTCATAGAGTTTTGTTCTGAGCAGTTTCATCGCCTTGTCTTTATTCTTAAACTGACTGCGTTCGTCCTGACATTCGATGACTACCCCCGACGGAACATGGGTGATCCGTATTGCCGATTCGGTCTTGTTGACGTGCTGTCCTCCCGCTCCGCTGGCTCGGAATGTGTCTATCTCAAGATCGGTAGGATTTATCTCTATCTCGACATCCTCGGCCTCAGGCAGTACCGCAACCGTAACGGTTGAGGTATGCACCCTACCCTGTGTTTCGGTTTCAGGCACCCGCTGAACCCTGTGAACTCCGCTTTCATATTTTAGTTTTGAGTAGACGCCCTCTCCCATGATATTAAAACTTATTTCTTTATATCCGCCGAGTTCGGTCTCGTTGAGATTCATAACCTCAACCTTCCATCCCTTTCTCTCGGCATACATAGAATACATACGGTGCAGATTGTACGCAAACAGGGCCGCCTCTTCCCCTCCCGCCCCGCTGCGGATCTCTACAATAACATTCTTGTCGTCATCGGGATCACGGGGTATCAGCAGTATCTTTATATCTCTCTCAAGATCTTCCATTAATTTGCAGTTGAGATCATATTCTTCCTGCGCCATTTCTTTAAAATCCCTGTCGAGACTTGAGTCTTTTATCAGCTGCCCCGCTTCTTCTGCATCCGACTCCGCCTTTTTATAACTGCGGTATTTTTCTATAAGAGGGGTTAGATTCTTATATTCTTTCATATAATCACGGTAGAGAAGATTGTCGCCGATAATATTCGGATCCGTGAGTTTCTCGCTGATTTCATCGTATCTTACCGCCGCCGATTCAAGTTTATCAAATAACATATAATTTTTACCTTTCAGATTTGTTTTGGAGGGTTTTCTTCTATTATATACTATATATACTATTTTTTCAATCGAAATTTATATTTTTTATATTTTTGCCCTCTCAGTCGGTCATCCGTTGGCATAAACGAGGCGTTTTTATACCCACGGTACGCACGGGGGTGCGTACCCTACCCGCCCTCTCAGTCGGCGTTACCGCCGACAGCTCTCCCAAAGGGAGAGCCAAGAACACCCACGGAATTTGCGGTAACCACGAGAAAAACACCCGCCCTTGCGATAACCACGGATGACCGAGGCGGTCATCCCTACCGACCACCCCGCCGCTGCGGCGGCACCCCTCCCCAAAGGGGAATGGGGGCTTGAACAATTAACAATGTACGATTTACAATGAACAATTACGGGTTTTGCGGCACATTTTTGCATTATTCATTATTCATCAGGAAGCAAAGCGACCGACTTCATTATTCATTAAAAGAAGAACATTGAATCTGCCAAAGCAAATTTAGGCAATGAATAACGAATGATGAATAATGAATAGTTTATAATTTCAAGCCCCTAAGCCCTCTTTCGTAAAGAGGGTGCCGCCGCAGCGGCGGGTGTTTTTCCCGTTGTTACCGCAAACCTCGTATATCCCCTTGCCTCTCCCTTTGGGAGAGGTGTCACGCCCCGGCGTGACGGAGAGGGCGACATTACACATTGATAACCCCTTCATATACCGTGGTGCAGTCGCCTGTGATGTATACATGATCGTCTGTGTAGTTTATGACGAGATCTCCTCCGGGCAGGATGACCTTTATATCCTCGCCTTTTTGCGAATGTCCGCCCAAGACAGCCGCAACCGCAGCCGCTCCGGCGCTTGTGCCGCAGGATAGGGTTTCACCGCTGCCTCGTTCCCAGACCCTCATTCTCAGTGTGTTTTTGTCGATAATTTTCACAAGGGCGGCGTTGATCTTTTCGGGGAACAACTCGGTGTTGTTCTCAAAAGCGGGCCCGATTTTTTCAAGGTCAAGACCGTCTACCTCACCGCAGAAAACTATGGCATGAGGATTTCCCACAGACAGGCAGGTGATTTCATACTGCTCGCCGCCGATGGTTACGGGTCTGCCGATGACATTATCTCCATCGAGATTTACCGGGATTTTTGCGGGGTTGAACTCAGGTCTGCCCATATCAACCTTGACCGACGAAACAAACCCGTTTCTCGTGTTGATATACAGCTCCTTTATGCCGCTGAGTGTCTCTATTCTCATAACCTGCTTGCGTACTATGTTATTGTCATACAGATATTTCGCAACGCAGCGTATGGCGTTTCCGCATATCATTGCCTCACTGCCGTCCCTGTTGAAGGTGCGCATTTTCGCATCGGCAGTGTTACTTCTGCAGATGAGAACGATACCGTCTCCCCCGATTCCGTAGTGACGGTCGGCAAGAATTGCGGATAACGATTCGGGACAGTTGATGGGATCATCTTCCATGCAGCTGATATAGATATAATCGTTTCCGGCTCCGTGCATCTTGGTGAACTTGAGTTTTAGCCGCTCTTCTCTCATTTGGTTGATGTTTACAAGCTCTGTGTTTATTTCGCTGTATCGGCTGAGAAGACTGTCGGCAAGAGCGTTTGCGGTATCGAGCGAGGTAAGACAGGGTATTCCCAAAGCACAGGCTCTCCTGCGTATCTTAACATCATCATCGGCAGGATCACGTCCTTTTTCCGAGGTTGATATGACATAGGCGAGCTTTCCGCTCTGCAATAATCCCATGGTGTTATTCTGATCGCTCTCACGGATTTTGTTGATAACCTGAATCTTCATTCCGGCGTTTTGCAGCACCTTCGCCGTTCCTTTAGTAGAGTAGAGATCGAATCCCAGGTCATAGAATTTCTTTGCAACCTCAGGAATCTCACCCTTGTCGTTATCACGAACGGTCACGAATACCCCGCCGCTCTTACGCATTTTATATCCTGCCGCCACAAGCCCCTTGTAGAGGGCTTCTTTTATATTCTTACCGATTCCCAGCACCTCTCCTGTCGATTTCATTTCAGGTCCTAAATGGGTATCGAGGTCGGCCAGTTTTTCAAAGGAGAAGACAGGAACCTTTACCGCCGAATATGGCGGATGTTTGTAGATACCCGAACTGTAACCCATGTCGGTGAGTTTTTCTCCGATAGCTGTTCTTGTGGCAAGGTCACACATGGGAACTCCGGTTACCTTGCTGAGATAGGGTACCGTTCTGGACGCCCTCGGATTTACCTCTATTACATATATCTCATCATCAATAACGATATACTGCAGATTCACAAGACCCCTGACATCGAGGGCGAGACAGATCTTTTTGGTCTGCTCGTATAGTTTTTCGGCCATCTTATCTTCAATATTCATAGCGGGATATACCGCAATACTGTCACCCGAATGAACTCCGGTTCTCTCTATGTGCTCCATGATGCCGGGAATGAGTATGTTCCCTCCCCCGCCTGTTTCGGGATTTCCGTCGCATATGGCATCCACCTCAACCTCAAGACCGCTGAGATATTTGTCGATAAGCACGGGATTGTCGTGACGTGTACGCATTATTATTTCCATATATTCCCTTATATCATCGGGGGTAAAGGCAATGATCATATTCTGCCCGCCCAGGACATATGACGGACGCATCAGCACGGGGAATCCCAGCTTTTGAGCCGCCGCAAGCGCATCGCTTTCGGTCATAATGGTGTATCCTGCAGGACGGTTTATGCCGAGATCGCCGAGCAGATTGTCGAATCTCTCTCTATCCTCACATATGTCTATGCTGTCGGCCGAGGTTCCGATGATCCGCACTCCCCTCTCGACAAGTTTGTTGGTCAGCTTTATCGCCGTTCCTCCGCCGAATGCGACTATAACTCCGATCGGTTTTTCGAGATCTATAACGCTCATAACATCCTCTATACAGAGCGGCTCAAAATAGAGCCTGTCCGCCGTATCAAAGTCGGTAGATACCGTTTCGGGATTGTTGTTTATTACTATTACCTCATACCCCAATTCACGCAGACAGTTTACACAATGCACACAGGCATAATCAAACTCTATCCCCTGCCCTATTCGTATCGGACCCGATCCAAGCACGAGTATCTTCTTTTTATCGTTCTTGTTGGCAAACTCGAGAGCTTCGTTCTCGCCATCCCCTGCTATAGAATAGAAATACGGGGTTTGTGCGGCATATTCACCCGCACAGGTATCGACCATCTTATACACCAGTTGACCATTGACGGTTGACGGTTGACGGTTGCTTATATTTTTCAAACCGTGTAGGAACCAGCGGTCTATCTTGGTAATATCGTATATCTCATCAATGGTTATCCCTCTCAGGATTGCCTCATAAACCACGAAAATACGCTCATCTGTTATTGTAAAGAGCAATGCCTTTACATCATCGTCACTGAGCTTTTTCAGCTTAGGGAGATTCAGATCCGACAGTCCGATCTCGGCTCCTCTGACCGCCTTTAACAGAGCATCCTCAAATGAATCGGATATTGCCATGACCTCTCCTGTCGCCTTCATCTGAGTTCCCAAATCCTTCTTGGCATATACAAACTTGTCAAACGGCCACTTGGGCAGCTTTACCGCAACATAATCTATAGACGGCTCAAGAGCGGCATATGTCTTCCCGGTAACTCCGTTGACGATTTCGTCAAGATTGTAGCCTATAGCTATCTTTGTCGATACCTTTGCTATGGGGTATCCTGTCGCCTTAGACGCCAACGCAGAGGAACGTGACACACGGGGATTTACCTCTATTACGGCATACTCAAAGGAATTCGGGTCGAGAGCCAGCTGAACATTGCATCCTCCCTCAACCCCCAGAGCCGTTACAATATCGAGAGAGGCAGTACGCAGCATATTAAATTCCTTCTCGGCAAGGGTAACGGTTGGTGCAATAACAATACTGTCACCCGTATGGACACCAACGGGATCGACATTTTCCATAGAACAGACCGATATAACATTACCCGCCTTGTCACGCATCACCTCAAACTCTATCTCTTTCCATCCCGCAATACAGCGTTCGACAAGTATCTGCCCTATCGGAGATGCGGTGATTCCGCTCGCAACTATCTCTCGCAGTTCCTTTGGATCGTTGGCGATACCGCCGCCGCTTCCTCCCAGCGTAAAGGCAGGACGAATTATAACGGGGTATCCGTTGCTTGCGGCAAAGTCTGCGGCCGTCTGCAGGTCGGTAGCAATGACCGACGGTATGCAGGGCTGACCGATAGATTCCATGGTTTCTTTGAATATCTTTCTGTCCTCAGCCTTATCAATCGTTTCGGGCGATGACCCTAACAGCTTGACATTCATTTCATCTAAAAAGCCCTCTTTAGCCAGCTGCATACACAGGGTTAGCCCTGTCTGACCGCCAAGACCGGACAGTATGCTATCGGGGCGCTCTTTTCTGATGATTCGCTTTATTGTAGTAAGGGTTAGCGGCTCGATGTATATCTTGTCCGCCATCGAGTTGTCGGTCATTATTGTAGCGGGGTTAGAATTGATGAGAACAATTTCGATCCCATCCTCCTTGAGCATTCGGCAGGCTTGTGTTCCCGCATAATCAAACTCGGCCGCTTGTCCTATCACAATAGGACCCGAACCTATCACAAGCGCTTTCTTTATCGACCTATCTAATGGCATAATTTACCTCCGTAATATTATTATCTATTTTTCTTGTCTCTACATCGCCCTCTCCGTCACGCCAAGGCGTGACACCCTGCAGCAGACCACCCCGCCGCTGCGGCGGCACCCCTCCCCAGAGGGGAATTGGGGCTTGCGAACTATAATTTCCAATTCCCCTCTGGGGAGGGGTGGCAAACACTCGCAACAAAGTTGCGATAGTGTTTGACGGGGTGGTCTTGCCACAATCCCGTGTATTTGCGGGGACTGCTGTGATACGCTACACCAAGTATAATCTATTACAAGAAAATTGTCAAATGGTATTTTCGATGCCGCTATAATTTCAAGCCCCTGCCCTCTTTGGCAAAGAGGGTGCCGCCGCAGCGGCGGGTGTTTTTCTCCGTAGGGTACGCACCCCCGTGCGTACCGTCCTATTGCGGCGGGTGTTTTTAATTGTCAATTGTACATTGTTCATTGTTAATTGTTCATTGTTAATTGTTCGTCCCCCCTTGACATAATCCTTTTGAGGGCGTACAATGGTTGTATGAATTTATTATACACACTCCCCGATGACAACGCTCGGTGCCTTGCCGCTCTTACCGATGAGCAGCCTGTCTACTGTGTTCCGTTTGATCTAAACGGGGAAAACCAATTTACCGACGGGTACACCATCGTGACCGGCAGCATGATTTATCTGATTCGCAGCGGCGAACTGCTGGAGAAATATAATATAGGCGATTATAAAAAGGCCCGCACCTCGGTGAGTCTCGGCTGCGGAACGCTGATACTCGACTCGGTCGCCGTTCTCAACTACTCTGTTAGGCATCTGTCACGATATGCCTATATTGCCCGTGCCATAAATTATATAATAGACGGCCGCAATATCAGAGTAACGGGCGGAGAAAAGGAAAAACTCTGCCACATATGCGGCAAACCCATGTTCGGCGCCGATTACTGCCACTCCTGCCAAGGAACATCGAGAACATGGAAAAGACTTATCGAACTCATAAAACCCTACATAAACCCATACTTAGTGCTGTCTGTGTCAACCTTTATCGTCATGCTGACGGGGCTGGGCATACAGTTTTGGCAGCGTGGATTTGTCAACAGATTTATGGCGCCCGACAGTGCCGAATATGGACAGGGCAGTGTAGGCGACATTATGTTCTTTATAGCGGTATTTGCTGCGGGACATCTTTTTTTACAGGTGCTGAACTTCTTTATAAAAAAATATAACGCGCGGTTAGGGGCAAGATTGGGGGCAGACCTGCGTGAAAAGATGTTCAACAAGGTGCAGGAGGTCTCTCTGAGTTTTATAAACAAGCATCATATCGGCGAATTTATGAACAGGGTTATGAACGATGTCAATCATATACGGGGATTTATGGGTGATATATTCAATGTACTCCTGACCCATATTGTTACCATGACAGGATCGATTGTCGTGATGATGATACTCGATTGGAAGCTGGCATTGCTTATTCTTGCGTTTATACCCGCTCTTACCGTTATATTCAGAACCCAGCACAGACGGATACACAAACTCTACCGCAACCAAAATCGATTGCATGACCGATTGCAGACACGTCTGCAGGATATTCTCAGCGGAATTAGGATAGTCAAACTTTTCGGCAGAGAAGAGGACGAAAGCCTGCGTCTTAACAGCGAAATATCCCGCTATACCGTTGTCCAGACCCGCAACGAGGTATACTGGTCAACCTTTACCCCGATAATATGGTATCTGATGAGTACGGGAGGATTCATGGTGCTGCTGTTCGGCGGTATATATGTGCTGTCGGATAAGTTTGAGATAGGCGATCTCATGCTGTTTCAGGCCTTTGCGGGCAACATATACGGGCCGCTCCGATGGCTCAGCCATCTGCCGAGGATGCTCATAAGAACACTCAACTGTGTCAACAGAATAAACGATGTTATGGAAGAACGTCCCGAATCAGACGGTCAAAACGCCGTCAAGCAGGAGATCAAAGGCGAAATAACCTTTGATAATGTTTCCTTTGGCTATATGTCCTATGAACAGGTGCTTGAAAACATCAATGTCACCATAAAAGAGGGCGAGATGGTTGGTCTTGTCGGCTCTTCAGGCTCAGGAAAGTCTACATTTATCAATCTGGTCATGGGTCTCTATCGGGTTGACGAGGGTCTTGTCAAGATAGACGGCGTTGACATAAACGATCTTGATTCGGCAAATATGCACAGGCAGATCGGCGTTGTTCTGCAGGAGACCTATCTGTTTGCGGGAACCATTCTCGACAATCTGCGATATGCCCACCCGACAGCCGATTACGAGCAGGTCATAAGGTGCGCCAAGATCGCTAACGCCCACGATTTTATACTAAAAAGCCCCGACGGTTACAACACCTATGTCGGGGAAGGCGGACATACACTCTCAGGCGGAGAACGTCAGCGAATCGCAATAGCACGGGCTATTCTGCATGATCCTCGCATACTGATACTCGATGAGGCTACAAGCAGTCTCGATACCGAGAACGAACACGCTATCCAGGAAGCGCTCGGCAGGCTGGTAAAGGGCAGAACGACCATCGCAATCGCCCACAGGCTCTCGACACTGCGAGGAGCCGACAGGATAATCGTGCTGGACAAACAAAAGGTTGCAGAATCAGGCTCCCACAACCAACTGATCGAGGCAAAGGGCATATACTACAATCTCGTAACGGCTCAACTGCAGATGCACAAGGGGTAAAACACCCGCCGCAGCGGCGGGGGGTTTACCCCCGTAGGGGACGGGCCCCCGTCCGTACCCCCTCCCTCCCCCC
>Ga0099364_10005150_pt1 | contig 19519 bp, 17 predicted proteins | sample TergutTh196P3_FD_73070 | JGI IMG/M metagenome (GOLD analysis project Ga0099364, IMG submission 73070) | Microcerotermes parvus P3 segment gut microbial communities from Pointe-Noire, Republic of the Congo - Th196 P3 | ecosystem: Host-associated > Arthropoda: Insects > Digestive system > Gut ... | reverse complement strand
GCCCCCCGTTTCGCCGCCGCCTTCGGGTTCGTCTTCGTCCTCTTCTTCGTCATCGTCGAAATCAACGGATGCGCCACTTATAAGCCCTATATCCATATACAACGGCGTACCTATCGGAACTACTGTTGTTCCGTCAGGAAGATAAACCAAACCGCCGCTCTGTACAAGTTTCTCTGAGAAAGTCGGGTTAAAAAACCATGTTCCGCCGCTCTCATCATATTTTAACTCTCTAATGTTCAGCTTTAGCGGGAAACCGCTGTCATCATACGGCTTAAAATCATAAAGCGCGAAGAAGTTTCCGTCATTATCCTCGCAAAATTCCATTGTACCTGTTATATTGTCGGGCACAAATTCATCAAGCTGTAAAAAATTCAGCTCACGAGCTTCCGCTTCGGTCAGTGTCCAAGGTTTTTTAGGGGCATAGTCCCCCATCCATGTCATCGGATAAGCATCCGCATCTGTATCTACAGCTCCGAGAAGTCCTGAGGGATTTAATGTGGTCCGTAACCCATTTATAATACTCCCTATATCCGCGCTCGGCGCAGTAGCCTCCTCTTTCCACCCCTCAATGCCCGGCTCTTGACCGTCTATGTAATACCCAAAGAACCTGTCGCCGTCACTCGCCACAAGCTCAAGAATGGTAAATATACCGTCGTCATCTCTGAGCATACCCGCAATCTCATCAATATGCGGCAGTGAGGGCGCGGCAACGCCGATACCCGACAACAGCACCGCCGCCGCGACCGCTATTGCGACAAACGGCACACAGAGCGAGAATACCTTACCCTTCACGCTCATTGAATTTATCAAGGATTTAATTTTATTCATTGTATAACCCTCCTGTTATTTCTGGTTTGCAAGACGTTATGACGGTGGTACAGAAGCATCAAAAGCCGCTATATTCGCTATGAGTGCATCATATGAGTCCGCCGTTACTACCCTGTTTCTCGTTGCGATATTCTGCGTTGCGACATACGAGCGGGTCAAATTAACAAATCCCATTTCGGCTTCTACGTTAGCCCTTGCCCTGTTTACCCCTGACGGGTTCGGAGCACCAAGCAAAACCTCAAGTGTGATGTTAATGTTAAAATCTGTCATTCGTGTAGAAACCACCGACACGTCGTTTGCCCAAACGGTATCATGAGCAGGCGGATTGTAATCTGCCGAAACTGTAATCGGCTCAATCAGATAATTAAGACTGCCCGGATTATTCACGTCGCCCGATACGCCGTCAAACACAAAAACATGTGTTCTGTATCTGTAATTATTTGTCGCGCCCTCAACATAATCGTCATCGTCCTGCGGGATTTGCGTTCTTTCGACGATATAAAGCGCGTTTTCGGTTTCATCAAAGGCAATGCCCGCGTTGCAGTCAACGACGTATTCGCGGAGCTGTGTCATAACGACCTGATACTCGTATTGAAGCCCGACGTTGGACGAGGTATCTCTGAAAAACCTCATGCCCGATGCCATCATGCCGACAATAACAACGCTTATTACACCGAAGATAGCAAAGGCGACAAGCAGCTCAATGAGCGAAAAGCCTTTGTTGTCCGTTTGAGTTTTTGATATATACAGGTTCATATTTGTAAACTCCTATCTGCTAACCTCATGCTTCCCCGTGAACGTGGTGAGGTTAATATTATACGTCGAAGTGGTGTTACCCAAAGAAATCACCGCCTGAGTGCCGCTGAAAGGCGCGAACACATATCCTCCGCCGTCGGGAGTACCCTCAAGCAGTCTGCCCGTGCCGCGCTCTATGCCGATAACAATCGGGTTTGTAGCCAAATCACGAGTGCCATTCGCACTGAACCCCGTGACCGACACGTTAATACTGCTCTTACCGAGCACCTCATACCCCCTAAAGGTCGCGGGTGTCCCGATAGTCAAGCCCGAAGCAGTGCCTTCACCCGCAACATAGCCCTCATAGTACCGCCCGATGATGTTTTCTCCGACAACCGCAAACTCAACAAAGACAATCGGTGCGCGGTAGTTGGCGTTGACCTTTGCCTTTGACAGCACGGAATCAACACTGTTAGCCGCTGACCTCACGTTATTGCTGAACACAACCGCGATTGAAAGCGAAATCATCGTCAAGGCAATAGCCATGATAGCCACTACTACGAGTAATTCAATTAAGGAAAATCCCTTGTTACCTGTAAATTTTTTCATCAGTTCTTCTTCCAATTGTTGTAATATACCAACTCGTTAAAGTCCCAAGCATCCGTCGTTTCGTCGGAGGAATCAGAGCTAATCAGAATGTTGAGATAATCTCCGAGCACCCTGCCTGAAGTATCACTTTCGCCGACAGCGCGCAGTGCGTGCCGCAGCTCGTTGCCGCCCGCCATTACATTTTCGTTGACATAAATATTTCCGTCGCACAAAATCAATCCGCTTGAAAATGCGTCAGTATCAACAGTGACATCACCATAACTGATAATAATCTTAATAGTGCTCAAATGCGCCGAATACATCGAGAGCGGGAAAGCCCCATAGCTGACGACAGCTCTGACATCGCCCTCCGAATCTAAGTACAGACCCGCAGGCGGCTGCTCCTTAACGACATAATGGAACGGATTTTCGGGATTACTGCCGAAATCATAATCAACAAACTCACGCGAGAGTGTGCGGCGGCGGTTTTCATATTCCTCGGCAAATCTCCCTGCGTTGAAAACGCCCGTCGGGTTGGCAGTGCCGAAATCGCCCCTGAAATCAACCGTATACGTTACACCCTCAGCATCCGTTCTGACTGCCTGCGAGTAGCTGTCGAGATAAAGCTCAAGATAAGCCTGCACCTCGTCGGGCTTGTTTTTGACGTTATTCTCAAAGTAATCTCTGAAATAAGCGTTGGCGTTCTCTATTGCCGACATACCGTTATATTCGGTAAATCTCATAAACACATAGAATATATCCTGACCCGGGGTCCCTGTGCCCTGAAGCGGTCTTCTTATAGTCTGTATTCCGTTCGCATCGGGTCGTATATAGTCACTGAGCGTAAGCATATCCGCGCCGCTCGTTCCCCACAGGGGGTCGTCAAACAAAATCTCATAGGTATGCGGTGCGCTGCCGCTCTCAATAACTATCGGGTTGGCGTGGAAACCGCTTATGTGGCTCACGGGTATGAGATACGCGAGCTGGTCGCTTTTTACCGCCATTGACTGACCTGTGAGTACGTTTGTGGTATCATATGCGGACGTGGGATTTATAAAGCTGTGCCCTGCGAGAAACAGCATATTAAGCTCGCTCAAATCAAGGTCATTCTCCCTGCTGTTCACAAGAATAGAGCTGCTCAGTTGTGGGTCGGGCGAGCCTGTAGCCGCTCCGTCGCCGCCAACTCCAAAGCCGTAATATCTTCCCGCGAGCTTGGCTGACGACGTATCGCCCGAAAGAATCAAGCTCCCCGCCGTGTAGGTGTTACCCGACAGGGTTACCTCACCCGGAATATTAGTTCCGCCTGTCTTTGCGCCGACAACAACATTTCTCGCCCAAAGAGAAGCGGTATTCTCGACAATAAGCTCACGCCCCGCGACTGTAACATCGCCGTTGGCGGCGGCGACAGTACCGTCACCACCACTGATAAATGTTCCGCTTCTGAGTACGACGGGCAGAATTCCTGCTGTGGTAAGGTCAATCGCACCGAAATACGCGCTTCCGTCAACACTTATCGCCGAGCCTGTGGAGCTCATAACCCCTGTCGCGATAAACGCGAAATTGGAGATACCTCTAAACGAGTACATAGACCTTGCATAAGAAAGGTTCGGCATACCAAAGGCAATGTCGCTGTCAACGATAGAAAGATAGTCGTCGTCCGACACATGCGTAACGCGCAGTCCTTGAATCGTAATTGTTTCCACTGCAAAAATATTCGGTGTCATGAGATTGCCGTCATGGTCAACCTCCTCACCCTTTATCACAACGGAACAAACATCGCCCGGATTAGTGACCGACAGCACGGCATTCGGGTCTGTGATAAAACCGGAGAGAAAATCAAGCTCAAACGTAATATCTTGAATCCCGCTGAAAGGCGGCGTAAACAACAATCTCACAGGATTGTCGCCCGGCATATTAAAGAGTGACATTGTCGTCGCTGTCGGAGGTGTGCCTATGGTCTTTTCCGAAGACAGGAATATGTAGCCGAACTCCTCCGTGAACGCCTTGTCAAGGTCGCCGTCGCCCGAAAAGCCTTTAAGTACGTTGGAGTACGCAAGTGCGATACTGTCGGAAACAAGCCCTTGCAGTCCTGCGCGAACCTCGTCCATTGCCGTTTCCGCATCATAAAAACGATTTTCGCCGACGGCTTGGGAAGCCTTGACGAGATAACCCGTATAGGACATGAAAAGCAATACTGTGGTGAGTATCACAAGAAATGCGACAGTTATCAAGACCGTCACCATGCTCGCGCCTCGGTTGTCGGGTTTCAGATTATTTACAGCTTTGCTAAGAAAAACCTTTTGCATTAGCTCGCTCCTTAACTATTCTAAGTGTGTCGCTTCGTAGGAATAGATTGCTCTGCCGTCAAGCTCTCCTGCGTGAAAAACCTCAACATTTATCGCAAACATACGGTCACGCGGAGTTTGTAAAACAAGCAAATCAGACTCTGTTTCAACCGTTGTGTACCAATACGGCCCGTATCTTACCCTGTGTTCAAAGTTTGCCTGATTTATCATGCCGCCAACAACGAAATTCTCACGGAAGTTCGAGAAAACCCTCGTAAACCCTTCTCCGAAGAACGTAATAAGCGAAATATTCTCAACCTGATGAATCGTCGCTCTGTACATACCCTCTTGCGCGAGGTCGTTATAATCCTCTGTCCACCCCTCAGGTCTTTGTTTGACAATAAAAGCGTTTAGGGGCAACATGTCCTGATTGTTCACGACAATGGAGTCGGGGTGTGTTCCTGCAGCTCCGTAATACGGCTTGTAGAAAAGATAAGAAACTATCGGGAGCGGGAGCGGGTTGCCGTCATCGTCAAGCTCGTCGCCAAGCTGAAGCCTTTCCCAATATATGTCATAAGAAATGCTGTAATCGGAAACGGCGGAATATTGGACACCCGGAAGCTCATAGTCGTATGTTATCGTCATTGAAAGGTTGTCAATGCCCGGTCCTGCGGGTATCCTCTGCACGTCAAGGGTTATGACACGGTTGAATCTTTGCGCTAAGTCCGACGGCTCGTCTATACCGAGCAAGGACAGCTCTCCCTTAAACTCCTCGAGCGCAAGAAGGTCAGGGTCCAAGCCCTCACCCCTCGGTTGCACAAACACAGCATCAAGCGGCAGGTAGTCGGTAATTCCATGGTCGTTTATAAGCGGTTCGTCGTCATCGTCAACGCGGCGGTACACGCTCGCATCTATTGTAATTCTCGCATCAAACATAACATCGTTACTGATGCCCGCTGACACATTCCCAATCATACTGGACGGTATGCCCTCTATAGTGATTTCATAAACGCCCGTATCGGCAGAGCCTGTGACTGTTCCCTCTCCGCCAAAGGCTTCTCCGCCTGCTCTGGTGAGAAACGCTTCAACGCCCTCTGCTCTGATTGTTTCTATGATGTTCTTTGAAACGAGTGTCGCTTCGCCGAGATAGTATGCCTTTGTTGTAATGCGCTGTGATGTGATAAATCCCCCAAGGAGCGGCCCGATAACCATAACAAGAATAGCGACCGCAACCAACATTTCTACAATGGTAAATCCGCGTTTATCGGCACAGCTATGTGTTTTGTTTGTCATTCGGACTCCTCCTTAGGGGTATTTTGTCCCGCGCCCCCATTCGGGGCGCGGTGGGCACGGTGTGCCCCTAAAAGTAACTATTCACCGTCGCCGTTGTCACCGTTATCGCCGTCGCCATTATCGCCGTCATTCACTTGGTCTACTAAGCTGACTCCGGGGACAGGCATAGTATCTGACGAACCGAACGGGTTCTCCACACCGACAGGCATGAGCGGAACAATCGTTTCGATATACGGGTCTGATTCCGAAACCATGTAGAACTTCCCTACCGTAATCATTCCGAAGAGTATTCCGTTTTCGGGATTGTAGCTGACATTTACGCTATCTAACGTGGTTTTGTTGCTGCGGTTATACACATAATCCACAAGGTCTTTTATGTGCTGATAGGTGAGGTTCGCGTTCATGGTGTAAGCAGTCTTATACGCATTCACCGCCTCAAACTCCACAGTACCGTCGGGAGCGAGAATCTCCGAAAACTCAGCGACCACGATTGGCTGCGGGAAAACCATGCCCTCTGTATCTATCCCTACGACCTCCTCAAGGGCGACAGCGTACATGACGAGGTCCTCCGTGCGAACCTCTAAGGGGAAACCGTCGCGCACGGTTGAGATTAAATCTTTGGAAATTCTGATACCCTCCTCATATTCGGGCAGCTTGGCTTCCTTCTCCTTTAGCTCCGCGAGTATGGGCTTGAGAGCGTTTACTTCCCCTTGCAGGAGTTGATTTGCTTCGGTGGTCGGGCGGTAGTAAGCAAGATAACAGACCAAAAAAAGTACAATCGCAAGTAAGATTAAAAGCAGATTTATATCACGTTTAGTTATTTTCATTGTCGTTACCCCCTACCCTACTAAATCGTCATCCGACATTATTGCCCTCACTTCAGGCTCCGGGGTCGGAATGATTATTTCTTTATATCTGCAAGTGATGTTAAAATCATAGGATATAATGCCCATCTCGTCTACGTTTTCGGTAATGCTCGTAACAGTTATAACCTCCACGCTCTCAAAGGACCTGAACGCAACGAGAGTTTTTGCCGCCGCCTCAAGTGTTAAGAGCTTGACGTTCATAGAGATAGAATCGTTCGTACACACCGCCGAGAGCATAACGAGGTCTTGCGGCATCTTCTCCTCTAACTCTTCAAAGAAGCTCGCGAGGTCGGCATTTCTGTAATCAGCCTCAAGAATCAGCTCAAACACCGCAAATGCTGTAGCATCCTTCATGTACTGGAGGTACACTTCCTCAATTTCCTCAATATAGCGTGTGTTTTCGATGTCGAGCACTAATTTGTCTTTCTCTCTCGTCAGACTGAGGTTTTCATCATACACCGTGTACGCAAGAAATCCGCTCGCGATGGCGATTACGAGAAAGATTAAGAGTCCGACAAGTAAGGATGCTTCCTTCTTTTCGGTCGGTTGGTCTGATTTCCCCGTTTTTCCCGCCGCGAACTGTGCCGGCAAAAGACCGACAGGAGCGATTGCCGCCCCAAAGGCTGAAGCATAGGTCGCTATGATACCCGCATCCTTGCCGAGTGCGGAGGCTGATGGGGACTCCTCAAGATAGCTTACTATCTCCTGACCGATTGTTTCGGCGACCATTTCGCGAAGCCCCGCAAGGTGAGCACAAGCGCCGACTAAGATAACCTCTTCAAGCGGCGCACTCACGCGCAAGGTGTTGAAGAAGTCCATGCTACGCCCGATTCCGCCGACAACACGGGAGAGCGCGTCCTGAATGACATCATCAGACAGTACGCCCTTTGCTTTCATCTCGTCAGAGGGGATACAACAGGCTTTCAGGGCATCCACATAACCGATGTCGCCGTCCGCCGCTTCGCTGTATGCTTCGATATATTCGTTACCGCCGTAGGGCAGCATACGCTGGAATATGAGAGCATCACCTTGACAAATGGTGACAAAGGAGTGACGGCAATCGACATTTATGAGTATCGAAACCTTTTTGCTCCCCGTTGATTTCATCAGTTGATACAGACTGTTTCCGGCGTAGTCGATAGCATCAATGATAAGTCCCGCTGCCTTGGCAAAGCTCACATAGCTTTCTATTATCGCAAGCGGAGCCGCCATAAGGGTCAGTCCGAGCCCTTTGTTGCCGTTTTCCTCTGTCTTTTTGACCATGCCGTAATCAATTTGGTATTTGCTGATATCAATGGGGAAATACTCCGCCATGTTCGCGTCAAGAATAGACCTTATTTTGTTTTCCTTGACAGGCGGAATTGCCGCTTCACGAGTGGCAATCCTTCCCGATACGAGCGTGAACACGACATTTTTCACACCGACCGCGCCGTTTGCACTAAGCTGACCCTTCAGCTCCTCTGCTAACTTTTCGGGGTTTGAAATAAGTCCGTCGTTCACCGTGCCGGAAGGGGTACGGAACATAAACGCCTTGCTTAGGCGCGCCGACTTCCCTTTGCCTGATATCAAGCAGACCTTAACGACACTGTCGCTGACTTCCATGCTTAAATATCCCGATGCCATAAATACACCTCAAATCTGATTTGGTTTGTTATTACACGTCGATGTTGCGAAACGTCTTCTGCGAAGCCGCACATCGACGAAGCAATCTATTTCTTTTGCCGTCGCCTACCGTCATTGCGAGGAACGTAGTGACGAAGCAATCCAGTATTAAATCTACACAATTAAAACGAATACAGTGATAAATACCATTCTACTATTTGTCCGCCCCAGAGCATTGATACAAAAACACCTGCCGCGAGGTACGGACCGAACGCGAGAACGCGCCCTGCCTTGGTAAAAGCCATTCTTATAATATGCACAACCGTGCCGATAACACATCCGAGTAAAAATGCCGCTATGATACTTTGCCAGCCGATAAGCAGTCCGCAGACCGCCATGAGCTTGATGTCCCCGCCGCCTATTGCCCTGCCGCTTGTGATATACCATAAGAGAAGCAGTACACCGCTGACTGTAATAAAGCCAAGCACATAAACATACCAGTTAGAGCGGTCAAGGATAACTCTTATAAAGCCGAGCATTAAAATGCAAAAGTTCAATGCGGGGGGGATTTCCATTGTGCGTATGTCTATAACGGCAAGTATGAGAAGCGCGGAAGCCGCAAGACAGTACACAACCGTGAGCGGGGTCAGTCCCAATGGGGCTGTGGGCGACCTCAGTCCCAACACTACATATGTCAGTAACCAAAGCACTCCGTTTGCAAACTCAATTAGGGGATATTGAGCTGATATAGTGCCTTTGCACCCGTAGCACTTGCCCCGCAGGGCAAGGAAACTGAAGATTGGAATAAGCTCGAACCATCTCAGTTTCCGCCCGCAGAAGACGCATTGTGAATGAGGGACTATGCTTTGTTTTTCGGGGATTCGCAATATACATACGTTTGCGAAGCTACCAAAGCACGCGCCGAGCGCGAATACTATTATACAGTATATTACTATGTCACCCATTCACTACGTCCTCGTTTTTAAGGGGTTTAGGGGTTTAGCCGATGGTGTCAATGAGTCCGCTCATATATGTTGTGTTCGAGTCTGTTGCCGTTGTGGTCAACGACGCAGAAGCGGCACCTGTAGCTAAGTTAACCGTCATGGTAATGTTGGTGGCTGCTTCGAAGGTTCTGGAAGAAGCTACTGCCGGTAGTGGGATGACGTTTGTAAACGCATCAAAAATAGCGTTACCGGATGCAGCACCACCCGGAGTAAGGGTAACGGTACCGGCGGGAACCCAAACTGCTTGCACGTCTGTAGTTCCAGCTCCCCACACTAATGTCGGGTCAGCAGCGAGTGTCTTCAGTGCCTGAACCATCTGACCTGCGGCATTGACATCGCGGGAGATGCGTGAGCGTTCAACATAGCGGATGAACATCGGTGCGAGGACTGCGATGAGGATAGCCATAATCGCGATAACGATTATCAGCTCAACGAGTGAAAAGCCTGAGTTTCCGAGTTGTGTTCTTTTCTTGAGTTGTTGCAAATTCATGTTATTAACCTCTCTTTTTAATAATGATTTTTTATATTCCCAACGGACGGCTCCCCTTGCCTGCCGTAATAGGACGGTGTAATTGCGGTCTTTATCGGATGTCCTCCAATAAGGTTTGCATATATGTTGCGTTTGGATTGGTGTAGGTAGCACTACGAACAGGATTTACCATTGTCACTACTCCTGTAGATATAGTAATACTAAATGAAATTCCTGCTCCGATTCCTGCTCCCGCTACATCAGCAAAAGTTCTGGACACGCTTCTGTGTGCGGGAATAATCTCATCGAATGCCGCCTGTACTGCACCACTTGTATCGGCAGAAGTAATGGCTACGTTTGTTGTAGCCGGAGCTACGGGAGCGTTCCCTGTCCACAAAAATGTAATCGTGTTACCTTCAAACTCAATGAGCGGGTCGCCGGCGAGTGTCTTTAGTGCTTGAACCATCTCACCAACGGCGTTAACATCACGGGAGATGCGTGAGCGCTCAACATAGCGAATTAGCATAGGAGCGAGCACCGCTACAAGTATTGCCATAATCGCAATGACGATTATCAGCTCAACGAGTGAAAAGCCTGAGTTTTTTAAGTTGTTTTTCGATTGCTTTTGCAAAATTCATTACCCTCATTTTATATAGGTATTGCGTTTTGTGGTGTAGGGAACGGATTTATCCGTTTCGCGTGTAGCGGTGATTGCGCGGCTTTTTGCGGTGGTTTACAAATTGTCGAGTGCGTCGTACATCGCACCCATTGGAAGCATAACCGCTCCGATAAGCGTTCCGATTATAACCGCCATGACAACGATAATCGCAGGCTCCATAGCCGCCATAACCTGCGCGGTGGAAGCCTCAACCTCTTCGTCATAATAGTCCGCCATTTTTTCGAGCATTTGCTCGATACTGCCTGTTTCCTCACCGATTTTGAGCATATGGTAAACAAGCGGCGGGAACATTCCGCAACGCTGTAGCGGCTCTGATAACGGCGTACCCAACGCAACATCCTCCTTTGCGTTGAGAATCGCTGTTTTATAATGAATGTTTGACATAATATTGCCCGTTATCTCGATAGCATCAATAATCGGAAGTCCCGATGCTATAAGGGTGCTGAGAGTGCGTGACATACGCGAGCAGGCGGTTTTGACAATGAGCTTTCCGAAAAGCGGAAACCTGATAGCAATCGCGCCGAAGAACTGCTTGCCCGGTATTGTACGGCTGAATGCCGATATAGCAAATGCGGCACCGACAACAACACCTGCCACAACAACCCAGTTATCCATAAGAAATACGCTCATGGCAAGAACGGCTACCGTAAGTCCGGGAAGCTCCGTATCAAGCTCAACGAACATCTCCTCAAACTGCGGGATAATGAACAGAAGCATGAGTACAACGACGGCAATTGCGACGATTAAAAGCACGACAGGATATGTGGTAGCGCGTTTAACGACGGCGCGAATCTTCGCATCCTTTTCAAACTGCGTACCCATACGGTCAAAGGATGTTTCAAGACTACCTGATGCCTCACCCGCTTCTACCATTGTAATAAAGATGGACGAGAATACCTTCATGTTGGGGCGCATGGAGTCGGCGAGAGATTCACCTCGCTGAACGCCCTTACCCGCCTCGTCAATGGCTTTGCGCAGCATTTTGTTCTCCGTCTGCTCGGCAAGCATTTCGAGCGCGGCTCTGACGTTGACACCCGCACTGATTATACTGACAAACTGACGGCAAAAAACCGCCATATCTCGCGGCGATGGTTTTTTGTCGAGAAAGCTGATGTTTAAGTCTTTGGAAAACGCATGAGCATCGTCAATTGATAATATTGTCAAGCCCATTTCTTTGAGCCTTGACATCGCTTCCTCACGGGACGGCATATCAATGTTGCCTTTTTTCTCTTTTCCTTCTGTATCGACCGCCATATAACTGAATACCGGCAAATCCCACACTCCCCTTCAACGTAACCGTAATTTTTCGGTTATGTTATTTATGCGATTTTTGTGTTTTGTGCGCTTTGTGTTTTTTGCGACGGCGAAACGCCGTTAAAGGAAGTTTAATACATAATTAAAATATATGCAACAATTATTTCGCACTTTTTTCATCATTTCAGCCCCATTTTCTACGTTTCACACGGTTTAATTTTAATAGTAACAACTTTGTAACTTTTCCCCGCAGAATTTGTAGTCTTTAATTGAAATAGTAACAACTTTGTAACCATTGCAAATCAGGGGTATTTGGGGGGGCGGATGCGGGCTTTTAATTACATTACATAAGTTGCTCACCGCGATTGACAATTTGGGCGTTTTGCGATATACTACGTATAATATATATGGCGTTGCATCGGCTCGCAGGCGAGCCGATAAGCGGTAGGCGGTTAGCCAATACCCTCCGAAGGGAGGTGAGGCTTATGTTAGAGTGGATTTTCACGATTTTAGTACTTGTACTTTTTTTGTATATCATCCGCGAACTCAAACGAAAATAACCGCCCCGTCCTAACAAGATGAGCGATTATTTTCGTTCTCTCTATAGGCTAACCGCTTACCTCCGGCTCGCTTGCGAAGCGGTGCAACGCCTTTTGTATGCTTACTTTATCACAACTCAAGAAAGTTGTCAATAGCTATTTATAAAGCGCGGTGTTCACGTTTTCGGCTCTTCCACTCGCAGGAGTAGCCGATAATGTGTCCAACTCAATTCGCTACACAGTGTGTGCCGAATTGGACAAGTTTGAAATTTAAGCCCCCTCTCGCCTACTCCGCACTTGCCCGATTAGGTACTCCCCGCCCGCTTCGGCAGTATGCCCCATATTGTACATATTTTCAGACAAAAATTTCTCAATGGCGGACTTATAGCTCTCGCCGCTATTAAGCAACCCTTTCACAACCTTTACAGTGCTGTCAATCTCGCTCACCTCAACCGAAACCCCGATTATGTCACGAATCCAAATATCCAACGGCTCTATATCAATCTTGCGCCATTCGGGGTTTACGATTTTCATTGGCGTGTTTATAAACAGCGACGGCTTTTTTGTAGTAAAAGAAAACTCCAAAGCTATGCTCGACCAGTCTGTAATAACAAGGTCAGAGTTGTAAACGGTGGAATTGGACGAAAAATCCGTCTGTATTTCAAAGTCAGCACCGATTCTGTCCTTATACCTTTCGGAAATCAACCGCATTTTTCCGGGAAAACGCTTGATAAATTCAGGGTGCGGGCGAATAATAATCCTTGCGTTAAGCTCAAATAAATTCTCAATCAACGGGTCAAGACAGCTCTCAAGAATATTATCCTTTTGCCAAGACGGAGCTATCAGTATCTGAGGCTTATCCCTGCCTTGCTTAACAGAACTTCCTGTACCGCCGGAACTCTCGTAGCTCTCAATTAACATATCCAAAAGACCGAACCCGACATTCACTAACTTTTTCTCGCACAGCCCGTAAACACGCTCGGTAGCGCGAACCTCTTCATTGTGATTTTTACTGTAACAGAAAATCGTATCAAAATGGTCGAGCGCACCTTTGCGAAGCAGAAGATGAAAACTGCCCGCCCCATGGTCGGTATAGATATACTCAATATCCTTGCGTACAAGCGAACGCTTATAATGAAACACCTGCAAATCGGGCATTGTCATAACAACAATGTCCGAATCCATTTTCATAAACGTAGTTATAAGCTCATGGTTAGAGCAAAAATACGTTTCAAAACGCGGCTTTTCAATACCAAACACTTGGTCGTTTATGTCCGATGTCAAATAATGGACGGTTATATCCGAATGTTCTAAAATATAGTCGATAAAATGCTGAAAATACTTGTAAAACCCGCTCGCCTCGGAATAAAACACCAATTCCTTTTTTACGGAGAAAAATCGCTTCATATCCTCTTTTTCAAGAGCTTTTTCACGTTTCTTCAAATCGCGCTTTGCGAGCTTATCGGCTTTTGTCAGCTTTGCCTTAATGGGTCGGTTTTCGTAGTCAATGTATTTCTTCGGGTCATAAATTAAATTACACACAGCAAGAGCGGCTATACTGAAAAGGTTGCTATAAGTCCAGTACAGCCCAACGCCCGCAGGACAGACAAAAACAAACCAACCCGTAAAAACCGAAAGAAAAATCATTACTCCCCATTTGCCGAAAAAACCCTGCTCACGAGAAATTACGTTATACAGATTTTGTGCCACGCACAGCAAAATCGTAGAAAGCACAGCCAACACAGGCACAAACAAGCTATTCGGCACAGCAAATAAATCTATACCGAAAAAATATGGGTCTATATTATCGCCAAGATGACGAACGGGGTTGTTGATAACGCTGATAACACCGATTATTAAAAGCATCTGTACAAAAAGTGGCAGAATCGCTTTAACCGCGCTGTATTTCTCTCGCTTGTACAAAGCCTTTTGCTCCTTACGGAGTGCTTCATAATCACCCTCATAACGTGCTTGTAAATCAGCAAGTAGCGGTTGAATTTTTACCATGATGATAGAGTTTTTCTGGGAAATAAGCGAAACAGGGAATAGTATGATTTTTGTGAGCAACGTAAATACCACCACCGCCCACCCGAAGCTCTCGGTGACAACATAGCATAAACGCATCAAAAAACCAAATAATGTACCCAAGGTAAGGTCAATTATGTTCATTTAATTGGTTAGTCCTTTTTATTTTGCTTTTCAATTTTTCTCTGAGTACGTTTTACACCAATGTTCTTGAAAAATAAAACAATCTTGTGTCGGAACACGCCAAACGCCACACCCAGCGTTATAAATATCCCCGCTACGATTTGTGTCATCATCGCTGTAGTGGCAGGGTCAACGTATGCTAAGGCATACGTTTGAAAGTAGATGCTGAAAAATGCGGCAAAGTAGAGTGTCGTCAGTATTTTTGAGATTTTTGATTTCATGTGTCTGCTCCTTGTCTTTCTTTTGACTTTTAGTATATCGCTGTTTGCGTGAAAGGTCAATCTATGCGTTGCCAGTTGGCTAAGTCGGAAGCATCGGCAGGGACTTGGAATACTCCGGAGTGCATTGCCCTTATATTTCTCCACACTCCGTCTGTCCACTCCCACAAACTCGATTGTAAAAGTTGTACGTAACGTGTCGGTGGAGGCATACCGCCTATAATGTCAAAATACGATATACCAAAATCATCATTAGGCGTTCTATCAATGCCCGCCACTTCTAAAATACTTGCAGGGAAATATTTTGATGTCAATTGGGGCTCCGCGTTTTCTTGCATTACCCCTCTTGAATTTATTGGTTTGATAAGCAGCGTTGTTGTTGTTTGTTCGCGGTCGCCATGGTCTGCAACTATAATTATCACAGTATTATCATAAACGCCAACCGCCTTCATTTTCTCCATATAAATATTGATTATTTCAAATCCGGCGCGAGTCGTTTCTATTATATTATTCGCGCCATTTCCGATTATTTCATTGCTTTTGGCATCATAGCGATAGCTTAAGTCATGCGCGACATTTAAGTGAATGAAGCTGAACACTTTATCCTCATTGTTTGTCGTAACTTCTTTGTCTTTAATATAACGATAAAAATCTAAGTCGCTTTCAGCTCCGACAACAGGGTTTGCATAATTCGGGTATGTATATGAACTTACATGAATCAGAATACTTGCAAAAGAGGAGTTGATTGTCGAAAGGTAAAACAGCTTCAGAAAATACGGCGACAGGCGAGCAAGTGATAGCCTTCCCATAGTATCAATAACTGTATGAATGTTAGGTCTTAGCTTCTTGTCACCGTACGCTATGTTGTCCGCCCTATTCAAAATCTGTTCCATATTGCCGTATGTCGAGCCTATGTCAAGGTACAGATTTGTAGTATAGCCGTTCTCTCGCAAAACATCTATGGGAGTGCGTTGCGACCATGCCGCGTCAAAATACTCAATAGTTGTTAACAGCTCATTACAGTCAAAAAAATGTCCCGTCAGCATTACGGTAATAGACGGAAAAGTGCCGCCATACTCCGAGATATAATTGCTGTAATAGGTAAATCCGTCGAGCATTTCGTACATTTCCGGATACTCGCTCAAAGCCTCCTCCATGTACTTCCCGTCAAGACGGTCTGAGATAAATACTATTATGTTGCTTTCTTCATTTAGGTCGAGTAAGGGTTCATATGAAAAATACATCAACTCCCCCTCGTCATACCCTTCCCGCAGTACCGTGTTTGCTGAGGTAAATATCAACCCCGTTAGCTGCATCCCAAAAATAAGGACTGCAATAAAAATAACCGCTTTTTCGTATTTTATGTCCTTATTTTTTCTTTTGAGCAGAAGCCACAGGCAGAGTGGAAAAGCAGTTATAAGCAGCCATATTATACCATTACCTGTCAATCGGTAAACATCATAATACACTCTCCCTGTTATTTGCCCCATTCCGCCATTGAGAAACAATGTCTGTATTTGCGCGCTCATCAGTAATCCTGTTCCCAAAAGAAGTCCTATGTCTATTAGCTTATTTTTGGGTTTATCTTTGAATTTTATATCAAGGACAATCCATAAAGTTAAAGAGCCAACAATGGCAAGCAGTATAATTAAGTATGCTTCAGAGAAAAATCTCTGCGTAAAATGAACATTTATTATATGTACTGCGAGGAGTACGTGCACAGCGATTATGAAAATAATTTTATTGTATATGAAATAAAAGAAAACGCCCATTATCCCCAAAGATACAACTATAGAGGAAATAAGGAGGGGCGTAATCAGAAATGACCAACTGACCACAAAGTCCGTCGGGTTGTGCAAAAACATGTCAAAAGGCGTTATGAAGAACATCAAAAAACTCGCAGAAACCGAAAGCGCGATTATTGCCGCAAGCCTTTGCTTGTCAGGCGGGTTAGCTTTTGATTTCATGGGTCTGCTCCTTGTTTTTCTTTTTATTGTATCGGTGTTTTTATGAAGTAAGTGCAACAATAGCTTTGCAAATTGTACTCAAAGTGCTGAAAATTGTCAAATATTTTATTGACAAATATTTTATTTATTTCATTGACTTTGTTCATGTTTTGTGTTACTGTGCCAATTGTTGAACAAGCGCACAATTAACTATCGTGGAGGTTTCCCATGAAATCGCAATACTTTGTCACAATTTGCAGACAGCTTATAATCAATCCAAAAGCTACTCAAAGAGAGCTTGCTTCCTGTTGCGGTGTATCCTTGGGTATCGTTAACGCCGCGGTAAATGAGTGTAAAGCTGAGGGTTATTTGGAAAGCACTAATGCCCGTGAGCTTATTTTAACAGAAAAGGGTCACGCCGAGCTTGAACAGTACCGTGTACGCAACGCCATTATCCTTGCGGCGGGTTTTGGAGCGCGCTGTGTGCCTATGACATACGAAACACCAAAGGGGCTTCTGAACGTATTTGGCAAGCCTGCTGTCGAAAGGCAGATTGAACAGCTTTTGGATAAAGGAATTACTGATATTATTGTAGTTGTCGGTTATCTTAAAGAAAAGTTTGATTATCTGATAGATAAATACGGTGTTAAACTTGTTTATAATCCTGAATATGCCACAAAAAATAACTTGGCAAGCCTTTGGCTCGTTAGAGAAAAACTTGCAAATACTTATGTTTGTGTTTCTGATAACTACATCAAAGAAAACATTTTTAATGAAGAAGAGAGTGTCAGTTGGTTTTCTTGTCCGTTTATTGAAGGGAAAACGAATGAATGGATTGTAACAAAGAAAACAAAAAGCGGAATAATCCGTGAAATTACGATTGGCAGCGATAGTGGTGGTTATGCTATACAAGGACCTGTTTTTTTTAGTGTAGAATTTTCTGAGAGGTTTAAGTATTACTTAGAAAAGTATTACAATTCCGCAGGAAGTGAAAATTACTATTTTGAGCATATCCTTAAAGACGAAATTCGCAATTTGCCACCGTTGTATATCAAAGATACTACAGGGATTCTGTATGAATTTGAGGATTTTGACGAATTACGAAAACTCGACCCTGCATATAACAAAGCCTCTGATAATGAAATTATAAAGCAAATTACCGAAATATTTAATGTGCCAATAGAAAAAATTCACAACATTTATTCTATAAAAGCCGGGGTTACAAATATGTCATTTCATTTTGCGGTGGACGATAATAAATATGTTTTTCGCGTTCCCGGCGTAGGTACGGATAAACTCATTGACAGAAAAAACGAAAAACTGGTTTATGATGCTATTGGAAAACTCAAAATAACTGATGAAATTGTAAGTTTCGATGCCAAGTCCGGTTATAAAATTACACATTTCATCGAAGATGCCCGCAATTCTGACCCTTTTAACGATGAAGAGCTTGATGTCTGTATGAAATTGATTCGTCCGATTCATGAAAGTGGTGTTACTGTCCCCAACTCGTTCAGTATTGATAGTAAGATTGATTACTATTTATCTTTAGCAGAAGAAATGTGCGCTGTTAATTTTTCGGATATTAACAAAACAAAAGAGAAGGTTCAGGAGCTTTTGGAAATTCGACGCAACTTCGCAATTCCTGAAGTTTTATGTCATGGTGATTACGCTCACATAAATGTACTTATGCTGCCAAATGGAACAGGTCGTCTTATTGACTTTGAGTACAGTGGTATGGCTGACCCTCTTATGGATATAGCTATGTATGCTATTTTTGCTGAATTTGACAAGGAGCGTGTTGATTTATCTCTTAGGATGTATTTAGGTAGAGAGCCTAATAAAAATGAATTGATAAGGTGCTATATGTATGTGGCACTCGGTGGTTTTTTATGGTGTATGTGGAGTCAATATAAGCAAGCATTAGGGCAAGAGTTTGGCGAATACCCCCTGACAATGTACCGATATATGAAAGATTATTATAATCTTGTAATGGCATTAACCGAACAGACAAAATAATGACATTGGTCGGTGCTATGCCGATACAAGAGTTGGCGCGGCTGTTTGTGTGTAGCGGAGTTGACGGCAGACTTCACGTTACTTTTCTTTATTTCGGAATTATCTCACGATTAACCGAAGTATTTTTCGATAAAGTCCTGCGGTGATAATGCGGGAATGGGAGAATTTGCGAAATCGCGCTCATTCCGCGTGACGATATAGTCTGCTTTGTGGCGCTTGGCACTGTACGCAAGAAGCGCGTCCTCATAGTCTGTCATGTCGGAGTTCAGGGCAGTAGTAGTGTCTGTAGCAAAAACATCTAACACCTTTATATTTTCCGTCAGCTTTCGTATAATCGCCTTTGCTTCTTCTTCCGTTTTACCCTCTCGGCACAAAAGGTAAAAAATATCGGTGGTTTGACTGGCGAGAATCATTCCCGTTATCTGCGCCCCGCAGAGCTTCAAGAGCTTAGAGGACATTTCAACATGAGATTCCCGTCCGATAAGCACATCAAGGATGACGTTGGTGTCAATCAAGGCTTTCATACTTTTGCGCCAACCTTTCCGCTTTCGCTTTCTTTATGTCGATGTCGGCGTTCGGTATCACGCCCGTTATGTCGTCTACCCAACTTTGTGTTTCTTTCGGTGCGGTCAGTACGGCGATGCTCTTACCGTTTTTTGTGATATATACCTCATGCCGCCCGACGAGCGATAAATACCTGCCAAGATTAGCCTTGAAGTCGGTTGCTGTTGTTTGAATCATTGTACTAACCCCTTTCGTTCGATTTAGTAATCATTATATACAAATCGTTCGATTTGGTCAATAATAAATGTCATTATGTTCGTTTTTTGTCCGATTCTCCAAAATGTCGTTGTTGTTTTTGTGTGAGTTCAACAAAATGTGCTTGCTTATTTTGTTTTGTGTGATAGAATAATTGCACAGAGGTCGTTGATGTCATAAGCGGACAGAGAGGACAGGTAATAAGTTTGAAAGTAAATTTCAAACAG
>Ga0099364_10005149_pt1 | contig 19523 bp, 8 predicted proteins | sample TergutTh196P3_FD_73070 | JGI IMG/M metagenome (GOLD analysis project Ga0099364, IMG submission 73070) | Microcerotermes parvus P3 segment gut microbial communities from Pointe-Noire, Republic of the Congo - Th196 P3 | ecosystem: Host-associated > Arthropoda: Insects > Digestive system > Gut ... | reverse complement strand
AAGCGGTTTTGGTATTCTTAAATATGTTGACGAAACAAAAATCACCCCGGGAAATTGGTCTTCCGATACGGATTGGATGGTCTTTCGCTTAGGTGAAATTTATCTGAACATGGCTGAAGCCTGTATAGAACTTGGACTTAACAATGAAGCGCTTAGTCTGGTGAATGCCATCAGGGAACGTGCAGGTGTCGCTCTGTTGACAAGTATTGACAGGGAAAAAGTGCGTCATGAACGTAAAGTAGAACTTGCGTTTGAAAGTCATCGCTGGTATGATCTGCGACGGTGGAGAATTGCAACCACTGAATTATCAAGACCATTCAGAGGCTTGGTTTATTCATTAGATTATAATTCGACAAATACCGGGGGGCCTTGGAAATTCCAGATTAGCGTGACGCCAAATGTAGATGGCGAAAATGAAAAACGATTTTTTGACCGTCATTACTATCTGCCTATATCTTCTTCGAGAACATCGAATAATGCTAAACTCGTTGAAAATCCGGGATATTAACTAAAAGGAAAATTTTTACATGAAAAAGGTAGTGATTAAGTTTTTCTCTCATCAGTAATTCTTGATCACTACCATTTCATCGTTTATTAATAAAACAATTTACAACATGTCAAAAGCAATAATTAAATGCATATTACTCATATTATTATGTGGTAATTCTTGTTCACAAAGCGTTGATAAGATCATTAACTTTGAGTCTTTATTGGGAGAAATGATTTCTGCCGAAAAATTAGCAAGGTGGCCACAACCGGAGTGGAATAATATGCAGTCATCAGCGCTAAAAACTGATAAAAGGCATAACGAAGGATTCTTTGCCAATAAAGAAATCGGAAATTTTGTAAGAATTGAAGAAAAGGGCGATGGCCAAAAGGAGTGGGTTTTAATGGAACATAAGGGACCCGGTGCTATTATCAGAATGTGGGCTCCAAATATGGCAAAAGATGCGATCTTCAGGATTTATTTTGATGGTAGTGAAGAACCTGCGATAGAAGTAAATATGATGAAACTTTTTTATGGTGAAGACTTTGTTTCACCGCCATTTGCAGCATTGAAAGCAAGAGGGGGCAACGTATATCTGCCTATTCCCTATGAACGAGCATGTAAAGTTACAGTCGACAAAAATGATTGCGACTGGGCGCCACCCCCTGATTTGTTTTATATCATTCAATATCGCGCTTATGCTCCCGGAACGGTGGTTGAGACGTTCGACATGAAGCAATATGAAGTTAATAGACAGTATTTAAATGAGGTTGGTCAATTTTTAACCAATCCAACAATCGAAATGAATATGTCTGAAATGCTTGTTGATACAATTTTAAACGCATCCAATAAACTTGTTTTCGATCTGAAGAAAGGGAGTCGGGCGGTTAATTACTTGGAGGTTAAGGTTGAAGCGGAAAATATGGAGGATGCTTTACGTACAACAAAACTGATCATGGAATTTGACGGCGCTCAGACGATTGATTGTCCGCTTGGCGATTTTTTTGGGAGCGGCGCAGGGTTGAACCCTTTTAATGACTGGATGAGAACTGTTAAAAAGACCGGAGAGATGTGTTGTCGATGGATTATGCCTTATGAAAAAAATGCCGTACTAAAAGTAGAGAACGGCGGGAATAAATCCGTAAAGTTAAAAGTAAAAATCAATTTTCAACCCTGGCAATGGGATGAACGTTCCATGTATTTTCATGCTAACTGGGGAATTGAACGCGGTATTCGTAATCTTCCGGTATCAAATTTCAACTTTATCAATATCAGTGGACAGGGTGTTTACGTTGGTGAAACTTTGAGTATTATTAACTATTCAAACAGGTGGTGGGGAGAAGGCATGGAAAAGGTATCTATTGATGGAGAAACTTTTCCTTCACAATTTGGAACCGGAACGGAAGATTATTACGGATATGCCTGGGGAGACACAAAAATTTTTGATGCTCCTTTTCATGCTCAACCTCGCGTGCCGGAAGGCCCTGATTTTTTCGGGACTACAGTTAATACAAGGATTCGTTCTCTGGATGCCATTCCCTTTAATTCTTCATTGAATTTGGATATGGAAGTTTTGACACAAGGGGCCTTTATTGATGAGTCGTGTGAATTAGATTATGGCGTGGCGACTTTTTGGTATGGATTTAAGAAATCGGTAGGGACAAAAATATCAAAATAGCATGAGATATATCACTATTACATGTTTTTTATTGTTCACACTTTTTCGATTCTCAGCCCAGGAGTTGATTCAAAAGACTAACAATGAGTTCACTTACATGTGGTGGGTTCAAGATCAATTGGATGTGACCTACGAACCTGATATGGGATGGCATCGAATTAGACTTAGAAATGATGTCGCCGGCAACTTCGATGTTGATAACCAACGGATGGAAAAAGTGTTGTTTTTTATAGAAAACAACAATGCAACAGAGGCCACGGTCCGTTTAAATTTTGCAAAAGAAACTGCGGTATTTGGTATTACGGGAATTTCGTCTGTTATCTGCGATGATAAGGGATTTCCGACAGGAATACCGATGCAAATTTCCAAAAACTGGCATCGACTTGATTTTAACAAATATGCAGATCACTTGTACAGAGGCCCGTGGTATCATGGCATCACTGTTTTGAAAATACCGGCAAAAACCAAATTTACTTTTGAATATTTGGGTATTGGTCCCTTGTGGGGAATTGTCCCTGCTGTAGCCCATGCACAACTCTGCTTGGTTGGTTGGGGATCCAATCAACTTTGGGAAGATACGACCATCGGTTCGTGGGCTGAACATGTCTGTTATGAACCCGATCTTGATCAGGCATCGGCGCCTGTACTTGATGTCAGGCCATTGATGGTGGCCGATTCACAAGGGCGGAGATGGGGATGGACAGGAAATGTAGGCGGTGCGGATTTTTTGAAATTACGTAAAAAAGACGGTAAACGGGCCTGGCATACAGGGATGAAAACACATTGCGAGTCGAATTGCCCTAACCTTACGGAAGTATCATACGCAGGGAGTATGATGAATGGCGATATTCTTGTAAAATACGCCACCTCCATGTATCGCTCCGACGACATTACGCGTAGCATATATAAAATAAGAATGGACGTTGAAAACGATGTGGAATTTGATGAATTGGTAATCTTTCAGATGGCTGCAAGTACATACCATTATGGGTTCTCCGAGCGTTTCTCCTGGGGAAATGAATCGGGCGTAAAAAAAGAATGGAATGTGGCAAATCAATCTACTTATATCGGCAACAAAACCGCATTTAAAGGGAAGATACCATGGATAGCTATGACTGGTTCATCGATTACCGATTATTATGATGACAATCTTATTGGAGGCGATCGTGGCTTTATCATACGGAATTGGAATGTTAAATTAAATGGTCAAACCAACATTCCTCCTTATTGGCAGGAGGATAGTTCAAGTGAAGGCACCTATCATGGCAATCCCTGTTCAATTATAAATGTTACCCTACCCGATGGCTACACCTCACTTTCTGCCGGCGATTATATTGAAGCAGAAATCGAAATGGTTGTACTGCCACTAAAGGCAGAAGACTATTACGGGCCAAATATCCCATTAAAACAAGCTCTTAACAAATATGCAGGGAAATGGCAAATGGTACATCGGGAAGCCGTCGGGAATCGTATTTCGGTCAACTCGATCATAGGTAAAACGGAGAAAAACTTTCCGATTGTCGTTGTTGCCTCCAATGACAAAGCACACATCAAAGTAAAAGGTGGTATGGGATATGTTCCAGTGACAATAAAAGGCTTGTCTGATTATCGTAATCCTGTTCTTTATCAAAAAGATGGCAATAAATGGACTAAGGTAGACCAAAGCCGGTATGGAAATGATTTTTGGCAAACAACCTTTGACAACGATACCGGCACTTTCAATATCACATATAACGTAAACTTAGATAGTAACACCGGCATATCAACAATAAAAGAGTTTAAATTTAGTTTTTTATAAAAAAAGAATCGTATGAAAAAATCATGTTATTTCAATTACACCCCAATAACGATACTTATTGTTTTAATTTGTATCTTCTCTACCAAGACAATTGCACAGCATGTGAGCGTGCCAACCCAAGCCAATTATGGGCAAAGGAAAGTGGTCGATATTGCTTTACTTGGCGCTAAAAATGACGGAAAAACACTCAATACGGCTATTATTCAGGCGGCTATAGACGATTGTTCGATATCGGGCGGCGGAACGGTGTATGTGGCAGGCGGCGGAAAGTACCTTACAGGTACGATATATATGAAAAGTTTCGTAACGCTTCATATCGACAACGGCACCACCTTGCTCGCAAGTTCTGATATCTCTGATTATACGGATGATACCCATAAGAATATGTATAAAAACGAACCTCACATGGATAAATGTCTGATATTCGCCCATAACGCCGAATCGTTTGCATTTGAAGGACATGGTACAATTGACGGCAATGGATACCGCGATAATTTCTCTCAGCAACGCCCCATGATGATGCGTTTTCTCAACTGCCGAAACATTCATCTGACTAACCTAAATCTCGTCAATCCGGCGTCATGGACTTCGGCCTGGCTTTACTGCGACGACATCACCGTAAGTGGAATCCGGATTCACAGCCGCGTTAATTTCAATGGCGACGGATTAGATTTCGACGGCTGCACCAACGTGCGTGTCAGCAACAGTAGTTTTGATACCAGCGACGACAGCATTTGCCTGCAAACATCGCGTACCGACCGTCCATGTCGTGATGTGACAATCTCAAACTGTATTTTTTGCAGCGAATGGGCGGGAATCCGAATCGGGTTGCTCTCGCGCGGAGATATTTGTTCGGTGACGGTTACTAACTGTACGTTCCGCAATATTAAAGATTCGGGACTGAAAATTCAAATGAATGAAGGCGCGGAATTGAAAAATATGACCTTTTCCAACCTTGTTATGGAAAACGTGCCACGACCGGTTTTTATGACCTTCTGTCGGATACGCACTTGTGTAGATGCTCCAATGGAAGTGGCGCCGATGAAATATATGGGAAACTTTATTTTTCAAAACATCATTGTCGATAATTCCAAAGGCGACAAAAATTCATGTTTTTTCTTTTCGGGAATGCCAAACAAAAAGATTGAAAACATATTGATTTCGGATATTTTTATGTTCGTTTCCGGCGGTGGAACAGCTGAGGACGCCGCCCGTGATTCCATTCCCGAATTTGACAGCCAAACGCTCCGCGATGAGTTTCCTGGGTGGCCTGAATTTTTCCTGTTAGAAGGCGCTATGCCCGCAAGCGGCTTGTTTGCCAGACATGTAAAGGGGCTGACAGTCAATAATTTTCTCGTTAAAACCCAGACAGAAGACAAGCGTGAGAAAATTAAATTTATAGATGTAGATCAATGATTATTGAAAAGTTGCGCCAAAAAAAGATTTTAAAAAAATATAAAATAAATAAGACAATGAAAAATAAAAAAATATTGGCATTATTAATGCTGTTAGCGTTGTTTCAAACACTTCCCGCTCAGGAATTGAATACAAGCAAGGATAAACGCGGGCGTTTTTTTGAGTGGGGTAATTACGCAATGTTCATCCATTGGGGATTGTATTCTCAGATAGCTAATAAATGGGAAGATAAAACGTTTTATGGCATAGGAGAACATATTATGGGGCCAAATATGGCCAACATTCCTGTGGATGAATACATGGCGATAGCTAAAGGATTTAATCCTACTCAATTCAATGCAAAAGAGATTGTACAATTGGCCAAAGATGCGGGAATGAAGTATATCATCATCACAAGTAAACACATTGACGGTTTTGCCATGTATCACTCGACTTGCAATAAATTCAATATTGTAGACGCCACTCCGTTCAAACGCGACCCGATGAAAGAGTTGGCGGAAGCCTGTAAACAGGAGGGATTGGGATTCGGGTTTTATTATTCTCATAATCTGGACTGGACATATCCGGGAGGAACAGGAGGTCCAAAAGTAGATAAGGAAGGCAATTCAAAAACATTTGACAATTATTTTATCGAAAAATGCTTGCCTCAGGTGGAAGAAATTACCCGTAATTACGGTGAACTGGAACTGATTTGGTTTGACGCTCCTGAGGGAATGCCCGAAAAGTATGCCAAACAATTGGTGGAGGTAGTTCACCGTAACCAACCGCACACATTAGTATCAGGACGTGTCGGTTTTGATTTGGGTGATTATCAGACGTTGGGCGATATGCTGGTTCCTCTTGAAAATATTGACGGGTTGTGGGAAAGTGTTGATGTAACAAATGATTCGTGGGGGTATGCCTGGTATGATGAAAATTGGAAGAGTCCGAAACAATTACTCAACTATCTTATTTCCACGATTGCCCGCGGCGGCACTTATATGTTGAATGTCGGCCCTGACGGTCTTGGACGGATTCCCGAACCGGTTCATGAATCATTAAGGGCGGCAGGGAAATGGATCGCCAAATATCCGCAGGTCATTTATTCTGCAGACGCTTCACCCTGGAAACATGCGTTGCCTTGGGGCGATGTAGTAGTGAATGACGGAAAACTTTATCTTGCGGTATATCAATGGCCGACAACGGGAAAACTATACCTGCCCGGATTAAAAACGGAAATAACCTCCATCAAACTTTTGAATGAAAAAAAAGGCGATAAGTTAAACCATACGAAAGAAGGTTCATGGACGGTGATTCATGTTCCATATCAAGCGCCAGATCCGATGGTATCAGTCATAGAAGTCACCCTGAAAACAACACCCGAAGTAAATACCATCATGGCGGTTGATCCGGAATTTGGTGTCGACATATCTTCAAAATTTGCCAGCACAAATGCATGTAGTGTGAATTACAAAAGCTGGATGGAAAAATACGGCGAGTGGAAACACATTTATCAGGTAGATGACTGGAAACAGGAAAGTAGCGTCAGTTGGGAACTTGAAATCAAAACACCGGGTAGATATCTTGTAGAATTAACTTTTGCAGGCAATGGGCCAAAAGTATGGCGGGTAGAAACAGGTGAAGGCGCCATGATACAGAATCGTCAAAATTCAAGCGCTATATATAACACACAGCCCATTGGATGGCTCAAATTTGAAAAAGCGGGGAAACAAACAGTTTCTGTAAGTATTCCGGAAGGCGATCGGAAAAATACAAGTTTGGCAGCTATTAAAATAACCCCGATTTCAGGCATCACATTATCTTCTGCTCCGATAACACCGTCTGCCGCCAAGACGGATGTCATTGAATATAAAACCGATTATTTTACATATACGACGAGTATAGATGGCCTTCCCTCTTCGTTTAAAATAAAGGACGGAACGGAATTGCTCAAAGAAAGCAGCGGAGGGTATTATATCCAACATAAAGGTCAGGAAGATATTCCGCTGTCAAAAGTGTCTAAATCAGGTGAGTTTACGGTATTCGCTTCGAAGGATGACAAATATCAACTGACTGTAAAAATTAATGCCACGTCGCATTACATTGCGTTTACGAATGTCAGTTTTAAAGGGGATTTACCGCCCGGAGCAATGGTCGGGTATAAACTCGACGCGGGTTCAGACGTAACGCTTTTTGCATTTGATTATGCGTGCGAGGCGACGCGCACAACTGCGACGTTTGCGCGGTTCTGGGATTTACATCCGACTAATTCGTTGGGTGGTTTTGCAGTTTATTATTACGATTCGGAAAACATGCAGGACGACTGTATCCTGCGCATCTGGGGGAATGAAAAGGTTCCTCATCCAAAAATTCCCAATTGGAGTTACGAGCGCGCAAAGCAGTGGATGGACGAGTGGTGTGAGGTTTTTGCCGACCAGAGCATGATGTACATACATCCGCAAAATTTGACCGAGCTGACCTCGGGCGCTTTCCAGACATATTTAGATATGGCTGATGTTAAATATGTTTATTTATTCACAGATATATGGCAATTAGGTTTCTGGCAGACGATTTATGAAAACCATCAGGTCGCAGGCGTTTTCGGTGATCAGGCAGCGCTTAAGCGGTACTCGGACTTGCAAAATTCCCGTGGACAGAAGACGATGCTACATTACCTCACCGCGACGTTAGGGTTTCAAGACCCCAAATACGGGGGGAGCAATATCCCTGCCGGGCAGCTTGCTACATGGGCTGACGGAACGGCAAGAGACATGATTGACGGCAACACCAATACAATATACTTCAAACCTGCAAAAGATTGGTATGAAATACCCGACGGTACTATAACCAAAAAAGCGGTAGGTAAAAACACCGAGCCTTTTCGGGATGTCTTTTTGGGACTCCAAAGATTCTTATTTTACAATTACCTTCAGGTCGACAATGAAGTAATGAAAATAAGCAATTACGAAAAAATGTCCGATGGCACATGGAAACTAACGGTATTTGACCGTGGATTTCAGGGGACAGTCAAAGGCGAACATGCAGCAGGTGCGCAGATAAACCTTATCATTTTACCATGGGATCAGGCTTATGCTCCCGGTACCATGTCACCCCTGTTTGATACGATCGCCATCAATTGGGCGAACGTTCTCAATGACTGTAAGATTTATTGTACTATGTATGACGGATATGAAAACGTGGAGGCAAACGGACAGTGGGGCTGCGAAAAATTTGCTACGCTGGTTTACCAAAACCTGGACCTTCCTGTCATCGCTTTTACGTCGAGCGGAAGCCTCCCTAAGTCGGGCTACATCGAATATCAGCTAAACCGAGGCAAGGCGCTGCATACGGCATGGATGAGTTTCACAGGCGTATACAGGGTCAATTTCAACCTTGAAAGAGCCTCGACGACAAGGCAAGGTTCGTATACATCTGCTACATGGCCCCTTGTTGCCAATTATAATCTTGGATTGGCGGCGGCGTTGAAAGGGTCTGAATTTTCGGTCATGCGCCCTGACCCGATGTTCGGCATCACCATCAAAGAATTTGAAACGCACGGAAAGACAGCGGAATTATTAAAATTATGCCCCCTTTGGAAGCAGATATCCCAAAAACTGACAGACGCACAATGTGCGCAGATCAAAGCAGGAAATTCTTCCAGAAGAGGCATTACCACGTGGATTCCTCACGAATCCGCGACACAATATACGCTCACGCCCACTCGCATGATGACTTCGGCAGCGGATGCAGCTGATCAGATGTTTACCTTCTACCAGGAAGACGGCGTTCATCCGCCTGCTGTGGAAACAAAAATGGAACAAACTGTGACGCTTACCAATCATTACGCAATGCAGACGCCTTCGTTCGTCCTCAGGTTTATGCCGGGAAACGGAACGGTCAATAATCCCAGCGTTAAAATTGGGAACGTAACGCTGACAGTAAATCATAGCGTAACATTAAACGATGTTTCATCGGTTTATATAGAGTATAATGCGGGCGCTAATATGGCATCGGTTTATGACTGTAACTGGAATAAGATCACTACAGCTTCCGTAAACACAAACGGGGGGAATTTTAGTGCGGCGGCAGGTTCAAATACCGTCTTGTTAAGCAGCGACAACAATTCGCCTGCGACAGTTAAAATGACTGTTCTTACGCAGGGTGACGCAATCATTGTCGAGAAATAAAATAATTTTTAAATAATTAATAAAATGTAGATCATGGGAAATAAGTGTTTTATTCAAAAAACAGTAGTGTTATTCATACTGTTAGCATTGTTTCAAAGAGTTTCTGCTCAGGAAATGAACCAAATGTGGAGCGAGCAGTCGGCCAAAGAAGTAAAAGAAAAACGAGGCCGTTTTTTTGATTGGGGAAATTATGCCATGTTTATCCATTGGGGATTGTATTCGCAGATTGCCAACAAGTGGGAAGGTAAAACTTATTATGGCATAGGAGAATGGATCATGAACCAAAATTTGGCCAACATACCTGTGGATGAGTACAAGGCTGTTGCTAAAGGATTTAATCCTGTACATTTTAATGCAAAAGAGATTGTACAATTGGCCAAAGACGCAGGTATGAAATATATCATCATCACCAGCAAACATCATGATGGTTTTGCCATGTATCATTCACAATGCAACCCGTTTAATATTGTAGACGCCACCCCGTTCAAACGCGATCCGATGAAAGAATTGGCGGATGCCTGCAAACAGGAGGGGTTGGGTTTCGGGTTTTATTATTCTCACAATCAGGACTGGACATATCCGGGTGGAAGCGGTGGACCAAAAGTGGATAAAGAAGGAAATCCAAAAACTTTTGATGATTATTTTGTAGAAAAATGTCTGCCTCAAGTGGAAGAAATCACCCGTAATTATGGGGAAATAGAACTTATTTGGTTTGATACTCCGGGAGGAATGCCCGAAAAATACGCCAAACAGTTGGTAGAGGTGGTACATCGTAACCAGCCGAATACGTTAGTTGCCGGTCGTGTCGGCTACAATCTGGGAGATTACCAGACGCTGGGAGATATGGAGGTGCCGCTCGAAAATATAGAAGGTTTATGGGAAGGGATAGATGTTACAAACGATTCGTGGGGATTTGCCTGGTACGACGAAAACTGGAAAACGCCGAAACAGATACTGACCGTATTGTTATCGACGGTTGCACGAGGCGGAACATTGATGATGAATATCGGACCTGACGGCCTTGGACGCGTGCCGGAACGGGCAAAACAGAGTTTACTCTCAGCAGGAAAATGGATCGCCAGGTATCCGCAGGTTGTTTATGGGACAGATGCTTCTCCCTGGCATCATGCATTGCCCTGGGGAGATGTTGTTGTAAAGGATAATATGATGTATCTGGCTGTTTTTGAATGGCCGAAAACAGGAAAGTTATGGATACCCGGATTACATAGCCCGATTCAGGAAGTAACTGTTGCCGGAACATCCAAAAAACAAAAATTGTCATTTACAAAAGAAGGCGAGTGGACTTGTATCAAGACGCCTGACAAGGCTCCCGATAATCTTATCTCCATTTTGGAAGTTAAGCTAAAAAATAGTCCGGCGGTTGATCGTGCAATAGCGGTCGATCCTGAAATCGGAACTCAAATCCCGGTATTTTTTACCAAAACCGATAATTGTACGGTTAGATATAAAAGCTGGATGGAAAAGTTTGGTGAATGGAAACATGCACATCATGTTAGCGACTGGAAGCAAAATTCTTCCGTTACATGGGAATTTGTTGTAAAAGAGGCCGGCGACTATCAAGTTGATTTAACCTATTCCGGTCAGGGTCGTTTGGTGTGGAGCATAACTACGGATGAAGGTTATACAATTCAAAACCAACAGAATTCATCACATATCTATACTAAATTTCCGTTTGGTTGGGTAAAATTTGATAAACCGGGGAAACACACAATTACAGTCAGGTTAGTAGAAGGCGATCGGGAGAATGCCAGCCTTACCGCTTTAAAAGTTACACCAGTATTATTCTGATATCTTCAAATTATATACAAATGAAAAAAAATCTTTTTATCCTATTTTTGATGATGCCTTTATGTGTCATCGCGCAAACATTTAACGGGTTAGATAATAATATTAGTAATTTATACCTTCTTTCGGATGCAAAAACGCGTTCTATAAGCCCGGAAAATTTCACCGGAGAAAAAGGGAAAGGGGGCATGGCCGATCCCAAAGATATGGGAAAACCAAATGTGGCGAATGCCGGTTGGGCTTCGCGTGATCTGGGACAGGGCTGGAAAGTGAATTCACATATCCGTATCGCTCCGGGTGAGACTTTTACGATTGCGGAAATGGATGGACCCGGCGCTATACAACATATATGGATTACATCCATGAGTACGAACTGGCGCTTTATTACACTTCGTATATATTGGGATGACGAGAAAGAACCTTCCGTAGAGGCGCCTTTCGGGGACTTTTTCTGTATGGGATGGAATGAGTATGCGCAGTTGTCGTCTTTGGCAGTATGTGTAAATCCCGGACGTGCATTTAATTGTTACTGGACAATGCCTTTCCGTAAGAAATGCCGTATTACACTTGAAAATCTGGAAGAAACAGAAACACAAGCTATTTTTTACCAGGTTGATTATGCCTTGACGGAAGTTTCCGATAATGCCGCTTATTTCCATGCCCAGTTTCGCCGCAGCAGGTTTACTGAAAATTCGGTACATACGTTAGTCGATGGCATTAAAGGCAAAGGTCAATTTGTCGGAGCCTATCTGGCGTGGGGTGTCAACAGTAACGGATGGTGGGGAGAAGGTGAAATTAAGTTCTATATGGATGGCGATACCAAATTTCCTACGATTTGCGGTACGGGGGCGGAAGATTATTTTTGCGGCTCGCATGATTTTTCACATAATGAACAGTATGTGGCATTCACTACCCCTTATTCCGGCCTACATCAGATCATACGCCCTGACGGGTATAAAAAATCCCAGCAACGTTTCGGGATGTACCGTTGGCATATAACGGATCCTGTTCGTTTCGAAAATGATTTGCGTGTGACCATTCAGGATTTGGGATGGAGGTACGGCGGACGTTATCTGCCGCAGGCCTCCGATATATCCTCTACTGTATTTTGGTATCAGAGAGAACCCCATGCGCCATTCTCGGCTTATCCTCTACGTGAAGAATTAGAAATAAACTAAACCCTTTAAAATTTTATGCGCCTATGAAGATAATAAAGTAAAGTAAAAAGCGTTTATAAGACGCATGAGAAATACATTTTGAATATTAAATTTTTAAATTTTACTAATACAAAAAAAAACTATGACAAATTATGAATTGTCGGGGCATGCAGACAAAAAAATGTCACGACGCAAGCGATTATTTAAAAAGATACGAATCAGGACGTTTTTGTTCTTTTTCTGCAGCATGATCATGTTTGCAGGAAATTCGTATGCGTTGATAGATGAAGAAATTCAGCAACAAGCAACCATTACTGGTACGGTAACCGACGCATCCGGTGAACCGCTACCCGGTGTAAGCGTGATGATCAAAGGGACTTCACGTGGGACATCAACCGATGCCAATGGCGCATATTCATTAACTGTACAGGATGGTAATGAGATTCTGGTGTTTTCCTATATTGGATTTGCCACCCAGGAACAATTAGCAGGTAACCGGCGAACAATCAATGTTTCCATGAGTGAAGATACCCGCCTAATCGAAGAAGTGGTAGTCGTGGGTTATGGCACGCAAAGAAAAGGGATTTTGACGGGTTCGGTTTCTGCTGTTAAATCCGATCAGTTAACCATAGCTCCTGTTGCTAATGTAAGCAATGCGCTTGCAGGCCAGTTACCGGGCTTGGTTGCAAAATATACCGGCGGTCAGCCGGGTGCGGATGCGGCGCAATTGAGAATACGGGGTTTTGGCTCTCCGTTAGTGATTGTTGACGGTGTGGAAACAAGTTTTACAAACTTAGACGCATCTCAAATTGAATCTGTTTCCATTTTGAAAGATGGCGCCGCATCCATTTATGGCGCTCGCGCCGGGCATGGCGTTATTTTAGTTACGACAAAACGAGGCCTTGACCAGAAACCTACAATTTCCGTAAACAGTTCGTATACGTTTCAGGGGGTGATTAGCATGATTAAGCCAGCCAACTCCGGTCAACGCGCTGAAATGGAACGGGAGACTTATCTGCAATCCGGAAGACCTGAAGACGGCGTGCCCTGGTCGCAGGAGGATGTAAATAAATTTTTTGCGGGAAATGATCCCGCTTACGTTAATGCAGACTGGTTTGGTTTTGTCATGCGTCCGTTTGCTCCTTTGCAAAACCACAATATATCTATTCGAGGCGGAAGTGATCGGATAAAATATTATGGTTTTTTGGGATACACTGATCAGGAAACTATGATAAGAGAAAAGGGAGGATCGTATCAACGTTATAATATTCAATCGAATATTGATGCAAAAGTTACTAAAAACTGGACGCTGAGCATCGATTTTTCTCTTATTTATGATAATCATTTATTTTCACGTAGAGGAATGGGCGAGGGCGGCGTCTTCTGGCAAGACCTTTATGGCACAAGACCCTGGTATCCGACAACATTGCCTGATCCGACAAAACTCTCCTGGGGCGGGTTGGATATAGGAAGCGCTTATGCCATGTCGAATTATGAGCTGGCCGGATATTTGAATCGAAAAAACAGAAACATACGTAGTGGTATATCTTTGGAATACGATTTTGGCAATTATGTAAAGGGGTTAAAAGCGAAGGCTTATGTAAATTACAGAGATGACGAATATTATTCAAAAGATTTCATCAATCCGCTGACATTTTACACCTATAATACTACTACCGCCGAATATACGGAAGCCGCTATATTTAATTCAAAAGCCTGGTTGAGCGAACAGGTCAGACGCGGGAATCTATTGACGCAGCAGTTCTCGATTAACTATGAGAATGTGTTTCAAGACGATCATCGCGTTTCGGCATTACTCCTTTACGAAAGCATGAATTTTTACGAGCATAATTTTTCAGCCCAACGAAGTGATTTTTTGACGCCTTCCATCGAACAACTATATGCAGGCAGTACGGTTGGCATGTCTAACAACGGGTCGGCTAATGAAATGGGACGTGTGAGTTATGTTGGCAGATTGAATTATGGATATAAAGACAAGTATTTGCTCGAAACCATATTCCGTGCGGATGCCTCCGCGAAATTTGCTTCCGATGAACGTTGGGGTTATTTCCCCAGCATATCAGTCGGATGGGTGTTGTCGCAGGAAGGTTTTATGGAAAATATTTCCGGACTGGACCAATTAAAGATTAGAGCCGGATATGGTAAGTCGGGGAATGATGCCGTTGGTAATTTCCAGTATCTGGCCGGATATACGCTTTCGCAATATGACACTTATATTTTTGGAAATACACCCGAAAAAGCAATGTATTCCACCGGATTGGCCAATCCGATTTTGACATGGGAAAAAATGACCATTTATAATGCAGGCATTGATTTTTCTTTGAACAACCGGAAAATCTATGGCACTGGCGAAGTATTTTACAGAAAGCGTGAGGGGATTCCCGCCAGCAGGATTACGTCGTTACCTTCTACTTTCGGTGCAACCCTTCCTCAGGAAAATTTGAACAGCATCAACGACAGAGGATTTGAATTATCATTGGGTACGATTCAAAAAATGGGCGATTTAATCTTTGATATTTCAGGAAATATCTCGTGGTCGCGTGCAAAATGGGATTATTATGAAGAACCGGAGTATACCGATCCCGATCAGAAACGAATCGATCAAAGAACGGGGAAATGGACTGATGTCGTATATGGATACAGATACGATAAACTTTTCACAAACCAAGATGAGATCAATTCATTAACTTATAACTATACTGCATTGGGTGATAATTCGGCCCTTCGTCCCGGAGACGTCAGGTACTTGGATTTGAATGATGATGGCTCGTTGGATTGGAAAGATCAGGAACTTATAGGCTCTGGCACCATGCCACATTGGATGTACGGGGCGAATGTGATGGCGAAATACAAAAATTTTGATTTAACCGCTTTGTTCCAAGGCGCTTTCGGCTACAATACTTCGGTCAATTTAAATGTTTATGAGTCGGATATGAAGTATAAATTGCGGTGGACAGAAGCCAACAACGATCCTAATTCGTTGGTGCCACGATTAGGCGGCGCCGGATCAAACGGTTGGACATCAGATTATTATTACAAGCCGACTTCTTATATCCGTTTAAAAACCGCATCATTGGGATATGAATTGCCGGAACGGGTTCTTTCTAAAATAGGACTAACTAAATTGAGGATATACTTAGCAGGTACAAATCTATTTACCATAAGCAGTTTAAGTAAATATGGCGTCGATCCCGAAGCGCCGAATATCATGCGTTATTATCCGCAACAACGGACTTATAGCTTTGGCCTCAACCTTTCTTTTTAATTGTTGAACATTTTATATATAAAACGATGAAACGAATAATTAATATTATATTTTTGGCGGCGGTTGTATTTTTTACTTCATGCGAGGATGTTTTGGATAAAAAACCTTTGGACATGATTTCCGACGCCTTTGTTTGGAACGACCAGGTACTGATTGATGCATACCTGACGCAGCAATATGTGTATACCCCTGTGCTTACGCAAGATGCAACGACCTGTATTAGTGGCTGGGGCACGTCGCCTATTACACTCACAGGAAATATGGAAGTCGACTTATATACCAGCGACAAGGGCGGCGGTCATTTGGTAACTAATTCTGTTTCCGATGATTGTAAGTCAGGTTGGCTGCCACCCTCTCCCGATGGTTTTAAAAGGAATGGGATCAGTATTTCGGGAGGTCTTTCCGAATATTGGGAAATCCCTTACAAAACCATCAGAAATTTGAACGAATTGATTGAACGGGTTCCAACTGCATCTTCATTAGACCCTTCTTTTGGGAGATTGAGGGTGGGCGAAGCCCGTTTTTTAAGAGCGTTCAATTATTTTGCCATGGTAAAACGCTACGGCGGCGTTCCTTTAATAACCAAAATGCAACAGTTGAATGATCCCGAAGAAACCCTTTTTCCCGCAAGAAATTCCGAAAAAGAACTATATGATTTCATTATTTCCGAAATGGACGCCATTGCAGACGATTTGAATGAAACAAAGGATTTCGGCAGGCCGACCAAAGAAAGCGCCTTGGCGTTGAAATGCAGGGCTGCGCTTTATGCGGCCGCTATTGCCCAATTTGGCTCTGTACAATTGAATGGCTTGCTCGGAATACCTTCCAATGAAGCCGGCAGCTATTACCAAAAAGCTTATGATGCAGCCCAAGCAATTATTTCAAGCGGCAAACATCGACTTTACGATCAGGATGCCAACAAGGTGGTTAATTTTAAGAATGTTTTTCTGGCAAAGCGGAATGTAGAAGTTATTATGGCAAAGCAATATACATGGTCGGACGGCATGTCGGGAGGAAACGGATGGACAAATGATTTTGTGCAAACTCCTAAGCCTCAGGCCTGGAATTTAGGAAATGCCAATGCTCCCTATCTCGAAATGGCTGAAGCATTTGAATATGTGGATGGTAGAAGCGGAACATTAGACAGAGAAGCCATTCAAGTAGGATTATGGGAGGTTGATGATATTTTCGGAGGAAAAGACCCCCGTTTTTATGCGTCTATTTGGATGCACGACACACCCTGGAGAGGAGGTACGGTTGATTTCCATAAAGGGTTAATCGTTGATGGTGAAATAATTGATGGCGACGGATTAGGTTATAATGGCATCCCTGCATGGGGGGAGCAACGATTAGGAGCCGATTTTACCACCGGATTTGGCGTGATGAAATATTTGGATGAGAGCCGTCCTATTTCAGATATGTGGGGTAAGGATGGTGAAGATTATGTAATCTTCCGGTATGGCGAAATACTGTTAAACATGGCAGAAGCAGCATTCGAGCTTGGAAAAGAAGCGGAAGCTTTGGATGCAGTAAATCAAATCCGAAACAGGGCGGGTCTCGCCGGCTTAACAACGATCAGTCGTGATTTAATTCGCCATGAAAGAAGAATTGAACTTGCTTTTGAAGGCCATCGTTATTGGGATTTACGCAGATGGAGAATTGCGGAAATATACCTTACCCGTCCGAACTCGGGATTGCGGTATATTTTGGATTATGATACCCGTAAATTGCAATTCATGGTTTTGGAAAGAATAGATGGCGGAAACATCGATCCACAGTTTGCATCTCACAATTATTATTTTCCCATCACCTTAAGAAGAACGGGCGCTAATCCCAATCTTGTTGAAAACCCCGGATATTAATTAATGATTAAAAGATGAAACGGAATATTATTACAGGGGTATTGTTTCTTTTCTGCTGTACATTTTTTCAGGTTTCCGGACAGGAATTGATTCAAAAGTCCAACGATGAGTTTACCTATATGTGGTGGGTTCATTCAATTAAGGAAAATGATCCTTTGAAGTTTGCGGTTAAGACCAATCGTTATGCTTTTATATTTGATTATGAGAAGCTGAATTTCGAAAAGATGCTGATCAAAAAAGAGGATAAAAGTTACATGGAGAATTTTCAGCTTTCAACTAACGATCTTTTCACAAAGTATGACTCTCCCGGTCTTTCTTTTGGGATTGAAACGTATGGCCAGTTATTTCCTTGTAACCTGTCTTCGCTTCGTACAGAAGATTGCCAATTGGTTCATTCGGGAAGATTTCTTCAACACCGGTTTATCAATTGGATACCGGGACTGACCGGTTGCGATCCGCATCAAAGCGGTCTGGAGATTGTTGCTTCAAGCGATCGGCTATCGTTGCTATTACGGGTTGTCCCGCAGGTAAACCTGCGATCGAAATCAGTTGTGATTCGTTTTACACTTCCTGCTAATTACCGTGAAATAATGGTAAAAGAAGGCATTAAAGCGTTTAAGAATCCACAAGACGGAAGTGGATATATCTTCTTAAAATCGGAAGATGCTTCTATCCTTAATTCACTGAACAATACAGTTGAAGCCAAACTGCAATCCAAAGAAAATTTTCAGACAGGCGAAAATCTTCGCGTTGGAATGATAATTTATCCGGCAGTGGATTTGGATAAAGAATTAGCGATAATTACGGCGCAGGAGTCAAATCCCGTCCTAATTTCTGCTGTGCAGTCAGCGCCTGTTGAGGAACGTTTGGAAGTAAAATACGAGCCGGATATGGGTTGGCATCGAATCAGCCTTAGGAATGATGTCACAGGTAACATCGAGGAAGATAATCACCGGTTGGAAAAAGTGAAGTTTTCCATTACAAACAACAACCCGACAGAGGCGATCGTCCGGCTTAATTTCGCCAAAGATGCTAACGTTCATGGCATTACCGGTATTTCGGCTGTCATTCGTGATGAAAATGAATATCCGACAGGTATTCCTGTACAATTATCGAAAAACTGGCATGGCGTTGATTTTAACAATTTTGGAGGTCACTTATACAGAGGTCCGTGGTATCACGGCATCACAGTTTTGAAAATTCCTGCAAAAACAAAAATTACGCTTGAATATTTGGGTATAGGCGCTTTCTGGGGAAATGTTCCTGCAGTATCACATGCACAACTCTGTTTGGTAGGTTGGGGTCAGAATCAACTTTGGGAACAGTCGGCCATCGGTTCATGGGGCGAAAATATTTGTTACGAACCTGATCTCGATCAGGCATCGGCGCCGGCGCTCGACATCCGGCCATTGATGGTTGTCGATCCCAAAGGGGAAAAATGGAGGTGGACTGGCAATGTAGGTGGAGCCGATTTCATTAACTTACGTAAAAAAGACGGTAAAAGAGCCTGGCATACCGAGATGAGGACACATTACGAATCATATTGCCCCAATCTTACGGAAGTATCATACGCAGGGAACATGCTGAATGGAGATGTTAAAATTAAGTATACCACTTCTATTTATCGTTCGGATGATATGACACGCGGTTTATTTAAAATAAGGATGGATGTTATCAAAGATATTGAATTTGATGAATTAGCTATCTTTCAGATGGCTGCAAGTACATACCATTACGCATTTTCCGAACGGTTCGCCTGGGGAAACGAATCGGGGGTGAAAAAAGAATGGAAAGCGGCAAACGGCAAACAGTCAACTTTTATTGGTAATAAAACAGCTTTTACCGGAAAGACGCCATGGGTATCCAT
>Ga0099364_10005148_pt1 | contig 19530 bp, 18 predicted proteins | sample TergutTh196P3_FD_73070 | JGI IMG/M metagenome (GOLD analysis project Ga0099364, IMG submission 73070) | Microcerotermes parvus P3 segment gut microbial communities from Pointe-Noire, Republic of the Congo - Th196 P3 | ecosystem: Host-associated > Arthropoda: Insects > Digestive system > Gut ... | reverse complement strand
TGAGCCTCCGGGGTCCCCGCAAAGTCGCAGACTTTGTGGGGTGGAGCGAAGTATTGCGGAAAAAGGCGGCGCAAGTATGTGGGGTTATTTTGAAAATGAAGTACTAGCTTGCCTACGCTCCGCAGACAGTCGCAGAGCGTCTGCCCGGCGTCATAGGCTGTCACGGTCAGACCGGAAGCCGTCTCAACATTCATCACGCCCAGTCTTGCGTATTTCGGGATACTGTAGAAAAACATCATTCAAAAACCGCACCCTTTCGAAAACAGGGTGCGGTTTATAATTTTTTATCTTTCCAGTTTCATAACGTCCTTGTTTCTAACAAAGTATTCCACTCCCGATACTACAGTTGTGAGGGTAATCGCCGCTATGCATACGTATATCATCCACTGCCGCAGCGGCAGAAACATGGCGGTAAGACAAACCATAGTAACAGCCGTTTTAATCTTTCCCGACAGCGCGGCTGCTATCACTTCTTTGCTGCCGGCGGCAACAAGCCTAAGTCCCGTTACCATAAACTCGCGCATTACTACAACAAGCACCGCCCATGCCGGAAAGAGGTTCTGCTCAACAAACCAGAGCATAGCGGCAAACACAAGAATCTTGTCCGCCAATGGATCAAGAAATTTTCCAAAATCGGTTATCTGTCCGCGGCTCCTTGCTATGTACCCGTCCGCGATATCGGTCATGCAGGCAATAATAAAGACTCCCATTGCCGTGTAATTACTGCCATAAAAACCAATATACAGCGTAGCAAGAAATACAGGTATCAAAGCTACTCTTAGCAGCGTGAGCTTATTTGCAGTATTCAATCATAGCACCAACTCTCAACTTCCGATTTTCAACCTTGAACTTCCAACTCTGAGCGCTCAACTTCCAACTCCCCCATCTCCGCACCGGTAATACGCACATCATAAAAATTGTTCAATTTCAGATTTTTGCTCTCAACAGTGATGTATCCGTCTACATCCGGTGACTCCGCATAGCTGCGCCCGTAATAGCAATCGCCGCTTTGGCCCTCAATCAGCACCGGCGTCACGCTCCCTATACGGCTTTCGTTGAACCGGTCTAAAACGCGCTGTTGTAAATTGATTAAAATTTCCTCCCGAGCCGCCGCTGTGTCCGGGTCAGGCCTGTCCATCAGCGCCGCGTCAGTCCCTTCCTCCGGCGAATACTTAAACACGCCGGTTCGCTCTATCTTTACCTCATTCAAGAAGTCGCACAGCTCGCCGAATTCTTTTTCCCCTTCGCCGGGAAGCCCTGCTATTATGCTTGTCCTAAGCACCACGCCCGGAATCTCTGCCCGGATGCGCCCTATCAGCGCTCGCATCCCCTCCCCTGTCCCGCGACGGCGCATTTTTCTCAAAATCTCATCGCTGACATGTTGGATCGGGAGGTCCAGGTACTTTAGTATCTTATCATTTCCGGCGATATGATTAATAAGCTCGTCGTCTATATCTTGCGGATGTAGATAATGAAGGCGTATCCATTTAAGCTCTTGAATATCGCACAGACCGGCAAGCAGGTCTTTCAGACGGCGCTTCCCATAAAGGTCATAACCATACTTGGTAGTGTCTTGCGACACGATTATAAGCTCTTTTGACCCGTTTTCAGCAAGTTTTCTTGCTTCTGACAGGATGTTCTCCATCTGTCTGCTGCGATATCGCCCCCTGATCCCCGGTATTACACAGAAAGCACAGCGGTTGTCGCACCCTTCGGCAATTTTCAAATATGCCCACGCCGGCGATGTGGTTATTATTCGCTCTGTTTCACTTACGGGCGCGCTCAAATCTCCGAACAGCGTAACCCTTTCCTTGCCTTCAATCGCCGTCTTTACAGCGTTTACGATTTCATCGAAGCTCCCTGTGCCCACTACTGCGTCTATTTCCGGCATTTGCGGCATTATCTCGCCTTTGTACCGTTCCGGAAGGCATCCGGCAACGATGATCCTCCCTATCCTGCCTTCAGCTTTCATTTGGCCCAGCTCGATTATCGTCTCAATTGCCTCCATCTTCGCATCCTCGATGAAAGAGCAGGTGTTCACAACGACCGCATCAACGCCGTTAATCCCGCCCGGCACTTCAAAACCGGCCTCTTTCAGCAAAAATAGCATCTGCTCGCTGTTTACATGGTTTTTTGCGCAGCCAAGCGATATCATCCCTATCTTTTTATCATTCAACCGTATCCCCTCACAACCACAGTCATCAGACTATCTATCACAATCTCTTGACCACTATTTATAATCATCAGACCGCTATTCGCAATCAAAAGCACTTCTTTCAAGGTCTAGCAACTCCAACCAGTTCTCCTCTCTCCTCTCTCCTCTCTCCTCTCTCCTCTCTCAACTTTCAACGCTCAACGCTCAACGCTCTCAATATAGCTTTTAATTGCCTCACGAGCTTCCTCATAGCTGAATCCACGCCTACCCAAAGCCTCCGCCGCCCTGCGCAGGTCGTCCTTATCAGTACTTCCCCGGAGCTTCTTTGCAAGGAAGCCCTGCGTCGCGCCTCCCGGCTCAGTCTCTTCCGCGGCGCTCAGCGCATCGTCCCATATATCCCGCTCTATGCCGCGCCGATATAGTTCATCCCTTATCCGTGCCAAACCGTATCCTTTGGCGCAGTAGTGCCGTACGACCGATTCCGCGTACTCCGCATCATTTACATAGCCGGCGTCTTCGAGCCACTTAACAACTTCTTTGGCTGTTTGAGCGCTCTCGCCTTTTTCAACAAGCCGTTTTTCGACCTCTCCGGCTGACAGGCTGCGGCTGCCCAAAATCCGTAAAGCCCGCGCCTTGCATTTTCGAAGCTCAGTATCGTCAATCAACTTTCAACTCTCAATTCTCAATTCTCAACTCTTAACTCTCAACTCTCAACTCTCAACTCTTAACTCTCAGCTCGCGCGCAAGCGCGAGCTGAGAGTTATCCATCGAAGTCGTCGGCGTCGATATCGACCGCCCTGCCCGCTGCTTTGGCGGCAGCTTTTTCCTGCGGCGACATGAGTTTTTGCGCATCCCGCCGTACTGATGCTTCCAGTTCCTCTGCAACTTCGTGGTTTTCCTTCAGATATTCCTTTACATTGTCACGGCCCTGATGCCGGGTCTCGCCGACAGTATACCACGCACCACCCTTTTCAATGAGTCCAAGCTTAACTCCCAGGTCAATCAATTCTCCGTATTTAGATATCCCCTCTCCGAACATAATATCGAACTCCGCCTCCCTGAAAGGCGGCGCAACTTTGTTTTTCACTATTTTTGCCCTTGTTCGGTTGCCTATCTGTTCAGTGCCCGTCTTTATTGCTTCGATTCGCCGCACATCTATGCGGACACTCGCAAAATATTTCAGCGCCCGCCCACCCGGAGTCGTTTCCGGGTTTCCATATGTGACCCCGATTTTCTCACGGAGCTGATTTATGAATATCACAACGCAGTTCGTCCTCGATATGGATCCCGCCAGCTTGCGTAATGCCTGCGACATGAGCCTTGCCACGACACCGACGCTGGCGTCGCCTATATCGCCCTCGACCTCGCTTCTGGGAACTAACGCCGCAACGGAGTCAACGACCACGACGTCAACGGCGCCGGAGCGGACAAGCAGCTCCGTTATTGCAAGGGCGTCGTCGCCCATGTCAGGTTGTGATATAAGCAGATTTTCGATATCGACGCCCAGCGCCCGGGCATATGCGGGGTCGAGGGCGTGCTCGGCGTCAATAAACGCAGCCTCCCCGCCGGCTTTTTGCGCCTCAGCGATGATATGCAAGGCAAGCGTCGTCTTTCCCGAAGATTCGGGACCGAAAATCTCAATTATTCTGCCTTTCGGCACACCGCCGATACCAAGGGCAAAGTCTATCGAAATTGAACCCGTGGATATCGAGTCAACATTTGAGGTCTGCCTGTCTCCCAGACGCATTATCGAACCCTTGCCGTGGTTTTTCTCAATTTGCGTAAGCGCAGTCTCAAGCGCCCTCTTTCTGTCCTCCGCCGGTGCGGCGGGCACATATTTTTTCTTCTCTGCCATATATATGTCCTCCAAATCTCTATTTCACAGTACCGACAATCACGCGTTCAACCCCCAGGGTGTCAATATGGGTATTTACTCCCCTCAGACCGCAGTCTTGCATTATTTCGCGCACATCCCCCGACTGCCCCGCGCCGCATTCGACAGCCAGACAACCGCCTTGTTTAATCATCGTCTGCCAATTTGCGGCGATATGCCGAAAGAACTCAAGCCCGTCCGCACCGCCGTCAAGCGCGCCTATGGGTTCGTAATTGCGGACAGACGGGTCAAGGCTTTCAATGTCGCCTGACGGTATATACGGCGGGTTACAGACTATGGCGTCAAATGTGCCAAGCAGGGCCGGAGGGATTTCCAGCGCGTCCGCCTCAATCGCGGTTACGCTTCGGGTTGTGCGGGTCCTCAGCATATTCGCTCGGCACACCGCAAGGGCGGGCGTCGAGTTATCCGCCAGCACAACGCGACAATCCGGCACATTCATCGCGACGGCTATCCCTACGCACCCGCTTCCGGCACACAGGTCAAGCAGCCGGGTTCTGTCAGTTCGGCGTTTCATAAGTCCTATTGCCACTTCCGCAAGCAATTCCGTATCAATGCGGGGGATCAGCACCGCATCGCTGACGATTATCGGAATGCCAAAAAACTCCCACTCGCCGACTATATAGGCAACCGGCTCACCGCCTAGCCTACGCTCAATCATCTGATCTACTGCGCGTATTACATCCCTGTCCGTTACGAAAAACCTGCTTAAGCTGAGCAGTTCCTCACGGGTTTTGCCCGAGGCATACGAAACGATCAGTCTAGCCTCCAGGTCGTGCGCCGCAATCCCCGCCGCGCGCAGCCTTTTACGCGCGCTTAAGTAAATATCATTATAAGTATTCATATCGTATCGTCCTCACGGACTAATATATGTTTTAGTTCCGGCTGCTGATGCTAACCGCACTTTTAGATGCATTGCCATTACTACCATTTTGCTTCCTCAGAGCTTTCGGGAAGCACCATCTGCAGCGCCTCTATAGCCGTTTCAAGCATATCGTCGTCCGGTTCGCGGGTTGTCAGCCTTTGCAACGCTTTTCCGGGCGCTGAGATTATCCTGGTCAGAAAGTTATCATACCTTCCCGCAAGCTTGATAATCTCGTAGCTTATCCCTACTACGACCGGCACAAGCATCAGCCTCATCAAAATCCTCATCCATACGTTGTTCCAGCTCAGAAATGAAAACACAAGAATGCTTACCAGCATGACGATAAATAAAAAACTCGTGCCGCAGCGCGGATGCAGCTTAGACTGCGCCCTTGCGTTCTCAATTGTCAGCGGCAGGCCTTTCTCATAGCAGAAAATGGCCTTGTGTTCCGCGCCGTGATATGCCCACACGCGCTTAATATCGTTTAGCCTCGTTGCCAGCCACATGTACGCAATGAAAATCACTATACGCAATACGCCCTCGGTCAGGCTTCTAAGTATTGCGGTTTCCAGATGTTCCGATATCAAGCCAATCAGAAACGTCGGCAGCAGCATAAACAGCCCTATCATAAGCGCGATGCCCAGCACAAGAGAAAAGGTTATTATAACTTTTTCCGCCTTTTCGCTATCAAACCGATCATAAAACCATTTGTCGAATTTTGAAAGCTCTTCCTCCTCCACCTCCGGTATTTGCGACGCCGAAAACATCAGCGCGCGCATTCCGACAGCCATCATGTTGATGAAATTGACTACACCGCGAATAAATACCACGCCGACTATCGGGTATTTGTCCTTTAGCAGTTTCAACTCTTCAGTTTTAGTAACAAATCCGTCACTTGTGCGCACCACGATCGCCTGTTTTTTCGGCCCGCGCATCATAACCCCTTCAATGAGCGCTTGGCCGCCAATCGAAGTGCGGAAATCTTTCTCTTTTTTGCTCTCGGTCATTATTGTCAGTTCCCTTTCATCGAAGGCCGGAACAAGAATCCGGATTACTCATCGTACGTCATAACGCCGTCCGCCGGCAAACTTATTGTCACAAGAAAGCCTCCGCCTTCGGCGTTAGCCAGCTCCATGCTCCCGCCGTGGTATTTGACTATCTCATCGCATACGGCAAGCCCGATGCCGCTCCCGCGCTCCTTCGAATTGCTCCCTTTATAGAATTTCATCTTGATGATGTCAAGCTCGTCTTCAGGCGCGCCGGGTCCGTAATCACGAATACTGATCCTGACGTATTCGCCCTCCATTGCAATGGAAACAGATATCCGCTTACCTTCCCTCCCGTATTTTGCGGCATTGTCAAATAGATTGAAAAACACTTGTTTCAGCCTGTTTGGGTCACCCGGTAATAGCGGGGCGTCATCCATATCCGACCTATAGTCGAACTCAATTTCATCCTGATGCAAAAGCTCCCGGAAAGTAAAAATAGCATCCTCAAGTTCCGCCGCAACGTCTATCATTTCTATATTCAGGGTAAAGCGCCCGTCTTCGATCCGTGTAAACTCAAGTAGTTCCTCGACCATTTTTGTCAGACGCCGGGCTTCCTTAAGCATAATCGCTATCCCACGCTTCGAGTCGTCATCAAGCTGCTCGCTGTATATAAGCGTTTCACCCCAGCCGGTGATCGCCGTCAGCGGCGTCCTCAATTCATGGGATATTGAGGAAATAAACTCTGTCTGTATTTTCTCCGTCTGCGCAATTTTCATCGACATTTCGTTAATAGACTCAACCATTTCGCCGATTTCATCCTGATAGCTGTTACCTATCTGTACCCCGTAGCTCCCATCGGCTATGCGTTTCGACATTTTCGTTATTTCACTGACCGGCATAATCACCGAACGGATAAAGATAAGGTTTATCGAAAAAACCAGCAGCATAACTACAAGGCCGGCCAGTACCACATAGAGTATGTTCAAAAAAACCTGCCTGTCAACCAGCCTTAGACTGGTGACATAGCGCATAATCCCAATAACCTGGCCGTCGGCGAACGTCATAGGCGCGGATGTTGCCATTATGCGCTCCCCGGTGGCCGAGCGTCTGCCTACCGACGTCGATATTTGCCGCGACTCCAAGGCGTCTGCTACGTCCGGCGTCCTTGGCATCGTGCCCGAGGTTATGGTAAACGATGAAATCATGATGCTTCCGTCGTTGTTTAAGAACTGAAGCTCAAGGCTGTCCCTCTCGGTAAAGTTTTCTATGTACCAATACGCGCTGTTGTAATAGTCGGCATACGACCTTGCAACATAATTTGCAAAGAAGTCCGTAGCTGTCTTTGCCTTTGCTTCCAGTCCGGTCTGAATGGTGGAATAGTAGTAATTGTAAATAACAATTGAGAACAGGCAAACCGCCATGACAACCGCCGCGAGCACTATCAGCACAGTGCCCCTGAGCCAACGCTGCCGCAGCCCGCCTGTAAAGTTCTTAAAAACCCCTCCAAACAAGCTTTAAAGCCCCCATTTGTAGCCATATCCCCATACGGTGGTGATATAGGTCGGATTTGTTGGGTCGTCCTCTATTTTGATGCGAAGACGTCTGATATTGACGTCTGCGATTTTCAGCTCGCCAAAATAGTCGCGCCCCCAGACTGTATTAAGTATATCCTCGCGAGAAAGCGCTTTGCCGGGATTGTCCATGAACATTTTCATGATCGAGTATTCGACCTGAGTAAGCTTTATCCGGACGCTGTCTTTTTCCAGTGTACGGTTTCTTGTGTTGAGTCGAAACGGCCCTTGCACTATCTCCCCTGTTTCTGTCTGGGCAGCAGCGCCGGTCCTTCTGAAAAGCGCGTCGATACGGGCTGTCAGCTCAGCGGGTGAAAACGGCTTTGTTACATAGTCGTCCGCGCCCGTCATAAGCCCGGTCACCTTATCCATCTCCTGCGTCCTCGCCGTAAGCATAATTATACCTATATGCGGGTCGGCTGCTCGAATCTTTCGGCAGACCTCAAAGCCGTCTGTGTCAGGCAGCATAATATCCAGTATCGCGACCTTGATATCCGGGTGTATCCGTAATTGATCAAAGGCTTCGGCGCCAGTTCCGGCCTCAATCACCTCATATCCCGCGCGGTTTAGATTTATAACCACGAAGCTGCGGATACTTGTTTCATCCTCAAGCACAAGAATTTTTTTCATTGTAACGATCAATCCCTTTCATCCAACGCGGCCTTCAGCCGCATGTTCTGAAATATTGAGAAATTGCAAATCGCAAATCTTTACGACCGCAAGTATACATCTCCTACAGCGTTCCCGCCAGCCAATCTGAATAGATTAGCCTGAAGTTTTCCCTGATTAATTCCTCGTATAAAGTTAGTCCGAAACTATTTGGTTCGGAGAGAAGCTCAAAGGCATATATTGCCGACCCTTCCACCCTCAGAATGGTCCTTCCGGGCAGCCTTGCCCTTGCCATTCTCATATCACCTGTCAACCTGTGTATTTTAAGAAAGTCTTCAAAAGGCCCGTCTTCGCCGGCAATAAGAGAAAAGATGACCGTCCTCTCTCCGGAAATAGTATTCTCCCTGCGTACCGAAACCCTCCCGCGCCAGTCAAATGGCAGAATCAGGAACCATTCGTCAGAATTATTATGGTATGTTGTCAGTGCCAAATGGCTGAAGCCCAGGCTGTCGAAAGCGTACCAGTCTATTGCGACATACTGCGTCTCCGACTGCGCCTTAAGCAGTCTCGGCATCGGCACTTTGACAATGCCGTCACTGTTAATATCCGAGCTGTAAATGTCGGTTCTGACGGTCTCCTCGCTTATTCCGCTCGGCGCTATTGCGGAAATGTTTACAAACAGCCCGTCCTGAAAGACGCATATATCGGTCACCATGCCGCCTCCGTCAAACATGCCTTCACTTTCGATAAACATAGCAGGGGCGTCGTCGGCAAGCCTGCCGGTCAGGACGCGGGAAATGGTTTCTATGCCGCTGGACAGCCGAGCCTCTGAGCTTATTATCTCCCCATCCGGCATAAGAGTAAACACTTCGGCCACAGCGCCGGTTTCCAGAGCCGGCAGACGAATCGCCACAACATTGTCGGTGCCGTCCCCATTAAGGTCGCTAATGCTGATCGAGTTGAACACGACCTCCGCCAGCAATACGCTGTGAAAGTCTATGAGTGAATATATTGACATGTGCTTCAACGCCGCCCCAAGCTGCCAGCCGACGACCAGCTCCATAACCCCGTCGCCATCCATATCAACGTACCTTACGCTTTCTATCGCAGTGCCGAATCCTTCTATGATTTCAGCTACCGCATAATCGCCGTCAACCATTTCAAAGATGTATATTTTAAGCACGCTGTCGCCGGGGACGGAAAAAAAAGCTATTACCTCATTATCGCCATCACCGTTGAGGTCCTTTAGCTGAACCGATTGCCTGTTCGGCCCGCTCGTAGGCGGAGAAAACTCAGCGCCGTCCCTAAGCACAGAGTCTATGTGCCACTGAAGCCTGAGATATTCCTCAGAAGCCTGCGGCAGGCTGTAGAGATCATCCGCCAGTATACGCATACATCCCGACAGGCCCGCGGCAGCCAAAAGAACAAGAAAAGCTATGAACATATTCCTTTTTATCAATCCCATGTTATAAGCTCCCTGTATAACCCAAACACGTTAAATCATACTTTTCACGGCATTCTATCACAAATTTTCTTTCACCGCTAGTATAATCTTTTTAATAGACCTAAATCAATTGTACTATCGCCTCCGATATTGTCTTGACATGAATCAGCTCAAGCCCCGGCGGGGCTTGCAGCCGCCCCATGCCGCTGTATGGAAGGACGCAGGCTCTAAAGCCCATGCGCTCGATTTCTGTAAGGCGCTGATTGACCTGAGAAACCTGCCGCAGTTCACCGGTCAGTCCGACCTCCCCTATCGCCGCCAATTCATCGCGGACAGGTTTATCCTTATAAGCGGAGGCCAGGGCAAGCATTGTCGCAAGATCAGCCCCCGTGTCATCAATATTCAGGCCGCCTATAACGTTAATATAGGCGTCGCATCCCCCGATACGAAGCCCCCCGCGCTGCGCAAGCACGGCAAGCAGCATCATAGCGCGGTTATACTCAACGCCGTTTGAGTTGCGGCGCGGCATACTCATACTGCTGGGTGAAACGAGAGCCTGAATTTCCGCAAGAATCGGCCTCGTACCCTCAATAACGCATGTCACACAAGTTCCCGGGACGCCGACCGGCCGGCCGGAAAGCAGCATCTCAGAGGGGTTTAAGACCTCGCTAAGCCCCGTTTCGAGCATCTCGAACACACCGATTTCATTTGTTGACCCGAATCGGTTCTTTGCCGCGCGTAAAATCCTGTAATTCAAAGACCGCTCGCCTTCAAAATACAGCACGCAATCGACCATATGCTCCAGTACCTTCGGCCCGGCTATGGCCCCTTCCTTGTTGACATGGCCGACAAGAAATACAGTGGTTCCCCCGCCCTTTGACAATCGCATGAGCGACGTCGTGCAGTCCTTGACCTGCGCAACGCTGCCGGGCGGCGAGGTAAGCTCCGGGTTGTACAGCGTTTGTATCGAGTCAATAATCAGTATGTCCGGCTCCAGTTCCCCGCAGACTGCAAACACCTCGGATACGTCTGTTTCCGCAAGTACATATACACCGCCGCGCGCGACGTTCAGGCGATCGGCGCGCATTTTTATCTGGCGTTCCGATTCCTCTCCCGAAACATAAAGTACTTTCAAGGAGTCTTCCAGCAAACCGCAGATTTGAAGCAGGAGCGTCGATTTCCCGATGCCCGGGCTTCCGCCCACCAGGACAAGCGAGCCGGCTACGGCTCCGCCGCCAAGCACTCTGTCCAGTTCCTTGAAGCCTGTCCTAAAACGCATTTCACTCAGCGTGCCAAGCTGCTCCAGTTCTCTTGGGCTGCTATTTCCCGAGCGGACGGGCGGAGTGCCTCCGCCTTTTTTGGGCTTTGCGTACGAAGGCTGCTCCTGAACGGTATTCCAGCTATCGCAGGCAGGGCACTGCCCCAACCATTTTGGAGTCTCATTCCCGCACTCCGTACAAAAATATACTGTCCTGGCTTTCATTACCCCTCCAGAGAGATATTAAGTTTCCTCGAAAACTCCAAACCATTGCAACTACAGGCATTGAAGTTTTGCGCCGAAAACCTCACCTCCGCGTCATGGCGGGCTTGACCCGCCATCCCCTGCGGAATTCGGGGGATTGCGGCTCGGAGGCCGCAATGACGAACAGAGTTTTCGAGGGCATTCATATTAAGTTTTCTACATTATAGCATACCTCCGCAGTTTAGCCAATAACTACCTCTTCACGGGCTACGCTTTTGAGTCTGCTGAAAAAGCCCCCTGTTTTTCTTGCCTTCCTCTGTTTTTTTTCCTTTTTTTCTTTTTCCCTTTTCACAGTTTTTTTGCTGTCAGGGATTTCAATGATAATATCTCCCGGCGCGCCGGCAGCTTTTTCGGGCGTCTGTTCCGTGACACGTTCCGGCGGTATGGGGATATCTTCCGGACAGTTTTCATTATGAACCGCTTCCGCGGCTTTCATCGGCACGGAAATGGGTATTGCCGCCGCAAGAGGAGCAGTTTCGCTAAGGTAAGGCTTAAGCATCTGCAAAAACTCATTAATATTAAAGTCTTTCATAATCATCCGCAGAACCTTGTTTTCCAGTTTCGGATCCGCGACCGAAAACCTGTATGTAAACTCCGCCGCCATTTCCCTGATCGCTTCGTGATCCGAGCATTCCCGGATTGAAGGGATGTATACATATTTTACGGTCTTTTTATTGTCGTCACAGTATATATTCTGCTCGTTGAGTACAAAGGAATTAGGTTTCATAAACCAGTCCCCACAGTCAAGGAACGGGCTAAGCAAGCCAAACCACAGCTCGGCGTATTCCTTCGGCAAGTAACATCCGGACAGGTATTGCAGCTTACTCAGCGCCCCGATTTGATACACAAGCTCAACTTGTCCGTCGATGCTTTTGTAACGAAATGGAAGGATAAAATCCGGCCTGTCCTCCACGATTGTGTACAGCGCCTTGCGGTCAACTTCATGTTCGGGGATCTTAACACTCAATGACGCCCCCGCGGAAAAATCGCTCTTGTTTAGAATCTCGTAAATCATAAACCTATACCTGCCCCTCTCATATATTCGATCAAAGTTATAAATTGCCAGCCTCGCTCCGTCAATACGGGTGCGCTGCCGTTTGAAAAGCTCTTTGCTTCAATAAAAATGGGGTTGATCGCAAATTGGCCGTAGCTGCTGATATACCCCCAAAGATCGCCCCATTTGACGGCGGCCAAATGCTGCCCAAATGACAGCGCGTCGTCGAAAAAAAAGTCGATTACCAAGGTTCCGTCAACATCAATGTAACCCCATTTGCCATTATTTCTGACCGCTGCATATCCCTCGCCTGAAAATGGCCTTGCGTCCTCAAATACGTGCTCTGTCTGCAGGCCGTCAACGTACAAATATACCGCGCCGCCCTTTCTTGTGAAAACAGCCCCCCGGGCATAGCACCGCCCAAGCTCATCCAGAACTATCTCGTCATATTCAGGCGGGATGAGCCAATTCGTCGCAAGATCAATAACTCCCCATGCGCCGTCCAGCTTTGCGGCCGCGAAGCCTCCCGAGTACGTCCCTATTTGCTCGAACACAGAGCTTCCTATAATAAACTCGCCAGTCGCCCTGCGCCAGCCTTCTTCAAAAAGAAGAGGGACACGGTCGCCGGCCAGGTTGCCAAACTCAAGAACCCTTTCTTGAAGCTTTGCAACCCGGTTATTATCGCTATTGACGGCAAATATCTCATCGCCCTGCCTCACTATGGCCCGGTCAGAGCTGAAAGTGCTTATCTTTTCATATTCGCATGGTATCAGCAGGGCGCCGTCCGCCCGCGCAATCCCCCATAACCCGTCAACCCGCACCTGGGCGGCAGATCCTTGGATAGCAGCGGCATAATCATATACAGCCCTACCGGTCTGAAACACGTACCGGTTGCTTTCGTATATCCCCCTTAATGCTTCGCTTCCGGTTCTTTCGATTCCCAGCCTAAGCGCCGCCAGCGCATCAGGGAGCCTCGAAATTCTAAGGTAGTAATTCGCCGCCTCAGCAAAGATTTCTGGCGCCGCGTCTTTGCGGCTCATCTGACTTTCCAACAGGTTCATATATCTGCGATGAAAGCCGCGCTGACCCGCAAGCGCAAGATAGACCCTTTTCAACTCCGCCTCCGCGGCAAGCGTATGTTCGGCGTTGTAACGGGCGGCTTCTTCAAGCAGCGGCACTGCGCGGACATATATGCCATCATCTGTCAGTGCGGCGGCCCTTGCCATTAGCTCGAGTTGTTTTTCCGAATCGGATCGCGCGTTTACCGCTATGACCCATGATGTGATAAGCAGCGCAAAACATGCAATACCGATCAAAATACGGTTAAAACGTTTCATTTAGCCCTCACTCCTAACCCCTATCCATAATCCCTAAAAACAGTGTTATCAATATTCCGGCGTACAAGAACGGCGCGAGCGGGAATGTATCCTTGCGTCCGATTTTCTTGAGTAGTATTAGAGATATCCCCGTCAGCGCCGCTAAGGCCGTCCCGCATAGCATGGCGGAAAGGGAGTTGTTGAACCCTAGATATAGTCCGGCGACCGCCATAAATTTGACGTCACCCCCTCCCAAACCTTTGCGGCTGATCAAATACACCAGCAAAAACATCCCGCCGCCGACCGCAAAACCAAGTGCGGAATCCCTCAATATGGCAATCGCAGCGCCCGTATCTAAAAACAGTTTTGGAACCATAATGGTGACCCACGCGGCAAACATTGCAAAAACTAAGCCGTTTGCAATCTTTTTTGTTTTTGCGTCGCGAACTGCGGCTATGTAGCCAAACACAGCAATCAATTCGTAGCGCAGCAGCATAAACGCGTCGCCTTGCCCCGAGCCTATGATAAGCAGAGCGGCGGCGATGACCGGAAGCCCCGCATAATGCAATCCTGATTTTAGCTTGTCAGCTTCAATACCAATGTCCGTCATTACCAGTAACCCTCCCCACGTCCGCTGCCCCACGCTTTCGTCACGGCTGTCTGAGTGACGCTCAGCGCCGAACGGAACGGAAGGGGAAGCGCGCCGAACCTGTACTCGATTTCATAGTTCACAACTAGCCTTACATCGCCGTTGTGGTCAATAAGCGCGCTGCCGGCTCCGGATCTTCCCGGATCAAGCAAGGTAAATTCATTAAATGCCAAGCCATCGAGTCCATCTATTACATTTACACTGCGTAAATACTCATCACCGGTCATACTTTCGTTTGACAGATATCTCCCAATAAGCGGGCGCGCCAATTGCCCGAAAACATGGCTGCCGCCTTCGCTGAGTCCATAGTTGATCAACAGCCGTGCCATTTCTACAGGGTCATCCGCGATGCTTTCACCCCAACCGAGAACTCTTCTGAAGGCGGCGTCCCCATGTGCTGCGGCATCCCCGAATGAAAGAGAATTGATACCGTCAAAAACCGCGCCGATATCGCTTTTTATCTCCTCCGCCCCGCGCCTTACACGGGCGGCTTCACCGTCAACCGCCCTCAACCTGCCGGCTATACCCGCAGCCTCAAGCGCGTAACTATACACGGCAACTGTGTTAGCCGTTTGCGTCAACGCATAATGCACCCGCGTCTGCAGCGTCACGATGTTTACCAGGCTCAATATTGAAACAACAAGCAAAACAAAAAGCATAAACGCACCGGTAGTTTCCACAGTGATATATCCGCCGTCATTCTTCTCAGCAATTATCAACAATGCCCCTCCTAACTTTTAGCTCTTAACTCTTAATCCTTAACTCTTAACCGGATTTAATACCCCCTGTAGTCCGTGGCTGTCACCGGCATTGTCCTTGGCGGTATCACCCTGTCTATTCCTCTTTGTGCCAGCGGCATCGACAGAAACAACATGCGAAGGTCAACCGAGAAGCTCATGCTGAAATCTGTTTTCATGTCGCTGAGATAAAACCTGTCTCCCGCTGCAAGCGCGGCGGCCATTCTTTCCTCATCCGAGTTTACACGGTTTCTGTAATTGATAATATTCCATTCAATGAGGTTCGCGGTACGCTTAGTAAGCTCGGCAGCCGCGTCCGCCTCCCGTCCAATATAAAATATGGCTTTAGTTATGAAGAAGAAATACATATAATTTGAGTATGTAAGCCCCTGTTCATTCCTGAAGCTGCTTCCGTCAACGGTTTCATTCATAATGACGCCGCTGACTGCGTTTAGTAGTCCGGCAGGAGTGCAAACCCACTCGCCCCTTGCCGGGTTTTTGAAAAGAGGTACCCTATATCCGGCTCGCAATCCGGCGACGTCAACCACGGTCTCGGCGGCTGTAAACGCCGCGCGCGCCAGTTCGGCCAGTATGAGCGCGAGGGGCGGGTTCCAAGCAAAAGCCGCCTTAATGCTCATTACGACGTTAGTTACTTCGGAGACTCTGAATACCGTTATGTAGTTGCATATAAGCCGCACTAAAAACAGTAGTCTTGTTATCGCGCTGAGGTTTTGCCCGGCGTTTTCGCTGCCGTTGTAAAGGTATTCCCATTCCGACTGGAAAAAATAATTCACTTCGGGACTCATCGGTACGCCGGTTATTGATCTTGTGTAGCTTATCTCATGTAGGTTCTCCCGCGTTTTACCTATGCTGTCCGGCCTTGTCGCTGTATAGTTTGAAAACACCGACGTGGAATATGTCAGAAGCAGAAGGTAGTCGCTCGCGCCCGCCGCGCTGCCCAGCGGGTCGTGAATAATATTGACTACCGGCGCGCTTACCGCTTCCGGAATGAGCGAGAGAATATCCAGGATGTTTAGGCTTTCGGGCGCGGGTGTGCTTGAATCGCTCAAATACCTTGCCCCAAGCGGATTGTTTGTCAGCCCCGTATATGCTGTCTGGACTAAATCCAGCAGAGAACTGATAAGGTTTCGCTGACTGCTTTCGGCGTCTTCCCCTTCGGCGTCTTCCTGACCATCAAACAGCTTAACCGGATCAACGCGCGGCGCGTTCATCATTTTGGACAATTCTTCGAAGAATACGCCGTTTCCGCCCGGATACTCGGAAAACTTCATAAAACCGGGCGGTATCTTGTATGTAACGCTTTCTTCCGGAAATTCGGCAAACCGGGCAGCCATGCTGCTCATTACCTCAACAAAGGGCAAAAGTTCGAATCCCGGATTTGAAGGAAGACTCGCGAGTTGTTCACGCGTAAGGCTCCCGGCGAAGGAGTCATTGGCATTTCTATACATGACGTTGTCGAGCAGCGGCTTTACCTGATCATCAATGTAGTTATAGCCTCCGTCCCTAAACGCAGCCGCCATTTCTTCAATGCTCTCCCATTTCACAAGATCACGGTAACGCTCAATCATTGATTTTCCGTCGGCGCCGCGCTCCGTAAGCGCCATTCGCAAATCCTCGCCGACTTCGCCGCTGTTAAGCCTTCGCTCCAGATCATTGACTATTCGCTCCAGTTCAACGCGCATTCCGTCAATTTCACGCGCGATGTCAACGACAAGGTCAAACCTAGGCTTAAAATTCTCCGCCTGCTGCTTTGCGTTATCAATATTTGTGTTCAGTCCTGTTACATTGCCGATATTCTGCCATCCGCCTAAGCCCCAATTACTGCCGCGCCGGCCTCCGACAGTCAGCGACATTATGTTCTCGAGTATCGCCCTATACCACGCCGCGTAATACTCCCTGACGTCCGGCTCCTCCTCATTCTGCCACAGAATATAGACCTCCCGCAGGTCAACAAACTGCCTGCGTATTGCTACCAGTGAAGTTGATACGGATCCGAAGTGGCCGCCCGCTATTCCGCCGATAGCCTGATTGCATCTGTCCGCAGCCGTTATAGCTTCAAACAAGCGTTTGTACAAATCATACATGTCGGCAATAGCCGCGTCTATTTGCAGTTTGTCATTGATGACCCCCGCGTCCTCCTTGAGCGTGTTTCCGTCCAGGGCGTCCAAGAATTCTTTTACAATTATCACAGGCCCGCGGAATTTCATGTACTCTTCAATTTGGCGCCGCAGGACTTCCTCATTGCGAAGGTCTTTCTCCGGCGCCGGCAAAAGCTCGGCAGGCTGCAGGTTTGATCCGTAAAACAGCTGGAATGTACCGAGTCCGCTATTGTACCTGCTCCCGCCGAAGATTGATACTTCAATATAGTCGTTGATCATTTCCGCCAGTTCAGGATCGTCCGCCATGACGCCAAAGAGTCCGTAAATATCCTTAAGCAGTGCGTCATACTGGGCGAGCACGGAGTTTGCCGCCAGTTGGTTTGCGTCCTGCACAACACTGCGCGCCGCGTGGATCCGCGTGAGATCGACAGCCGTACCGCTAATCAGCAAAGCAGGGATCAGCAGCAGGGAAACAAACACGGTTACCGCGCCTTTCGTATCTTTGAAAAAATTAAACATAGTGTTCACCATCCAAGAAGTGACGTGATTCTGCTCCCGAAAGAGCTTATACTGTCTGCTACGTCGGTAAGCCCGAATTTTTCACTGATGTATCCGGTAAAGTCAGCGGCTATGTCTATATTGCGTACAAATTCATCACCGTCTTGCACCGCGGCCGTTGACGTTACTGAGATTGGTATTGTTTCGGGGAATCTAATGAAAGAAAGGTTGACCGGAACTGTAAATTCCCGCGTTGCCGTCACGACGATTTCTCTATAGAAAACACGGTTGACTACATAGCTTCCAATACGCATTTCACCCGCTTTTGAACTGATGCTCCGCCCTTCGATTTCATTAACGATGTCCTCAACTCTGTCCTCAATGCTTCCGACGCCCGAAAACAGGGATGCATAAACGTTTTCCAGGCTGCTTTTGTCGTTTTCCCAGTAAAAAGACATGGAGGCATCGTCGTGGAAAAGCCATGTGTCGCTCCACTCGGTCGCTAAAGCCGTTGCCGCATATTGAGTGGCGTTCTGCAGTGCGGAGCGGGCGGGCAGATAAACCGCAAGCAGGACAAGCGCGGCGAATATCATGATCATTATGGGAAAGAGAATGGCCGCTTCAACCACAGCATCCCCACGCGTATTGTGCGCAAACTTCTTGATTCTCAACAAAGCAACCATTCCCCTTTCTCAACTATCAGCTCTTAACTCTCAACTCTTAACTCTCAGCAGCCGTCCGTCTCCCGCCTACGAAATGTTTGCCGCTTCCCCTGTGATCTGATCCCACAACTCCTGAAGCCATCCGCTTAAGAAGCCCCAAATCAGAACTATCGCCAAAACTGCTATGAGTATCAGCAATATCGCGACGACAATGCCTGACAGCCCGCGCTCGTCTTTTTTCAGTTCCCGGACAAATCCGTCGAAAGCAAGATATAGCGTGAGCGGCAAAGAAGTAATTTTTCGCATCATGGTAAGTCCCTCCTTTCTTAATATAATCATAACCCTGAAAAGTTCATTGCTATGGGTACCATAAGCATTACAAGAATAGCGAGAAACAGGAGCATTGTCGGGATCATCAGTTTTGAATTTGCCTTCTCCGCGTCGCGCTTGGCCATATGTCTGCGCTCCTGCCATGCTTCCCGCGCCATGTCTTTGAGCAACCTGCCTATCTCAGAGTTGCCTTTGGAGAGGTTTTGCAAAATTGCTGAGGCAAGCTTCGCTGTCTCCTTTGTGCTGCAGCGGGCAATAAAGCCGCCGTATGCCGCTTCCGGGCTGACAAGGTTTGCCAATTCCTCTGAGGTTTTTCGCATTTCCTGATATAATTCCGCCTCTTGGCTGTATGCGGTCTCATTCCATGCCCTGTCCATAATCATTCCGGAAGTCATAAGCAGGGCGAGCTTGGATACCACTCCGGGGAATTGCCTTCTAATTGCCGCGCGGCGCTTTTTCACGCGGTCACTGAGGTCATCGTACATCGCATAGACCAAAACCAGAACCAAAACCGTACCGATCCCCAGTATCGCAATCCCGGCCGTCGCTCTGTCAAGCCCTATGAGGAGCGCGCCTGTGGCAAGCGACGTCGCGGCGCCAATTATCGGATACGACAGCAGCTTTGCCAGCAGATGCTTTGTTTTGACTGCGGCATGTTTCTTGCCGTGAAGCTCAAAATTTTTCGTCATGATGGCCTTATGAATGCCGCCCCTGCCAATCTTGTCAAATTTTCGCTGCAAGACATATCCGGGCATAGGCAGAATGCTCAAGCCTTTCAGGTTGCCGCTTGTTATTTCTTTGCTGCTGCGTTCGATCTTCTTTACTTTCTTTTCCGAATCGCCGCGAAGCATCAGCCACAATACAAAATACGCAAGGCCCCTATGACGGGATAGCTTTATTCGCTTTGCCTCATCCTTTGAGCGCAGCTTTATCACGGTAGCTGAGTTTTCAAAGACTTTGTTATACGCCGCCGTGAGCCAGTCGTCCCGGCTGACCTGCCCAAGAAGTATAATCCATGCCACCATAAGCAGCGTAGCCGGAGTAAGGATAATAAAAAGCATATGCACACGCCCTCCCAAAGATTTTATACCCGCAAAACCACTGTCAACAGGTTAAGGCATAGGCATTCGCAATCCGCTCGTAGGGGCGAACTGTGTTCGCCCGTACCTCGGCGTTAT
>Ga0099364_10005147_pt1 | contig 19530 bp, 16 predicted proteins | sample TergutTh196P3_FD_73070 | JGI IMG/M metagenome (GOLD analysis project Ga0099364, IMG submission 73070) | Microcerotermes parvus P3 segment gut microbial communities from Pointe-Noire, Republic of the Congo - Th196 P3 | ecosystem: Host-associated > Arthropoda: Insects > Digestive system > Gut ... | reverse complement strand
AGAACAATATCGCACAATTCATACAATTTTTTTCCACTTTTATCGCGGGAGCTGACTCCCTTACTGTGATTCAGGTTGGTTAATCCTATGGTAAAAATACCCCGTTTTTTTGCTTCCAGGGCCATTTGTACAGGGACAGCATTGCGTCCCGAATTGGAAGCAATCATTAATACATCATTTTTTCTGATTTTATGCGTTGCAAATATAATTTCTGCAAGACCATCGGTTCTTTCCATAAGTGTTGATTTATGCATATCAAGGTCTACAGTAAGTTCGTGGGGCATTATTGCCCTGGCCTGCATAAGCCCTCCGGCACGGGCATAGATCTCCTCGGCCAATACATGGGAGTGGCCAGACCCAAAAACATACAAGAGTCCGCCCTTTGCCAATCGCTGGGCAATTTCTTTGGCAGCCTTGGAAATACCATCCATTTGGGTATTTTTAATGGTTTCTAAACCCTTTACAATATGGTCATAATAATCCATCGCTAACATGTCTGCTCCTTGGCTTGTTCTTATATATCATTATACCTTGGTTCTTTCCTTCTGACAAGGATATTAAGTAATTAGATAGACTAAAAATGGTTTTTAGTGTATTATTTGATACAAAAGGGAGGTATGCCTTATGAACATAGATTTATTTCAAAATTTTAAGTGGGATTTTGAATCAAACGTTGAAATTAATGAAAAATCATTAAAAATAGAAGCACATCCAAAATCGGATTATTTTATTGATCCTGCTGATGGAAAACGAATTTTAAATGCGCCTTATTACCATACTGAAACAAGCAAAGATTTTGTCCTTAAGGCCAAAGTTTCACGTACATTTAAATCTGTTTTTGATGCATGTGTACTTATGGTTATGAGTGATGAAACTTGCTGGGTTAAACTTTGTTTTGAATTAACAGATTTAGGTACAAATGCTGTTGTAAGTGTTGTTACCAATGGTGTATCGGATGATGCAAATGGTGTTGATATACAGGGAAATACTGTTTATTTGCAAATTGTAAAAAAAGGAGACCTGTTTGCATTGCATTATTCTTTGGACGGCAACGACTATAAAATGGTTAGATATTTTAAACTGCAATTAAATGAAACTTTTAAAGTTGGTTTTGTTGCACAATCACCTACAGGAGAAGGCGGCACATGTTTTTTTGAAGACATTACATTTGATTACCAGCCCATAAAGGATTTACGAAAAGGGAAATAAATGCTTCAATAGTTCCTTATCTTCCAGAAACGCTCCATGGCCTCCGATTTGGATACTGGGTTTTGTTTTTCCGTGAAAATCGCTGCCGCAGCTTATGAAAAGCTTGTTTTGTTTTGCATAATCCAGAAAAAACTCCGATTCTTCCCTGGAATGATACGAAGAAAAAACTTCTATACCATCTATACCTTCGCTTGTTATATCGTTAAGAAGGGAATTATAAGCATTAAGGTTTTTTCCAGGGTATTTACCAAGGGTTTTACCCGGATGTGCCAATACGGAATATCCGCCGGAGGTATGGATAAGGTCAATGGCATCTTTTAGATTGATGTAATTAATTGGCGTATAAGCAGCTTTCCCCTGAGAAAAGAAATCCCAATACATATTAACGTAGGGTAAATCGCTTTTCTCTCCTCCAGGCAAATATGGCTGTAATACCGGATAGTCCTGAGCATTTTCTTTTACCAAAATTATTTCTGCAATAAGTTCTCCGGTAACAATGCCGTCTTTTGCCGCAGCAATTATTTCTGCATTATTTACCGGAATACCTGTTGCAGTGCTGAATAAGCTTATTTTTTTTTCTGCTGCCTGTATTTCCTGATCATGAATATCTTCTTCGATAAACCGAAAATCGTTGTTTGTATAGTCAAAAGTATAGCCAAGCAGATGAAAGTCCATACCCTTATACGTACAGTCCAGTTCAACACCGGAAATTATTTTTAGATCGACCTTATCATATTTATTAGCTTCTGCAGCGCTCTTTACAGAGTTATGATCGGTAATCGAAATAAGCTTCATTTCTGACTGTATGCACATTTCTATTATTTTTCCGACAGAAAATTCTCCGTCATTGCTGAATTCTGAATGGATATGCAGGTCAAGTTTAGACATGTTTTTTTCCCTGTTTTATTTCTCGATTGTATGGTATGATCATATATGTTTTCGTTAATAAAAGAAATACTAAATATGGAACCGCCCTGCGAAGTTATTGTACGAGGCTGGGTAAGGACCAGGCGGGATATGAAAAACCTGGTCTTTGTAGAAGTAAATGACGGCTCCTGCTTAAGCAGCATACAATGTACATTTGATAATATAGCTATTCCTGCTGAACTTTCCACCGGTGCCTCGGTAGAAATAAGCGGAAAGCTCATTCCTTCTCCTGCCCAGGGACAAACTGTGGAAGTTGCCGCTTCTTCAATTATGCTGATAGGGGAGGCCCCCGCCGAAGAAAAAAACGGCATAAGTCCTTATCCTCTGCAAAAAAAACGGCATTCCCTGGAATTCTTGCGGGAACTGCCCCAGCTTAGGGTAAGAACCAATACCATAGCTGCGGTAATGCGGCTTAGAAGCCGGCTTTCCTGGGCGGTACACCGCTTTTTCCAGGACAGGGGTTACCACTACCTTCATACACCTATCATTACCGGATCTGATGCCGAAGGGGCAGGGGCCATGTTCCGGGTAACTACCCTGGACACTCTTACATCTGACATGGCTAATACCAAAGAAAGCGGCAAACAGTATGCCGGGGATTTTTTTGGCAAGGAAAGCTTTTTAAGCGTTTCCGGTCAGTTGGAAGCAGAAGCCTATGCCCTTGGGCTTTCCCGTGTCTATACTTTCGGCCCCACCTTTAGGGCAGAAAATTCCAACACAGCCCGGCACCTGTCGGAATTCTGGATGATAGAACCTGAGACAGCGTTTTTCCGCCTGCAAGAAAACATGAAGCTGGCAGAAGATTTTTTAAAATTCTGTTTCAAGACAATTTTGGAAGAATGTGCAGAAGATTTACATTTTTTTAATGAACGGTATGAAAAAGGAATTATAGACACCCTTCGTATGGTAATAGAATCGGATTTTGTACATTTAACATATACCAATGCTATACAGGAACTGGAAAAAGCAAAAAAATCAAAATCGTTTGAATACGATCCCCACTGGGGCTGCGATCTGCAAAGCGAACATGAACGTTTTCTTACCGAAGAATTGATCAAGGGACCGGTAATTGTTACCGATTATCCAAAAGACATAAAAGCATTTTATATGAAGCTTAACGAAGATGGAAAAACTGTGCGTGCCATGGATGTTCTGGTTCCCCGTCTGGGAGAAATAATTGGCGGGTCAGAACGGGAAGAAAATCTAGGTTCGCTGGAAAAGCGCATGGAAGAAATGGGACTAGATCCCCGGCATTATAGCTGGTACCTGGATTTACGGCGTTATGGTTCGGTTCCCCATTCGGGTTTTGGCCTGGGTCTTGAACGGCTGGTCCAGTATGTTACCGGCATGGCCAATATACGCGATGTTATTCCCTATCCGCGTGCCCCGGGACAGCTTTTTTGATGTATATATGACATAATGGTTCATGGAAAGTAATTATGAAAAAACAAACAATTAAATATTTTATTTTACTGCTCTATTTTATTATTTCCGGTTTTTCACCGGCTTTTGCCAACCCCCTTTATCCTAGCGATGCTCCGCCACAATTATCCGTAGCTTCGGCTGTATTAATCGATGCAGAAACCGGGACGGTGCTTTTAGCACATAATCCTTCCCAGGTAATTCCCCTTGCTTCATTAACAAAACTTATGACCATACACCTGGCTTTACGGCAAATGAATGCCGGTATGGCCCATGCAGATGACATTGTAGCACTTCCCCCGGAAACCTGGGCGGAAAATCAGCCTCCAAGATCAAGCTTGATGTTTTTGGGCAGAAACCAGATAGTTACCCTGGGCGAACTGCTTCTGGGGCTGGCTGTTCCGTCGGGTAATGATGCTGCCGTTGCAGTTGCCCTGCACCTTGCGCCGACCATGGAAGCGTTTACCGCAATGATGAATGCAGAGGCAGGCCGGCTGGGTCTGCCGTCTACCCGTTTTGTTGAACCATCGGGCTTTGATGCGGAAAATACCACTACTGCCATGGATTTTGCACGCTTTTGCCGGATTTACTTAAAGGAACATCCGGAAAGCCCTTCCTTGCTTCATTCACGAACAAGTTTTTCCTATCCCCTTCTGGCAAATACCGGAGGCGAGCCGCCGCGCACCATAGTACAAATAAACCGTAATACCCTGTTACGGGACTTTCCCGGAGTTGACGGCCTCAAAACCGGTCATATTCCGGCAGCAGGTTACAATGTTGCTTTAAGCGCCAGCCGGGGAGAAACCAGATTACTGGCTGTTGTTTTAGGCGCTGTATCAGAAGCCCAGCGTGACAGGGATGGACGGGCCCTGCTTGAATGGGGTTTTGCCAACTTTAAAACCATGCGTACCACAGTCCCTTTTTTACCGGAAACCAGAATCTGGGGAGGCAGGGAAAAGTATGCAGCTTTGAAACTATCGGAAGACCTTGTTTTTACTGTTTCAATACGGCGTGCCGCTGTACTAAACATTGATACGGAAGTTTTTCCCAGACTTAAGGCCCCCATGGCATCAGGAGAGCTGGCAGGTATTTTGACAATAAGTGATAATCTGGGAGAGCTTAAGGTTATTCCTTTAGTGCTGGAAAAAGGGATAAGCCGGGGCAATTTTTTTAGGGTATTTTTCGATGCAATACGCCTGTTTTTTCTGACACATTTCGGCTGATTCTCAGTGCTATAATGCCGCCAAGGATGGCGGTGTAATAATATTTTAGCAAGGAGTTTTTTCCATGAAAAAACTCCCAAGCTTAGAATCAGCAAGGAAACTGCCGGGTGACCGAATGGTCGCCCATAAATCTTTCCTTACAGTTCGCCGACTAAAAGGAGGCCTGCTGATTCTAAGCGGTTGACTTAAATACTTACTTTTTTGTAGACTATTAACGTATTGTTATGTTTATGCCATCTTAGCTCAGTCGGTAGAGCGCGTGACTTGTAATCTCGAGGTCTTCGGTTCGACTCCGGAAGATGGCTGGTCAATGGATGGCAGGAATACTGCAATGCCAAAAGTATATCTAAATAGGGGAGTTTCCCGAGTGGTCAAAGGGGGCAGACTGTAAATCTGTTGGCTCAGCCTTCGAAGGTTCAAATCCTTCACTCCCCAAAATAAAGCGGTATGGGTTTGCATACCGCTTTTGTTTTTGGAGATAAGAAAATATTCATGAAAACAGTTTTTATTGTTGATGATGACGGAACAAATTTAATGCTGGCAAAGACTGCTTTGGACGGCGTATATAAGACATATGCCATGGAATCTGCTGCCATGATGTTCCGTTTGACAGAAAAAATTATGCCGGATCTAATTCTTCTGGACATTAATATGCCGGAAATGGACGGGTTTCAGGCTATAGAAATATTAAAAAAGAACGGCAAATTACAATCCATTCCTGTAATATTTTTAACTGGAAGAAATGATTCGGAAACGGCATTGCGCGGTTTGGAATTGGGAGCTGCCGATTATATCATTAAACCTTTTTCCAGGCCGGTATTGATTAAAAGAATAGAATTACAATTGAATGCCCAAACACGCCCATTATCTGTTGTTCCCGACGGAAAAGAGAAGTATGAATACAGCATCCCAGACAATGCATATATTAAATTTAAAAAAGGCTCCTATGTTACTGTAGAAGACAAACGAGTTCCCGATCAATTTTATTTAATTATGGAAGGAAATATTTCTCTTTCCAATGAATTATTGCTTTCCATACTGAATAAATCCGAAAAGTTGGGGCCCGGTGACTGTTTTGGCATAATATCTGCAATGTCGGGCTATGGTCAAATAGAAACTGCTGTTGCCGATACAGATGTAATATTACTGCCCATAAAAACCGGTAATTTTGAAATGCTCGTTCAAAACAACAGCCAATTGGTAAATAAATTAATTCTTGAGTTTTCCAAACGAATGCGCTACCTTAATGAATTGCTTGCTTACCAGACAGTTTATAAAAAAAGAAATACCAAAACAAGCCAAATATTTTTTGTCGCAGAATATTACTTTAATCAAAAACAATTTGACATTGCTTTATACGCTTTCAAAAAGTTTATTGAATACTTTCCAGAAGATGAACATGTAACATACGCACAAAAACGTATTGATATTATTTCTCCTTATGTAACAAATGAACTGCCATATAGTAAGGGAGATGATCTTTCACGTATTTATAAGGAAAATACCATGATTTTTTCCGAAGATGAACAAGGCGAGGACATTTATTTTATTAAAAGTGGTATGGTTAAAATTACCAAAGTTGCAAATAATGTAGAAATACTGCTGGCTATCCTTAACAAGGGAGAAATATTCGGCGAAATGGCGCTTATAGAATCAAAAAAAAGAAGCACCAATGCCATTGCATATGAAGAAACAAAAATTGCAGTTATCAGCCAAACAAACTTTGAAAATATAATTAAAACCCAGCCGGCGCTTATCTCCAATATAATTACCAATCTTGCTAAACGCCTGTGGGTTGCATACATTAATATTGCAAATACACAAATAACAAATCCCCTGGGGCGAATGGTAGATATGCTGTTTATTCAGCTTGAAAAAAAACATGTAAATGTAAATATGGAAAGTATGTATACATTTGATTTTGGCCCCAAAGAATTAATAAATATGGTCGGTCTTAATGTGACAGAAGGCAATGAAGTTGCCGAAAAACTATTAAAACTAAAATACATTGAGCTTATAAAGGGGAAAATTGCAATAAATGATATGTTTGAATTTTTCAAACATGCCAATTTTTTCCGCACTAAACGATAATTTGAAAAATGGAATGAAATATGGACGAGCAAATTCATCGCTATAACATGCCCTATGGTAGAGTATTGATAGTTGATGATGCAGAAACAAATGTATATATAGCCGAAGGGCTTATGTTGTCTTATGATTTACAGATTGACACTGCAAACAGCGGCTTTAAAGCAATAGAAAAAATCAGCCGTAAAAATACCTATGACATTATATTTATGGATCACATGATGCCCGTAATGGACGGGGTAGAAACGACATTAAAATTGCGCAGCCTCGGATACGACGGCATTATTGTTGCGCTTACTGCCAATGTACAGGCAGGCAATGCCGAGATGTTCAAGGAAAACGGTTTTGACGACTTCATCTCAAAACCAATAGATTTAAAAAGATTGGATACCGTTTTAAATAAGTATATCCGTGACAGGTACCCAGAAGAAGCCGGAAAATACCAATCACTAAAAAAAGAAGCCCTTCGATTTGAACCAAATACTAAACTATTTAGGATATTCTGCCGGGATGCTGAAAAAGCGGTTAAAACTCTGCAGAAGACTTTTGAAAGCGGCGATATTAAATTGTTTACCACCACTGTCCATGCCATGAAATCCGCATTGACGAACATAGGTGAACAAAATACATCCGAAGCGGCGTTTGCACTGGAAACGGCTGGGATAAACGGAGACACAGAATTTATTGCTGCAAATACGGAAATGTTTATAGCGTCTATAGAAGCTTTACTTGAAAGGATAATAAATGACATAAACTCAGAGAAAACTGCAAGTGACGATAATATCATGCAGGAAGACAACGCATTTCTGCAGGAACAACTGCAGATCATCAAGTCCGCATGCGAGAATTACGACGATACAGCAGCTTATGCCGCGCTTGATCGTCTGAAAGAAAAACCACTGCGGACAGAGACTTATGCCTCACTAGAAGAAATCCGGGACAAACTGTATTTACAAAGCGACTTCGATGGAGCGGCGGGCCGGGCTTCGGCATTAATAACGGCATTATGAAAGTGATATGTAAATACTCACTTATCTTGAAAATTTGTAAAATTCATGAAATAATATATGTAGGGGCGGTAGAAACTCGTTCAGGGGATATGACTGGATATATTGGAGAAAGATTATGAAGCAAATATTAATAAATATTACCAACAGGCTGCATTTTGTATTTTCAATGTTTTTTATCACCGCAACGCTTATGTTATTGGTTACCATGGTTGTTTCTGTATATATAAACCATATGGAAAAAGCTGTAGAAGAAAGTACACAAAAGCATCTGGTGGCTGCGGCCCGGGCAGCTTCTACTTTTATTACGGTAGAAGAATTGGACTTGTTTCATACCGGGGAAGATATGTTAAAACCCGAATGGGATTCCATTAGATCGCGGCTTATGCAATTTGCAGAGGAATATCAGGTTCTCTATGTGTACTACTGGCGCTACGATGACGGTCAAATTCAATACATTATAGATAATGACGAAGATGAAGAATGGATGGTTACGCCGGATCTGTATTATAATCTGGATGATGATCCCAATACTGCCGAAGCTGTTCCCATTATTATGGCAGGAAATGCATGGGCTTCGGATCTTGGTGCATACACAGCAACCTGGGATGGATTAATTTCCGGGTTGGCTCCGGTTTTTAATGATGATGGAACAATATACTGTGCCGCAGGAGTTGATCTAAGCGATGAAATAATCCTGACTCAGCGGAATAATATCAGGATCATGCGGACAGTTTTAATTATATCATTTTTTCTTTCTGTTTTATCGGGATTTTTCGGCATGTTATCTTACCGTAAAAAAGCAATTCAAAGCGAAAATGCAAGCAAAGCAAAAAGCCGCTTCCTTTCTACGGTAAGCCATGAAATTCGCACCCCAATGAATGCCATTATAGGAATAACGCAAATAGAGCTTCAAAAAAGCAATTTAATAAAGGAATATGCAACAGCTTTTGATAAAATATACAGTTCCAGTATAAGCCTGCTTGGAACCATCAACGACATACTTGATCTGTCAAAAATAGAAACCGGTAAACTGGAACTTAATTATATAAAATATGATCTGCCAAGCCTTATTCAGGATACTGTACAATTAAATATAGTCCGTATTGGTTCAAAACCAATAGATTTTATAGTCGATATTGACCCGAATCTCCCATTACAGCTCATTGGAGATGAACTTCGCATAAAACAGGTATTGAATAATTTACTTTCAAACTCAATTAAGTACACAGATAAAGGACATGTAAAACTGACGGTAAATCATTTTGAACATGGCGAAGATATAATGTTGAAATTTATAATCGAAGATACAGGGCAGGGCATGAAAAAAGATGATATAGCAAGACTTTTTTCCGAATATCTGCGTTTCAATATCGAAGTAAACAGAGCAACAGAAGGAACAGGCATAGGGTTAAGTATTACAAAAAACCTTGTTGAACTGATGGGCGGTTCAATAAAAGCAGAAAGCGAGTTTGGCAAAGGAAGTATTTTTACGGCAGAAATTAGACAAAAAACTACAGACAATAAAGTCATGGGAGTTGAGCTTTCACAGCGGCTGGCAAACTTTACATATTCGGGAAAAAAACGTCATGATAATCTTGAAATTGTTTATGAGCCCATGCCTTATGGCAAAGTATTAATTGTGGATGATGTGGAAACAAATTTATATGTTGCAGAAGGAATTATGTCCTATTATGAATTACAGATCGAAACGGCCATTAGCGGTTTTAAGGCAATAGAAAAAATTGAAAGCGGCAAAACCTACGATATAATCTTTATGGATCATATGATGCCGCTTATGGATGGTATTGAGACAACCCAAAAACTGCGGGAAATGCAGTACAAGGGCGCAATTGTAGCGCTTACAGCAAATGCCCTGGTAGGCAATGAAGAGTTGTTCAGGGGAAAAGGTTTTAACGAATTTATTTCAAAGCCCATAGATTTGCATCGTTTAAACGAAGTTTTACATATGTTTATACACAAGAAAGACCCTGATCTGTCATAATAGTGTTTTTTGGCTTTAATCCCTTTTTTTGGGCTTTTTTGCCAAAAATTCCGATAATATACGATATAAATATGATATATAGTGAAAAAACTCCATTTTACTTGAATGGGCTGCAGTTTTCCTGCACACGCTGCTCTTCCTGCTGTCGTCATGAACCGGGTTATGTATTTTTATCCTGGAATGATGTAAAGCTCCTAGCAGAAGCCCTGCAAATGCAGTATACTGATATTGTGGATATATATTGCCGTTGGGTCTCATTGCCCGGAGCAGTAAAACGGCTTTCTCTTAAGGAAAAACACGGATTTGACTGTATTTTTTGGGAAAATGGCTGTATTGTCTACGAAAACAGACCTATCCAGTGCAGAAGCTTTCCTTTTTGGGAATCTTCACTTAGATCGGCCGAATCATGGAAAGCTCTTTCCTGTCCAGGTATTGGTTCCGGCACCCTCCATACCAGAGAACAAATAGATAATTGTCTGGATCAGCAGAAAATGGAAGCTATTATTACGAGGGTGGCATAATGAAGATCCAGTTTTGGGGTGTCCGGGGTTCTATCCCGTCTCCTCAGCTTCCTTCCCAGGTTAGAAGCAAAATTTCCGCTATTTTGGAACGTATAAACGAAGATGATATTAAAACTCCGGAAAACCGGGAACGTTTTCTTGCTTCTTTACCGTTGTGGCTGTTTGGGACTGTGGGAGGCAATACTCCTTGCCTTGGCATATCCTGTGAATCCACAAATGATATGATAGTTTTTGATGCAGGTTCGGGGTTTCGGGAACTGGGCAATGCAATGTTTAAGGAAAAAACCAAACGCGACCGTTATCATGTATTTTTATCCCATTTTCACTGGGATCATCTTCAGGGACTGCCGTTTTTTGGACCTGCTTATGACCCGAATGTAACTATAGAATTTTATTCTCCAAAGCCAAATCTGGAAACAGCGCTTCATGGTCAAATGACAAGCCCGTATTTTCCCGTTCACATGGAATCGATGAGTTCCAAAAAAGCATTTCATTTGCTTACCCAGCCGCTTGCAGTCGGCGGTTTATTGATTGAATACAAAAAAATGAACCATCCGGGGGATTCTTATTCCTATAAAGTTACCGAAGCTGAACGGAGCTTTATTTTTGCAACAGATACCGAACTTTCTGCCAATGACTTTCAAAAAACCGAAGAAAATATACATTATTTTGAAAATGCCGACTGTATTGTTTTGGATTCCCAATATACGCTGGGAGAAGCTATAGAAAAATATAACTGGGGACACAGCGCTTTTAGTCTGGCAGTTGACTTTGCTGCAAACTGGAATATCAAGCAGCTTTTCCTGTTTCACCACGATCCAGGATACGACGACAGAAAATTATTTAATATGCTTCGTTCCGCCCGCTGGTATACTGAGCGTATGGGGATAAAAGGAATTGATATTTCTTTAGCCATGGAAGGAATGGAGTTAACCCTTTGACAGAACTTTTTTTAAGTCTGGAAGAATTATTGCTCCTGTTTCCCGTAATAAAAAAAAACGAATCCCATCTAAGTAATCAGGAACGCAGGGTACTTGTTAAAATCGAAAAGATACTGTATGAAAAAATGTCGATAGCAGAAATAGAAAACCGCTTGGGAGGAATATGAGTATAATAAAAGGACTTCGTATCTTTATAATCCTAATTAGCTCTTGTATAGCCCTGGTTTTGATTTTAACTGCCATTATTATAGGAACTGCGCTTCACTTTAATGAAGCACCCGCAGAACCGCCTTTGGCACAGGGAAACTTTGTCGGAGCAACGCTGGAAGAGGATGGAACTGTACTTTTTGAAGTCAGGGAGGGCGAAAGTGCCATTTCGGTGGGAAGGCGCCTGGAACAGGCAGGGCTGATTAAAAACAGGCTGTTTTGGGATATATATTCCCGTTTCCAAAAAGACTACCTCAAGGCAGGAACTTACCGCCTAAATGTTCCGGCTACCCAAACAGAATTACGGGCTGTTTTGGTTGAAGGCAGACAGGTTTTATTAAGGGTGACGATCCCCGAAGGGGTTACCTTAAGAAAAGCGGCTGCCATAATGGGGCAAAGCGGTATTTGTTCGGAAGAGGACTTTCTAAACGCTGCAACAGATCCGCTCCTTATAGCTTCTTACCAGATCCCCGGTACAAGTATGGAAGGTTATCTTTTTCCCGATACATACTTTTTTCCCGGTTCTTTTCCTGCAGATCGGGTTGTCAGGACCATGGCCGATACTTTTTTTGAACGAATCGGGGAAATTGCTCCGGAATCCCGCTTAATGAATCCCCGGGAAATTAATGATATTGTGACCCTTGCCTCTATTGTGGAGCGTGAATATCGTGTGGCAGATGAAGCTGCTGTTATGGCAGGTGTTTTTAGTAACCGTATGCGTATAAACATGAACCTGGAATCCTGTGCTACAGTACAATATGTTATTACCGAAATACAGGGCAAACCCCACCCCCATATACTATTATATGCAGATATTGCCATACAGGATCCCTATAATACCTATGTTAACAGGGGATTGCCTCCAGGTCCAATCTCTTTTCCCGGTTTAACTGCACTTAGAGCAGCTTTTTTTCCTGCTCAAACAGACTACCTGTTTTTCCGGCTTTTAAACGAAGCCGAAGGGAGGCATACCTTTTCCAGAACCTTTGATGCGCATCTTAGAGCTGCTGCTCTCTTTGTAAAAAGCTAATATGGCTCGTTTTACAGAGGCTTCAAAGCATGCGCTTATTGAAGGTATAGACGCAATTGCTGTAGTACAGGAATACCTTCGGCTGGAAAAAAAAAGCGGCCGCTATTGGGGACTTTGTCCCTTTCACCACGAAAAAACCCCTTCTTTTACTGTAGATCCGGATAAAAAAACCTATTATTGTTTTGGCTGCAATAAGGGCGGTTCTATTGTCGGTTTGGTAATGGATATTGAAAAAGTATCATTTCCCGAAGCAATGGAAACCTTATCAAAACTTTCCGGAATTCCACTTATCTATGAAAGCGGTTTTTATGGTGAAAAAAAAGAACTGGAAAAAAAAACAGAAGAACTTACAGAATTATTCAAACGGGTAACAACAAGTTTTCATCATATTTTAATGAAAACAAGGGAAGGTGAAAAAGCTAAACAATACATTATGGACAGGGGTATAGGGATCGAAACAATAGAACACTTTTGTTTGGGTTTCGCTCCTGCAGACCGGTACTGGCTGCATAAATTTTTATCAGAAAAAGGGTTTTCTGAAGAATTTTTGGGACATTCAGGCCTTTTTTCCCGACGTTTTCCCAAAAGCGCCTTTTTTTCCAACCGTTTGATCTTTCCCATAGCAGATAAAAATGGCAAAATCATTGCTTTTGGAGGCCGTTTATTGGAAGGAGAAGGGCCAAAATATCTTAATTCAAGCGATTCTGAACTTTTTAAAAAAGGCCGTACAATCTTTGCCCTTGACAGTGCATTGCAGGAAATTCGCCGGACAAAAGAGGTTTACCTGACAGAAGGATATATGGATGTACTGGCTTTATATCAGGGAGGAATACATAACGCTGTTGCTCCCCTGGGGACTGCCTTTACTGATGACCAGGCAAAGTTACTGCATAGATGGGCAGAAAAAGTCTGTATTTTTTTGGATAATGATGAAGCGGGGCAAACTGCTGTCTATAAAACAATTGTATGCTGTAAAAGAAATAAGCTTAATTGTGTTATAGTGGATATTGGGGTATATTTTGACCAAAAAACGGAAATTCCCAAAGATCCTGCAGAAATTTTACAAAAATTCGGCCCGGAAGCATTGAAAAACTGTGTAAAAAAATGTATATTTGACTTTGATTTTTTACTTTCTCGCAGCAGGGCATTTAGGGAGAAGTCTAAAGCAGTGGCGTTTTTGTTTCCATATCTGGATGCCCTGGTTTCGGAGGTCGAAAAGGATGAGTGTATAAAAGCTATTTCGGAAGCTTTTGAGCTTGATAGGCAGTCTATATGGGAGGATTATAAACGGACTATAGTAACAAAAGCACCGCATGAAGGGTCAGAACATCCTGTTTCTACTGCTTTGGAAATAATCAAGAAGGGGAAAAGGCCGTTTCGTGCAGAATATGAACTATACCTTTTGGGTGCTGTTTTTGTTAATCCCGTTTTTTTTAAAAAGTTTCGCTCAAGTATACTGCCGGAAGATTTGGAAGATGCCAATGCACGAGAGCTTTATTTTATTTTGGAAGAATGGTTCAGGGAGAATACAGCTTTGGAAACAATAGTTTCCCTGGAACTCCTGGATCACATACAGGACAAGGATATACGTGATTTTATTCTGCGGCAGGAAGCTTTGGGTTCTTTTGCAAACCCGGAAAAACTAATAAATGATGGTATGAAAAAGATATCGGCAAAAATCCTGGAGAAGCATCGAAAAAACCTTATTCGGGAATTGCGGAATACAACAGAAGGAATACGCCGGCAGACAGATTTGCTTGCCGAAAAAGTGTATATTGATGAAGAACTATCTAAATTAAGATGCCAGTGATAAATGAAAGGTCGTGATTGAATGAGTGAAAAAGCCGCAATGGTACAAAAATCCCGCGGGACAAGAAAACTACCGGGAAAAAACGCTGAACAACGGAACCAGGCAGATGTTAGTCAGTTTGATGCATCCTCCGATCCGGCTGTACTAAAACTTCTGGAATATGCTAAAGAAAAAAAGCTGCTTTCCTATGACGAATTGCAGGATTTTCTGCCTGAACATATAACCAACAGCGATAAAATTGAGCAAGTACTCATTCTCATGGAAGCTAATAATATTCAGCTTATAGAAGAAGATACCCTGGACGATGATGAAGAGATTGAACCAAGAAAAGCCGAATCCGGTAAAAAACGGCTGGTGTATAATGACAAGGAATCTTCTGCCGACGATCCCATAAGGCTTTATTTAAAGGAAATAGGCAGGGAAAGCCTCTTAACAGCCGAACAGGAAGTAGAATTATCCAAAAAAATGGAAGAAGGCGAAAATATTATCAGCGGTGTTATTAAGAATTCCGGCATGATTATCCCCGAATTTTATCATATTGCCCAGCGGGCTTTTTCCAAAAAAGACCCAAGGGAACTTTCTTTATCAAAAAAAGAGATTACAGAATATATGACAGAACGACGCCGCCTTAATCAGTTTTACCGGGATACACTGCGTTTGGCCGGCGCTGAACTTAAAAGTTACATGGAAATAAAGCGCCAGATAATAAGTCGGGGAGGGGATATTTACGAAGATCGTGAATTGTCAGCATTGCGAAAAAAGATACTTGGCGTAGTAATTCAAAGTGAAATACATCCTGACGAAATAACGAGTTTTTCGGAAAAATTTGTTCATGCTGCAAAAAAAATTAAGCGGTATAAACGGGAACAGGAAAGAATAGAAAAACGTCTGCGTGTCGGTTCGCTTAAGGAATTACGGACCTTGGGCAGGGCTCTTACCATTAAGGAAGAACGTGAAGGATTGGAAGAAAATCTGGGTCTTTCTTCGGACGAGATTAAAGAACAAATCCGTCTAATCCAGGTTACAGAAAAAAAACTCCGTCAAATGGAAACGGAATTTGAAGAAACCATAGAAAATATCAATCTTATGGCACGGGAAATAAACCGCGGCCGGGTAATGATGAAAAACGCAAAAGACAAGCTTATTAAGGCAAACTTGCGTCTTGTAGTTTCGATAGCAAAAAAATATACCAACCGGGGACTGCATTTTTTTGATCTGGTACAGGAAGGAAATATAGGCCTTATTAAGGCAGTAGAAAAATTCGAGTACCGCAAAGGCTACAAATTTTCCACCTATGCAACATGGTGGATTAGGCAGGCCATAACCAGATCAATTTCTGATCAGGCCAGGACAATTCGTGTACCGGTACACATGATCGAACAAATAAACAAGGTTATTCGTGAATCCCGCCAGCTTATGCAGGTTTTAGGCCGTGAGCCTACAGATGAGGAAATTGCCGAAAGGCTGGGGTGGACCTCTCCGCGGGTTAAAACAGTAAAAAATGTAGCCAGAGAGCCAATAAGCTTGGAAACTCCCATTGGAGAAGAAGAAGATTCCCTTCTTGGAGACTTTATCGAAGATAAAGAAGTGGAAAATCCTGCCAGCCAGACAGCTTTTACCCTGCTCCAGGAGCAGCTTTCCGGAGTACTTTCCACCTTGCCGCCAAGGGAACAGGAAGTATTAAAAATGCGCTTTGGCCTGGATGACGGATATTCACTTACTCTGGAAGAAGTAGGATTATACTTCAATGTAACAAGGGAACGGATCAGACAGATTGAAGCAAAAGCCCTGCGCCGGCTAAGACATCCCAAGCGAAGCCGTAAACTTAAAGATTATTTGGATCACTAAAACATAGGGGGATTAACGAAAATGGTAATGGAAGGTGTATTTGATAAACTACGGACTCTGCAGGATATTCTTTCGGAAAAAATTAAGCTTGAGCAGGAAGTGGAACAGATCCCCAAAATTCTTGTTACGCAGGAAGAATTATTGGCCAGATTAAAAAAAACATTTATCGATAAAAACCTGGATTATGAAAAAGCCCGTTCATCCGAAATGGAATACCGAAATTTACTGTTGGAAGCAGAATCCAACCGGGAAAAATCAGAAAAAAACATGGATGCTGTAAATACCCAGCGGGAATATGAAGCGCTGGATAAGGAAATAAGGGATGCAGCAGAAAAAGAACAGCAATACCGCAAGGAACTGCAGCGGGAAGAACGGGTACTTGCAGAACTGGACGAGCAAATAAAATATAATACCGCCATGATTGAACAGCAGGAAAAAGATTTGGAAGAACGGCGGCGTGTCATTGACGAAGAAGTAAAGGCAAAAAAAGACCAGATACACAATTTGGAAGCCGAAGAACAAAACCTAATTCCCGGTCTTGATCCGGAAATACTTTTTAAATTTGAGCGTATTATTCGAAACAAAATGGGCAGGGGCATTGTTGCAATAAGAGGCGGTGTCTGTATGGGATGCCACATGGTATTACCGGTACAGTTTTCCAATATGGTTCATCTTGGACAGGAAATTGTCTTCTGTCCGTACTGTTCGCGCATCCTTTTTTATGAAGAAAGCGGTGATGATGAAGAAAACTACTTTGACAGTGAAGATACCGGCAGTCTTTCCGATATTGACGACTTTGACGAAGAAGAATATGATGACGAAGAGGATATAGAAAACTCTGGCCTGGAATATGATGAATAATCGACGATGAACCAGGCGGCTGCCCGACTACTTAATCTTTGATTAAATAGTCGGGAGGAAAGTCCGGACTCCGAAGGGTACGATGCCGGGTAATACCCGGGTCTGGCTGCTAATCTTTGATGCAGCGGCCGGAACAGACAGTGCAACAGAAAAGATACCGCCTGACCACTTAATTTGCTAAGAGATTTAATTTTAATATTTTAGCATTTTGGCAAATTAAGTGGTCAGGTAAGGGTGAAATGGCGGGGTAAGAGCCCACCTCGGCAGCGGTAACACTGCCGGAAAGGCGAACCTCATCGGGAGCAAAGTCAAGCAGTGCATGATTGGCGTTCTGCCAATCTCCCAATTTCCCGTTGGGTAAGCACGGGTAGACTGCAAGGAAAGGGCTGGAGACAGCCTTTCAAGACAGATGGCCGCAGCGCAATAACTTAACATTAGTTAAGATATTGCTTAACAGAATCCGGCTTATGGTTCATCGTTTTTTTTTATATCGTTTTGTTTGTCACTTCATTGACATTTTTTCGTAAAAAGTATTAAATCACAGTAATGCGAAAAAATCAAAATCGATCAGAAATAGGCAAAGTAGCTCTAAAAAAACAGGTATTTCAAAAAATTGTTTTATTTTTGGTTTTTTCTGCTTTGGCAGCGGTTTTTATATATTTTATTAGCCAAAGAATACAGGAAGCAAGCGAAAAAAGATCACTGCTTAGGTATTGGGAAGAAGGTTCATGGGAAATGGCATATCATAAAAGCCGGGAAGGTTTGGAGATGAAGCCAATGGATCCCTTCTTTTTAATGATGAATGGGTTTGCTGCCTATCAAACGGCATTGGCTCAAGTAAGTTTAGCAGATGCAATGGACTACATTGATACCTGTATTATTTCCCTGCGCAGGGTTCTTTTGGATAGAAATGCAGATAAAGACGGCAGGATTCGATATGTTTTGGGAAAAGCATATTATGTAAAGGGGCCGGAATATTCCGATTTGGCCATAAAATACCTGGAAGAGGCAAAAGCGCTTTCTTTTAGCGCTGGTGACTTAAACGAATACCTGGGGCTTGCCTATGCTTCATTGCAGGATTATAGGAGCAGCATAGAAGCTTTTTCTGCTTCCCTGGATCCGACGCAAAATTCAGATGAATCGGCTCTTCTGCTTTTATATATAGCCCAGTCATATATGGGTTTGGAAGACTGGGAAAGCGCCAGGGCCTATCTTACGCGCTGTGCGGACATTTCCAGGGACATTGATTTAACGATTAGATCAAGACTGCTTCTTGGTAAAACATTGGTAAACTCGGGAAATCCGGACGGGGCAATCGAAATATTTGAATCGATATTGGAAATAGGCGGGGAAAATGCCGAAGCGCTTTATGAATTGGGTGAAATATTTTTTGCCCGGGATGAAACTACAAGGGCTCGGGCGCTTTGGCGCAGAGCGCGGGCTGCCAATCCTAATTTTGCACCTGTGCTTGCCCGGCTTAATATAATGTAAATTAAGCTTTTCGTAATAGCTTGGAGGATCTATGTTTGGAATAAAGTCATCGGACATCGGGATTGATTTAGGAACCTGTAATACCATCATTTTTATACGGGGTAAAGGTATTGTAATAAACGAGCCCTCGGTAGTGGCAGTTGAACGGGGTACAAGGAAAGTTATTGCTGTTGGAGAAGATGCCAAACGTATGTATTTACGAACACCCGGAAACATTCAGGCAATTAGGCCGCTAAGAGACGGGGTAATCGCCGACCTGGAATCTACCGAAAAGATGATACGTTATTTTATTACAAAAATACTTCCACAATACCGTTTTATTAAGCCGCGAATGGTTATTGGTATCCCTTCCTGCATTACCGAAGTAGAAAAGCGGGCCGTAGAAGAAAGCGCCTATAAAGCCGGTGCCAGAGATGTTCGGGTAATCGAAGAAAGCCTTGCTGCAGCCATTGGTGCAGATATACCTATATTTGAACCTGCCGGCCATATGGTATGTGATATTGGCGGCGGAACCACAGAAATTTCTGTTATTTCCCTTGGAGGTATGGTTGTTACCAATGCAATACGTTTGGGGGGGGATGAATTTGACGAAGCAATTATAAAGCATGTGCGGAGCGTTCATAATTTGATCATAGGTGAACAAACTGCGGAGCGCTTAAAAATAGAAATAGGCAATGCATCGCCGGATAAAACCATAGAAAAAGTTGAAATAAAGGGAACAGATGCAATTACTGGTCTTCCCAGGAGGCTGGAAATCGACTCGGTGGAAGTAAGGGAAGCCTTAAAAGATCCCATTACCCAGATCATTGACGAAATAAAAGCTACTCTTGGACAAACACCGCCGGAACTGGCTGCCGATATTGTTGAACGGGGAATAGTCATGACAGGCGGCGGCTCCCTTCTTAAAGGACTTCCCAAACTTATCTCCAAGGAAACGGGA
>Ga0099364_10005146_pt1 | contig 19532 bp, 2 predicted proteins | sample TergutTh196P3_FD_73070 | JGI IMG/M metagenome (GOLD analysis project Ga0099364, IMG submission 73070) | Microcerotermes parvus P3 segment gut microbial communities from Pointe-Noire, Republic of the Congo - Th196 P3 | ecosystem: Host-associated > Arthropoda: Insects > Digestive system > Gut ... | reverse complement strand
TCGTTACGATGGTGGCAATGATGATTTAGGTTGGTTAACCATGACAGGAAATACAGTAACCATTCCTAACTTACCTATTGGTAGTTACGATGTAATAGTAAAAGATGCAACTGATTGTACATATAGATATCAGTTTGCAGTGATTACTCGCGAAAATAGAACAGACTTGAATGTAGGAACTATTCAAATAGTATCTCAGCCATCTTGTTCAGCAGCTACAGGCAGCATATTTATAAATGCTACGGGTGGTAGCGGTATAGGTTATCAGTACTCCATAAACGGAAGCGCTTATGCTGCTCTTCCTGCAAATGGAATTATTGGTAATTTGAGTGCCGGTACTTATGTGGTATCTGTGCAAGATGTTGTAGCTCCTTTCTGTGGTACAGCTATTAGCGAAGCCATTACATTGACAGCCAGCAACAACAGCATGTCTATCAGTACTCAAGTTACAGCAGCTACTTCTTGCGGTTCAGCTACCGGTTCTATTGAGTTAACTATAAGTGGCGGAACTCCTGCTTCTTATACTGTAAACGGCGGAACTCCGATATTGACATCAGCAACTGTAATAACACTCAGTTCGTTGACTCCGGGTATCTATGTAATAGATGTAACCGATGGAACCGGCTGTGTAACAAGCAGCGGACAAGTAGAAGTAACGGCAGTTACAGGTTTGGGAGTAGCAGCGAGCGTTGTTTCTTCTACTACTTGTGGAAATGCTAACGGTAGCCTTATGTTGGAAGTAACTACTGGAACAGCTCCTTATCAATATCAAATAAACGGTGGCGTTTTTGTTACAATGACAGGTACTACTGCTACCGTAACAGGATTAGCGGCAGGAAGCCACATATGGAAAGTAATTGATGATATAGGTTGTTTTGCCGAAGGTCGCTTGTCGATTGCTAATACGGGCACTAACACATTAGCGGTTACAGCCACCAGCACCGATGCTTATTGCGATGGAATTAATGGTGGTTCTATTTCCATTAATGTAACCGGCAGCACTGCAACTCCATTTGAATATCGTTATAACGGTGGTGCATGGGTTTCTTTTACAGGAACAGGTGTTACCATACAAAATTTATCTGTAGGTATTTATGATATTGAAGTAAAAGACGCTTCAGGATGTACTTATGGTTATGAAAACTTAATTATAAGCCGCGACGAAAACCGTACAGACTTGGAAATTGCTTCTATTAATATAGTAACACAACCAACTTGCGGAACTACAACCGGAAGCATTAACGTTAGTGCAACAGGTGGTAGCGGAACGTATGAATATGCGTTGAATGGCGGTGCTTGGGCAGCTTTAGCTTCTAGTGGAATTATCGGTAATTTGGGCGCGGGTACTTATGTGGTATCTGTACGCGACGCAGCAAGTCCTGCTTGCGGGGTAGCAAATAGCGCAGCCATTACCTTGACTGCAAGCAACAGCACATTGACATTAGGTATATTAGTTGCCAACGCTGCATCTTGCGGAACAAACAATGGTTCTATTACTGTAACTGTAAGTGGCGGAACAGCTCCTTACACTTATACATTGAACGGAACAGCTGTAACACCGGTATCAGGTGTTATCAACAACTTAACTCCGGGCGTTTATGTAGTAAATGTAACCGATGCTGCTCTTTGTACAATCAGCAGTGGACAAGTGATAGTAGGTACAACCGATGCAGGATTGAATCCTCAAGTTTCTGCCGTTTCTAACACAACTTGCGGAAATGCAACAGGTGGCTTTACATTAACACTTAGCGGTACTGCTCCATATCAATACCAAATAAGTGGTGGCGCTGTACAAACTTCAAGCAGTAATGTTGTTGTTTTCAATAACTTAACAGCAGGAAATCATTCTTGGAATGTTACAGACGCTACAGGTTGTTATGCAGCAGGTATGCAAGCGATAACCAATGGCGGTGTATTACCATTCTCAGTAACAACTTCTAAAACAAATATTCAATGCGGTGGTTCTGTTGGAACAATTACTCTTACAGCAGTAAACGGAACAGCTCCATTTACATACAGCATTGATGGTGGAACTACTTGGAGTGCACCTTTCTCTGGAATTGTTACTATTCCGAGCTTAACAGAAGGTACTTATAGTGTTATCGTAAAAGATGATGCAGATTGTACGTATGAAAATCAAAATATCGTTATTGGTGTTGACCATACAAGCGACTTGGCAGTTAGAGCTATTCAAGTAGCAGGTCAACCGACTTGTACTTCTGCTACAGGCGAAATTCAATTGACTGTAACAGGCGGAAGCGGTAACTACCAATATTCAATAAATGGTAGCGCTTATGCTCCGTTGGCATCAACAGGCGTAATCGGCGGCTTGGCTGCAGGAACTTACACAGTATCTGTTCAAGATGCGTTAGCTCCTCTTTGCGGTACAGCTGTTAGCGAGGCTATCACATTGACAGCAGGCGACACCAACTTGTCTATTTTAAGCGCAGTAGCTACAGCGGCAACTTCTTGTAGTGCAACTGATGGTACTATTACCATATCTATAAGCGGCGGAACAGCTCCTTACACTTATACGTTGAACGGAACAGCTGCAACACCTGTAGCAGGTGTTTTCAGTGGTCTAGCTCCAGGCATCTATGTAGTAAATGTAATTGATAATACAGGTTGTATAGCAAGCAGTGGCGAAGTTACAGTAAACGCTACCAGCGGTTTGATTGTAACTCCGAGCGCTATTACAGCGACTACTTGCGGTAATGCAGCGGGTAGCTTTACATTGACAGTTAGCGGAACAGGTACTGCTCCATACAAATTCCAAATTGGTGGTGGTGTGATGCAGACAATGAACGGTAATAGCGCTGTTATTGAAAACTTGGCAGCCGGAACTTATACATGGTATATAGAAGATGCTAACGGTTGTTTTGCCGAAGGTAATCAAGCAATAGCCAATACAGGCGGCAACACATTGGGCGCAACAGCTGTTGTAACAACTGATGCTCATTGCGATGGTACAGCAGGTGGTATTATTACCATAACTGTAACTGACGGTACACCTAATTTCGAATACAGCATCGATGGTGGTTCAACTTGGACTACACCGGCTGCCGAAAGAACAGCTACTATTCAAAACTTGGCTCAAGGTGTTTATGATGTTGTTGTAAGAGACGGTTCAGGTTGTACTTACACAGTACAACAAGTACGTGTTGGACGCAGCAATACCATTGACTTAGCAGTTGGAACTATTCAAATAGGAACTCAGCCTACATGTGCTGCTGCTACAGGTAGCATTAGCGTAACTGTAACCGGTGGTAGTGGAAACTATCAATATGCATTGAATGGCGGAACAACTTATACAGCTCTACCATCCAACGGTATTATTACAGGCTTAGGCGCCGGAACTTACCGTGTGTCAATTCAAGATAGTGAAGCTCCTCATTGCGGTACAGCAATTAGCGATGCTGTTACGTTAACAGCAGGCGATACCAACTTGTCTATAAGCGGAGTAGCCACGGCAGCAACTTCTTGTGGTGCAACCGACGGTTCTATCGCTTTAACAGTAAGCGGCGGAACTGCTCCTTACACTTATACGTTGAACGGAACAGCTGTAACACCGGTATCAGGTGTTATCAATAACTTAGCTCCGGGCATCTATGTAGTAAATGTAATTGATAATACAGGTTGCGTAGCAAGTGCCGGTGAAGTAAGAGTAAATGCTGCTAATGGTGGCTTGAATGTAACAGCCGGTTCAGTAGTAGGTACTGCTTGTGGTGCTGCTACAGGAAGCTTTACATTAACAGTTGCTACTGCTGGTACAACTCCATACCAATACCGTATAAATAACGGTGTGTTGCAAACGATGGTAAGCAATAGTGCAGTTATCAGCGGTTTATCTGCCGGTATCCATACATGGTATGTAGTAGATGCAACAGGTTGCTTCGCAGAAGGTAGCCAAGCGATAGCTAATACATCAGGTTCTCAATTAGCTGCTACAGCTGCAACTACAACTAATGCACAATGTGACGGTTTAAATGGAGGTATTATTACCATTACCATAATTACTGGTGCAACGCCTTACCAATACAGCATTGATGGTGGAACAACTTGGAGTGCAACTTTTGCAGGTCCAACCGGTACTATTCAAGACTTGGCGCAAGGTACTTATGATGTTATAGTAAGAGACAACTCAGGCTGTACTTATGAAATTTCACAAGTACGTGTTGAACGTAGTAATACTATTATTGACTTGACTGTTGGAACTATCCAAATAGTAAGCCAGCCTACATGTGCTAGTCCTACCGGAAGCATCAGAGTATTTGTAACCGGTGGTAGCGGCGAGTATCAATATGCATTGAATGGTGGAACAACTTATACAGCTCTACCTGCAAGTGGTGTTATTACAGGGTTAGGCGCCGGAACTTACCGTGTGTCAATTCAAGATAGAGAAGCTCCTCATTGTGGTACAGCAATTAGCGAAGCAGTTATCCTTGAGGCTACCGATGCAGCTGTTACAGTGAGCGCATTAGCAACTGCTGCTTCTGACTGTGTTACAGCTAATGGTGCTCTTACCTTAACTGTAAACGGCGGTACTGCTCCTTACACTTATACATTGAATGGTACAACTGTAACACCGGTGTCAGGTATTATCGGCGGTCTTTCTTCAGGTGCGTACATCGTGAACGTAACTGATGCTAGCGGTTGTACAGCTACAAGCGGTGAAGTGATAGTAGGTGCAACAAGCGGCTTGCAAGTAGCGGTTAGCGGCAATACTCCAATTGCTTGCGGAACTACTTTAGGCAGCTTTACATTAACAGCTACCGGAACAGCTCCATATCAATACAGCGTTAACGGAGGCGTATTACAAACAATGATTGGCAATACAGCAACTATCAGCGGTTTAACTGCAGGTAGCCACGTGTGGTATGTAGTAGATGCTACAGGCTGTTTTGCTGAAGATCGCGTAGTAATCAGCAACTCTGACAACAATAACTTTGCATTTACTGTATCAACAGTAAATACTGGATGTGATGCCGCTAGCGGTGGAAGCATGACGCTTACCGTAACCGGTGGAACTGCACCGTTCAGCTATCGTTACGATACAGGAACAGATGCACCTGGTTGGATTGCGTTCTCCGGAACATCTTCAACCATCACCATTCCTAACCTGGCAGCAGGTAGCTATGATGTTAGAGTAAAAGATAATACAAATTGTATTTTCGAATACCAAAATGTTACTATCGGAAGCGATAACAGCTCTAATTTAGAAGTGGCATCTATAAGCATACAATCTCAACCTACTTGTGCTAGCGCAACCGGAAGTGTTCTGGTAATAGTAACAGGTGGAAGCGGAAACTATGAATATGCATTGAATGGTGGAACAACTTTCACAGCTCTACCTTCTAATGGTATCATTACAGGTTTAGCTGCCGGTACATATCGTGTATCAGTTCGTGATGCAGCTAATCCGGCTTGCGGTACAGCAATAAGCGAAGCGGTTACTTTACGTGCTTCCGATACAAACTTAATGTTAAATGTTACTGCAACAAGCGCTTCAGCTTGCGGTTCAGCAACAGGTTCATTAGCGTTAACAGTAAGCGGTGGAGCAACTCCTTATACTTATACATTGAACGGAACTGCTGTAACACCGGTATCAGGTGTTATTGCTAATTTGACTCCGGGTATCTATGTAGTTAATGTAACAGATAATAGCGGTTGCTTAGTAAGCAGCGGCGAAGTATTGGTAGGCACAACCGATAGCGGTTTAAATCCTGTTATTAGTGCAGTAACTAATGCTTCTTGTACAACTACTACCGGAGGCTTCACAGTGACTGTTACCGGTACAGCTCCTTATACATATCAATTAAATGGTGGCGCTGTTATGACTTCATCAAGCAATGTTATTGCATTTAGCAACTTGTCGGCAGGAAACCATGTATGGTCTATAACAGATAATACGGGATGTAATGCTCAAGGTCGTCAAGAAATAACTAACGGTGCCGGTGCATTGACAGCAACAACAGCTGTTACTTCCGACGCTCAGTGCGATGGTCTTGGTGGTGGAGTTGTTACTGTTACAGCAATCAACGGTTTCCCTCCTTATGCATACAGCTATGATAACGGAGCTACTTGGACAAGCTTTGTTGGAAATGCAGCTACTGCTACCATTCAAAACTTGAATCAAGGAAATTACGATATTTGGGTAAGAGATAACTCAAATTGTATCTTCAGACACCAAAACACAGTTGTTGATCGCAGCAATTATATAGATTTAACTATCGGTTCTGTCTTTATTGCAAGCCAACCTACATGTGCTGCTGCTACAGGTAGCATTCAAGTGAATGTAACCGGCGGTAGTGGAAACTATCAATACGCGTTGAATGGCGGAACAACTTATACAGCTCTACCTTCTAACGGTATTATCACGGGCTTAGGCGCCGGAACTTACACTGTATCTATTCAAGATGCACAAGCTTCGGTTTGCGGTACAGCTATCAGCGATGCTGTAACATTGACAGCAAGTGATACAGATTTACAATTGATAGTAACTGCAGCTAATGCAGCTACTTGTACTTCAAATGACGGTACGTTGACATTAGCAATTACCGGCGGAAGCACGCCTTATCAATATCGCTTGAATGGAGGTTCTTATGCCGCTATTCCTGCAGGTAACGTAATCACAGGTGTAGCTTCAGGTGTTCAAGTTGTTGACGTTATGGATAACAGCGGTTGCGTAGTAAGCAGCGGTGAAGTATTAGTAGGAGCAACTAACGGATTGAATCCTGTTATTAGCGCTATCACTAATACTACTTGCGGAAATGCTACAGGCAGCTTTACATTGACAGTTACCGGTACTCCTCTATATCAATACAGCGTAAACGGAGGCGTTACACAAACAATGTCGGGCAATAGCGCAACTATTAGCGGTTTATCAGCCGGAAGCTATACATGGTCTGTAACAGATGCTACAGGATGTTTTGCTGAAGGTCGTCAAGAAATAACCAATGGTCTTAACGCATTGGCAGCTACAGCTACAGTTACAACCGATGCTCAGTGCGACGGTACAGGCGGTGGTGTTATCACTATTGTCGTAACGGATGGAGCAGCGCCTTTCCAATACAGCGTTGATGGTGGTTCAACTTGGACTACACCGGATGCTGCACGTACTGCTACCATTCAAAACTTAGCACAAGGTTCTTATAATGTTATTGTGAGAGATAATGTAAATTGTACATATGAATATCAAGGATTAGTTGTTGGACGTGCAGACGCTGACATCGCAGCCGGAACAATCAACATCGTAGCTCAACCTACATGTGCCGGTTCTAATGGTAGCATATTCATTAGCGTAACAGGCGGCAGCGGTACTTATCAATACGCGTTGAATGGTGGAACAACTTTCACTGCTCTACCTGCCAATGGTATTATTACAGGTTTGGGCGCCGGAACTTATCATGTATCTATTCAAGATGCGACAGCTCCTACTTGCGGTACTGTTATCAGCGAAGCAATAACATTGACAGCAACAGACGGAACTATACAATTAGTGGCTACGCCAACCAATGCCAGCGCATGTGGTGTTGCCGATGGTTCTATCACTCTGATTGTTAACGGCGGAACTGTTCCTTATGAATATAGATTGAATAATGGAACATGGGCGTCAATTCCTGTCGGAAATGTAATTACCGGTTTAGTATCGGGCGAGTATATAGTTGACGTAAGAGATGTTACACTTTGTATTGCCAGCAGCGGAGTAGTACAACTTGGCGTAAGCAGTGGCAGCTTGCAAGTAACAGCAAGTAACATTACAAACGCTTCTTGTTCTGCTTCTACTTTAGGCAGCTTTACATTGACAGTTACTACAGGTACCGCTCCATACCAATACAGAGTAAACGGTGGTACTATGCAGACGATGACAGGAAACAGTGTAACTATTTCCGGTTTGACTGCTGGTACTAATACATGGCGTATAGTAGATGCTACAGGCTGTTTTGTAGACGGTAGCCAATTAATATCCAATGCTGCTCCTAACGCATTAGCGGTAACAACTGTTGCTACAGATGTTCAATGCGATAATTCTGACGGAAGCATTGCTATTACTGTAACTCCGGGTATGGCTCCTTATCAGTACAGCTTTGACGGTGGTACTACTTGGACAAGCTTTGCCGGTACTACTGTTACCGTTGCCAGAAGACAAGGTATTTACAATGTTTTGGTAAGAGATAACTTAGCTTGTACATTTGAAGATAGAGGTGTTGTAGTTGGCGAACGCAGAATTATAACTCCACCATCTGCAGTAACACCGCAAACATTCTGTACCGGAGCAACTGTAGCTAATTTACAAGCAACAGGTTCAGGTATTAAATGGTACGATGCAGGCGGCAATTTATTGCCAGCAAACACAGTGTTAACAAACAATACTATTTATTATGCAGCTCAAACTGCCGGCTCTAATTGCGAAAGTGCAACACGTACAGCAGTGAAAGCAATTATTGATAACAATGTATTGATTGAAGCACCAAGAATTGTTAATAATCCTCAATCGCTTTGCGGACCGGCTACTTTAGCTGATGTTGCAACCGATGGTAATACTAACATTGTATGGTACGACCAAGCAGTAGGAGGCACACAATTGCCAATAACAACTCCATTAGTTAGCGGTACTTATTATGCTACAATAGCGGTTGGTGGTGCATGCGAAAGCATAACACGCAAACCTGTTGTAATAGAAATCGGAGCCATTGTTGATACCGTACCGAGAGTAGTAACACCACAATTCTTCTGTGAAGGCGCTATCATAAGCAATTTGGTAGTAACGAATAACCAGTTGAAATGGTACACTACTCTAACAGGTGGTACTGCATTGAGTCCGGAAACAGTGTTGGTTGACGGAGGTATGTATTATGCCGCTCAAGCAGCAGGTACTTGCGAAACTACATTGAGAGCGCAAGTAGAAGTAAGACTGAGCGGATTCAGCAAGCCTCTAGCACCTGCAGATCAAACAATGTGTAACGGCTTAGCTACTGTATTGGCAGACTTAAGAATTACCGGTGCAGGAATTGTATGGTTTGATGCGGAAACCGATGGAAACAGATTGTCATTATCAACACCATTGGTATCAGGTACAACTTACTACGCCGCTCAAACTTCGGAAGATTGCGAAAGCGAACGTATACCGGTAACAGTAACAGACTTGTGTTACGATGTTTGGGGGTCAGTGTTCCCATTTGTACACATGAGCTATCCAAGCTTCGATAACTCACATGCTGTAACGGCAAGCTTATATGCACTCCCTCCAACATTCAGCGAAACAGATTATGATGATTTTTATGATCCATATGATTATTTGATTAATCCGTTATATATAACAAGAGCGGTTTATTACGATACTATGAATATTACCACCAAAGGGTTGATTTATCAAGATTTGTATAAATTCCCGGGTGTAATAACAGCCGTAAATAATCCCGGATTACCTCTTACATGGCGCTCTAAACAGCCGATGGGTCCTGTAAACACTACCATGTTGAGTACTCAGTACGATTTGCCTACATCACCAACAGGTGTATATCAATTCAAGAGTGTACCTGCCGGACGTTATATAATATCAGTTTCACGTCCCGGATTCTTGACTCGTGTAGGTATGGTAACTATTAGTGCAACCGGTTCATTAGGACATAGAGAAATAATTGCCGGTGATATTAATGGTAACGCGCAAATTAACTCGCAAGACGTTTCTATATTCAACGGTATGCCTTCTGCCATGTTTATGTCACCGGCATATTCGCCTTCGGCAGACTTTAATGGTGATGGTTTTGTGAACACGGAAGACAACTCGATACTGTTATTTAACTTGAACTTTAGATCTTCGGATTATGTTGAGACTAATGACTTTGTCAGGGAGATGTTTAGGTAATTAATGAAAAATATTATAGCGATGAAAATAAAACAATTTAAAAGAAAAATTAGTGGCAGCATATATGCGTTACTAATAGCAGTTAGCTTTCTTTGCTCACCGATTTGCGCGCAAGCGCAAACGGTTGAGTACAGGAGTCAGCAAGATGCATTGGTTGGTACTTCGGATTCTCGTATGGTACTGACAATTGTCGAAACGACAGATCATGTTGAATTGCATGTTATGGGTATTGGTTATATTCGTGCCAGTGGATTTGCATCTTCTGTTACTTATAATCCGACTGCGTTGGTTTTGACGGACGAAACATTTGCGAATGATATACCCAATGGTTGGGATTCTGGTGTGCTAGGTTCTGTTATAAAACTAGATCCTCAGTTTTTAGTGTCATATCCAGATATCTCTCATGGTTATAAGGCACTTGCATTTACTCATGATAATGCATTTGGTGGTATGAAATATCTCAATTTGAACGTACATACATCAAATATTCCGGAAAGTGGATCTGCTATGGAATTCTTGGAAGAAGAGCTGAGACCGGTTTACAGAATTTTCTTTAGAAAACAAGTATCGGGTGCACCTCTTCAACTTTCTGATATTGGATTTTATGGTAATATTCTGCTTCCGACTATTTCGTCTTCTTGGACATATGATGGAACTCGGATTGGATTTGCACCATTGACAGGAACTTCAACCGCGGAGCATATAAATGGCGGTTTGTTTGCATATCGTTCTCCATCGTATGCTGTTACAGCTCCTGTAACTGATGCTACGGGAACACAGGCAACATTTAACGGTGCGTTCAAACGTGGAGATTTTGCACCTTCAAACATGTCTGTAACAAGTTTGACTGCGTCTGCAGATACAGCAAGATTGAATTGGGATAAAATCGTTAACTACGGATTTATCTATGCAACAACAGATCATGCTATTTCGGTAGATGGTGTTTCAAAAGAAATTACCATTGATGGAACTGCGTATTCTTTCCCAACGCCGGCACAATTGGCAAGCGGACAGTTTACGTTTGGTTCAACAACGTTAAACTTTAAATCGTTTGCGAATAGCAGCGAGAACCAAACAATAGCATCTAATCCGGTAATAACCGGTTTAGAAGTCGATACGCAGTATTTTGTTTGGACATATCTTCAGTATAGCTTTGAAACATCCGGTAATTACTTATATGTAGGAAATAAAGTTGACTTCACAACACTCCTATGCGAAATACCGGCTCCTGCTATAGCATCTTCGGAACAAACTCTTTGTGAACCTGCAACTATTGCCGACTTAGTGGCAGAAGTAGAGTCGGGTACTACATTAGTATGGTATAATGCAGCAACACTTGGAGATGAATACGCTTCTACCGATGCACTGGTAGATGGTGAGACTTATTATGCAAGAGCTGCTGCAGGTGCATGCGAAAGCGCATCTATCGAAGTAACAGTTACATTAACAAGCTCATTGGCAGCTCCGTCAGCTACAACACCACAAACATTCTGTACAGGTTCGTTGGTTTCTGATCTACAAGCCACAGGTGTCAATATTGAATGGTATGACGCAGAAATAGGCGGTACGTTGATAAGCTCGACAGAAGCGTTGGTTGATGGCGCAATTTATTACGCTGAACAAGCTTCTGCAACATGTGTAAGTACTACTCGCACAGCAGTAAAAGTTATTATTACCGATGCTAGTGAAATAAACGGACCGGTTATTGAAAGTCCACAATATTTCTGTAACAACGCAACATTAGCAGATATTGCTACCGATGGAAGTACGATTGTTTGGTATAGCGCCGGTGGAGCTTTATTGTCTTCAACAACTTACCTACAAAACGGTACGACTTACTATGCGGCAAAAGCTGAAGGTGACTGCGAAAGCACACAACGTACTGCGGTACTTGTTTACACCGGAGTAACAACTCCGTTGGCTCCGCAAGTTGCTTCACCTCAACGTATGTTTGAAGGATCAACATTGCAGAACATAGCAGTGCCTAACGATAAGATTATATGGTATGCGGCTGAAAACAGCACAATACCTCTTGCTCCGGGAACTATATTGGCAGACAACGTAACTTACTATGCAGCTCTTGTTGCAGGTGATTGCGAAAGCGCAGTACGTACTCCGGTATTGATTCTAATGAACGGCGTTCCGGGACCGGATGTAGATTCTCCACAAGTAGTTTGCGGCGATGCAACATTGGCAGACCTTACCGTAACCGGTTCAGGAATCGTATGGTATGACTCAGAAACAGGTGGAACAGAATTGCCGTCGAGCACTCCGCTACCATCTACACCAACTTGGGTTTATGCAGCTCAAAGCTCAGGTAGCAGCGAAAGCGACAGAGTAGGTGTGTTAGTTTCCGGTAGTCCGACTCCAACAGTTGTACCATCTCCGATTGCAATTTGTAACAATGGAACAGGCAGCAACGGTTTGGTTGACGAAGACGGAAATGCTACATTCGACTTGACTGAGTCTGTAACTCCTGAAAGCGGTTATATCTATGTATATTACGATGCAGACGGTAATGTGATTACCGATCCAACAAAAGTAGATACTCCTTCTGCCGGCGGAACTTATACATATTATGTAAAAGCTATTGATGAAGTAACAGGTTGCGAAGGCGATATGATTGAAATCACTGTTACAATCAATGAAACTCCTGAAGTAACTGTAACTCCTGCCGGTGCTTACACCAGCGTAGGTGGCGAAACTACTATCACTGTAACAGATAACAATACTAACGGTACACAATCAATCATTGTTAGAGACCCAAGTATTGCTGATGTAGTGTTAGATAACGGTGTAATCACTATCGTAGGAAACTCAAGAGGAAATACAGAAATCGTTTATACTTCGGTAGATGAAAACGGCTGTGTAACAGAAGTTATTATTCCTATCCAAGTAGAAGGCGCTCCAACAGGTATTTTGACAGGCAAAGACATCTTTGTATGTAACGGAGATGACGCGCAAACTGTACAAATTGCTTACATCATGGGCGGTGTAGCTCCTTGGACTGTAACTATCAGCGATGGTACTAACACTCAAGATGTTGTTGTTAGCTCTATCGATGATTTACCGAAAAATGTAGATGTAACACTTCCGGCGAATACAAGCGATGTACCTAAGTTTACGACTTATGTTATCAGCCAAGTAGTAGATAGCAAAAACGCAAGCAAGGATACACATTATGGCGCAGTACGTTTTGGCATTAATCCTACTCCTGCAGTTAGAACTATTGCCAACAGCACACAAACGATATGCTCCGGTAGCGCAACGTTGCCAATATCAGTTGATGGTGTAGCTACTACTTACCGCTTCAGTGTTGACGAAAACATTGGTTCAATTAATTATACCAACAATTCAGTTCCATCGTTCGTAGCAATAAATAACGGTACAACCGCTATTACAGCTACTATCACAATTGTTCCTGAATATTGGTACAACGGTATCGTATGTATCGGAGATTCAGTAGAAGCAACGATTACAGTGAAACCGGCTCCGACAGTAGCTCCTGTTGAAAATGTTGTACTTTGCTCTGAAGGTAACCTTGTAGTTAACTTTGCAGGAAATGCAGATGAATATAACTGGACTGTAAGCGGCGCATCTATCGGTATTCCGGCTACAGGAACAGGAAATATAAACACAGCGGTTGCTGCTAACAATACAAGTGCACCTCTTGTTGCTACTATTACAGTAACACCAAAGTTCGCTTCAGTTGAAAGTGATTGCGAAGGTAATGCAATCAGATTCACAGTAACTGTGACGCCGGTGGCTACAATCAACGATGTTGTTGCTGAGCATAACTTGTGTAACGGTATGATGACCGATATGATAAACTTTGGTGGCGATGGTGCCGGAACTATTTATCGTTGGACTAATAGTAATACATCTATTGGTTTGGCGGCAAGCGGTACAGGCAACATAGCATCTTTCAGAGCTATCAATAATGGACTAGCTGAAGCTACGGCTACTATTATCGTAACTCCGGAAACTGTTAACGGTTGTGTAAACACGGCAGCAGCTAAAACAATTACCATTAAAGTACAGCCTACTCCGTTTATAGCTCCTGCATTTGATGCAGCTTATTGTGTTGGTGCAACTGTTGCCGAGGTAACAGGAACTAACATCGCTTGGACACAAACAGGAAGCAATATCGGTTTAAGCCAAACATCAGGCACAGGCTCTATTCCTTCGTTCGTAACAGTTAATAACTCATTGTTACCGCAAACAGCAACATTTGAAATAACACCGATGAGCGGCAATTGCGCAGGAAAACCGGTTAGCTTCAAAGTAACTGTATTGCCAACAGTTGGAGTTGATGCTGTTGCAAGCCAAGAATTGTGTACAGGTCAAATGACTAATGCAGTATTGTTCAACGGCGTTGTTCCGGGAACAGTTTATCGTTGGACTAACAGTAATCCGGCTATCGGTTTAGCAGCAGCAGGAACAGGCGACATCGCTTCGTTCAGAGCAGTTAACAGCGGAACAAATGTAGAAGTAGCTACTATTACGGTAACTCCGGAATACTCGCATGCAGGTTTAACTTGTCCTACTATCACTCCGATAACATTTACTATTACAGTGAATCCGGAATTGACATTAGGTTCAATTTTCAATGCAATCTATTGTGATGGCGAAGCAACTGACGTTGTAACATTGCCTGCAGATGCTACTTGGGTTCTCTCAGGAAGCGATATCGGTTCGGTAATGTCGGGCACAGGAAGTATTCCTTCGTTCACAGCAACAAACAAAACAGCTCAACCGGTGAAAGGTGTGTTTACTGTAACATTGGCAAGCGGAACTTGCGAAGGAAGCACAGCATCTTTCGAAGTTACTGTAAATCCTGAGTTAAGATTGACCAGCGGAACTACTGTAGCAACAGCAGTTTGCGGAGGAAATAATTTCAACTATACAGCTACAAGCAATGTTAGCGGTGTTGCGTTTGCATGGACAAGCAGCACAGGCAACAGCGGTGTAGGCGCTCAAATCAGCGAAGTGTTGACAAACAGCACAGATGCTCCGATTGCAGTAACGTATACAATTGAAATGACATTCGTAGATTGTTCAGCTACAGAAACTGTAACAGTTATGGTTAATCCGGCACCGGAAGTATCATTAGCATCAGTGTTTGAACAAGTATGTGGAAGCGCATCTGAAGTTGAGTTCACATATACAGTGAACCCTGCTCAAGCAAGTTTGGCTATTGAATACAGCATCAACTTCGCGTCAGAGGCTCTTTTCGCAGGATTTGCTAACGTAAACAATGCAACGCTTACAGGCGACAAAATCGTAGTTGCAATACCTACCGGTTTACCGACAGGAACATACAACGGTGTGGTTAGCTTCAGCGCAGGTGGTTGCACAAGTGCGGCATCTTCTGTTAACATCACAATCCAAGTAATGGGCGGCGTACAAATTCTTACTCAGCCAACTGCAGCTAACTTCTGTGACGGCGAAGGATTCGTATTGTCAGTGAACGCAATAGGCGTGAACGTGTCTTACCAATGGTTTTTCGACAATGGAGAGTTTGTAGAGGAGCTTGTAGGTGAAACTTCATCTACAATAGCTATTGCTCCGGAAGATGCAGAATCGTTCATAGGAGGAACATTCTTCGTAGATGTAATCAGCGATTGCGGTACAGTAAGAAGTGTTGATGTAAACGTAGGCATAAACAGCTTGTTTATCTTACAAAGATGGGATGATGTAGTAGTTGTTTCTAACTTGGGTGATCTATACGTAGATTACCAATGGTATCGCGACGAGAAAGCTATTGGCTTAAACGGAAAATTTCAACACTACAATGAAATAGGCGGATTGAATGGTACTTATCAAGTGCTTGTAACATACGCCGATGGTTCTAAACAAATGAGTTGTCCACTTACAGTGTTAAAAGACGTAGAAAGTGCTCCGGCTGCTATCCGCATCTATCCTAACCCTGTACAAATAGGCAAAGAAATCGTGGTTGACTTGAGTCAATTGTCGGTAGAAGAGAGTTTGAATGCTAAGGTAATTATTTACGATGCAAGTGGTCGTAGGATGACTTCATCAGTAATAGCTAACCCTGTAGAAAATATAGTGGTTAACGTATCGGTAGCAGGAAACTATATAGTTCGTGTTACTACAGCTTCTGGAAGAGTTAAATCTGAAAAAGTAGTAGTAGTGGAATAAGAGTCAATGATTAATGGTCAATGGGTAAAAGGCTTTTCAGCCTTTTACCAACACCATTGAACATTAATCGTTAAACATTAATAACTAAATAATTAAAACAGATATGAAAAAACTAATTTTTATAGCGTTGATGTTTTCAACCCTTACCATCGCAATGGGACAGGACAAAGGTTCCTATATTACTGTAGGTGGAGATTTGGGCTGGACTAAATTCTTTTACGACTTAGACGAAGGCAGTTCCAGAGGCAAATTGGGTTACGGTGGAAACATTGGATACCAATACTTTTTCTCTAAAAATTGGGGCGTGGGCATACAAGCAGAATTCTCTGTATTCAATACCCAAAGCCGTTACAACAGCAGAACATTTACTTTCGCAGACCAAGTTGATGACGAAGGTTTTGACTATGATTTAGATGTTACGTTGAGAAGATGGAGAGAAAATCAAAAAACATATTTCTTTAACGTTCCGTTGATGTTGATGTATCAAACCAGATTTGGACAAACTCAAAATGTTGGAATGTATGGAGGAATCGGAGCAAAAGCGCAGCTTCCTATTAAATCTACTTATAAAAGACATAGAGGAGATGCGTTGTTCTTGGCTTATTATCCGGAAATCAACTGGCGAGTGCCGGAAGAAAATTCACTTCCACAATACGGTTATGGAAGCAATGGAAATTTAAGCTTGAAAGGCGATAACGAATTAAAATTCGGTGTAGCTGTAACAGGAGAACTTGGATTTTTGTTTGCGTTGAGTCGCAGAGTTGACCTTACGGTAGGCGTTTCGGCAGACTATGGCTTGATGGACATCAAAGATAAAAATGTAGGGCTGCTTTCAGTAGAAGGCAATCAACAAGGTCTTGATTACATAGGTCAAAATATGTCTTATGAAGGAATTCTTAACAGCCAAGAAATAAACAAAAACCATCCATTCGCATTGAAAGGCGAATTAGGTTTGCGTATTAAAATTGGTAAGTTGACCGAAAAAAGAGGCAAAAAATCCGAAGATAAGCAAGACGAAATCATAGAATTGCTAAGAGGATTGGCTAACAGACCGGCAGATACTATTATCTTGAATCCTACCATTGAAGTAACCTTCCCCGAAGAATACTTTGATCGTATTTCAGCAAGAAGAGATGCAGCAGAAAGCAATCCGTTGGATGGTGTTCCCGTAACAGATATAGAAATCTTGATGGAGCCTGTTTTCTTTGACATAAACCAATCGGTTTTACGCAGAGATGCCAGAGAAACTCTTGATAGAAAAATGGATATATTGAGAAAACACGATCAAGTGAGACTTACTATCGTAGGACATACTTGCAACTTAGGAAGCTACAAGCTTAACTATGAACTATCCAAAAGACGTGCAGAAACTGTTAGGTCGTATCTTATCAGCAACGGTATCAGACCATCAAGATTGACGATTGTGCCCGAAGGCATGAACAATCCGATGAATCCGAATGATACAGAACAACACCGTCAGTTAAACAGACAAGTAAACTTTATTGTAGGTAAATAATAAAGGACTAAAAAATAGACAAGTAAGCAAAAGTATGTTTACTTGTCTATTTATTTATAACCAAAGAAAAAATTATTTTGCAAAAATAATTAAACTACCACAGCCACAGCCAAAAGGCGGTGGTAGTTTAATTTTAAAACATTACAATGTGGAAAATTTACTATTCAAATACAAAAATCATGATGCAAATGTAAAGAGCATGCGGCTTGTAAAAATGTTGAGTATTGTGTTGTTATTATGTTTTTTGATTTCATCAATGGTAAATGCACAACCCGCTATTACATATCCTTCCGGAAATCCGGAGATAGCTTTAGGAACATCGGATTCACGATTGGTAGCTACTATTGTTGAAACAGAAACCACGGTAGAATTCAAAATAATAGCTATCGGGGAATTAAGGACAGATGCTTTTGACTTTGCCATCTTCTTTAACCCGAATGTGTTGAGATTAACAAACAGCACTTTTACCGCAAATTATGAAAATCTTATTGGAATAGCATCGAATTTAGATATTATTCCCGGTCCCAATGCCGGTTTGTTGAATGCCGTAGATATTGCTCCGGCTTTGATAGGCGAAGGATGGCAAATATCCGAGATTCAACAAAGAGAAGCCGGCATTTGGCCATATGATAATGACCATGATATATTCGACTACTCTTACCGCAATGACATGCGGGCATTAATTGTAAAACCTTATACAAACAGCGGCTTAGCTCATTCTATTCTTTATGCAGCAGCAGGTGAAATAAAACTTGGCGTTTCCTTTTATTTTAATAAAGTAACTCCGATTCCTTTATTAGATTCGGATATTGGTATGGGTGTTCAGACTAATCAGGCGAGAGAAAGATTTTGCCCCAAATGGTCATACAGTCTCACACTCAGTTATGCCGTAGACGGTTCCGGAGGCAGAACAACCATTGTCCCCGAATTATTTGCATTTCGCTCGCCTTCATCTGTTAAAACAGATAGTATTAATGTAACTTCGCCAACGACGGCTACTTTTTACGGAAATTTTAAACGCGGAGACATGACTCCCCGATTTGATATGATAGATAACACGGGAACCGCAATAACAGGAGACGCTCGTCTTAATTGGGATTCTATTGTTAAAAGCGGCTTTATTTATTCGCAAGCCAATGTAGAAATTACCATAGATGAATTTACTCGTACGATGCGTATTGATAATGTCCCTTATCCATTTCCCAATGACAGCGAAATTACTGCCGGGGAATTTGTACGTGGAACCAATACTTTTTATATTGTTACAGGCGGACCTACTTCAGCTACCAATCCGGCTCAATCCGTAGATTATGAGCTATCTGTTGACAGACTAACCATGAATGTTCCTTATTGCGTTTGGGCATTTGTAGAATATGTATTCGAAACTTCTAATCCTTACCCCATTATTGCAAATAAGATTTGCCAAACATTAAGATGTTTTGTACGAGACACCATAAATGAAGCAATTTGTACCGGTCAAATCTTTTCTTTTGGAGGTCAAGACTTAAGTATACCCGGTATTTATCGCGATACCATATCTTTTCCTGCTGGTTGCGACAGCATCGTTATGTTGAATTTGACAGTCAACGACAGCATTGTTCAAAACGTGCCGCTGGAAATTTGTACGAGAGATTTGCCTTATACATGGCGTGGCAACGTCATACCTATAGAAACCCAAAGCGGTACTATTCGCTTTTTAGAAAACAGCTTGATAACAGGCTGTGACAGTATTGTTTATTTGAATTTGACTGTTAATGACAGTATTGTTAAAAACATACCATTGGAAATTTGTCAAGGCGACTTGCCTTACGACTTTAGAGGTCATATTATACCGACTGGAACAACCAGCCGAACGTTCCGTTATGGAGAAGTAAATGCGTCGGGTTGCGACAGCATTGTTTATTTGAATTTGATTGTAAACGACAGCATTGTTCAAAATGCTCCGTTGGAAATTTGTCAAGGCGATTTGCCTTACACTTGGCGCGG
>Ga0099364_10005145_pt1 | contig 19533 bp, 18 predicted proteins | sample TergutTh196P3_FD_73070 | JGI IMG/M metagenome (GOLD analysis project Ga0099364, IMG submission 73070) | Microcerotermes parvus P3 segment gut microbial communities from Pointe-Noire, Republic of the Congo - Th196 P3 | ecosystem: Host-associated > Arthropoda: Insects > Digestive system > Gut ... | reverse complement strand
AAGTCCCTGGCCGGAACTAACAACGTCCGCTTTTGCGTATCAAGTCTGATACCGGCTTCAGCAAGCAACGCAAGTGTTTCCTCGTGCTGACGCCCTTTTGCCTGAACTGCTATACGCAACATAATTATTTTTGCAATTTACTGTTTATCACCATCATCTTTTTTGTCTAAAAATGAAAAATTTTTACTTGCCGTATCTATTTTACTCCAATAGTCTGTGTCGAAACAAATAGTTACAACGCCCGACGTCGAAATTTGGTTTATACGCGCTCCTAATTTGTTAGCAAGGTTTGTCAAGTCGGGGTTGTGACCCACAATCATGATGCTGTCAATACTTTCCGGCAGTTCTGTCAACGCACTGTAAATCACTTTGTAACCCTGAAAATACAGGTTTTCGTCTACATGCAAACAGTCTTGTGAATAGTTCGTTTCACGCGCAAATATGTGCGCCGTGTGCATGGCACGCGCGGCATGACTTGTTGTTATCAGGTCAGGGGCAACATGTTGGGCGGCAAATCTTCGTGCAACCGCTATGGAGTTGACAATACCTCCTTCGGTCAAAGGTCGGTCGAAATCCTCAATAGAATAAGCTCCTTGCAACGCTTTGCCGTGTCTAACAATATGCAGTGTTTTGGTTTGCATAACATTACATCAATTTGAGCATTTCGTCAACTAAATTTTCAGCTCCTTCTGCAACCTGCGCTATCGTAGCTTCGAGCATGTAACACGGCGTTGTTACTATCTTGTTTTTCGTGTCTACAGCTACCTCCCCGTGGGATTTAACTATATGCTTTGCGCCATGTTTTTCGGCTGCTTCCGAAGCCGGAGAGACGCCGCCCATGGTCAGTTCTACGTTATCCAAGGCATAAGCGACAAGCACCGGGGCTATACACATTGCGCCAATGGGTTTTCCGGCAGCGTGCATCGCCTTAATGACGTCGCATACCGGCTCTGTTACAGAAAAATCATTGCCCTTAAACGCAAAATCGCTAAGATTTTTTGCCGCTCCAAACCCGCCGGCAAAAAGCAAGGCATCGTAGTCGGAGGGCTTAAACTCGGGCAACGACTTCACGTTTCCGCGGGCTATGCGAGCCGCCTCTACCATCACATTGCGCTTTTCGGACATAACCTCGCCAGTGAGATGGTTAATGACGTGATGCTGTGCGACATCGGGCGCAAATACCTGATACTCATGCCCGCTACGGCAAACAGCCAACATAGCGCTAACCGCTTCATGAATTTCGGCTCCGTCGTAAACGCCACAACCTGAAAGTACTATTGCAAACTTCTTCATTTTGATTGAATTTATTTTTAACAATTTTTAAGACGCAAAGATACAAATTTTAATTTTAAAAATAAAAAAAATTATCGCATCGAATAAACTTTTTTTCGAATAATTTCTGTCCAAATATTGTATGTCTCTGATTTGTCGATAGTTACCGGTGTTCCTATTTTTATTCGCAAATGCTGACCTTTTTGCTTAAAAAACTCGTTTACCAAAAAAATCATCTCCAAATTGGCTTTTATGCCAAGTTTTTTACGCAAATTTGCCAGATTGTAAAAAAAGTTTGAATTTCGACCTTCAAAATAGACCGGAACTACCTGACGTTCATACTGTATTGCCTTTTGGATGAAATTTTTGTTCCACTTCAGGTCAATAATCTGTCCTTTAATTTTTCGCGAACAAAGTCCTGCCGGAAAATACAGCACCTGTGCGTCGCCCGAATAAGTTTCGTCTATTTTGCGGGCATATTCGGCTGTTTGTCGTCCATGCTTGTTGACCGGCACAAAAAGCGGCTCAAAGTTTTTGAGGTTCAGCAACGTGTCGTTAACGATGAAGCGTATTTCGGGGAACGTCGTGCCTATTGCATCCATGAGGGTCAAGCCGTCGAAACCGCCCAACGGATGATTGGACGCAAAAATGTAGCGCCCCGCAACCGGAACATTTTCAAGACCTTCTATAGAATAAGTTACCTTCAAGTCGTCGAGTATGCTTCGCACAAAGCATAAGCCGTGGCGGTCGCGATAATCGTAAATAACACGGTTTACCTCGTCCTCGTGGATAAGCTTTTTCATGAGATACACCGCAAATCCGGGCATCATCTTAGCCAAAGCAGGGTTCTTCCTGCGGATGACCTCTTTTATGTCGATGAATTTTTCAGGAACACTCATATTTTTTTTTTGAAAAGTTTAAAATGCAAAAATAGATGATTTTTTTGAAAAATAAAAAAAAATGTTTGTTTATATTTCTGGGGATACACGGATTGGGCAGATAAGACTGATGTTCTTATGTAAAGCTTTACATAAGAACATTTATGTAAAGTAAATCATTATGTAAAGTTGCAGACAGACCTATACTATAAATCAGCATTTTACAAGTCTACTTTACACTACAACTTTACATAATAATATTTCCATTATAGGCTTTTCAGCCATTCAAGCAGGTTTTGGCTCTTTTCCCATTCGCGTGTTTTTGCGTTTTCAGGAACAAGGTCTACGTATGCTTTTTCGAGGGCTTCCCGTTTCAGTTTTGAATCGGCTCTGGCATATATATCTGTGGTTTGTACAGACACATGTCCGAGTAAATCCCTGATATAAATGATGTTCACTCCAGCCTGTAGCAAATGCATCGCCTTGGAGTGACGTAAAGAATGACAACTGACAATTTCAGGTATTAATTCAGGATATTGTTTTTTGGCAAGATTTACGTATGTTTTGAGAATGTATGTAACACCGGCTCTGGTCAACTTTTCACCCCTTGTATTGAAAAAAAGTGGACACTTCGAACGGTGGTTTTCAAACAAACTGTTTTCATCCATATATCTCTTTAAAATAAACACTTGTTGGTCAAGTAAAGGAACAATACGCGCTTTCTGCCCTTTTCCTAAAAGCCTTATTGTGTACGGTTTACCTTCTATTCTAACGGCTTGTGGGGTCAGGTCGATGATTTCCTGCACTCTGGCGCCTGTGTCATACATCAGCGATAAAAGCGCCAGATTTCGCCTTCCGCCCGAAGTTGTGGTATCGGGTTGCTCCAAAAGCCCCTTAATTCCGTCTGTTGTAAGGTAATTGATGGCATTTGGCTGGGTTTTTAGGGCTTTTATTGAAAGTATATTTTGCCACTGCTCAAGATGCAGGATTTGCTGATATTGCAAATACGATACAAATGAATGTATGGCGGCTAATCTGTTATTTCGGGTTGCTGCCGAACATCCTCTGACTGTCTGTACCCATGAGAGAAAGTCCAAAACGCTTTGACCGGTCAGTTTTTCCAATGTCATTTTTTCTATTTTCACGCCGCCAACATCTCGCATGTAACTGATATACTGCACAAAAGTATCACGATAAGAGGCAATCGTATTGCTACTGATATTTCTTTGACCGGGCAAATATTCAGACAAAAATCGACTGATATGTTTTGCAAAACTTGTATCTGTTTTCATATTCACTTATGTTTTAATGGATTAATATGTAACTTTTGGAAAAACATAAGCGCTGACAGACGAACATTGACCCACTAACTGCGGATACATAGCCTCAACCAATCTGACGTATTGCTGGGTAGCCGATAAAGATTTGTGTCCCAGACAGGTTGATATTATCGGCAGACCATTGTAGATGTCCTGTCCATTACCAACCATCTGAACGAGCGAGTGAACAGCAAAGGTGTGACGCAAATCATGTACGCGCGGTCCTTGATGCTTTCCAATAAATGGAATATCACACAAGGCGAGCAAATCACGGAACCACTTGTAAACAGACGCAGTTTTACAATGCGTGCCGTTGGGCTTGACAAAGAAAAAACTATCAGGAGCGTTTATTGATGCAACCGGCATCCGGTCACGGTACGAAACGAACTGTTTAAGAACTTTTTCAAGTTCATCGCCCACAGGAACTATCCGTTCAGCATTGTTTTTTGTCTTGCGGATGTGTATATACTGTCTTTCAAACACTACATCCTTGTTTCTCACTGACAATGCTTCGGATATTCGTAATCCGGTACTGTACAGCAAACGCAAAACGACTGGAATACAAAATATTGTACTGTTCATTCGGACGCTGCTCATCCTCAATTGGTCGCTTTTATCAAATAGCATCCTGATTTGTTCAAAAGTAAATATATAAGTGTCTGATTTACATTTTTTTGACAAAAATAATTATCAAATTCTAAAAAAATCCACTTTGCCTGTAAATAATTGCAACCCGATGCTTCTTTCATAGCGACAAAATCATCTATGAACGGGGCAAATACGCTTTTATAAACGAACTTCTTACTCATAAAAAACTCCTCCTTTTTGCGTGTAAAAACTATCGGGAACTGATGGCACCGGTAACGAGCATTTCAATAGCGATGATATGTCGATACGCATGTATGACATGGTAGTCTGCGTGCTGGCATGCCCAAGCGTCTCTGATATAACGTGAATGGGCTCGCTGTTTTCCAACAGACGGGAAGCCAAACTGTGCCGCAGAGAATGAGGACCGTGACGGCGGTTTTGAATTGACACCTTCGAGCGCTGTAACACATAGCCGATGGCTACGCTAACCATGTCGCGTGTGGCGGGGTCATACGGAGCAATAGCGGAAAGGAACACGTGCTGTGAGTGGGATTTATGTCTGCCATGTTTCAGATAATCGATAATGGCATTCCCCACATCGCTCAATAGCGGTAGAATAACAGGATTACCTGTTTTCTGCTGTATCAGGCGGATTTCATTCCGTTCCCAGTCGATGTTGCTAAATTTCAAAAAGGCAATATCCGAAGCACGAAGACCTAAACGACTGGCTAATAACAGCATGGCATAATTGCGTTTTCCAACGACACTGCTTCGTTCAACGGATTTTTCGATAACAGAAATTTCACTTGCAGTGTAATAGGACGGTATTTTTTCCGGTCGTCTCCATCGGTAATGGTCAAATAACCGGTGAAGATTTTCTTCGATGACATTGGTTTGCTGCCAAAATCGAAACAATACGCGCAAAGCAGTCACTATATTGACCTTGTTGTTTTCCATTGTGGATACAAATTTCAGAACATGCGCCTCGTTTATTTCCGATACGTTAAAAACTTGCTCGTGTTTGAGGAAAGTTAGAAAACGGCTCATGTGAAGTTTATAATCTCTAATGGTAGTGGCGCTTCTACGCAGCGATTGTAGATGACCCACTAACTTTTGCATCTGACAGCCAATTTCACCATCCAGAGCAGGCTCTACAGGAGTATATGACCTTTTCTTGACATACCCCAAATTCATAAATTCCGTAAGCGCCTGTACGCTACGGATAAAACGCTGTTCGCCACCCTTATCAAATCCAGGCTTGATTAGAGTGTCAACGAAGTCTTCGCCAACTTTTGCGGTATAAAAAATCAAGTTCTTTTCCTGCATATAGGCAAGGATACCGCGCTTCCACATTGACTTATACTTGTCAATGCTTGCTTGTGTGTAACAATTGCTTTTGAAGTAAGTCAAGCAATCGTTGGTTAATTTTATAATCTCTTGTTGCATAAACAAATAACTATATTAGTTAGGGCAAAATCGCCCTAACAAATATAATTATGTAAAGTGATTATGTAAAGTAAAAGTTGAAAATGGCTGATAATGTGAAAGTTGAAAAAGTCGAATTCGTGCAACTTTACATAATGATTTACTTTACATAAATGTTCTTATGTAAAGCTTTACATAAGAACATCAGTCTTATCAGCCCAATCCGTGTATCTCCCCCTAACATCTGCGACAATTTGAATTGCACCCGCCATAGAAAATAAAAAAAAAATATTTGCAAAATTTGCAAATATAGAAAAGTTCGCTTAACTTTGCATTTTTTTTTGATACATCTATAAATGAGAAGAATTATACTTTTGTTGGTTGTACTTTGCTTTACTGCAGCGGTTTCGTTTTCTCAGGTAAGGATACATACTGCAAATGAAGTAAAGTTGAATGTGATGACAACGTTGTTGTTATACCCTGAAATTAAGTACGAAAGAGTAAGGGCGTCCGAATATTTGGGTCCCGTGAAGTCTGATTATTTTGGCTACGGGCTTTCGGCAGGCGTTAAATTACCCGGATTTACCATGGGCTCCGACCCGGGGTTTGACTATTATCCGGAAATTTATTTGAACAAGTACCACATTTTAACTTTTTGCCGGTTCTACTTCAACAGGCGCCACCAGTCTAATTATCACTTTGATATGAAACTTCCCCAACTTTTTTTCGTTGAGCCTACGCTGGCGTTTGTGGGATTTGAAGGCTACGATTACGAAAGAAACGCCAATAAAGACGATACAGCAATCTGTGTCGGCTTAGGCATAGGGCTAAAACTAATAACCATAACGAACTATACGATTGAATTTCATTTTGGTGGCGGCAGTAATCTTCAAAGGCATAATGCGGATTTTTACTATCGTTTTGGGATAAATATCGGAAGACGCAGTAATATGGTAACAAGGTGAGTAATTAATATTTATATTTAAAAGCATGATAGACAATTATTTGAACAACTGTACGAAAACCCCGCGACTTTCTCTAACAGTCGTATTTTGCCTTATTGCAACGGTTGCGTTCTCACAGCTAAGAATAGAAACGGCAAACGAACTGAAGCTAAACTTAGCATCAACTTTATTGTTGTATCCTGAAATACAGTACGAAAAAGTAAGGTCGTCAGAATATATCAGTTTCGTAAAGTCAGATTTTTTCGGCTACGGATTTTCTGCCGGAGCCAGAATACCGGGATTAAAAAGAAGCTCAGACCCAGATTATTACGACGATAATTACGGCAATTTTCCAAAAATATATGAGAACAATTTCCATATACTTGCCTTCTGTCGCTTCTATTTCAACAGGATGCAGGAATTTCATTTTCACTATGACCTGAAACGCCCGGTACTGTTCTTTATTGAGCCCACCGCTGCAATTGTGGGATTTAATGACCTTACCACGTTATTTATAGGTTTTGGCGGTGGCATAAAATTTATAAATGTAAAGAACTATACGGCAGAGATACATCTGGGCGGAGGCGGTAGTCTGAAAAAAACGCAAAATAGCGGAAAATTTTATGAAAGATATGAAGGAGTGGGATACTACCGTTTTGGAATAAATATCGGGAAACGGTGGTGAAGAATGAAGAGTGAAGAGTGGCTGGATGCGCTGAGAGCTCTTTGCAAAATCGATTTTGCAAATATAAAGACGGAAAAAATAAAAAATAAAATATAGTGAAAAAATTAATTTTTTTTTCTATATTTGCACAAAATTTTAAAATTAAAAACATGTTTAAATTCTTTCTTTCGTTGATTCTGTTTATAGGAACGCAAGCGCTTTATGCCCAGGCTGATACGCGTCTGTTGCGTTTTCCTGCCGCACACGGAAATCAATTAGTTTTTACCTATGGCGGCGACCTTTATACGACGCCTCTGACGGGCGGCGTGGCGCGTAAGCTCACTAATGCGCCCGGTTTTGAGATGTTCGCACGTTTTTCGCCCGACGGCTCGCAAATAGCCTTCACAGCGAATTACGACGGCAACACCGAAGTGTACGTGATGCCCGCACAAGGCGGCGAACCACAACGACTGACCTACACGGCTACGCTTAGCCGCGACGACGTGTCAGACCGGATGGGACCAAATAATATCGTGATGGGATGGACGCGCGACGGAAAAAATATTATTTACCGTTCGCGAAAAATAACGTTCAACGCCTTTGTGGGACAACTGTTTAGCGTTCCGGCTACGGGCGGCATGTCTACACAACTGCCGCTACCCGAAGGAGGCTGGAACTCGTTCTCGCCCGATGGCTCCCAATTAGCGTATAACCGCGTATTTCGCGAGTTTCGCACATGGAAATACTATCGGGGCGGCATGGCTGACGATATCTGGATACACGATTTCGAAAGCAAAACCACTACAAACATCACAAATAATCCGGCGCAGGATATTTACCCGATGTGGTTTGGCGACGACATATTCTTTGTTTCCGAACGCGACCGAACAGCAAATATTTTTGTGTACAACGTCAGGACAAGGCAAACAACAAAAGTTACCAACCATACGGAGTATTGCGTGAAGTTTCCTTCGGCGGGCGACCGTGTGATTGTGTATGAAAATGGCGGAGATATTTACAGTTTGGACGTGGCAACGCGCAACACCCGCAAAATCAGCGTACAGGTTGTAGACGACAACTTTGCGGGACGCACTGAGTTTAGGGATGTGTCGCGTGAGGCGCGCAATGTAGACGTGTCGCCCGACGGCAGACGATTAGTTATGAGCGCCCGCGGAGATGTGTTCACCGTTCCGGCAAAAACAGGAATTACGCGCAACCTGACGACAAGCCCCGGCGCGCACGACAGAAATACGCGCTGGTCGCCCGATGGACAATGGATAGCATACATTAGCGACCAAAGCGGAGAATTTGAGATATACATGCAAAAGCAGGACGGCAGCGAACCGGCAGTGCAACTGACCACTGGCGCTGATACTTACAAATTTGACATAGAATGGTCGCCCGACAGCAGAAAAATTTTGTGGAACGACAAAAAAATGCGTCTGCAATTTGTAGACATTAATACTAAAGCAGTTACATTGGTCGAGCAGTCGCCTCGCTGGGAATTTTCTGATTTTGGCTGGTCGCCTTGCAGCCGCTGGGTAGTGTTCGTCGAATCGGCGCCAAACCGCTTTAGCCGCATAGTCGTTTACAACACCGAAAACAGAAGTAGGACAAATATTACGGATGTTTGGTATAATTCAAGTTCGCCAACGTTCAGTCGCGACGGAAAATATATTTTCTTTGTTTCCGACCGCGATTTTACGCCTATCTACAGCAGCGTGGAATGGAACTATGCTTACCAGCGGCAAAATCGTCTTTATGCCGTAACGCTGTCTGCCGATGCGCCAAGTCCGTTTGCACCTGTAAACTACGAAGTTAACGCAGAAGAGCCCAAAAAAGAAACGCCTGCCGCCGTGACTACGCCTACCAGAATTGATACCGCCGGAATTGTGGGACGCATATTCGCGTTGCCCGTGCCGGTAGACCGTTACAGAAATTTGCACCACAACAATAACAAGTTGTATTATCAACGCGAGAACAATATATATATGTATGACCTCGAAAGGCAAAGAGAGACGGAATTAGGGCAGGGCATGAATTTTTCGCTTTCTGCTACCGGCTCGAAGATGTTGGTGCGCAGAGGCGGCAACTATTATGTTATTGATACGCCCTCGGGCAGAATTAACCTTGATGATAGCGCTGTAGATTTGAGCGGTTTAAGAGTGAATATAGACAAAACGGCGGAATGGAAGCAAATTTTTGACGAATGTTGGCGTCAGATGCGCGACTTCTTCTACGTGAGTAACATGCACGGAGTTGACTGGCCCGCAATGCGCGACAAATACGCTGTTTTGCTGCCTTATGCACGAAATAAGGACGACGTGAATTACCTTATAGGCGAGATGATTGGCGAGTTGAACGCCGGACACGCCTACATCAACGGCGGCGACCGCGTGACGCCACGACGTATACCGATGGGCTTGCTTGGCGCGAAAATTAGCAAAGACCCCGCTTCGGGATTTTTCAAAATTGATAAAATTCTTGAGGGCGCTAACTGGGACAGGGGTTTACGTTCGCCATTAACCGAAATCGGCGTCAACGCGAAGGAAGGTGAGTTTATTACTGCAATAAACGGACAATCGCTCGAAAATGTAGACAATATTTATAAACTGCTCATCGGCATGGCTGACCGTCAGGTAGAGCTGCAACTGAACAGCCGACCGGCATTAGCGGGAAGTCGCAAAGTGTTGATAATTCCCGTTGCCGACGAAGCCAAATTGTATTACTACAACTGGGTTCAGAACAATATCCGCAAGGTAGACGAGGCAACCGACGGACAGGTGGGATATATCCACATTCCCGACATGGGCGCCGACGGGCTCAACGAGTTCGTAAAACATTTTTATCCGCAACTCAACAAGAAGGCTCTCATCATTGACGACCGCGGCAATGGCGGCGGCAACGTGTCGCCCATGATATTGGAACGCCTGCAACGCGAAATTCAGCGCGCCAACATGGCTCGCAATATGCAAATACCGTCGCAAACGCCCGCACAGATGATGATTGGTCCAAAAGTGGTGTTGATAAACAAATATTCAGCCTCTGACGGCGACCTCTTCCCCTACGGTTTTCAAAAACACGGCTTGGGAACGGTCATAGGAACGCGCAGTTGGGGCGGCACTATCGGTATTCGCGGCTCGAAACCGTTTATTGACGGAACAGATTTGCGAAAACCCGAATATGCCTCATATTGTTCGGATACAGGCGAATGGATTATCGAAGGCTACGGCGTAGACCCCGACATAGTGATAGACAACGACCCAGCGCGCGAGTTTGCAGGTATAGACGACCAACTGAACAAGGCAATAGAAGTAATTCTGGAGCAACTGAAAGATTACAGACCAATACCGCCTATACCGGCTGGACCGGACAAAAGCAGGTAGTATTGTATATTAGTTATATGTAAATGCAAACTGTATTTTCGATAGGACACGGTAATAAGAGCATAGAAGACTTTATGTCGGAGCTGAATAGTTTCGACATAAAGTTTTTGATTGACATTCGCTCGAAGCCTTATTCAAAATTTTCTCAACATTTTTCGCAGCAACCCCTTAAAGCTCTTTTAGAAAAGGAACATATTACGTATGTTTATATGGGACAAAAATTAGGCGGATTGCCTGTCCATGATTCTACTTGTTTCACAGAAGACGGAAAAGTTGATTACGACATATTGAAAGAAAAGTATTTTTTCAAAGAAGGCTTGCAACGCTTGCTAAAAGCCAATTTGCAGGGAATAAAAGTTTGCATAATGTGTAGCGAAGCCGACCCAAAGATGTGTCATAGAAGCAAATTAATCGGGGTTGAGTTGCAAAAAATGAGCGTGAAATTGCAGCATATAACGGGTATTTCAAAAATAATCACTCAAAATCAGATTAATAACGAAATTGAGTTAGTAGATTTGTTTGGAGAAAAGAGTTTTACATCAAAAATATCATATTTAGAAGTATGAAAGTGTACACAATAGGAGTTTACGGCTCTACCGAGGATGTTTTTTTCAACAAATTAGTTGAAAATCAAATTGATACTTTTTGCGATATTCGACAAAGGCGCGGAGTTCGTGGCAGCGAATATGCTTTTGTTAATAGCAGTCGATTACAGAGCAAGTTGGCAGAATTAGGCATCAGGTATGTACATGTATTGAATTTAGCGCCTACAACTGAAATTCGGGAATTGCAATATGAAGACGACTTGAAGCATGGTGAAAAGAAAAGAGACCGAAATAAATTAGGTAATGTTTTTTCGCTTGCATACAAAAAAAAGATTATCAAAAAATTTGATTTTGACAATTTTGTTGAAAAGTTAGAAGAAGTGGAGGCAAGTCGCATCGTTTTGTTTTGCGTGGAAACACTACCCGAAGCATGCCACAGGTCTGTTGTGGCGAATGAGTTAAACGAACGTTATGATTTTGAGATAACACACCTGTAAAAGCGTTATTATGAATAGGATACTAATAGTGTCGAAAACAAAAATGTTAAACAACCGCGTTTGTGTTGGGGGTATTGATTTAGACAATAAAATTTCCGTAAGATTGATGGATATAAATGGAAGCCACGAGTCTGCGGCTTCGTGTCCCTACAACATTCGCGAGATTTGGGATGTTGAGTATTCGAGAGGAAAACAAAGACCTTTGCCCCATTCCGAAGATATTCGTGTAGTCAAAAAATGTAAGTCAGGGGTGTTGGAAGGTGAAAAATTGATGCTTGCTTTGCTTAACGAGATGCAGTTTCATGTTTATGAAGACGATATTTTTAACACTTTTGAAGGTAAATTGAAATATACAGAGAAAGGAAGTTTTTACATTTCGGACGATGCCGTACCTAACCACAGTACGTGTTTTTGGATTTGTGACAGAAAAATTTTACGAGGCGATTATAAAGAAAAAATCCGTTACAATTACCTTGACACAAAAAGACGATGGGGTTTCAACTTTACTTACGTTGGTTTAGAGGACAATCCGTCTGATTTTATACGGCGAGGCACGTTAGTTCGTTTATCTTTAGCGCATTGGTGGAAACCGGAGGATGCTGATATAGAAGAACGTTGCTATCTTCAATTATCGGGATGGTATGAGGAGTTGAAAGTTGAAAGTTGAAAATGGAAAATCAAAAATCAAAAATCAAAAATCAAAAATCGAAAATCGAAAATCAAAAATCAAAAATTGAAATAATTCCTGCGATTGATTTGATAGACGGCAAATGCGTCAGGCTGAAGCAGGGCGATTATTCGCAAACTAAGGTATATAGTGAAAATCCGCTTGAGGTGGCAAAAAGTTTTGAGGCGGCAGGTATACGCCGGTTGCATTTGGTAGACCTCGATGGAGCAAAAGCGCAACACATTGTTAATCACCGTGTGTTGCGCGATATTGCTACGCAAACGTCGCTCATAGTCGATTTTGGCGGCGGCTTAAAAACCGACGCCGACCTGCGTATTGCGTTCGACAATGGCGCTGCAATGGTAACAGGTGGAAGCATAGCCGTGAAAAATCCCGAAACGTTCGTCAGATGGATTGAAGACTACGGCGCCGACAAAATCATACTTGGCGCCGACGCAAAAGACGGAATAATAGCTGTGAGCGGTTGGACAGAAAGCGCATCGGTCGATTTGTTCTCATTCATAGCCGGCTATCACGCAAAGGGCGTCACACAGGTTATTTGCACCGACATCAGCCGCGACGGGATGATGCAGGGTCCGGCTATCGACCTGTACAAAAGTTTGTTAGAACAATTTCCCGGACTATATTTAGTTGCCAGCGGCGGCGTTAGCTGTATGGAAGATATTTTAGCGCTGCAAAGAGCGGGCGTCCCAGCTGTAATAACGGGTAAAGCGATATATGAGGGGAAAATAAGGTTGGAGGAACTGAATAACTGAATAACTGAATAACTGAATAACTGAATAACTGTTTGCCTCCTATGTTGGTTTGATTCCCTGCGGGACTTTCCGTATCTATGTCTTATTCCGTATCGTCATTGCGGGCTTGACCCGCAATCTCCCGTATTGCATCAATGCAAGGGGATACCGGCATGCGCCGGTATGACGAGCAGCTGTTCCTGCGGGACTTTCCGTATCTATGTCTTTTTCCGTATCGTCATTGCGGGCTTGACCCGCAATCTCCCGTATTGCATCAATGCAAGGGGGATACCGGCATGCGCCGGTATGACGAGCAGCTGTCCCTGCGGGACTTTCCGTATCTATGTCTTATTTATTTTGCAAAAATTTACATAATTTTTACACTATTTGCCTCATCACCGTTGGGTCCTTTATTTTTTCGTCTTCTGCCAGCAGCAGTGTTTTTGCCACTATTTCTGCTGTCTTTGGGTCTTCGTCCATGAAGGGCAGGAATATGCGTCCTCGATGCTGGCTGTGAACGGGCAGTATGTTGAGCGCGCCGCGTCCGGCTATGTGGGCTATGCCGCTTCCCAGATGGATGGAATATTCGGCGAGCGAACCCTTTATGCGGGCGTGGCGGTCAGTTATCGTTACGTTGGCGAGTTTCAGCAGGCGAACGCTCTCGGATAGTATCACGGCGCGCATCTCAATGGTTGAGTGGCTCGCCATCGGGTCTACACCGCCAACGTGGGCAACGCTGACAACAAGGTCTACATCGCGCATGACCTCCGAAAACAGCGTCGGATGCAAGGCATCGAAGGACAGCGGTTTGCCGGTTTTGCGCTCGTAGAACTCTACGGTCTCCAACGTGGGCGCCTCAATATCGGACGGCGAAAACCAATCTGCCATGGCATACATGCGCGCTATGATGTTTTCGCGGTAGTAGACTTTTTGCAGTCCGCTTTCGTAGTCTACAGTCCAGCCGCGCCCTTTGAGCAACGCAACGGCTTTACGGGGCTGTATCTGATGACCGGCATAACGGCGCGAAACAGTTTTTGCGGAATGCTCGTCATCGTTCACAGTGTATAACTCCCTGAATATCTGCTTAAATGGCTGTATCAAACCGGCATCGAACGCATGACGCTGAAAATCAAGCCATTTTTCGAGTGCAAACAGGTCGTGGCAGTGGGCGATGGTCAATGCGGCGTCGTTTTTGAGCGCTATGTTAGAGCCGTCGGGGCGCGTCAGTCCGTTGGAGTGTATGAAGCCTAATTCATCGTCGCTTCTGAATACTAATTTCTTGATTATGGGACATATAACCGGATGCTGTAATAGTTCGGATACATCGGCAAATGTGAAGGCATCCTGTTTTTCCATTGCTCGTTCGAGGCTCACGCGTGCGCGCGAAAACTGCGCCTTCAACGACTGTTTAACCTCGTTTATTTCCTTCACATATACATCTTTTTTTATTGCCGCCGGTACTGATTTTAAGCGTTTTCCGTCTTTTTCTACTGCGAGCGCGGCAAGCCCCGATGTTTCCATTTCGAGGAAAAGCGCGGCATCGCCTACTTTGCGTGGCTGAAAATATGCGCTGATAGCGTCCGATTTTTCTAACTCCATTTTCCAGTTGAAGCGCAGCACATCATCGTATCCAAGATTTCGGGCAAGATTTTCGAGGGCTATGCCGGCTGCTTCTTTTTCGCTGGCTTGACGCTGGGCGCCAAATTCGCGGCTCTTTTTCAAAAATTCGTTGATAAACTCGTAACGCCGCAACGCCTCGCGAATTTTATTTTTGCCGAAAGGCGCCAAACTATAACTCAAAAGCAGGTCTTTATTGCGCTTGTCGCGAATTTGCGGCTCTAAATCGTCGATTGACAGTTTTCCCAGAACGGCGTCGGCAAAAAGTTGTGCGCGACGATGCGTAGCGCCATCGGAAATATATTTAGCACAGTCGTATATGATGTTAAAACGCTCGGCACCAACGGTTTCATAAGCCTCCTTAAACCATTTCACATCGAAGGCTCCGCGTTGAAAATCTTCCTTGTCGATGGGCGAAAATCGCGCTACTTCCGTCTCAAATTCAGACGAATAACTGTTTCGCGTGTGGGCGTGAAAATACCATGCGGCACATTTCAAACCCTCCCACGCAAGATAATCCTCCGTGATGGCTATCCACGATGGAGCATACATGGCAGCCTCCAAAAGACGCTTTTCGGCGATGCGTCCATTCAGGGCGTTGCGCAAGGTTTCTGCATCATCGCGCTTGTCGGGGACGCTCGTTTTGAGCAACGATGAAAGCACATCGCGTTTGGTGTAGTCGCCGCCATAAGTATAGCCCCGCACAAGCGTTTCCTTGCCCAGAGCCACAAGAATATTGGAAAAAACCTCCGCACCCTCGTGGCGTTCGATGGCATTAGCAAGGTGGCTGACAGGCGTTTTCGTGTCGCCGCGCTTGAGTTCTATCTCGATAACACGACGCGCAACATCGGCAACACACTCAAGCAGAGCAGGATAGTTGGCGGCGGTCTCTTTCAAGTAGGGCGCCACTGAGCCGGTTAAACCATTTATTACTGAACTGCCGCTTATTTCCATCACTGCGCGACATAATTCGCCCCTTTCCACTATGCCGTGTGCAAAAGCGTGTGCAATATCATCTATTTCAAGACCTTCGTAGCGATTGCCCGATGCCGCGCCAATGGCATAACACAACGAAAGTTTCTTTTTGTATTCATCAAGACCACCCGCTTTAAGTTCATCGAGGAAAAACTCGATTTCTGTTATGTTCGCAAGTTTGCGGCTTCGGTAATCATCTTCTTTGCAACACAAATTTTCCCAATCTGTTTTTTCGGTTGAAAGAAAAAAATCAGCCAATATGCCGTAACGAATTGAAAATGTGCCTATTTTTTTCGATAAACATCTAAACAATGTTTCGATAATATCCTGTGCAAGCGTGTAATAATTTTTTGCTCTGTTTTTTGCCAAAAACCTCTTAATTTCGTCATATCCAAGATGTTTCTTTATCAGGTCGCGGACAGGCGGTTTGTATTCGTCCAATTTATAATTATCGTCATAATCGCTAACCTCTTCGCAGTAGGCTATTTTCATGATTATGAATAAATTAGCGGTGTTTTCTTCTAACCATTTGCGCCACACATCGCCAAGTACGTAATCTTCAATGCGATAGTCGAGCCCATCGGGAACTTTCACTACTGGATGCAGGCGGTGTACATTGCCCAGAATGTAGTCATCGCTGCTGTAACAGTAAACTGCTGTGAACTCAAGGTCTTTGTTTTTGTGAATTAATGCGAGCAGCGTGTCAAAGACTTTTGTCATCTCATTTGTAGTTATATTCCTGAATTTCTTGAGGTTATAGTTTTCGTCGCGCACAACTGCCGGCAGGTCAGGAAAATATTCTACATCATACAGTCCGAAGCCGTTTTCACGGGAATATTCCGCAGCATCGGCATCGAGCAAGTTGTTGATAATAATTGTCTCTGTTTCAGTTGTTTTGGGCATTGTTTCTATGAGTTCGCGAATAACATTTTGGGGTGCGTTTCCCGACTTTTTTTCATACAAAAGCAAATCTAATGCAGCAAGTCGTTTCAATTCGTTTTTATCGGTTATCAGCCGTTTGACGGTAGTCATTATTTCTGCTTTTCCGCCGTTTCTAACAACCTGTAGCGCATTTTGGCGTATTTCGCCCGTTTTAAGCGCAAACAGTTCCTCCACCTTCAATATTTCAGCCTCGTCTAACTTTATATTTTTGAGCATTTTCACTGCGCTCGTTCTAACCGGCATACTCTTGTCTGCGAGACAGTTGAACAGGAAATTTCTGTTTTCAGCGCTCAAATTTTTGTTTGTGATTTCGGAAAATACAAAATATTGCAAAAAATCGCATTTGTTATTCGGCTCTGCAAACTGCGAAAGTTCTACAAGACATCGCTGTTTTGGCGTATTGCGGTCGAAAAGAACAAGCGCCATCATAGTTTCGTACACTTCGCCTCGCGTAAGCGTGAAGTTGCACCAGTCGAAAGGCTTGCCAACAACGGTGTGTCCTGTTTTTGGTATTGTTTGGATTATTTCAGCCAAGCGCGAAAAATGACTATCGCGAATAGCCTTGTTTTTCAACACTTGCGGAAATTTGTTTTCTGAAATCTTTTTGGGTTCATCGTTGTTCCAATTGCTCTCCGAAATTTGATACAGTTTTAAGGAATAGTTTAACAGAATAAGCGCGAGCGTGTCCATATCTGTTTCGTGTAGCGCTTCTCCGGCAATGCGTACGCTGTTTTCAACGCTTCCTGTCTCCTTCAGAAAATATGCGCTTATCATTTTTTGATATTTTTTGTCGCTGCTCATGTAACGCTCCACGTGCGCATTGAGGTTTTGTATCGAAAACACAGATGCCGCCCACATTGCAGCATACATTTGCGCTACGTCTTCGCTTCCGATTGTCGCCGCGCGCATATTTTCGTCTACAAGACATTCATAACCAATCCGTAACAATTTTTCTATCACGCGCTTGTCAGAATAATCGTATCCTATCCCCATCCACACGCACACGGCGCGCAATGCCGATGAATAGCGCAACAGGTCGTTGTCGAGCGTTGTTTTTATCATCATTATGAAATATTCCACAACGCCATCATCGGCAGTTTCGAGTATTGCCTGTCGCAGCCCTTCCTGCAATTTGGCGGCAAGCAACATGCCCTTCATAAGTTCGTGCAATTCAGCATTATGACACATCGCAACGGCGCGAATAATCTCATGGGTCAAAACGCGGGCGTTGTTTTCAGACAAAATAACATCGCGCACTGCGTCTATGACCTCCGCATCGTTCCGGTCGATTTTCAACGCAATAAGCATCGAAAGCGTCCAATAATTGGGTGTTTCGTTGTTGTCATCGTAATCATCGCGACCTTGTAAAGCGTTCTTGGTCAGATACTTTATCAGGTCGAAATTTTTCCAGTCGAATAGCATTTCTTCTGCGAGGTCTAACAACTTTCTGTAATAGTCTACCGGCGCGGCAGAGCGATAAGACCGTCTGTATGTAGACATTTCGTATGTATATTCTTCCATTCGCATCACGATTGCGCAAAGGTCGGCAGCAACGCGTTTTGGCAACGCTTCTTCAAAAATGTTGCGCAGCCCGGCATCCAAAACATCGCCCATAGTATTGGCGCTGCAAACGTATTCCCAAACGATTTTCTGAAGATATTCGCGGGAGTTCCATCTGTTCCCGAAGGATAATAGTTTTTTTAGGTTGAACATGTTTATTTAGTTTTTAGTTTTCAGTTTTCAGTTATCAGGTGTCTATCAATACTTTTTTTACTTTTCTGTTATACAAATGGGGCATCTCGGACAGTTCTATAACTCCCCGGTCAGAAATTGACGTATCTATCTGATATGCATGCATAATATATAATTTTTAAACTATTTTATCAAACCACAAAGATACAACTTTTCGACGAAAAAAAACATTTTTCAAAAAAAAAAATAAAAAAATTCAGGTCGCCTTTTTCGGGCAACCTGAAAAGATACGTATTGAGTGTTACTGTTTTCTTTTCACAAGAAATGCTTCATAATCAACATTTTTATCAAATGCCACCCATCGCAACCCATCCGGTGAGCCATAGATGTCAAAGTCTTTTATTGCTTCGTTATAATGTTTTGAAATTCCCATTCTATAAAGTCGGTTTCTTGCTTCTGAACTTCCGGTAGCAAACACTGTCACTGCCGGATTGTCTCTTGTAAAAGCGTAGACTGCTGAAACAACCGTTGCCAACACTTTTTCCGTATCTCCGTTGTTCGAGATTGCCCTGTCATCAATCTCTCCCGTTTCTGTATTTAAATCGCCAAATGCCAAGTTATACATCTTGTCTACGGAAGTTTTAGCAAATACAACCACCTTTGGAATTTTACCGTTACTCCCTTCACTGACAAACTCAAAAGTAGTCAGGCTTTCGTCTGATTCCAATTCATATCTGGCTAAATTCATACATCACAAAACTCTTTAGGAGGCGGACATTTAGCCAAAAATTCATTTGCCCTATCAAGTTTTTTCTGAAAAACCGGCAAACTACTGTACTTGTTCAATTCCTTGTTAACCCTGATTACCGGGTTTTTGATACAATTCCATTCTTCTTTCGACACCATATCGTTATTATTATTATTAATAATTAAGAAAATTAATGCAAAGGTACTACCTTTTTTCAAACCGGCAAAAAAAAATACACAAAACCCTAAAAAAAATTCAGGTCGCCTTCTTCGGGCAACCTGAAAAAATGTTTGTTGTGATGTTTTTGCTAAAAATTTATTATTGGCATTATTTTAAAATTTTCTCTTTTTCTATTGATATTTACAAGACCTACTTGAAGTCCACCATTATCCTTGACATTCACAAGACCAAATTGAACCCCGCGCACTTTTTTCGCCACATTGACCGCTCCTCCTGAAAATCCATTGAGTTCATCCATAATATTGACTGCTCCACCTGAAAATCCATTGAGTTCACCAAAAATATTAACTATTCCAGCTGAAAAACCTTTAAATTCGCCTATAATATTAGCTACTACAACTGGCGACACCCCATGGAATTTATCTGTCTGTACGAAAAT
>Ga0099364_10005144_pt1 | contig 19534 bp, 14 predicted proteins | sample TergutTh196P3_FD_73070 | JGI IMG/M metagenome (GOLD analysis project Ga0099364, IMG submission 73070) | Microcerotermes parvus P3 segment gut microbial communities from Pointe-Noire, Republic of the Congo - Th196 P3 | ecosystem: Host-associated > Arthropoda: Insects > Digestive system > Gut ... | reverse complement strand
TCATAAACCGTTATCGGCAAGAATCCCGTCAAGGCAATGAATTTGTTATGCTTCCAGTTGTCTATTATGAAGTATCGCGTTGGTTGTTGGAAAGAAAAGCAAAAAAACTGCGGGCGGAGTTTAACGCTATGTGTATGGAAATTCCGCTTATGGATACCACAAAAGAAGTTTGGGATAAAACGGCTGCCTTATATGTCGATACCCGTCGGATTGGTAAATCCGTTGGAAGTGATGCTGATTTGCTTATTGCCGCTTTTTGTCTTACGAGTAACTGTACATTGGTCACAAACAATACACGCCATTTTGAGCATATTGATGGTCTAAAACTCGTTAATTGGAAAAGCTGAAAATCTACCCCGAGAAATGCCATTTTAACAGACCATATGACGACCAAAGCCAGTTGCGGGTGGAGTTCGAAACTAAGGCTAAACTTTTGAGGCTCGACGTACAAGAAATAACGGCGTTTTTCGGCGTTGGACGTCGATGAAAGCCTGACGGAAAATTTGGAGCCGGTCGAAGCGGAACGTTTTATTGCGTTGACGAACCGCGAGTCATTCTGCTATGCGAAATGACGGCGTGATATATTTGAAACCGAGCCTTTCGCTGTAAAGACGCCGCAAAAAAACTTGGGTGATATGACGCTCATCACCCAAGCTACACAAAGGATGGGGGAAGACGTTTATCATCCCCCGAGAGTGGAACCATTTTAATGCGAGGCTTTACTTTGTTTTCCTTCTCCGTCCGGCCACCAGACCGAGTAGAGACAAAACTGCCAACGGGGCGAAGCCGTTTGCATCGCATCCGCTGCTGCTCCTATTATTTCCATTTCCAGTGTGCGGTGGATCGGCTTCGCCTATATATTTGCCATCAATGGGTTCAATTTCGATCCACTTCGAATCCACTATGCCGGCGCCGGGGCGTTTTGGCAAAGTGCCGTCATTTTTATCAGTCACCGTGCTACCAGTTTTCGCGTCTATTACTGCATATTTGCCGAGTACAATCCACGCGCCGTTTTCAATTATTAAACTAGCGCCTGATTCTATGTTAAGTACGGAACCTGAGCCGTAAAGATTCATGGCCGGCTCGGGAGCGATTTCTGCTGTATCCTTATTCACCGTTAAACTACCTGTCTGAACGGTAAATACTGTATCCGCGTCTACGATGAACGGACGCGCTACCGTTCCTGCGGCTGGGATTACGGTTGCATTTACTTCCGCTGTGCCTTCAAGTACAAAGGATTTGATGATTTCACCGGCGGCAGTAATCTTCAGGGTGCCGGACGTCAAATTGATAAACGCGTCAGCACCTCCTACCAGCTTTGTACCGGGAGCTATCGGATCATCCTTCTCTTCAACAGAAGTATCCCAAGTCAGTATTCCGCCTGCGTTTACTGTGATTGTACCCTCCGCCAGCCAATAGCTTACGCCAATCTCATCGGTCGGGATTATTATCGATGTTGTGCTGGACGTTATTACGTGAACATCTCCGGCGGCTGCGAATGCGATTGAACCGCACAATGCCAACGAAAGAGCCAAAAACAGTATTAAAATTTTCTTCATATTTACCTCCCCTTTTCTGTGAGAAAAATTTTTCACTCCTCATTCCTCCTCATTCGTTTTTTGTTTCTTGCCTTTGTTTCATATTGAACTTAACCGGCCGTATAGCTTTTCTCGCCCAAACACCCCACTTATAAATTGATATTAACTACGTAAAATAACGTGCCAAAAAATCAATCAAATTACAGTCTCTTGATGAAAGTTTTCTTTGCATGATACTAATAGTATCAATAATATTATTAATAATACCCACGATACTATTTTTGTCAAGTCGTGTGGCGTTTACTTCAATGTGATATTAATCAACTGGAGATGATATTGTGCCCAAAACCACCGACGACAGCAGACCTAGTGCCATATATCGCATAGCCATGCAGATTCGTCTCGATGAATATTCATACTCCAAGGGCAAAGTGTTGGCCGCAGTTTACGGCGAGTCACTCAATGCCCTCATCATTCGTTCTATTCGAAACGAGATAAAACACTATGAAGAAAAATACGGCGAACTCCCCCGACAGATCTACCCCGACGATTAACCTCCCAAGCAACGAACGCGTAACCGCACCGTTCATGCCGGAACGAATGCCTCGCCTGCTATTCGGTAAGGTATAATGGAAGCATAACCGGTACGGAGGAGGACTGAAATGAAAATCGCTTTTTTAGGCGCGGGAAAATTCGCCAGACAAATTGTTCTCACACTCAAACAAATGGAGGACGTACAGCTTTACGCCGTCGCTGCTCGCGACGGGGATAAGGCGGAGGCATTCGCAAAGGAATTCGGTTTTGAGAAATGGTATGGCAGCTACGAGGAAATGCTGTGTGACGATGCTGTCGAGTTTGTTTATATAAATACCACCATATCCCATCACGCGGCTCAGATGGAGATGTGCATAAACGCGGGCAAACCTGTTTTATGCGAAAAGTCGTTTACTTCAACCGCGGCGGAGTGCCGCAGAGTGCTGGCATTGGCGGCGCAAAAAGGCATTTTTGTGGGAGAGGCATTGTGGACGCGCTATATGCCTATGGCGGAAACCATTCGCGAAATAACGGACAGCGGCCGTCTTGGAAAAATCGTCTCGCTCCATGCCAATCTGGGATACCCTGTAGGACACCTTGAACGATTGAACAGCCTTGACTTGGCCGGAGGAGCGCTGCTGGATATCGGGATTTACCCGTTGGCGTTCGCGCTTATTTGCTTTGGGGACGACATAGAGTCGTTCCAAAGCTCGGCATTGATGTCCGCCACAGGCGTGGATCGGCAAAGCACCACCCAACTGCTCTACGCGAACGGGCGCAGAGCGTATCTTTTCTGCACGTCCATTTCTGTCACGGATCGCAGCGGAACCGTTTTTGGAACGGAAGGCTGCATGGTTGTGGAGAATATTAACAATTTCAGGAAAATCGAAATTTTCGATGATAAAAACAATTTAGTGGAGCGAATTCACGCCCCTGAACAGATTTCGGGATACGAATACCAATTTGTGAGCGCGATGTCCGCGATACGAGACGGCAAAATCGAATGCGCGGCTCTGCCTCACACGCAAATAATCGGTACTATGGAACTTATGGACCGTATACGCCATAGTTGGGGCATGTATTACCCGGAGGAATAAGAAGAAACGAGAATGAAACGAACTTAAAAACCGGCGGTTTGAGGCACTCCGAAAAACGCTCAAGATTTTATAAAGCGGTCAGTTATTATAGCGTTTTCGGCGCTGTTTCCATTAGCCCCTGTATATTCTTTGCGTACTCGTAACAGGCAGTTTCAAGCGCCTTGAAGTCACAGCAGTTTTTTACCATAAGAGGAATTTTTTTGACCGTCACCGCGTCGTAAATAATCCTCGCCCGTTGACGTATGTAATCTGCGTTTTTATTACAAAACCTTAGCTCGTTATACAGCAGAAATTTATAGCTTTGCGATGGTTCCGCATCGATATTTTTCAGCGTAGCAACGCCGGGTGGTATCGGAATCATAAACGATAATCGTATGCTCGAAAGGACGCGGCCTTTTGCGTTCCTGATCAAAATATTAGTCCGCTGGGACGTGGTAAAGGATGAAATTGGGGCGAAATATTCGTGTCCGTTCACAGACAACACAATCCCACATAAAAATTTAGCATGAGGGCTCGTCGCTGAATAATCTACATGAGGAACCCTCACATCCACTTTTAGTAAGTAATCAATATAAGCGGCGTCTACTTCGAAGAATTTTAAATCAGCCATCATAAATACCTTCCACAATAATAACGGGGGACAACGCAAGGCCGTCCCCCGGCATTACAGTTCGCGCTTACGGCGGCGAATCACGCTGAATATAATGTTCGCGCTTACGGCGGCGAATCACACTGAATGTAATGTTCGCGCTTACGGCGGCGAATCGCCTGCATTAATTTGCTGATGTATCTCCCTATGCAACATAATTTTACTCGCAACGTCTTAAAAAGCAAGTGTCTTTCGAGCAAAAAAACCCTGCATCGCTTCAAGAAGCGATAGACGGGCTGAAGGCAAAGGAGAACCGCGCGGGAAATAAATCCGTCGCCGCAGGCTGTTCCACAAGCTATCTTTTCGGTATAATGATTATCGACGTGATCGTAAAATACATTTTATTCAACGGAACTCTCTTGTCTCTGCGTGGCAAAACCGGCGCGTAACAGGAACAAGAAGCTGTTGAAACAAAAGACCTGGGAGGGGTATATCTATGAGCAACATTCCGGATTTGAAAATTGGAATAGTCGGAGTTTCGCGCGACTGCTTCCCAATGGCGTTATCGGCGCGCCGGCTCGGCGCGGTATCCGCCGAGTTGAAAAAAATCAAGCCGAAAGTCGATTTCGTGGCGGCGAAAAAAATCGTCGAGAATGAGGCCGACGTTTTGACTGTTTTGGAGGAATTGAAGAAAGCGGGAGCGAACGCGCTCGTCGTTTACCTCGGCAATTTCGGCCCCGAAGGGCCGGAGACGCTGCTCGCCGCAGAATTCCGAGGCCCCGCGATGTTCGTCGCGGCGGCGGAAGAGACGGGGAACGACCTGTACGACGGGCGCGGCGACGCGTATTGCGGGATGCTGAACGCCTCGTACAACATCGGACTGAGAGGCCTCAAAGCTTACATACCGGAGTACCCGGTCGGCACGGCCGCCGAAGTTGCGGGCATGATCGCTGATTTCGCGCCGATAGCCCGCGTCGTAATCGGGGTAAAACATCTCAAGATATTCGCATTCGGCCCGCGCCCGTTCGATTTCCTCGCCTGCAACGCGCCGATAAAATCCCTCTACGACCTTGGAGTTGAGATACAGGAAAATTCCGAGCTCGACCTTTTTGAGGCATTCAACAAGCACAAGGGCGATAAGAGGGTGAAAGCCGTCGTAAAAGACATGACCAAGGAACTCGGGTCGGGCAACAAGCATCCCGGCGTGCTGGAACGACTGGCGCAATACGAGTTGACGCTCCTCGATTGGGCGGAGAACAACATCGGAGCCTCGAAGTATCATGTGTTCGCCAACAAGTGCTGGCCGGCATTTCAGACGCAGTTCGGCTTCGTCCCCTGCTATGTCAATTCGCGCTTTGCCTCGCGCCTTGTGCCGATAAGCTGCGAGACGGATATTTACGGCGCACTGTCCGAATATATTATCTCGGCCGCGACCGGCATTCCGCCGACGATACTCGACATAAACAACACAGTTCCCGCCGACCTCGTAGCGTCGCATAAAAAAATAGCCGGAAAATACAAGCCGGCCGACCTTTTTATGGGCTTCCACTGCGGCAACACTCCGGCTTGCCATCTTGTGAAGCCCAACATGGAGCATCAGTTGATAATGAAACGCGCGCTGGAGCCGGAAGGCGAGCCGGACATCACGAGAGGAACGCTCGAAGGCACTATCAAACCCGGAAAAATAACGATATTCAGATTGCAATCAACGGCGGAAACGACACTCAGGAGCTACGTCGCCGAGGGCGAGGTGCTCAACATGCCGCCCAAATCGTTCGGCGGGATCGGCGTATTCGCAATACAGGAGATGGCGCGCTTTTACAGGCACGTGCTCATCGAGCGGCGCTATCCCCACCACACGGGCGTGGCTTTCTCGCACGCCGGCCGCGCGCTTTTCTCCGCGCTCAAACTGCTCGGCGTGGACGAGGTTTCTCACAATCTGCCGGCCGGTACGCTGTACCCCAACGAGAATCCATTCACGAAATAATCCTTTAAGATAGGCGGCGGAACCGGCACAAAAGGTTCCGCCGTATTTTTAGTACCCGGAGGTGGTTTCCCTGCTGAAGAAACTGAGGGAAGAAGTATGCAAAGCTAATTTACTGTTGCCGGAATACGGCCTCGTCATGTTTACCTGGGGCAACGTGTCGGCGATAGACAGGGATTCCGGGCTCGTCGCGATAAAGCCGTCAGGGGTGGAGTATGACGATATGAAGGAGTCCGACATGGTCGTAGTCGGCCTGTCGGGGGAACGCCGGGAAGGAAAGCTGAAACCGTCCTCGGATACGGCGACGCATCTCGCGCTGTATAAAGCCTTCCCCGAAATAGGCGCCGTCGTCCACACACACAGCTCCTGGGCCACGATCTTCGCCCAAGCGGGGCAGGATATACCGGCGCTCGGCACCACTCACGCGGATTATTTTTACGGAGGGGTACCCTGCACGCGCGATATGACGCCGGAGGAGATAAAGGGCGAATATGAACTGGAGACCGGCAAAGTGATCGCCGAGACGTTCGAAGGCCGGGATTATATGAGCGTCCCGGCTGTGCTCGTAAAAAGCCACGGGGTATTCTGCTGGGGACGCGACGCGCGGCACGCCGTCGAGGTCGCCGCCGTCCTCGAAGAAGTCGCCATGACGGCATGGCACTCGAAGATGATTGCCCCGGCGCTCTCCGCGATGCAAACGGAGCTCCTCGACAAACACTATCTCAGAAAACACGGAACGTCCGCCTACTACGGACAGGATTCATAAAAAGACTGGAGGAGCAGCATGGACAATCAGGCGATCAAACAGGCCATAACCGAAGGGCAGACCTTCCTTGGAATCGAACTCGGCTCCACGCGCATAAAGGCGGTGCTCATCGGTCCCGACCACGCGCCGGTAGCGTCGGGCGGGCACGGCTGGGAAAACCGTCTGGAGAACGGGGTGTGGACGTACAGCCTCGACGACGCGTGGACAGGGCTTCAGGACTGTTACCGCTCGCTCGCCGAGGACATGCGAAGCCGTTACGGGGCGGAGCTTTCCACGTTCGGCGCGATCGGTATCTCCGGCATGATGCACGGCTATCTCGTTTTTGGCGAGGACGGACGGCAACTGGCGCCGTTCCGCACATGGCGCAACACCATCACCGAGCAGGCGGCTGCTTTACTCACGGGGAAATTCGATTTCAACGTTCCCCAGAGATGGAACATCGCCCACCTCTATCAGGCGATATTGAACAACGAGAGCCACATCGGGGAAATATCGTTCCTCACGACGCTGGGGGGTTACATCCATTGGAAGCTCACCGGCAAAAGGGTTGTCGGAGTCGGCGAGGCTTCGGGTATATTCCCTATCGACAGCGGTATAAACGACTACAACGAGCGGATGGCCGGGCTGTTCGACGATGCGGTTTCCGACCTGAAACTTCCCTGGAAGCTCCGCGACATACTGCCCGCCGTACTCTCCGCCGGGGACGACGCGGGAAGTTTAACAGATGAAGGCGCGAAGCTGCTCGATCCGTCGGGCGCCCTCATGTCCGGCATACCCTTGTGTCCGCCCGAAGGCGACGCCGGAACTGGCATGGCCGCCACAAACAGCGTTGCCGTTCACACGGGCAACATTTCCGCCGGAACGTCGGTATTCGCGATGATCGTCCTGGAAAAAGAACTTTCGAAGGTTTACACGGAAATCGATATGGTCACGACCCCGGCGGGCAAGCCGGTGGCAATGGTCCACTGCAACAACTGCACGTCCGACATCGACGCGTGGGTCAACCTGTTCTGCGACGTCGCCGAAACCCTTGGCGCGAAAACCGATAAATCCGCGATATACGATGCCGCATACAAAAAAGCCCTGGAGGGCGAGGCGGACGGCGGCGGAATAATCACATACAACTACTACGGCGGCGAGGTGATAACCGGCCTCGACGAGGGGCGGCCGCTCATGGCGCGCCTGCCCGACAGCCGCTTCACGATGGCGAACCTGATGCGCTCCGTACTGCTCTCGTCTATAGCGACTCTCAGGATAGGCATGGACATACTCACCGAGAAGGAGCAGGTCCGCCTCGACACCCTGTTGGGCCACGGCGGATTCTTCAAAGTGAAAGGCGTCGGGCAGAGCCTTATGGCCGCCGCGCTGAACGTCCCTGTGGCCGTGATGGAATCTGCGGGTGAAGGCGGCGCGTGGGGCATCGCGCTGCTCGCGGCATATCTGCGCAGGCGCGGCGAGGGCGAAACGCTGGAGAGTTACCTCGCGTCCCGCGTGTTCGGCGCGGACTCCGGCTCGCGCGCAGAGCCTGACGCGGAGGACGCGAAAGGGTTTGCCGCCTTCATGGAGCGGTACGTGAAAGGACTCGCCATAGAAAAGGCCGCGGTAGAAAATCTTAGGTAAACCCTGGGCTCCGCCCAGGGTTTCAAAAATTTGACAAGCGGAAAACTATATGCTATTCTCCGTCGCGTTGAGTTTTTTGTTAGGAGAGGTTTTTATGATGTCGTTCGCCGATAAGTTCAGCGCAAGCCGCGTTTATTATTATTACGAGACCGGATCCCTTTGGAGTCCGGACTTGTAACGTTTGCGCGTCAGGCAAAGACAGGTTCGATAGAGTCCAAAGAGGGTCCCCGGAATCGAGGGCCCTCTTTTTTGTGGAAACGCGGGCTTCATATCACTTATCTTTATTAAGGAAGGTGTAACTAATGTTCACAAAAGTTCTGCTACTCGCGTTGTTCTTCGCAGTCACCATTGTTGTCGGATTGCTTTTCCGGAATCGCAGCAGCTCCGTCGACGGGTTCGTCCTCGGGGGGCGCGCCATAGGCCCCTGGCTCACTGCCTTCGCCTATGGCACATCGTACTTCTCCGCCGTCGTGTTCGTCGGCTACGCCGGACAATTCGGCTGGCGGTACGGCATTTCCGCCGTCTGGATAGGGCTGGGTAACGCCTTCATAGGCTCGCTGCTCGCCTGGGTTGTGCTTGCCCGCAGAACGCGAGTCATGACGCGTCACCTCGACAGCGCGACCATGCCCGACTTCTTCGGCATCCGTTATGGCTCAAACGCTTTGAAAATCGGCGCGTCCGTCATCACCTTCATCTTCCTCGTGCCGTACACAGCCTCGCTCTACAACGGCCTCTCCCGCCTGTTCGCGATGGCTTTTAACGCCGACTTCATCGTCTGCATCCTCGCGATGGCCATACTGACCGGCATCTACGTGATAAGCGGCGGCTACTGGGCGACCGCCGTAAATAATTTCATACAAGGCATAATAATGCTTGTCGGGATAGTGGCGGTGATCGCGGCGGTGCTTGGCGTAAACGGCGGATTTTTGGCGTCGGTAGACGCGCTTGCGCGTATCAGCGACGCGGGTGTGTCAACGGCGCCCGGAATATTCGCTTCGTTCTTCGGGCCTGCGCCACTTGACCTGCTGGGCGTCGTGATACTCACGTCGGTAGGCACATGGGGTTTGCCGCAGATGGTGCAGAAATTCTACTCGATCAAGTCCGAGAAAAATATCATGACAGGAACGGTGGTCTCGACGATATTTGCGCTGTTTATCGCCGGGGGGTCCTACTTCCTCGGCGGTTTCGGCAGATTGTTCGCCGACGCGGAGGGCGTCAGGGCGGCGGGATTTGACTCCATCATACCGACCATGCTGTCGAGCTTCCCCGACTTGCTGATAGGCGTCGTCATCGTGATGGTGTTCGCGGCCTCCATATCCACGCTCTCGGCGCTCGTAATAGCGTCGGCGTCCACGTTCACCCTCGATTTTTTGAAGGGCAACGTTATAAAGGATATGGACGAGCGCAAGCAGTTATTGATAATCAGGGTGCTCGTCGCCGTATTCATAATCATCTCGTCGGTGATAGCGATGATACAGTACAGGGGCGGCATATCGTTCATAGCCCAGCTCATGGGCGTCTCGTGGGGGGCGCTGGCGGGCGCGTTTCTTGCCCCGTTCCTGTACGGGCTTTACTGGAAAAGGACGACGTCGGCTGCCGTCTGGGTCAACTTCATATTCGCGGCGATATTTATGATCGCCAACATATTTTTCAGGCCCAGCTTCCCGGCGCTGCTTCAATCGCCGATCAACGCCGGAGCTTTTACGATGCTGGCAGGTTTGGTGATCGTGCCGGTAGTGAGCGCGTTTACTCCGCGCCCGTCCGGCGAACTCGTCGAACGCTGTTTTGCGTGCTATGACGAGACGGTGTCCGTAAAAGCGGCGCAGTCGCTCGGTACGCATGGTAAATAAAACCGGAGTCGAGGGGACTGCGTCCCCTCGTAAAAAAACTTTCAGGAGGAATGCAATTTGCCTATAACGGATATGCTCAGAAAAAACGCGCAAACATTAGGAGAAGACATCTCGATAATCGAGATCAGCCCGAGGTCGGGATCTGACAGGATAGTTACGGCCCGCGAATTTGAGGCGGAGGAGACGTTCCCCGACGGCGCGGCCAGGCGCGAGGTCACGTGGAAGTATATCGACGAACAAGCGAACCGCGTAGCCAATTTCTGCCTCGAACGCGGCCTCGGCAGGGGAAGCAAGGTTGCCCTGCTGATGAAAAACGCGCTCGAATGGTTCCCTCTCTATTTCGGGGTGATGCGCAGCGGAGCGCTCGTGGTGCCCGTAAGTTTCCGAAACACCGCGAAAGAAGTAAAAAATTTCCTCGAACTGACTGAAGCAAGCGCGATATTTTTCGGACCTGATTTTTCGGAACTGACAGGATCGATACGCGGTGAGCTGCCCGGATTAAAAACTATCGTCTCCCTGGCGCCCGAACATTCGGATTTCGCCGAGAGATACTTTGAACGCGTGAGCGCGGCGTCGTCCGCCGACCCCGGAATTCCCCTCCGCGACGAGGACGACGCGGCGATTTACTTCACATCGGGCACGACCGGGCAACCGAAGGCGATAGTCCACACGCACGCGACGATAATGTCAACCTGCGTGACCGAGCAGACGCACCATCACCAGAACGGGCTCGACAACTTCCTCTGCCTCGCGCCTCTCTTTCACACGGGGGCGATGATGCACTGGCTCGGCAGCCTCATCTCAGGCAGCAAAGCCGTGCTACTCCGCGACGGCAAACCGCGTTCGATACTGAATACCATATCCGAGGAGGGCGTCACGGTCGCGTTCATGCTGGTGCCTTGGGTACAGGACATCCTTCAGGACGTGGAGAACGGCGCGCTTGACTTCAAGGACTTCAAGCTCTCGCAGTGGAGGTTGATGCATATTGGAGCTCAACCGGTGCCGGCGGAAATGATAAAACGGTGGCGGCGGTACTTCCCCGATCAGCAGTACGACACCAACTTCGGCCTTAGCGAGTCGATGGGGCCCGGATGCGTCCACTTGGGCATAGAGAATATCCACAAGGTCGGAGCGATAGGCAAGGCGGGATACAGATGGCACACACAGATAGTCGGAGAGGATCGCGCGCCCGTCAATCGGGGAGCTATCGGCGAACTTATCGTAAAAGGCCCCGGAGTAATGAGACGTTATTACCGAAACGACGAGGCGACGGCCGAGGCTCTGCGCGACGGCTGGCTTTACACGGGCGACATGGGCTATGAGGATGAGGATGGGTTCATCTGGCTGGTCGACAGGAAGAAGGACGTAATAATCAGCGGCGGCGAAAACATCTACCCTATCCATATAGAGGATCACATCAGGTCGTTTTCCAAAGTAAAAGACGTGGCGGTAATCGGAGGATACGACAAGCGCCTCGTCGAGGTCCCGATAGCGGTGGTCGCGATAAAGGAGGGAGCGGAGGCGACGGAGGAAGAGTTGATTGCCCACTGCGAAGCCCTGCCGCGATTCAAGAGGCCCCGCAGGTTTATTTTAGCCGAGGTGCCGCGCAACCCCACAGGCAAAATAGAAAAACCTCGCCTGCGTGAGATGTATGCAGGGGGGCCGGAGAAATAAAAAAACCCCGGGGCTTGCCCCGGGGTTTTTTTATTTCTCCATCAGCAATTCGATAGCTTTATCTTTGGAGTAAGCGAATAGTATGTTCGGCCGCCCGGTGATTTTGAAGGCGAGATCGGTCATGATCTTTTTCACTCCGTCCATCCCTATGACGGCGCTGAATTTGACATACGGCTTATTATGGGATAAATAAGCCGTCAAAATGTCCTTTTTTTCCGAATCCACATTGAAGTCGGCAATATTGGTTACGGTGTAAAGCGACTCGGGGGGATATTTCGCTATTATTGGCTTGATTTCTTCCGTCGTTTCCAACAGCTCGGCCGCCGTTTTGATGTTTGACAAATCGATGTAGACAAAACTGCGCCCCTCTTGAGTGAATTCCTCAACACGTTTCATGGCCGGGCTCCTTTATCGACGATTCTATCAGCGCCGCCGCCTCGTCGTATTCGGCGATCAGAATTTTATTGGCTATTTTTCTTATAAATGCGGCGTCTTCCGCTGTGTTCGATGTTTTTTGCAACGTGTCGAGGGTTCTGTTTATCACTCCGACGTCCACTTCTTCCAACGCCTCCTTTAATTTTAAGAGCGAGGACTTGAATGTTTTTACATCCCGCGACTCGTTTCCCTCATAGTTCATTCCTTCGTAGGCCGTTAGGAAATCGGTTATTTTGATTAGAAGCGACTCCAGTTCCGCCATGAACTCTTCGTTGTACGCCTGAATATAGGCCGTATTTTCCTGATTCCCGGCTATTTCAAGAGCTTTCGCCATATCATGGAGCTTGTCCCCTCCAATGTTCGCCGCCGCGCTTTTTAAGGCGTGAATATAGGTCGTGTACGTCGGAAGATCGCCTGTTTCGAGACACTGAGCGATCAAATCCCTCCGCTCGCGGACGTCTTCGCAAAAGGTGACGAGCGTCTCCAAGTACAGTTCGATCGTTCCGCCCGTAAAGGCAATGCCTTTTTTTACGTTCAGCCCTTCGATACTGACAGCGGGTTTTGTTTCCGGCGCGGCAATTGCGCCGGGCTTGCCGGCTTCTGTAGCCGCGTTGATTTGTTTCGATCTCGGGATCCATTTCGTAAGAATAATATTCAGTTTTGTCGTATCGATAGGTTTGGACATAAAATCGTCGAAGCCGTTCTCAAGGAATGTTTCCCTCATGCCGGAAACGGCATTGGCGGTCAGCGCGACGATCGGAACGTTCCTCACATTCTCGTAATAACGATCTTCGTAACCCAGCGCCCTTATGCGTATCGTCGCTTCTATGCCGTCCATATCCGGCATCTTGTGGTCCATGAACACCAGATCGTAACGCTTCGATGTGACGGCTTTGATGGCTTCCGCGCCGCTATTGCAGAGGTCGATCTGCATCCCGTAAGGCAGCAGCAATCCCCTGGTCACTTTCAAATTCGTGTTTATGTCGTCGACCACGAGAATTTTCGCTTCAGGCGCGGTAAATCTCACGGAGGAATCACTGCTTTCGCCCAAGTGAAAGTCTTCTTTATCCCCGTTTAGGACGTTGGCAACCGATAACGAATATGCCGGCATTGGGAGAATCCGTAATCCCTTTTCATTTATAGTTTCGCCGAATTCCGTGAGCAGGACTACTTTGGCGTCCGCCCCGAATTTGGAAAACGCGTCTTTGTTTCTTTCATAAAGCACGTGCGAAATAAATACGAATGAAAATGTTTTCCGCGAAATACTCTCAATAAATTCAGGGTTGCTTGAGACGACCGCACAGCTGACGCCCAGATTATCAATGGTGAAAGCGAGGGAGTTTGCGTATATTTCGCGGCGCTCGTAGATGAGGACGTTGATTTTTTCCGGGTCCCGAACGGCCGCGTACTTTTCGTTATTGTATATCTTTTGCTGAAGCTTAACTGTGAATGTGCTGCCCGTCCCGTACTCGGAGTAGACGCTGATGCTGCCGTTCATCGCCCTCACAAGGTTACGCGTTATGGTCAGCCCCAATCCGACGCCTTCTATGCCCTTGTTTTTCTCGGTATCGACCCGTATATATTCATCGAACAGCAAGTTGACGTCCTCGTCTTTGATCCCCTTGCCGCTGTCCATTATTTCCAAAGTCAGGTCTACGACGTCTTCGTCGACTTCGCCGTTTATGGTGAATGATACATATCCCTTCTCGGTGTACTTGACGGCATTGCCAAGGAGATTGATCAGTATTTGGCGCAGTCTGATTTCGTCGCCTATCAGCACGTTTGGGATATTGCTGTCTATATTCACCACAAACCGTATCGGGGAGTCGATGGCCTTCATTTTGACAACTCCGATCACATCGTTCACTAAAGACGAGAAGAAATAAACCCCCTCGACTATATTCAACGTTCCCGACGCGACTTTCGAAAAATCCAGAATATCGTTGATGATGGACAAAAGATTCGTGCTTGCCTGCCTTACCGTAAGAATATGCTCCCGGATGGCTTCGGGATCATTTTCCCGCAGGGCTATCTCTACCATGCCGATGATAGCGTTCATGGGCGTGCGTATCTCATGGCTCATGTGCGCGAGAAAATCGCTCTTTGCCTTGTTCGCCTCCTTCGCCTCCCGAACCGCGGTTTCGAGTTCTTCCTGAAGGCAGATAAGCTTTGTCACATCGTCGATGCCGCCCACTACGCGCGTAATACCGCCATCGTCGTCGAATATAGGGGTCGTGTGTCCGTGAAATGTCGCGTTGTCCGTCTTTATGACCACTTCCTGCGCGCCTTCCTCAAAAGTCTTCGTCGTAGACGCGTTTATTTCGGAAAACAGGTGGTCGCTCATTACGCCGCCGGTATCCCCGTAATTTTTCAGGTACATTCCGTCGAGCATCGCCATTGTGCCGGCTTTATCCACGCACCAGATAATGCCCGGATGGTTCGCTACAATGGTTTCCAGGCTTGCGGCGGAGGTGCGCAAATTTTTCGTTATCTCGTCGCGGATCAAAGCGTTTGCTATCATACGGCTGGCCAGGCGAGGGATCAGTTCTTCATCTTTCGTGAACACCCGTTCCCTGCGGTAATCGTGGAAGTCGATAATGCCCCAGAATTGTCCCTTCAAAAAAACCGGCACCACGAGGATCGACAATACGCCTCGCTTGTACATCTGAGTTTCGTCATTGGGGTACAACTCCCGCACCGGACCGTTGATGCAGGCGCCCCGAAGCAGTGTCTCCTCCCAGCTCGGAATCGTAACGTCATACGGTATATCAGCCGTGCCGATGGCGTTCTTGTGCGGCTCCGCGTTCTCCGGCCATACATACATCTGTGTGTGATACAGCAGGCCGCCTTTTTCATAATTTTTGAATATATAAATGTTGTCTGCCCCAACCGCAGTCGCCATCATACTCATAGCCTTTATCAGGATGTCTTCAAAATTCTCTACATCCGGTTCGAGCAGGGTCGCGGACACGCGATTTAAGGTTTTAAGCAGATTGTTCCTCCTGTCGATCTCATCCATCTTATCCTTGAGTTCGGTAATGTCCTTCAGTATTCCGAGCAAACCCACCACTTTGCCGTTTCGGATCAAAGGGGTCTTGACAGTTTCAAAATACCTGCGCGAGCCGTCAGGATAAGTAAGCCACTCTTTAACTTTCACGACGGCCTTTTCGTTCAGCACTTTTTTATCAATTTCCTTGTATTCTTTGGATGTCCTTTCCTCAAACCCCGGAATATCGGCGGTCCTTTTTCCTATCAATTCCGACTCGCGGCACCCCGCGAACTCCTCAAAGGCTTGATTGCAGCTTGTATATAAGCTGTTTTTATCTTTGCATAACACCAGATCGGGTAGGGATTTATAAATAGTCGAGAGGGTAATCACAGTATTTTTATTCAGCATCCGCGTTCTATTGCTCTTAATTTGCAAATAAAAAACCGCTATCAGCAGCAGCGCGACGGCGCCCGACGATAATAAGAGATAAACGTACCGCTGCCCGAGAGTTGCCGCAGAGAGTTCGACATCCGCCGCTTCCGCGACACGACCGGCGACGCACAGGCAGACGGCGCAAAGAGGTAATAAGAGCGTGATAATCCGTTTTATTTTCGAGCTCACTCGACCCATATCCTTCCAAATTCCCTTTCGCAAACCATGTAACCTGCCATGACGATTCCTGATCCCGCTTCTATTTTAGCAGGAAAATTATTTTTTATAATATAATACCCGTAAAATAACTGTCGATGCCACGCATCGTCAGTTCCGCGCGGAGGATGAACATGAAGGGAATAGTAACGGTAGTCGGCAAGGATTCGGTTGGCATAATAGCCAAAGTCTGCGCGTTCATGTCGGAGAGGAATATCAATGTCCTCGATATAGCGCAGACAATAGTGGATGGATATTTCATCATGATGATGGTGGTCGACCTGTCCGCCTCCTCGGAACCGCTGGTGACATCGGCGGCGGGGCTGGAAACGCTGGGAAGGGACATAAGCGTTATTGCCCGCATTCAGCATGAGGACATATTCAATGCGATGCACAGGATATAGCAAATGATCACCATAAAAGAGGCAAGCGAAACGCTCTCTATGATTGCGGGCATGAACCTCGATGTCCGGACGATCACGATGGGGATAAGCCTGCTCGACTGCGCGGACGGCGATGTGAGGGCATTCTGCGGGAAGGTCTACGACAAGATAACCCGCAAAGCCGAACGCCTTGTTAAAGTGGGTGACGACATATCCGGAGAGTACGGCGTCCCGGTGATAAACAAACGCATCTCGGTGACTCCTATAGCGATAGCGGCCGCCGGATGCAGATGCGAGGACTACGTGGAGGTCGCCCGCACTCTCGATCGCGCCGCCCTTGAGATCGGAGTGAATTTTATCGGCGGCTTCTCGGCGCTCGTGCACAAGGGCGTTACACCGGAGGACAGGAAGCTGCTCGACTCGATACCGGCCGCTCTGTCCGAGACGGAGCGCGTCTGCTCGTCGGTGAGCGCCGCGAGTACGAAATCAGGTATCAACGTCGACGCTGTGAACACCTGTGCGCGGATATTGAGGGACACGGCAATGATGACGCGCGAACAGGATTCGATAGGCTGCGCCAAGTTTGTCGTGTTCTGCAACACGGTGGAAGATAACCCCTTCATGGCCGGAGCGTTTCACGGAGTCGGCGAGGGGGATGCCGCGATCAACGTGGGGGTGAGCGGCCCCGGCGTCGTAAAGCGCGCCATCGAGTCGGTGCGCGGGGCGGATTTCGAGACGTTGTGCGAGACGGTGAAGCGCACCGCCTTCAAGATAACGCGCGTCGGACAGCTCGTCGCTCAGGAAGCGTCGCGCAGGCTCGGCGTGCCGTTCGGGGCAATAGACCTGTCCTTGGCCCCGACTCCGGCGATAGGGGACAGCGTCGCGGAGATATTGCAGGAGATGGGCCTTGCCCGTCCGGGCGCTCACGGAACCACCGCCGCCGTCGCCATTCTGAACGACAACGTGAAGAAGGGCGGCGTGATGGCGAGTTCGTATGTCGGCGGCCTGTCGGGAGCCTTCATCCCCGTGAGCGAAGATCAGGGCATGATCGAGGCTGTGAGGGAGGGCGCTCTCACCCTCGAAAAGCTGGAGGCGATGACCTGCGTGTGCTCCGTCGGCATCGACATGGCGGCGATACCGGGCGATACTCCGGTCGATACGATCTCGGGGATAATCCTCGACGAGATGGCGATAGGCATGATAAACAACAAGACTACAGCCGTCCGCATCATCCCCGTGGTTGGCAAATCGGTCGGTGAGACCGCCCACTTCGGCGGGCTGCTGGGCGACGCGCCCGTGATGGCGGTAAACCCGTTCGGGTGTTCGGATTTCGTGAGACGCGGGGGAAGAATACCGGCGCCGATCCACAGTTTCAGGAATTGAACCGCCGGCGTGACGAGGGGCTCTGAAGCTTGCTTAATCCCCGGATACCCTTGACTTTTACCTTTACATGCGTTATTTTTGGATCATTCAAAGACGCCGCCGGCGCACATTGTGACGACGAACGCCGAGGCGGCGCTCAAAGGAACTGACAGCCGACGATGCGCAAATTGACGCTTAATAAAGAGGAGCCGCCGAACGAATGAACGAGAGCGCGCAGGGCAGAGAAATGCTGCTTCGCATGGAGGGAATAGGTAAAGTATTCCCCGGCGTTCGCGCGCTGGATGACGTCAGGTTTGACCTCATGCGCGGCGAAGTTCACGCGCTGGTCGGCGAGAACGGCGCCGGCAAGTCTACGCTTATGAAGGTGCTCACAGGCATCTACAAACGCGACAAGGGCACGATCGTTTATAAAGGAAGGGAAGTTGACGTCAGTTCCCCCCAGGATGCGCAGAAGCTCGGCATCGGCATCATCCATCAGGAACTCAACCTCATGCCGCACTTGACCGTCGCGGAGAATATTTTCATCGGCCGTGAGCCGATGAAAGGGATACTGCTCGACAGAAAAAAAGCGAACGGCGACGCGCGGGCTCTTCTTAAATCACTCTCTATCGAAATCGACCCCACGATTCAGGTGAACAGGCTCTCCGTTGCCAAGCAGCAGATGATTGAGATCGCCCGTGCGCTCTCCCACAACAGCGAACTGCTCGTAATGGACGAACCGTCCGCGGCGCTCACCGAGAACGAGATTAAAGAATTGTTCCGGTTCATACGGGATTTGAAGCAAAAAGGGCACGGTATCATTTACATTTCTCACCGGCTCGACGAACTGCCTCTAATCTCCGACCGCATCACTGTCCTGCGCGACGGGTGTTATGTCGATACCGTCAACACAGCGGATACGGCCAAGGAACAGATCATCTCCATGATGGTCGGGCGCGTGATTTACGAGAAGCCCAAGACTCATTCGGAGGTATCGCCGAACGCGGAAGCCGTTCTCGAAGTGAAAAACTTCATCGCGAACAACGTAAAAGACGTAAGTTTTACCTTGAAAAAGGGCGAAATACTGGGATTTGCGGGCCTTATGGGAGCGGGGCGCACGGAGACGATGCGCGTGCTGTACGGGGCGGATCCGAAACATGGCGGCGAAATCGTGCTGCACGGAAAACCCGTCGCCATTTCCTCGCCGGTGGACGCGGTGAAATCGGGCATCGGCTACCTTAGCGAGGACAGAAAGGCGTTCGGCCTCGCGGTTGGCCTGTCCGTCAGCGAAAACACCGTGATGGCGAGCCTTGAGCGTTATGTCACAGCCGGATTTGTCCGCGGCAAAAAGATCGACGCGGTCACCCGTGAATATGTGGACAGGCTTTCGATCAGGACGCCGGGCATAAAGAGACTGGTGAGGGACCTTTCCGGCGGAAATCAGCAAAAGGTAGTCATCGCAAAATGGCTGATAAGGAACTGCGATGTATTGATATTCGACGAACCCACGCGCGGCATTGACGTGGGGGCAAAATCCGAAATATATCACTTGATGAACGAACTCGTGAAGATGGGGAAGTCGATCATCATGATCAGCTCCGAAATGCCGGAACTTCTGCGCATGAGCGACAGGGTCGTCGTCATGTGCGAGGGGCGCGTCACCGGCGAACTCAACATCGAAGACGCGTCGCAGGAAAAAATCATGGCGCTCGCCACAATAGGGGCGGGCCGGGGATGAGGGAGAAGTAGCATGGAGAGGAAGTTCGACTGGCAAAAATTACTGGCGCCTTCGGTATTGATACTCTTGACCGCGTTCTTTTTGATCGCGACGCCGCACGCGCGTTCGATGATATCGCTGGTAAACGTATTGAGCGCGTCGTACTTCATAGGGTTCATGGCGCTGGGCGTGACGTTCGTCATCATAACCGGCGGCATCGACCTCTCCCTCGGCACGACGATGATGTGCGGTATGCTGATGGGCGGACTCGCGCTGAGATGGGGATGGAGCATCTGGGCGGTTCTTGTATTCAGCGTCGCGGTAAGTACGTTTATTGGACTCATTAAC